>WNEW01001528.1_pt1 | contig 11321 bp, 9 predicted proteins | sample 5399891 | NCBI WGS metagenome assembly WNEW01 (sample SAMN13153336, study PRJNA577476) | soil metagenome | isolation source: 40 cm grassland meadow soil pre-rain plot 5 | place: USA:California | collected 2015-09-08 | reverse complement strand
CTGCAGACCGCGATCATCGAGTTCGCCCGCAACGTCTGCAAGATTGCCGACACCAACTCGACCGAGTTCGCCCCCGAGTGCGAGAATCCCGTGATCGCGCTGATGCGCTCGCAGGAAGGGATTCAGGAGATGGGCGGCACGATGCGGCTGGGCGCCTATCCCTGCCGCCTGCGCCCCGGCTCGCGCGTGGCGCAGGCGTACAACGCGACCGAAGTGAGCGAGCGGCATCGCCATCGCTACGAGGTCTCGAACGCGTATCGCGACGTGCTCGCCGAGTACGGCATGCGCTGCTCGGGGTTGTCTCCGGATGGCTCGTTGGTCGAAATGATCGAGCTGCCCGATCATCCCTGGTTCATCGGCTGTCAGTTCCATCCCGAGCTGAAGTCCCGTCCGATGCGCCCGCATCCGTTGTTCGCCGGATTCGTGGGCGCGGCGCTCGATCACAAGCAACTGCACGTACGCGCCGAAGCGTCGCGCGAGTTCCATGGCCCAGCGGTTCGCGGCTGACAGCAGCCCGTTTCTCATCGCGGGCCCCTGCGTCGTCGAATCCGACGAGCTCAACGTCCGCGTGGGCGAAGCGCTCGCCGAGCTCGCGGTCAAGCTGGGCATCGGCGTCATCTACAAGGCGTCGTACGACAAGGCCAATCGCTCACGCCTGAACGCCCAGCGCGGGCCCGGCCTCGAGACTGGGCTCCGCGCGCTGGAGAAAGTCCGCAACGCCACCGGTCTGCCGATCCTCACCGACGTCCACGAACCCGCCCATGTCGCCCCGGCCGCTCGCGTGGCCGACGTCCTCCAGATCCCGGCGTTCCTCTGTCGCCAGACGGATCTGTTGGTCGCCGCGGGCAAGGCGGGCCGGCCGGTGAACATCAAGAAAGGCCAGTGGATGGCGCCGGAAGAGATGCGCGGCGCCGTCGAGAAGGTGCGTGCCGGCGGCGCGCCGGAAGTCGCCGTCACCGAGCGCGGCACATTCTTCGGCTACGGCGACCTCGTCGTCGACATGCGAAGCTTTCCGCGGCTCCGCGCCGCCTGTAACGCACCCGTGATCTTCGACGCCACGCACTCGGTCCAACAGCCGGGCCAGGGCAGAGACGGCTCGAGCGGAGGCGACCGAGGCTTCATTCCGCCCCTGTTGTACGCCGCCGCCGCCGCGGGCGCCGACGGCTTCTTTCTCGAGACCCATCCCGATCCGGCCCGCGCGCCGTCCGACGGACCGAACATGGTGCCGCTCGACCAGCTCGCCGGCATCGTGGGGCTCGCGGTGGACGTCTGGCATCGCGTTCGAGAGACCGTCCGTGCATAAGCCGGCGCGTGCTGCGACGCCTCAGACGGGAGCGAAACAGCTCGTCGATCGCGGCAAACGGGTGCTCGCGCTCGAGGCCGCGGCCGTACAGCGCCTGGCCGATACGCTCGGGCCGGCGTTCGCCCGTGCCATCGAGATCCTCGCCGCGGCGACAGGTCGCGTGATCGTGTCGGGCGTGGGCAAGTCTGGTCTGATCGCCCGCAAGATCGCTGCGACGTTCACATCCACCGGCACCCCGGCCATGTTCCTGCATCCCGTCGATTCGCTGCACGGCGACCTCGGCATCGTGAGCCGGGACGACGTCGGCATCGTCCTGTCGAAGAGCGGCGCCTCCGACGAGCTGTTCGGCCTCGTCAATCAATTGAAGCGTCTCGGCGTACCGATCATCGCGCTGACGGGTGATGCCGATGCGCCGCTGGGCCGGCAGGCGACCGTCGTGCTCGATGCCTCGGTCGCCGATGAAGCCTGCCCGGAAACCCTCGCACCGACCGCGAGCACCACCGTCGCGCTCGCCTTGGGCGACGCGCTCGCGGTGACGCTGCTCGAAGTCAAAGGCTTTCGCCGCGAAGATTTCGCCGCGCTGCATCCCGGTGGCGTCCTGGGACGCAAGCTGCTGCTGCGCGTCGCCGATGTGATGCTGACGCAGGATCTGCCGATCCTCACCCCGGACCGCCCGATGCGGGAGTGTGTGGTGCTGCTCGCCGAGAAGCGCGGCACCGTGGCGGTGGTGCAGGCCGGCGGCAACACGTTGGCCGGCGTCGTCACCGCGGGAGATCTGACTCGGCTCATGGAGAAGACGGACAAGTTCCTCGACATGCCTGTGGGCGACGTCATGACCCGGACGCCGAAGGCGACGACACCGGAGGAGCTGGCGAGCGCGGCGGTGAGTCTCATGGAGCGGCACGGGATCATGGCCCTCCCGGTACTCGACGGTGACGAGAACGTGGTGGGAATCGTGCATCTGCACGATTTGATGAAGGCTGGCGCTGTATGAAACGGCTGGTGCTGCTCATCTTCGTATTGGCTGGAGCTTGTAAGAGCGGCACTCCCGTGACCGCGACCCAGGCGGTGCTCGACAGCGCCGACCAGGTGCTGGTCGGGATGACCCACTACGTCACGGACGCCGGCCTTTTACGGGCGCGGGTCCGCGCCGATACCGCGTACTTCTTCTCCAACACCCAGCGCGCCGAGCTGCGCAGCGTGCACGTGACCTTCTATGACGAGACGGGGAAACCGACGTCGACGCTGACCTCGCGCGAGGGAACACATCAGTGGCGCACGGGTGACATGCAGGCCCGCGGCAACGTCATCGTCATCCGCGACAAAGACGGCGCGACGATGAAGACCGAGGTGATGAATTACAGCCAAGTGCGCAACGAGGTGAGCTCCGACAAGAGTTTCGTGTGGGATGAGCCTGGCCGTCACGTCGAAGGTGACGGGTTCACATCCGATCCAGAATTCAAGAAGATCACCGCCAGGCGGCCGCACGGCACTGGCGGGCAGTTCCTCTTGCCCAACCAATGACGCCGCTCCTGGTCGTCGCGTTGGTGCTGCAGGGCGTCCCCGCATCGCAGGATACGACCACGGGACGTCCGTGTCGCGTGGCCGTCGATTCCATGGGCCATTACGCGGAAATCCCGAACGCCGATGGCACCAAGACGCTGCACGGCGGCGGCGGCGTGCTCGCACACTGCGACGGCACCAGCACCACAATCTCCGCCGACAGCTTTGCGCATTACCCGGCGCTCGGCCGCATGGACCTGATTGGGCGGGTCGTGATTCGCGATACCGGACTCGCACTCGACGCGCGCACGGCCTCCTACTACCTGAAAGACGAGCGCCTCGAGGCCCGCAACAACGTCGTCGCGGTCAACCGCCGCACGGGATCCGTGCTCCGCGGCCCCAATCTGCGCTACCTGCGCGCCGCCAAGGGTATCCGCGACACCGTCGAGATGTACGCCACGCAGCGGCCCACCGTCGAATACCGGCAGAACCAACCTGGCGACACGTTGTCCAACGAGCCTTACATCATCGTCGCTGATCGGCTGCGCTTCAAAGGCGACGACCGCATGTGGGCCGGCGGGAAAGTCACCATCGACCGGAGCGACTTCGCGTCGCGGTCCGATTCGATGCAGCTCGACCAAACGTCGGGGTTCGGCGTGCTGGTCGGAAAGCCGAGCGTCGAGGGGCGGGGACGCACGACGACCGCCGACGCCGCCAAGAGCTACACGCTCGTGGGCACGCGCATCGAGCTGGGTCTCGCGCAACGCGACATTCGACAGGTGAAGGCGCTCGGCCACGGCAAGGCCACCGGTGCCGACTGGGTCCTCACCGCGGACACGATCGACCTTCGCATCGCCGACAAGCTCCTCCAGCAGACGTTCGCCTGGGGCGACAGCATGCGCCCCCACGCGATCTCGACGCTGTACACGATTCAGTCGGATTCGCTGGCGATCGATTCGCCCGGAGAGATCCTCAAGGAATCACGGGCGTTTGGCACCGCGTACTCCACGGCAAAGCGCGATTCGCTGACGCCACCCAAGGAGACCGACTGGATCACGGGTGACTCGCTGACGATCCGCTTCGTGCAGGAGCAGGATTCGGTCACCAAGCGCCCGCGCTCCCGGTTGCACGAGCTGGTCTCGCGCGGGTCGCCGGCCCGAGCGCTGACGCACCATGCCAACGAGCGGGATACGACGCAGGTCGGCCCGTCAATCAACTACTCCCGCGGCCACCAGATCACGCTCGCGATGCTCAAGGATCGGATCGATCGCGTGGTCGTCGGCGGCAAGGCCGACGGCGTACACCTCGAGCCGCGGCCCGTAGTGGTGGCCGACAGCCTCAAGCGCGCGCAGGCCGATAGCACGCGAAAGGCCGTCCCGTGACGGGTCTCGAGCGGTTCGCCGATCTGTTCGCGCCGCGCGACTCGTCGCTGGCCCTCGCGGCCGGGGCGCTCGCGCGCATCGCCGACGATCAGGGCCGCGCGTCGTTCAGCGACCTCGCCGTCGCCTATCGGGAGGAATTCCTCAAGCTGCGGACCCATGCCAAGGGCGAGATGACGGACGCGGGCAGCCTGTCGGTGGACGACGCGCGCGCGTACCTGGCCAACTCGGTCTTGCCGCGACTCGCCATGCTGAAGGTGCTGGTGCTGCCCATGGGTGCGCTGTGGGGCGACGTGCCGGTCGCCTTCCATCCCGATATCTGGGCGAGTGTGGCGACCGATCGTCCGGCCGCGGCGCAGTATTTCCTCGCGCAGGCCGAAGACACGGTGGCTCGCAGTGAGGCGGTCAGCGGTGAGCATCCGGTCGTGCGCGGTGGCAGCCGCCTCGAGGCCCAGCACCTCGTCAAGGCGTACAAAGGCCGGCGCGTCGTGAACAACGTGTCGCTCGATCTGGCGCAGGGAGAGATCGTCGGCCTGCTGGGGCCGAACGGGGCGGGGAAGACGACGTCGTTCTACATGATCACCGGGCTCATCCGGCCCGACGAGGGCCGGATCCTGCTGGACGGCCGCGACATCACCGCGCTCCCCATGTATCTGCGGGCACGCGCCGGGATCGGCTATCTGGCGCAGGAGCCATCGATCTTTCGCAAGCTCTCGGTCGAACAAAACGTCATGGCGATCCTCGAGACGCTCAACATCGATGCCGAGGAACGCCGGCGGCGGCTCGAGTCGCTGCTCGATGAGCTCGCGATCAAGCATCTCCGCCATCAGAAGGCCTACCAGCTTTCGGGCGGCGAGCGCCGCCGGCTCGAGATCACGCGCGCGCTCGTGACGGAGCCCAAGTTCCTCTTGCTCGACGAGCCGTTCGCCGGCGTTGACCCCATCGCCGTTCACGACATCCAGACGATCGTCGCGGGGCTGCGCCACCGCGGCATCGGCGTCCTGATCACCGACCACAACGTCGAGCAGACGCTCGACATCGTGGATCGCGCCTACATCATGTTCGAAGGGCGGGTGCAGGTCGCCGGCACGGTGCGGCAGCTGGTCTTCGACGACCGCGTCGCGGAGCTCTACCTCGGTCCCACGCTCACGACGCGGCTGCGCTCGCGCCTGTCTCCCGTGCCTGTATGAAGACCGGCCTGCATCAGCACGCCTCGCTGCGGCAAGACCTGCGGATCAATCCGCGCCTGTACCAGGCGATGGATCTGTTGTACATGCCGCTGCTCGACCTCGAGCAACATCTGAAGCAGGAGCTGCTCGGCAACCCCTTCCTCGAGATGATCGAGCCGGAGGAAGAAGTTCAGGCCACGGCGGCCGAGCAACAGAACAACAAGCCTGAAAAGGAAGCCAAAGCCGAGGACGAGCCCGACTGGGAAAACATCCTGCTCGAGGACCGCACGGAGCACGGTGTGCCGAGCGGCAGCTACAGCGACGCGCGGGAGTACGTCGAGCCCGTCACGGTCGAGAGCAAGGACCTGATCGACTATCTGCGCGACCAGACCCGGATGCTCGACCTCAACCCACGCCAGCAGCTCCTTGCCGAGGAATTCCTCGGCAACATCGGCGAGGATGGATATCTGCAGCACAGTCTCGAAGAGATCCTCCGGGGCGCGAACCAGCTGCTCGAAGAGCACGAAGCCGAATCGGAGCTCGACCTGAATGTGCCGGCGTTCACGATGGCGGAAGTCGAGGAGATGTTGCGCGTCATTCAGCAACTCGACCCGCCCGGGATCGGCGCCCGCAACCTGCGCGAGTGCCTGCTGCTGCAGCTCGAAAACCAGAAACGCACCGACACGCTGGTCTATCGGCTCGTGAAGGAAGCGTTCGACGATCTCATCGCCCACCGCTGGAGCGATCTGGGCAAGCGCTTCGGCCTGGCGCCCGATGAGGTGCAGCGGGCCGCCGACGAGCTGGCTCGACTCGACCCCAAGCCGGGGTTGCAGCATTCGGCCGGCAACGACGCGTATATCATTCCGGACTTGATAGTCGAGAAGATCGACGACAAGTACCATGTGTTCCTGAACGACAGCGGCCTGCCGCGGTTGCGTATTTCCAAGACATACCAGGAGATTGCCCGCGACAAGAAGAAATACGACGGCGAAAGCAAGGAATTCATCAACCAGCGACTGAACAGCGCCCATTGGATGATTCAGGCCATCGAGCAGCGTCGCCAGACGATGCTCAAGGTGATGAATTTCATCGTGGACCGGCAGCGCGAGTTCTTCGAGAAGGGCATCGACCATCTCAAGCCGCTCACGCTGCGCGAAGTCGCCGACGTCATCAGCATGCACGAGAGCACGGTCAGCCGCGTGACCAATGAGAAATACGTGCAGACCCCGCGCGGCCTGTTGCCGCTCAAGTTCTTCTTCTCGAGCGGCCTCACGACCACAACCGGGGAAGACGCGAGTGCGCGGTCGATCAAGTCCCAGATTCAGAAGCTCGTGGACGACGAGCCGCCGAAGAATCCGCTCACCGATCAGCAGATCGTCGAGCTGTTCGACCGCAAGGGCGTCAAGATCGCCCGGCGCACCGTGGCCAAGTACCGCGACCAGCTCGGCATCCTGCCCGCGCGGATGCGCAAGCGCCTATGAGCCTTGCGACGAATTCGACGCCGCCCGACGTGAGCGTGCTGGTTCCGGCAAAGGACGAGGCCGAGAACCTCACCGAGTTCGTGCGGCTCACGCGGGAAGCCATGCTGCCGCTGCCCTATGCCGTCGAGCTCGTGATCATCAACGACGGCAGTCACGACGGCACGGCGCGGCTGCTCGAGGAGCTCACGGTCAAGCACCCGTTCGTGCGCGTGGTCACCCATCGGATGCAGCGGGGGGTTGCCGACGCGCTGAAGTCCGGCGCCGACATCGCCCGAGGACGGGTCCTGGTCTACTATCCCGCCGACCTGCAGTACCTGCCGTCCGATATTCCCACGCTGGTCGCCCCGATCCTGGAAGGTCAGGCCGACGTCGTCACGGGCACGAAGCAAGGCCAGTACACCAAGCGCTTCGTGTCGGGCGTCTACAATGCCCTGTCCCGCTGGCTCTTCGGCGTGCGCGTGAAGGACCTGAACTCCGTGAAGGCGTATCGCCGCGAGATCATGGACATGGTACCGATGCGCCCCGACTGGCACCGCTTCATGGTCGTGATTGCGGCAGCCCAGGGCTTTCGGCTGGCGGAGCGGCCCGTCCCGGTGCATCCGCGGCGCGCGGGCACTTCGAAGTTCGGTATCAGCCGCATTCCTGTCGGCGTGCTCGACCTGATGTCCGTCTGGTTTCAACTCCGCTTCGCCCGCAAGCCGATGCTGTTCTTCGGCGTGCTCGGCGCGTTGTTATTCTCGATCGGGTTTGTGGTCGGCATTGTGGCGCTGTATCTGCGCTTCGGCCCCCCGCATGTCGGCTTCCGGCCGCTCCTCGACTTGATCATGGTGCTCGTGATCTCGGGCGTCGTGCTGTTCGGGTTTGGATTCGTGGGCGAGATGGTCGCCGGGATGCGTGAGGACCTACGCACCCTCGAGCGCGAGATCAGGAGTATCCGCACCGAAAAGTAAGGGGCTGCCGATGGGGAGCAAAACGAAACATCCGCGGTATTAATTCCTCGCGATGCCGCCACTCGCGCTCGCCTCACTCCTCCATCAGGCACTCCCGTGGCTGTCCCTGGACGGCCGGGCGGTTGTGAACACGCTCGTGTGCGACAACGGACGCGTCGGCTCGGCCCAGGCCCTCTGCCAGCGCGTCGGGCTCCGCAGCCGTTTCCAGCTCAACCGACTCCTCCGGCGTGAGGGCCTTCCTCCCTACGAAGAGCTGTCAGGCTGGGTGTGCGTGTTTTACTGGATGATGCAGGGTGACACGGCCCACGGGCGCGCGGCGCTGTGCGCGCTCGCGCCGCAGACGCGCATCGGAATCGCCAGCGCATACCGGCTGGTGCGCCGTGTCACGGGGCACTGCTGGACGGACCTGCGACGCGCCGGCACGTCCGAAGTGCTGCGCTGGTTTCGGGACCGGACCCATCCGCCGCGCCGAATCCGGAAACCCGTCTCGTGGCGCCCGTCGGTGGCTGCTGCAGCACTGACGCCCTGGCTGACCAAGTGGTCTGTACCGACGAGTGATCCTCAGTCTCGACCCTCTCGTCTGGCCCTGCCCGGCGGGCCGTATGGCATCGCGGTGCGGGGACGCGAGCTCGCGTATATCACTCGCGGTCAGGCGGCGTCCATCGAACGATTGAACCTGGCGACCGGCCGGCTCACGGGGAGCACCTGTATCGGCTGCACGCCGAGCTGTGTGGTATTCGATCCATCCGGCTCACGCGCGTACGTGAGCGTGCAGTATCTCGACGAGATCGCCGTCATGGACGCGGTGCGGCACGTGCTGATCCAGACCTGGCCGGTTCGCGGCAACCCACTCCCGCTCCTCTTGTGTCAGAACGGTCACACGCTGTTCGTCACGACGAATGAGGATCAACTCTTCGGGTTGGCGACGGCGAACGGGCGCGTGCTCGGCTCGATCCGGTTGCCCGCGACGTCCCACCATCTCGCGCGTCACCCGGCCGGGGATCGTCTCTACGTCGCCACGCGGACCGGCGGCTCCGTGCTCGAGGTGGACGTATCACGGTACCGCGTGCTACGGACCTTCGCGCTCGGCGGCTGGCCGCAGGGAGTGGTGGTCTCGCCGGACGGTACGATGCTGTACGTCGCGAATGAACAGCACGGGATTGACGTGATCGGGCTGGGAAACGGCAAATGCGTCGAGCGGATCAGGTGCGACAGCGGCTCGGTGGCACTCGCGATGAGTCCAGATCAGCGCTTCCTCTACGCGGGATACCCGCGTCGGGGCCGGGTCGGGCTCATCGCCCTCCCCTCGCTCGAGCAGCGCGGTATGCTCGAGACCGGCGGGCGGCCGGGTCAGCTCGCGTTCGACGGGAACGGCCGGGTCATCTTGGTAAATGAGGCCGGCTGGCTCGACATGGTGCCCGTCGGCCGCCTCGAGCTCGCCTCATCTCAATCATAAGATCTATGACGTATTGAGCGCTTCGGGTTGCGACCGTATAAGCCCCCTGCCTATGTGTCGTTAACACCAATTCCGAGAAGGGTCGCATGAACCGGTTGACGACAATCAGCGGCGCCGTGGCGCTGGGCGCGACGCTCGCGCTCGGTTGCTCCACACCAACCGAAACCGGACCTGTGTCCGCGGACCGGCCAATTGGACGGGGTGACGGGACCGTCGCGCGCATGACGCTCCCCAGGGCGCCCCTCGGCATCGCCGTGGCGGAGGCGGGATTTGCGTACATCACGCAGCCCGATCACGGCTTGTCGGCCGGCACACTCGCCCGCGTGGACCTGAACGCGCATGCGATTACGGCGACCATCCCGGTGGGAATGGTCCCATCGCTGGTGATCTTCAATGCCGACCGCACGCGCGCCTATGTGTCGAACCAGTGGAGCGACAACGTCGGCATCGTCGCCGTCGATTCCAACAGGCAGATCGATGTGATCCCGACGGTGGGCGACCCGTTTGCGCTCGCGCTGTCGCCCGATGGCCGCACGCTGCTGGTGACGACGAACGTCAACCAGCTATTCAAGATCGATATCGCCACAAAGAACACGCGAGGATCGATTAGTCTCCCCGCAACATCGCATCACATCATCATGGATCCGCGCGGCAGGTCGCTCTACGTCGCGACGCGTGACGGCGGCACCGTGATGGAAGTTGACTGGCGCACGATGAGCGTCACCCGGACCTTCTCGCTCGGCGGCAGGCCGCAGGACATGGCGTTCTCGCCGAGCGGGCAAGAGCTCTACGTCGCGAACGAGCTGAGCAACGTGCTGCATGTGATCACACTCTCGACCGGAACCTCTGCCAATATTTCGCTGGCTGGGGGTGGCGAGGGACTCGCACTCGGGAATAGCGGCAACGACATCTATGTGGGGCTGGTGTTCGCTGGGACAGTGCAGGTGATCGACCGCCGGACGGCCGAAACCATCCGACTGATTCCGGTGGGAGGCATTCCACGTGAGATCGCGCTCGACTACAATGGGCGCGACGTGCTCGTATCGAACGAGGATGGCTGGCTGGACTTCATCGAGCCGAGCGATGCGCTGGTACCACCGCCGCCGCCGCCGCCACCACCGCCGCCGCCACCGCCGGACACCGGCTTTGCGCGCGTGTCACTGGCCGGGGGACCGCTGGGCGTCGCGACATCGGGCAACATCGCGTTGGTCAGTCAGGATCAGGCCGGCACGGTCGCGCGAATTGACCTCACCTCCAGCACGGTCACGAATTCGATTGTCACCGGTGGCGTCCCAGCCTATCTCACGTTTAACGGTTCCGGTTCAACCGCCTACGTGGCCAATTTCAACAATACCAACGTCGGCATCATCGATGTGGCGAGCAATTCCCAGACGGCCGTCATCCCCGTCAACGGACATCCACTCCCGATCGCGGTCACGCGATTCGGCACCACCGTCTTCGTGACGACGGATGCCAATCGCTTCTACAAGATCGATGTAGCATCCAAGAGTGTCGTCGACTCGCTCGACCTGCCAGCAACGTCGCACCATCTGCTCAATCTCAATGACACGCTGGTGTACATCGCAACGCGAGATGGTGGAACGGTGCTGGAGGTCAATCAGCTGACGATGACGGTGCTCCGGACATTCGGGTTGGGAGGCCGGCCGCAGGGAATGGCCGTTGCGAGTAATCGCACGGAGCTGTACGTCGCGAACGAACTCAGCAACGTCCTGCAGATCATCACGCTATCGAGCGGGGCGATTACGAACGTCCCCCTTAGCAGCGGCGGGGAAGGGATGGTGCTCGGCTCCGATGGGAAGCTGTATGTCGGTGAGGTCTTCGCCGGACTCATCCAGGTCGTGGATCCCGTGACGCGTACTGTCGTCCGCACGATCAACGTCGGTGGGACACCGCGCGAGGTGGCGGCGGACGCCGCGCGGAATCAAGTCCTCGTCGCGAACGAAGCCGGATGGGTGGATTTCGTCCACATCCACTGACGGCTACGAGCCGTACACCCGCGCGAGCCGCACGCCGTAGCGACCGAGAAAGAGGGCGAGCTCCTCCGTGAGCGGGGAGCCGC
>WNEW01001527.1_pt1 | contig 11321 bp, 9 predicted proteins | sample 5399891 | NCBI WGS metagenome assembly WNEW01 (sample SAMN13153336, study PRJNA577476) | soil metagenome | isolation source: 40 cm grassland meadow soil pre-rain plot 5 | place: USA:California | collected 2015-09-08 | reverse complement strand
GCGCTCCACAATTCCGGTATGCCCGCAATTTCCGCGAATGCGCAGCCTTCGCCAGAAATCGGTTTCCAGGCCATCTCAAGATCGGGCATGGATCGCAAGGCTCTATCTGCTTGGCGTACCGATCGCATCCACGATAAAGGAAGCAGCCTCCGGTCACGTGCCACATATCATGGATGCTGATAACGACGCTGATTGTGAGCGGCAGCGCCTCCAGCCACTTGGGAATATCAAACCAATCGGCCACAGTGTGCAGGTGCACCACATCCACTCCTTTCAGCTCCTCAGATCCCGGCGGACACAACAATCGCCGCGTTCCGTGCCACGGCTCAGTTGAAGAGGAAACATACGCTCGGCGAATAACGCGATCCAAGAGGAGTCTGCCGGTTTGTGCTGACGGCGAATTTTTACAGAGCACACGGCTTTCAATCCCCTGCTCCACTAATGCGGTGGAAAGAAGTGCCGCATATTCGTAACTGCCGCCGGAGGCATGAGTATTGAGATGCAATACCTTCATGAACCTAGTGCCGTGCGTCTAACGGCTTCATTATTTTGCTTTAGTGGCCGTTAATTCGACTCTCCCTTCCCAAGGGGGAGGGCAGGGTGAGGTTTGGCGGTTTTGACTTGTCTTCTGTTTGGAACCCCTCACCTCAATCCTCTCCCCTCGCGGCAAGGGGAGAGGCGGGCAGAAACGCGGGGATCTTATCGGACTTTTATACATACAGTGAGTTACGACGCACTATGCCAGCGGCGATACGCAAAGATTAAATTTCATTCTACTAATTTCCTGATTGCGCTGACGATGGAGGCGACGCCGACGCGGCGCGTTGAAGATATAATAGAGCCAATACCGCGCCGATTTCTGATACGCCGCACATTTTTCGTTTTGTCCGGCAATTTTGTAAAACAACGATACTAGTGGAAAAGCGAGCGCCCGAAAAGGTGCAAGCGCATTGCGAAACAATTCTCGCCGCCGCTTTTTCTGGAAATCCGCCGCCTGCCGATTGACAGGCAAACCGGCATCCACTGCAAGTCGTTCAAACAAGACCTGAGCTGGGCCTCGTGTTCCACCGAGCCACGGCGCCGATGTCGTGTAGTGAAGCACGCAGTCCAAATCATTGTTCTGTTGCGCATCGAAGCGCCAGGACGCTCGATTCCAGTATTCGGGTAACGCTTGAATCTGTCCGTAGAGAAGAAAATTGATAGCGGATTGATCCCAAAATCGGTAGGCCGACTTCCTATTCAAAAATTCGACAGCGCGTTCAAAAAAATCTTGTTTCCTCAGTGCATCGAGATTCATCAACATCACCCCGCAATTAAAGTAAGCGCCTTCGGCAGGGAGTCCCATCGCATCAGCGATCGTCGGGCAGTCTTCAGCAAGTGATGACGTCTCAGAGTCAGGAACTGCGGCAAGGACTTTGCCGGGCGATAACTCAAGATCAAAAAGCGGCGATAGATCGCGGAATACCAGCACGTCGCAGTCGAGATAGATCAAACGCGATACATCCAGCAAATGTGGCAGCAATATCCGGCAATAAGTCATGTGCGATTCGCCTGGCCCAAGTGTCGCCTTACCAAAGACCGATGGATTCACCGTGACAAACTCCAGTCGCACAACTCCGCTGACCCGGTCAATCAATTTCGAAAAAGTGTCCCGTGAGGTCTGAGAAATACCTCCGTCGAGCACCTTCAAATTCACTTCTCCCGTCCGGTCCAGGTACCTCAACGCGCTCGCCACCGCGCAATAGAGTCCCGGGAAATAGCGTTCGTTACTGGCTAGCGCAATAACAACTGGTTCCATTTCTTTAAGGGCGTGCGCGGCAGCACGCACACGCGCTGGACACTGAAAGGTCGCCTCTCCCTTCGAGGGGAGAGGCGAGAAAGGTTACGCCAAATGTGCTGTAGATCGCTTCAGACATGATTGCGTTTTAGTAAACGAGCATTCCCGCAAAAATTGACCGGTTCACGATCACGCGCCGACGTACTACAGGTTTATTCTCTACGCCACGTCGAACGACTCTTTAACAGACGCGTTCTTCGCACACGCTGCGTTCGCCCTTGTTGCCGCTAAGCGAAGGTTTTCGAGCCATAGCTCAACCAGCTCGAGTTCTGCGGATGGAAAGACTCCTGCAGCAACCAGCGCCTCATAACAGCGGCGAAGATTGTCGGCAATTTGTGCTTCGCCGCTCTTTAGTTGAAGCCGCGAAAGGACATTGGCAATTTCTTTGTTTCGCGTGTAGCCCGGAACTTCGTCTGCAAAATCGCGATCAGGATCGTGCTGGTTGCGATCCTGAAATACTTCGGGTGCATGAAATATAATTCCGTACCCGAGCTCCCAAAGACACCGCTGGGCGATAAAACTTTTCCAGATGTCGCACGTCCGAAACGAGCAGTAACTTGGAAGGTATAACAATGGGTATGCTATCGGCCACCACCACGTGCTCTGGGTATTGAACGGGCACCAGTTTCCAGCCTCCAGCACAACCGGCGCGCCATCGCTAAACGCGAAATTTCGATCTAAGATTAGCCGCCACACTGCATCGACATCTGGCGAACCGTTGGCCAGTCCCTGTTGGATCGGGCTACGCACCGCTGCAACCATTCTCATTTCAGGTACGTCCGAGCGAACTTCGGACAGCGGCAGACCGCGGGGCCAAATTAGCTCGCTACTGAAGTATCGGTATGCATTTACCCACCGTCCGTTTGTCGGATCGATGGACCGAGCAGCGGCCACGGACTCGGAACGAAGCTGCCATGAATCGAGCGGCGCGTTGTCGTCGTCGGTCTCATAAAGGAAATCCGCCCCGGCGGCAATTGCATGAAGATAAGCAACATTCTTGCGACTGTAAGAGTCAACCGGCAACTTTCGTGCTAACTCAAACTCGCTCGCCTGCTGGTCCGTCAGTGACAGGAAATCAATGCCGCAGCCTTCAGCGAAATGCCGGCTTCGGAACTGCGCTGGTCCTTTTTTATCGCCCGCAACGACAAGTAACCCTCCACAATCTGCGAGCTTTTGAACAAGCTTAACGACTGCGCGTGTCGGTTCCTGAATTGTGGTGATTACAGCCGCAAACATTTCACCTCGTCAGATGACCGAATTTAATCCTTCCAGGAATTGCTGCTGCAATCTAACTGGCGAAAATTCTGTTTCGTACGCGCGCCGCATTCGCGCAGCGAGTTCCAGTTGCAAGGCTCTATCGCTTTTTAAATGTGCGAGGGCAGACAGCAGCGCGCGAGCATCGGGCTCCGTTACGCAAAGCGCAGCTCTACTTTCTTTTGCCCACTGCACCACAGCAGATGTTTCCGGGGCCCAGATGACGACTGGCCGGCCGGCGCGCGAGTATTCGACAAGCTTTGCCGCGAAACATGTTTCCGTGCGCCGCCGCTGTGCTGCATCAAAAAACATTACCACTAAGTACGCGTGGAACGAACCCAGCCAGTCGTCAAAGCCTGCTCCGGCTGCTTCGAAATCGTGCAGTAGATGACGCTGTGTCATTTCGCTAATTAGCGCTTGCGGCCATCGCGGGCGTCCTCTGAATTCGATCCGAACGTCACTCTGTTGTAATGTTAACAGAGCCAGATCAGCCAGCATGTCACTGTAATCAAACATGTTGCCACTGTAGCCAACGCGAAACTCTCCCGCCGAATCGTTCGACTTTGACGGCCCGATCGGCTCGACATCAGGAATCGGCAATATAACGCGCGCGTTGCGATGCGGGCCCAACGCTCTGAGCATTCCCTCGCTGATGCACAGGCTTAGATCAGCAGATCGATGGAGCTCAAGAAATCGCTGCTCCAGTTGCCTGCGTACTGGATTATGAACCTCAACAATGTCGGGCCACCAGTCGTCAAATCGAACAATCAACGGCACTCGGTACCGCCTCGCGTAGCGCTGCGCCACCCAGCAGCCGCTGCGGTATGCGAGTGTAAGAACAACTGTTCGCGTGCCACGGGGGGGCGCGACAAGGTGCTTTTCTAACGGTAATGTGGTGTGCATCAGGTAATCGACGTCGCCTGCCCACCGTCGCGCTGCCGTTCGCATTAGCCGCGGGATAATCTTGGAACGGAAACGGCTGTGGACAATCTCGTGGTGTTCAGCGGGCAAGATGTGCAGTCGAATGCCGCGGCGGTTCATCAGATGTCGATGCAGCATCAGTTGTGCAGCAGACATACTTTTCTCAGGCCGAACTGAGGAAATCAGAATCACATTAATTTCATCCATTGATCAACTCGGTTATTTTCTGAACGAATATGTCCTGCAACCGATCTGGATTGAAAAGCGTTTGATGCAGTTGTAGCGCTTCATTAGAGAGCTTCTCACTTAGCGCTGAGTCTGCGGCAATTTGACGGCTAAGAGCGACGACTGCATCGGCGTCACTGCTGGAGACAACCGCAGCTCCGCCATGCTTTCTAGCGACACGGACCGGCGCGCAGTACTCCGGTCCCCATAGAATCACAGGTTTTCCAAATGCGACGTAGTCCAGAAATTTGGTCCTGAAACTCGTGCGCATGCACAGTTCATGTTCCTTCTCGAAGCTCATCACAACTAGCAAAGCGTCCGCACCGGCGACGACCTTCGCCGCCTCTTCGGCCGGCTTGAAGCCAAGACAAATTCCCTTGGCTTTGGCACGTTGCAGGGATTCTCCCGGCCAGTCGTTTGGCCCGACCACGAAGATCTCCAAATCGTTCGTCGTCTCGATTTTTTCGATCAGCGAGCATAGCATCCGGCCATAGAAATTTTCCACTGCGCCGACATAGACCAGCCGGAATTTTCCATTAGATGGCGGCCAGGACTTTTCCGGCACACGATGTCTGCCGGGCATCGGGTAAATCACGTGACTGTTTGGATGCGGCCCGAGCATCTCCTGCATGCCATCGCTGGTGCAAAATGCCAAATCGCACGCGGCGTAAAGCTCATGATAGCGTTGGCTCAGAATCCGCTGCGTCGACTTGTGACCGTAATGACCTTTCATGACCGGGAACCAGTCGAGAAAGAGTCCTGCCAGCGGCAGCCTGTGTCGTTCCGCCGTTTTTCGAGCAATGTGACACAATCCACATTCGGCGAGCGTAAGTATCACTTCGGGCTGGAATTTCTCCACCGCCTCCTCCAGCGCGTCATTAGCTGTCAGCGGCCAGATGAAATTTTCGTAGTCCGTGATCCACGCAGCCAATCGCGGACCGAATCGACTCTTTCGCAGTCGATGAATCAGATACGGCAGTCGTAGAGGGGTATGCACTAGAAGGCCGTCCTCAAAGTCGGCGTTACTAGCCACGTGCAGTTTGAACGGGTTTCCCTCCACCAGATGCCGGTGCATGACGATGCGCACGCCACAATCGTTCCTTGGCGGAACAATGCTTACGAGCAGCACCCTAAGCTTTTCCATCTAACGCGTCCGTCGAAACCAGAAGCTACCAGCCGACACGCCGGCCTTGTACGAAGGAAACGCCTTCATGAGCAACTCCGGATATTTGATATGCATCCACTGACCGGCCCAGAGCACTTCGAATGTCGTATTGAAGCTCAGGAACGCCTGCAAGAGGTACTGCTCATTCCAGAATCGATGCCAATCTAGCACCCACTGCTTCGGATATTCCAGGGGCATAAAGATGTCGTGCATGTGCACAACGACTCCCGGCCGGATGCGCGGCAAAACCTCTAGAAACAGAAATTCCACGTCGCTGCCGATTTTGCACACGTGCGAAGAATCAATGAACAAAATATCGTTTTCGCCCAGCGATTGAAACTCGCTGAGCGGAACCTCCTGAACAGGTACCCGCCAAAGCTCGAAGCCGGATGGAAGCGCAGATTCCAATTGCGCAGATGGATACGGGTCAATGGCAATGAACCGGCACGGACATCCATCCATGCCGTTGCGACGTAATGCGTCGGCAGCGAGGAGTGTAGAGAAACCAGACCCGATTTCGTACATGCGCCTCGGTTTCAAGAAACGGATTAGCCCAAAGAGCATTTCTGCGTCCACCGCCTCGAAAGCGACGTTTCCCAAATAAAAATGAAACTCTGGTGTCGAAGCTCCTTCCGGGATGGCTGCGTACTCGTCCTTAAATCTTGCAGCGATCTCTGAGAGCAGTTGCTTTTGCGCCTCTTCGCGCATATCCATGCCCGGCAAATCGCTAATGCGATTCCAAAGCGAAAGAGGCAAAACGTGCGTATCAGGAATGGGCTGGTAGTTGTCGGACGGCAAAACATGAAAACCATGACTTTGCCACAGCTCAAAGTATTTTGGATCCGGCGCCAATCTGCGTAGGAGTGGCGCGATCACATGCGCTGCAAGATCGCGTCCAAACTGCTTCGCTTTACTCAGGACCCGCATACTTCCAGACCTGGGCGATTGTAATTCGGTAGGCAGAACTGGCCAGTAAGAACGCTGGGATTTCCGTGAAGGTTACTCATTCTGCCCGCCAGCTAACGAACTTGCTCCGGCAAGCTGGCTTGCCGATTCAGGCCTGCCCTTGCTATCAGCCCAGCGAAGAAAATGAAAGCGCAACCTAAGTGCATCACGGTAAAGCACGTGCCGCATCCAGTTGACATAATGCCGCGAGTAATAGCCCTCACTCTTCATGTTGCGGGAACGAAATCTATCGACGTCATCAAACTCAACGAGACTCAGTTTCTCCGGGAATAGTTCGCCGCCGATTTTCACGGCGCTCGCAATGATGGTCTGTTCGAATGTGCCATCCTTGGGGTCGGCAAGCGCCTCACGCACCATCGCGCGTAGAAGCTCTGCAGTCAGAAATTCTCCGTGCAGAGCAAGTATGCCACCATTGACAAATGGCGGCTCCAATACCTTTGGACAAAAGCGCAGTGCCATCTCGCGGTGTTGATAGCAGTTACTTTCCCTCACACCGCGGGGTTTGCCCCAACAATCGCTGGGGCCCAACAGATCGGCCGGGTCTTTGAACCAGAGGATGTCTGCGTCTACAAACAGCACGGGTTCACGGCGCGCTAAAAGGACAATGGATGCAACCTTTAAGCCCCAACCGCTCGCTTCGGCATAGCGCGCCAGCTCGCGCTCTCCCGCAGCGTCCGCTTGAGCAATAATCTCCTCGCGGGAAAGAACATTGATTTTCCCTGGCCACCAGGAAAACACGGGGTAAAAATCCGCCGCCGACCAACTCCCGTCTGAAACAACAGTGATGCTGGGCAGTTTTTTCCACGACCAATAAAGTGAAAACATGCTTTCTCGGAGCATCAGCCAATGAGTACGGCCGCCAATGGTTAAATAATGCATGCCGGATTCTGCTTTTGGCGACAACGGTTTAATGGACCAGCGAGAGAGGATATTCAAAGCGAGTTGGCCCAGGCGGACCGATTCGTTCATTCCACTGAAGGGATTCAGAAGACCGGCAGCGAACTTAAGCTTAAAGGCTTCCCTTTGAGAATGCGACGTGCTGTTCAATGCCGTTTCCACAAATACTTGTTAAACCATCGATTATTGTGGCTTGTAAGCTCGCGTAGATTCCTCCAGTCAGCCTCCGACAAGGCGAAATCCAAAGCCTCGATGCTCGCAGCCAAGTGCGCTGATGTGCCGCACCCAACAATGGGGACGACCTTAAACGGATGTGAGCGCAGAAACGCCAGCACAACAGCACCGACAGGAACGCCATTCCGTCGAGCGATCTCACCCGCGAGCCTTGCCATTTGGAAGTTGGCCTTTGTCGCATATCCGGATTGCTCGGCCTTCAGGCGCGCTACCTCATCTCCTTCCAACCAATCACTGAAAAAACCACCAGCTTGCGAAGAAAAAGGCATCGCAACGAGATTGCTAGTTTCGTGCAGTTGCTCTGCATCATCGTCCATCGAGCGTTGAGTCGATTCGAGTCCGCGAAAATGACGACTGCCGAGATTCCAGAACAATTGTGTAGCCACGAAGCCCGCCTTACCCGCTCGGGACGCGTAGTCATTCGCTTTGCGAATCCGATCGGCCGTCCAGTTGGCTGCCCCCAGAGCTTTGACCTGGCCGTCACGAACAAACGCGTCACAGCTGTCTATGATCTCTTTGACAGGAAGTCTCTCGTCATCGCGGTGCAAAAACCAGACGTCGATGTAATCTGTCCTAAGCGTCTCCAAGCTGCCTTCTAAATCTTGCCGTAACTCCGAAGGTGAAAGCCTCACTCGCCAGTTATTTTCCAAGAGAGGGTGTCCCCCCTTCGTGACCAATACAATCTGCTCCCGAACCCCGGCAGCTTGGAGCCAATCGCCTACAATCCGTTCGCTCCGATGCTTCTCTCCAGGAATCCAATCCGAATACACTCTTGCAGTATCAATGCCATTGCCGCCGCTTTGCACCCAATAGTCCAACAGCCGATGCGCCTCAATCTCTGTCTGTCGGACCCCGATCTCAGCCACTCCGAGACATAGCGCAGAAATCTTAATATCACTTCCCGGAAGCCTCACGCGGTCCATTTGGTAGTTTTGCTCGGTTACAGATGAAGCGGGTTACAGCGTGAAGATACGCTACGTCAAAGGTGACACGCGAAAAAGCCTGCAGGAAGGTGCGTAGCGCGATGGGTTAACTACCTCTGAAGGTTCTTTGTCGCTCGAGAGCAGCCGCAATGTTTAATGGCTGTGCCCGCTCGGAAAGAACCCATTTCTCAGAAAAAACGGTGCCATAATCTCCGCAACAGTCGCGCCGGAGCAAGCACTGTGCGACATAAACGATAAGAATATGAAGCTTCTACTTCTCGGAGCCCTCTTAGAAGCTGCACCTCCTCATCTGTCTCGCGGGCCCACTTGTAAAAGGACATTTCGGGCTTATTGAAAATGTAGTCTATTAGTTTTGCCAGACGCGGACTGGCCTCGACTAGATTCATGGCCTCTCTGGCCGTGCGAGCATCAAACCCGATCGTCTTCACGATTTCAGAATCCGACCGCACGCGGTAGTCAAATCCGACCGCAGGAAGATGGAAAAAGCTACCACCATGGCAGGCCACTCGCAGCCAAAAATCCCAATCCTCCAATCCCATCCACGGCATTTGCTCATCGTACCCACCGACCCCTTCCCATAGTGCCTTGCGATACAGGGCACAGGCGTCTATGAAGTTCATTCGGATCAATGACAATAGATCGAATTCCTGCACTTGCCATCGGCCAGTCTTTTCGCCGAAGTACTCAGCGTCCGTGTAAATTACTCCTAGACTTGGATTTTCCTTTAGCAGAGACACTCCCTGTTCCAAGTAAACGCGTCGAAGACGATTATCGCTGTCCAAAGGCAAAATGAATTCGCCCTTGGCTCCGCGAATGCCCGCGTTACGGGCGGCACCTAAGCCACCGTTTGGCTGAGAGACGACCTTGTAGCCCGCCTCCGCGACCTCCTTAAGGATTCGAATGGTTTCGGCGTCGGACGATCCGTCATCAACGATGATCACTTCAAGCAGATTCTCATTGCGGACCTCTTCCAAGCTGGCAAGGGCTTCGCGCAGCATCGCCCCATGGTTAAAGCAGGGAATAACAATCGAAACCTTGCCTTCGGCAACCGGAGCCGTCATCATTTGGAGGCTTGGCTCTGAACTGATGTATTTAGTTTCGACTTCATCCAACGTTTAAGTCGCGCTCCCATGATTCGAAGCCACAAGACGAAAAAGGAGAAAATCTTTCGGATGATGCGCCGGTCGTAAGACAAGCGCAGAGCTCCGACAATCTGCCGCCAGGCAGGCATAAACCCGACTTTCACTAGCAGTTCGCGAGCATGGCAAACAGCCGCTTCCGCCCACCAAGACCGCGCCTTCTTGGCAAGAACGCGACCACGAGAAGGGGTGTGATAGGTCATTGTGAGATCGATCATCTCGCGCACTTCGCGTGTATCCGCAGCGTCGAGCCTCAGCCGCGATGTGGCAGAGTTTGAGTGGAGCCGGTAACACGCAAGAATGGAAGGCTCAAAACAAACTGGAAATTGGGAAGCAATTCGTTGCCACATCTCCCAATCAGGGACGTAGTGAAGCTGCGGCAAAAAACCGCCAAGCTGCTCGTACACGCGTCTTCGAACGGCAATCGCCGCACATTGAATCAGTTGCCGAGCCGTGATCTTAGCGTGCCAGTCGTATAGTTGACCGGCGGATTCCCGGTGCAGTTCGGAGAGTTGGATCCAATGTCCGTTCGAATTAGCGATCGCGTGTCGACAAAAGATCGCGACAGCATGGCTTTCCTCGGCTCCTTTGCGCAAAAGATCGTAAAAGCCCGGCAACACAATGTCGTCTTGGTGCAGGATATGCACCCAATCACCTCGCGCGCGCTCGACGCATCGGTTCCAAGAATTCGCCAGGCCTTGGTTTTCGGATTCGTGATGGAACATCACCCGCCCGGCGCCCACCCGGCGAGTAACTTCGGAAGCGGTATCATCGTTCGAACCGTCATCGACTACCTCGATCTGCATCTGGTCCGGCCCCGGATCTTGCTGAAGGACGCTCGTCAGCGTTTCCTCCAAAAAATTGGAGCGTGGATTGTACGTCGGTATCATTACAGACCAGAAAGGACGCGGCGAGCCAGCCTCTTTAAGTGGCGGTATCACAGGTGGATTGGCCATGGAAGTTGGCAAAGCTATGCGCAGTGATGTTTAGCAATCCGCCGCGCTTTGATAACCTTCGTCCACTCTGTAAATCCCTTGCCCCACCATGCATCGTTCTCCGCTTTCGGATCGTACTGCGGCAGGTAAAAGCCGATAACGCGTATAGATTCATCGGTCATCTAACGGTAAGATTTTTGCTGAACAAAGACTTCGCGAAACTCACCGTCAATGCCGAATGCCCGGTCTCGAATTGTGTGAATAATCACCGGGAATTGCCCCCACTGCTGGAGTAGAAAAGGAAGTTCCAATCCCCATTCAGTGAAAACCAATGATCCATTTTCATCTATGGGGTTGCCATGATAATCGGGCTTTTCCAAATGCTGAAGGACGCCGTCTTTCACCAAAGCTCGAACCAAGGTTTTCTTGGTGCGGTACCAAGGAACTGTGAAAATATGTGCTCCTCCCGGCCGCAGGGTTCGCATGATTTCCCCGACTGCCAATCTGACATCCGGCAAATGTTCGAAGACATCCGAAGTAATAACCAAATCAAATGATCCATCTTTGAATGTTTGCGCCATCAGATCTTCGCAGCGAAATCCCCTGTGGATTTGGCCTCGCGGCGCGTCTGGAAAGAAATGAGAAGGAAGATACTCGGGACACTCCCGCGCCAACTTATCGGATAACGGGCCACCCGGGGACGATTCATGGATCTTCAATTCCCGCCATTTTGGATAAAGTTCAGCAACTACCGACATCAATGCGCGCCACCGTGGGATGCTCTTGCAGTCGACGCATCTATAC
>WNEW01001525.1_pt1 | contig 11325 bp, 9 predicted proteins | sample 5399891 | NCBI WGS metagenome assembly WNEW01 (sample SAMN13153336, study PRJNA577476) | soil metagenome | isolation source: 40 cm grassland meadow soil pre-rain plot 5 | place: USA:California | collected 2015-09-08 | reverse complement strand
GCCCTGTCGCATCATCACCCTGGAGGATCCCATCGAGTACCGTCTGTCGAGCAAGCTAGCACTGGTGTCGCAGCGGGAGGTGGGGCGGGACGTGCCCAGCTTCGAGCAGGGCCTGCGCGACTGCTTGCGTGAGGACCCGGACGTGATCTTCGTGGGCGAGATGCGGGATCGGGATTCGGCCCAGTGGACGCTCACCGCTGCCGAGACCGGCCACCTGGTGTTCTCGACGCTGCACACGCGCGACGCGCGCGGGACGATCACGCGCATCCTGGACATGTTCCCCGGCCACCAGCAGGAGGAAGTCGCCAACCAGCTGTCGCTGGGGCTCGCGTACATCATCTGCCAGAAGCTCCTGCCGCGCGCCGACGATGCCGGCCGCGTCGTGGCGATGGAGATACTGAACAACACCTACGCCGTGCAGAACCTGATCCGCGCGGGCAAGCTGGAGCAACTCTATTCGACCCTGCAGACCAAAACGCGCGACGTGGCCACGGAGCGGATGGTCACGATGGAGCAGTCGCTCGCGGGACTGGCGGCGCGCGGTCTCGTCGGTGCACTCGAAGCGGAGAAGTGGGCCAACCACCCCGGCGAGTTCCAGAGCGCCCTGCGGTACCGGCAGAGCGCCACGGCGCAGTCTACGATCCCGCGCTCGTGACCGATGCGGGTCGCGTTCAACGTCATCGATGAGACGATCTGGTTCATCGACCGGCCGCACGAGCCCTGGACGGTGCAGGCCGAAGCCCGTGCAGCCGGCCGGCTGGACGACGAGCGGCTGCGCCTCGCGGTCCGCTCGGCGCTGGCGCGCCACCCGATGGCGCGGGCGCGCCAGGCACCGTGGCGCTTCTGGCAGCCCGGGTTCGCGTGGGAGATCACGGAGGAGCCCCAGGTGGACGCGCTCTCGATCGTCGACTGCCCCGACGATGCGGCGCTCGCACGGATCCGCTCCGATCTCTACGGCCACCCGGTGCCGCTCGCGACGTCACCCCCGCTGCGCGTGCGCCTGGCGCACCACGCGGCGGGCGACGTGGTCCTGTTGGGCGTCAACCACGCCGCAAGTGACGGGCTCGGGACGCTGCGCCTCCTCGCCTCGATCGTCCGTGGGTACGCCGGCGCCCCCGACCCCGTCCCCGACGTCGACCCGCTCGCGGTGCGCGACCTGCGCGCGCCGCTCGCTCTCGACGGACTGCCCGGGAGGATCCGCCATGCGGCGGCGCTCGTCACGGAGCTGCGGAGGCCGAAGGCCCGCATCGCCCCCGAGCGCGCGGGCGATGGTCCAGGCTACGGCTTCCACCTCGTGCGTCTCGACGCGGGCGACACGCCGGCCCTCGGCTCGCGGCGACCGCCTGGAGCGACGGTCAACGACGTCCTGCTGGCCGCGCTCCACCTGGCGATCGCGGAGTGGAACGCAGAGCACGGCGCGCCGTGCGAACGGATCGGCGTCATGATGCCGGTCAACCTGCGCCCTCCCGAGCGCCGGAACGAGGTGGTCGGCAACTTCTCGTCGTTCGTGACGGTGGCGACCGACCCGGAGGACCGCGGACGGCCCGAAACGACGGTCGCGGCCGTGACGGCCCAGAGCCGCCGCGTGAAGGCGGGCGGGCCGCCGGGCGCGCTCGTCGACGTCCTGGCCACCCCGCTGCCGCGGCCGCTCTTGCTGAAGGAGGTCACGTGGGGGCTGCTGCCGTTCGTGCTCGAGCGCGGTCTCGACACGGCCGTCCTTTCGAATCTCGGGCGCCTGGGCGAGCCGCTCTCGTTCGGGGCCGATGCCGGGGACTCTGCCGAGGTATGGTTTTCACCGCCCGCGCGCATGCCGGTCGGGCTGGCGCTCGGAGCGGTCACCATCGGCCGCTGGCTCCACCTCTCGTTCCGCTACCGGCATCCCCTGTTCGGCCCCGGTGCCGCAGCGCGGTTCGCCACCCGCTACATCGATGCGCTCGATCGGCTCGCCGCCTGACGCGCTACAGGCCGAGCACGAGCCGCGTGACCCGGTCCCGGACCACCGTCGGGACGAAGCGCTCCGCCAGCAGGAGCAGCTGGGCATCGCAGCCGACCAGGTAGCGGGCCCGGGGCAGGAACGCGGTCATCGCGCGCCCGACCACCGCGGCGACGCTGGCGGGCTGCTGCATGTACGGCTGCATCCAGCGCAGCAACGCCACGTAGCGCTCGTACGCGGCGTCGAAGGACGAGCCCCGCAGCCGCTCCGCCTGATGCCCCAGGCCCTCCCAGAGGCGGGTCTGGACGCCGCCGGGCTGGACGAGGACCACGTGGACGCCGGCCCCGGCGACCTCCACGCGGAGGGCGTCGGTCACGCCTTCGAGCGCGTGCTTGGCCGCCTGGTACCAGCCGCCGAACGGGGTCGCGACGCAACCGAAGATCGACGACACGTTCACGATGCGGCCTTCTCCCCGCGCGCGCATGTGGCGGAGCGCCAGCCGTGCCAGCCGCATCGGGGCCACGACCATCGTCTCGAGCGCCAGGCGGGCCTCGTCGTCGTCCACGTCCTCGAGCGCGCCCGCCGCCGGATAGCCGGCATTGTTGACCAGCCCGTAGGGCTCGAGGTCGTCGATCACGCGCGCACCCTCGGTAGCGTCGGTCACGTCGAGCAGCACCGTCTCGACGCGCGCGCGCGCCTGCGCCGCGATTCGCTGCACGGCCCTCGCCTTCTCCTCCGAGCGGACGGTGCCGACCACGCGGAAGCCGCGCCGGGCGATCCAGATGGCGCTCTCGAGCCCGATGCCGGAGCTCGCGCCGGTGATCAGGACGGTCCGGGGCATCGGCGCGAACCGTCCTCACCCACGGCGGCTGCTCGCCGTGCCGGAGGCCCTCCCCATCGCCTCCAGCGCCTGGCGAGTCCGCTCGAGGTAGCGGCGGATGCGGCGCTGCATCTCGAGGTTCACGATCGGGCCGGCCAGCGCTGCCAGGAGCCAGTTTATCTCGATGTCCGCCTCGATGGACTGACGGAACCCGACGCGCGTTTCCCGCGGGCCCTGCGCGCTGAACTCGGCGCGGCCATGCATGCGCAGGTTGCCGGGTCCCGAGGGGCGCCACTCAAGGACGTTCTCGGCCGGGAAGTAGTAGCGCGACTCGTACTTCCCCCGGAACGTCACCGGGCCCCGGGTGAGCGGCGCCATGCAGACGCGCAGCGTATCGGCACCGGTCTTCTCCACCCGCTCCACCTCCTCGAGATTCTCCGCGATCCGGTCGAGGTCGCCGAAGTAGGCGCGCGCCACGTCGGCTGGGACGCGGACGGTGAAGGTCTCGTGGAAGTCGGTCGTGAAGCGGGCCATCGCGCCCGCTCAGCCGATGACCGGGAAGCGCCGGCGGCCCGCGAGGTCGTCCATCATGTCCTGCATGACGCCCGTCACCCGGTCGTAGGCCCGCTGGACCGCATCCGGATCATCCGCCAGCTCTGGCGCGTGCTCGAGCTCGATCGGCTCGCCGACCTTGTAGACGAGCTTCGAGGGAAGCGGCAGGTAGGGGATGAACCCCGTCACCCACAGGCCCCAGGGCAGGCCGAGGTTCACGGGCACGGTCTTGACGCGGGCGAACCTCGCGAGGCCGGTCCACCGTGCCAGCCGCTGGCTGGAGAAGAGCGTGCAGTAGACCTCGTGCCCGCCGATGTTGACGAACGGCACGATGGGGACGCCGTACTTGTACGCGAGCTTCACGAAACCGGTTCGACCGTACAAGTTCACGCGGTTGCGATCGCGAAAGCTGCGCAGGCAATCGAGCTCGCCACCGGGAAAACACAGCATGCGCGCCCCCGATTGCAGCACGCGCTCCGCGTTTTCGCGGCTCGCCGGCATCGCGCCGATCTTCGACAGGAAGTTCCCGAGCACGGGGATCCTGAACGGGAAGTCGTGCACCATCAGGTAGCTCGGATGGTCGAGGCCCATCTCGAGCGCCCACCAGGCGCCCAGGACCGCGACGTCGGGCAGCAGAGGCGCGCCGCTGTGGTTCCCCACCGCGATGAACTGCCCGCTCGTGGGAAGGTTCTCCACGCCCTCGCACTCCGCCCGGAAGTAGCGCACGCCGACGGCGTAGAGGAGCCGCGACACCACCTTGATGTACGCGACGTCCCGGTTGCGCAGGTCGCAAGGGTCGAGGTCCCGGCGGAACAGATCGAGCAGCATGGCGAGCGCGTCGTCGCCGGTCTTCCCGCCGGGAATGGCACGCAGAACCTGCCGCGGCCGTTCCGCAGAGTACGGTAGAGGGGACGTGCTCGTCATGGCGGATCCTCTACCAGACCAGGGTGACGGCGCCGGCACTGACGCCGGACGCGGGCGCGAGGAGCAGGACCCTGGCGCCGGGCACGAGCGCACCGGCCTCCTTCGCCTGCGTCATGGCGATCGGCAGGCTGCACGTGCTGACGTTCCCGAGCCGATCGACGTTGACCCACAGCTTTGGAAGCCCTTTCGCCGCGACGCCCAGGTACCCGATCATCTTGTCGACGAAGCGCCGGCTCGGTTGATGACAGAACACGACGTCGAGGTCGCGGTAGGTCCACCCCGTCCGCTCCATCACGGCGTACATCGCCGGGATCATGATGGCGGCGGCGGCCATGGTGAGGTCTCGCCCTTCGCAGAGGAACGGTGCGTCGAGGCGACTTCCGCAGCTCGCGCACAATACCTCGGGTCGGAACCGCCCCCCGGTGGCGTGGCGCCACTGCGTGGCATCGCTCCGGAAGTCGCGCGCGCGAAGGCCGCGCTGCGCATCCTCGCAGGCCTCGACGACGAGCGCGCCCCCGCCGTCGCCGACCACCAGCCCGGCGACGGAGCGCAGCGTCTCCTCTTTCGACTGCGGCTGCCAGTTGATGCTCCACGACGCCCGCTCGCCCGTCGCGATCAGCACGCGACGGGCCTTGCCGGTCCGGATGAGGGAGTCCGCCACGTCGAGACCGTCGATCACGCCGTTGCAGGCGTTGTCGAGATCGAAGACCCGCGCCTCACGCGCCCCGAGCGCATCCGCGACCACGTTGGCCGTCGCCGGCTCCATGCAGTCGCGGGTGATGCCGGTGAAGATCAGGGTGTCGACGTCGAGCGGGCCGATGCCGGCGTCGGCCAGCGCCCTGGTGGCGGCCGCCACGGCCAGCTGGGATGGCAGCACGCCCGGGGCCGCGATCCGGCGCTCGCGCACCCCCGTCACGCGCTCGAGCCATCCGGGCTGGAACCCCAAGCGCTTCAATCCCGCGCGCTCCTCGACCTCGGCTGAGGTGACGGCGTCGGGTGGAATTTCGGCTCCCAGCCCCGAGATGCGGACCCCGGTGCCGTTCGAGTGCATGGCTGTCGCCATCGCGTCGGACATGAAAGGCGTGCCCTCCTCTCGCTGCATAGGAGCAACGCGTATGCCGTATATCGCCGTCGCGCTTTTCGCCGCAACCAGACCGCGCGATGCCGCGGTGCTAAGTCGGGCTGCTCTGCCTAGTTTGCAGGAGTGCCAGCTCTAGTTAGCACTCCGCCAGGAACGGGCGTCGGATCCGGGAAGGCCGGCGAGCCGCTCGGGCGTCGGGGAAGGGGCCTGACTCGTCGCGTCAGCCATCCGCGGTTCTTGTTGCCCCGCGGCACCTTCGCTATGCGGACGGGACGGAGGAGGTGCCCATGAGACCGATGCTGGCGGTCGCCCTGCTGGTCGCGATGAGCGCGGCGGCCGAGGGTGCGAACGAGGCACGGGACATCCTCGACCAGCGCAAGCACCTCGAGGAGACCACCCGTCGCTGGGAGGACCTCAGCCAGAAGATGACCCTTCGCGTCGTCTACCGCGCCGGCGGCACGCGCGAAGACCGGATCGAGATGTACGAGCGACGCTCGGACGGTGAGCGCAAGACGATCGCCTTCGTGGTGGCTCCCCCCGAGGTGAGGGGGACCGGCTTCCTGGCGTTCGCGCGCGCCGGCCGGGCGCCGGAGCAGTGGCTGTACCTGCCCGACTTGAAGCGCGTGCGGCAGATCGCCTCGACCATGAGGAACGAGAGCTTCGTCGGGTCGGATCTGACCTACCGCGACATGAACCTGCTCGCCGAGATGTCCTCGTGGTCCGACGCCGACGCCACCGCGAGCCTGCGTGGCGAGGAGACCGTGGACGGCACGGCGAGCCACCTGATCGAGCTCACGCCGAAGCGCGAGGACATCGGCTACGACCGCATCCTGCTGTGGCTCGGGAAGGAGGACCTGATACCGCGGAAGCTCGAGTTCTACGAGCAGCAGGCCGAGCCGCGCAAGCGCATCACGCAGCACGACGTGCGGCTCGTCGGCGCCATCCCGGTGGCGTACCGCACCGACGTGGAGACGCCGCAGACCGGCTCGCACACGGCGGTGGAGATCACCGACCTCGAGTTCAACCAGGGGCTCAAGGACGACCTCTTCACCCAGAGGCAGCTGGAGCGGGGCGGCAGGTGAGAGGACTGTGGTGCGCCGGGCTCGCGGTCGTGTGCGGCGCCGCCGCGCTGGGAAGCCCGCTCGAGGTCCCCGGTACCGCCGGCCGCGTCGAGGCGGGGGGCTATCTCGACGGGCTCGCCGTGGCGCCGACGGAGGGCGGGCCCCGCGAGCGCCCCCAGGCGCTCCTCGCGCTGAGCTTTGCCGCCGCGCTCTCCGACCGACTCCGCGGGCACTTCGCGCTGCAGAGCGCGATCGGCGGGCCGTTCGAAGGCGGCCATCCCGGCGTCTACGACCTGGTCCATGCTTTCCAGAACCGCCCCATCCATCTCGAAGCGAACGAGGCCTACGCCGAGCTTCGCCTCGACCAGGCCGACGTGCTGGCCGGCGTCCAGAAGGTGGCCTGGGGAAAGCTCGACGGGCTCCCGCCCACCGACGTCGTCAACCCGCGCGACTACCACGATCCCCTCGTGCGGGACGTCGAGGAGGCGAAGATCGGGGTCCCGATGCTGCAGACCACGTGGTATCCCCCCGACCTCCCTCGCCTCGGCGTGAGCGGCCTCCGGGCGACGCTCGTCTATCTGCCGATCGCCGTGCCGTCGCGCCTGCCGCTCATCGAGGAGCGATGGTTCCCCCCGAGCGCGGCGCCGGTCTCGCGCGTGGTCCTGCCCCGGAGGCGCTCGGAGCGGCTCATCGACGACGCGCTCGGATTCGCCGTGACGCTTCCCGGAGACGTCGTCGTTCCCGTGGCCTTCCGCACGCTGAACCACCGTCCCCCGAAAGGCTTCGACGACGGCGGCGTCGGGCTCCGGCTCGGCGGCTCGTGGCGCGAGATGGACTGGGACGTGTACCACTACACCGGCCCGGAGACCGGCCCGGACGCCGACCTCCTGGCCACGCTGCGGGTGAAACGGTTCTCGCTCGACCCGGCCACCCGACGCCTGGACCTCACGCTGCGCGCGCATGCGGTCTTGAAGCAGGCGCACGACGTGGTCCACATGACCGGAGCCGACTGGGCCACGACGATCCGGGGCGCGGCCATTCGCGCCGAGGCGGCGGTCTTCCAGGACCGCGCCTATCCCGGGGTCGCGAGCGACCTCATCGCGCCCGAGGCCGTCGGTCGACTTCCGCTGCGGCAGATCGTCGGGGATCTCGTCAAGCGCCGTCGGGCCGCCGTCCCGCTCGGCGATCTCTTTCGCACCCTCGACTCGGTGGAATGGGGCGTCGGCGCCGACTACCTCGTGCACGGCTTCATCCCGCTCCTCCAGATGCAGCAGACGGCTCTCCTGGAGCCTGCTCCGCGCCTTCTCATCTCCGATCCGGAGACGCGCTTCATCGCGTCGGTGCGGCGGCTTCTCTTCCAGGAGCGGTTGGAGCTCGAGGTGCGTGGCCTGTACGCCCTCGAGCGCGGGGGCTGGTTCGTCCTTCCGCGCGCCTCCTACCGGCTCGGCGGGAACCTCCGCTTCCGGCTCGGCTATCTCGCGCTCGGTGGCTCACGAAACACGCTGGTGGGGCAGTTCGGCAACAACGACGAGGTGGTCATGCAGGCGCGGTATACCTTCTAGGTAGGACGCTGACCCGAGACGGCTGTCCGCGGGAGCGGGGGCGCCGTCTCCGCTTCGATTCGGCGCCGCCAAACAGTGGGCATGAATTGGCCGCCGCGCGCGGCGCCTCATAGGCGCTGCGACGGCGCCCCCGCTCCCGCGATGCACACCGCGCCTGATCCCGCGCCCGCGGCGCCGCGCGGGCCGTGGCTACGCCATCTCGACGCCGAACGCCTTCAACCGCCGGACTTTGAAGGCGGCGCAGACGAAGTCTCACTCGGCCGCGCGCCTTCGTCACGCCGCGGAACGTGAAGCGACGAAAGCCGATCGCCTGCTTCATCCTCCGCTCGCGGGCGAAAGACGTGCCGCGAGCGGGGCCGAATAGCGCAGCGGGGAGGCGGGGGCGCCCTCGGAGCGCCTATGAGGCGCCGCGCGCGGCGGCCGATCGAAGCGCCCGATTCAGCGGCGCCGAATCGAAGCGGAGAGGGTGCTCCCGCCTCCCCGCACCGCCGTCTCGGGTCCCGCTCCTAACGGCCGAGAGAGCTTGACGGGGACCCGCGATGAGTCGTAACCCGCTCGCAGGATGAGCACGTCACCGATCGCCCGGCGCATCGAGGTTCTCTCGCAGATACCCCTGTTCAGCGCCTTCAACCGTGACGAGCTCGAAGCGCTGGCCGGGCGGTTCGTCGACGTCTCCTACCGCCGCGGCGACACGGTCTGCGCCGAGGGCGACGAGGGGGACACCTTCTTCGTCTGCGTCAGCGGCGAGCTGGAGGTCTGGGGAGGCGCGCCGAGGCGGATCGTCAACCGGCTCGGTCCGGGAGAGTTCTTCGGCGAGATGTCACTGCTGCTCGGGGGCCAGCGGGCGGCCACGGTGACGGCCTCCCGCAACGCGCGTCTGCTGGCCGTGGACAAGTCGGTCTTCGAGCAGTTCTTCCTGCACAACGCGAAGGTGCTCGAGGCCTTCTCCCGGGTGCTCAGCAAGCGGCTGGCGAAGATGGCCAGGGGTGAGGTGATCGCCAAGACGTCGACCACGATCGGCGTCACTGGCGCCCCCGGCCTCGAGGGCAAGACGCTGGTCGCGAGTGCGCTAGCCCGCCTGCTGAAGGAGTTCTCCGGCAACGAGGTGGTGCTCGTGCAGCTGGAAGGCGGCCGGGCCCCCGGCGGGGGGAGCGCGTCGCTCTCGGAGCTCGCCCGCGCGTCGGTCGACACCTTGCAGCGGCACCTCGAGGACGTCGGGCTCACCGTGCCCGTGCTGCGCATCGGGGCGGCCGGGGACGACGTTGGCGAGTACCTGCCCGCCTTCAACGCCCGCCTGGGCGAGCTCTTCCGCTGGGTCGTCCTCGACCTCGGCGACGCGCGCGCCGCCACGGCGGCGAGCGACGCCTCGGATCTGCTGGTCAGGATCGTGGACCAGTACGAGCCGGCCCCCGCCGTACGAGGGGGTCCGCGGGCGCGGACGCTGCACGTCGTCAATCTGCACAACGCGACGTCGCCCGCCGTCGCCATCAACCAGTGCGAGCCGTTCGTCATCCGCGAGGACGAGGCGCTGCGCGGGCTCACCGCCGCCGCTCAGGCGGCGCACATCCGTGACCACCGGCGGTCGCCCGCCGCCCCGGCGCTCCATCGGCTCGCCCGCAAGATCCTGGGCGCCTCGGTCGGCATCGCGCTCGGCGGTGGCGCCGCGTTCGGCCTGGCGCATCTGGGCGTCCTCAAGGTCCTCGACGACAACGATGTCCCGATCGACATGGTCGCCGGCTGCAGCATGGGGTCGCTGGTGGCGATCGGGTACGCCGCGGGCTTCACGCCCGCGGAAATGATCGACAACGCCAGGCGGATGGGGACGATCTGGAACACGCTTTGGGCGGTGCTGGACATCACGCTCACCAAGCCCGCCCTCATGACGGGGGATCGCGTCGCCCGGCTCCTGTCGCCGCTCATCGGGCCGGTCAAGGACTTCGATCAGCTCGCGCTGCCGTGCCGTGTCGTGGCGACCGACATCGAGACAGGGGAGCGCGTCGCGATCGGCTCCGGGAGTCTCGAGCTCGCCGGCCGCGCCAGCAGCGCCGTGCCCATGCTGTGGTGTCCCGTCAAACGCGAGGGGAGGATCCTGGTGGACGGCGGTGTGTCCGATCCGGTTCCGGCCGAGGTGGTGATCCAGATGGGCGCCGACGTGACCATCGCGGTCAACGCCGTGCCGCAGTTGCGACGGGGCGTCCAGACGGTGCTGTCGAAGGCGTACCGGCGCCTCAAGAGCATCGACCCCCTGTCGTACCTCGCCGGGAGCCGCGATCTGCCGAACATGGTCGATCTCATCATGAACTCCATGCAGACGCTTCAGTACGAGCTCGGGAACTTCAAGGCGATCTCCGCCGACGTCCGCATCAACCCGGACCTCTCCGCGCTCACGTGGGTCGAGTTCTACCGGCCGCAGGAGTTCATCGACCGCGGCTCCGAGGCCGCCGAGCGCGCGCTCGCCGAGATCAAGCGCGTCCTGACCGAACGCTGCACCGTGCCGCGCGCGGCCGACGACGAGCTCGCGGCCGGCCCGGTCCACCGCCACGGCACGGCTCCGTAGGGGCACGTGCCCGCCATGGATTCGACGCTCACACCGGTGCAACGTCACGAGCTCCACGCCCCCCGGGGCACGGTGATCTTCCGGCAGGGCGACCGTGGGGACTCGATGTTCGTCATCGAGCGAGGTCGCGTGCGGATCGTCTTCAGCTGCGAAGGACATGCGGCGGAGGTCGCGGTCCTCGAGCCGGGCGCTTTCTTCGGCGAGCTGTCATTGCTCGGCGGGGCGGCGCGCACCGCCAGCGCCGAGGTCATCGAGGACGCCGACCTGCTCGTCATCCGGCGCGATACGTTCGTGATGATGATGCAGGACGACATCGACATCGTCTTCCGGATGCTGAGCGACATGGGAGTGCGCCTCGCCCGGACGGACGAGCGATTCCTGGCCCTCATGCTGAGGGTTCGCCGCATCCGGATTCTGGGTGGCTGCCTGCGGCGGATCTCGGCGGGCGGCGGGGAACCGCCCGCCGTCCTCGACGTCGGGCGGCTCGCCGGGGAGCTCCAGGTCGCTCCAGCCGAGGTGCACGCCGCGCTCGCAGATCTCGCGGCGCAGGGCGCCGGGACGCTCCGGGAGGGGCAATTCGTGATCCAGGACCGGGAGCACGTGAAGCGGCTCACGGAGGCCCTCTGCCGCCGCGCCGAAGAGATATAGCCGACCCGAGACCTTGTCTCGGGTCGGGGACGGACAGCGAGCGTGCCGCCCGGTGGGCAGGGCCGACGGCGTGCCGCGGCCGGCAAAAGCCGGCGCGGCAGACTTGCCGGAGCGCGAGCCGCGTCATCAGGAGACGAGGAGTCTTGCGGCGCGACGCTCGCGGGCTGCCCAGGGCTACGTTTGCCGC
>WNEW01001522.1_pt1 | contig 11341 bp, 10 predicted proteins | sample 5399891 | NCBI WGS metagenome assembly WNEW01 (sample SAMN13153336, study PRJNA577476) | soil metagenome | isolation source: 40 cm grassland meadow soil pre-rain plot 5 | place: USA:California | collected 2015-09-08 | reverse complement strand
CCTGGAGCAATTGGCCCATATGGAGGAGCGGGTCCAGCGGATCAGCCAGATGGCCGCACTCGGGGAACTGGCGGGCCAGGTTGCACATGAAGTGCGCAATCCCCTGGGAATCATCAAAGGGGCGACCGAGATGCTGGCGAAGCGCGTGTCCGATCCCGCCATGCAACGGCATATCGCCGTGCTGCTGGAAGAAGTCGGGCATTTGAACAAGGCGGTGGAAAGCGTGCTCCGCCTTGGGGCGCCTCTCCGCATCCAGGCCAACCGGGTGAACTTGCAAGATCTGCTCCGGGTGGTGGTACAGGCGGCTACGGCTGGGACGAGGCCTGGAAGTCACACCGTGCGGCTGCACTTCCCGTCGGATCCCCTCTGGATCAATGGTGATCGGGAGTTGCTGCACCATGCGCTGGTGAATCTGGTGCGCAACGCGATCCAGGCGATGCCTACGGGCGGGACGGTGACCGTGTCGGCGCAGCCTGTCTCCGGAGACGGCCAGTTCCTGCTGACCATCAGCGATACGGGCGTCGGGCTGACCGCCGAGGACCTCAAGCGGCTGGGCGAGCCGTTCTTCACCCAGCGATCGGGCGGCGTCGGGTTGGGATTCGCGCTGGCGCGCCGGATCGTGACCGAGCATGGCGGCACGCTGGACGCGAGCAGCACGCCGGGCCAGGGCACGACCGTCGCCATCCGGCTGCCCGCACACATCCTCGATCCGCCGCGCCGGTCCGTCGCGGGATCCGTGGCCCAAGGCTAAGGGACAAGGGTGACGATGGCGACGATCCTGGTTGTGGACGATGAGAAGAACTACCTCTGGATGCTGGAGGAGCTCTTCCAGAGCGAAGGCTACGAGGTCCTGACCTGCGAGCGGGCAGAGGAGGCCCTGCCGTTGCTGGCGGAGGGCCGCGTGGATCTCCTCTTGACGGACCTGCGCATGGCTGAGATGGACGGCATGGCCCTGCTCGGCCGCGTGCGGGAAATGTCCCCCGCCAGCTCCACGATCATCATGACCGCGTTCGGGACAGTCGAGCGGGCCGTCGAGGCGATGCGCCTCGGCGCCTACGATTTCATCCTCAAGCCGTTCAACCAAGCGGACCTCCTGCGCACGGTCGCGAAGGCGCTGGAACGGACGGTCCTGCTGCGGGAGAACCTCCGGCTCTCCCAGACACTCTCCCACCACTATCACTTTGACCAACTGATCGGGAAGAGCTCCCTGATGCAGGAAGTCTTCGAGAAGATCAAGCGCGTGGCGGGCTCCAAGAGTCCTGTGCTGATCACCGGCGAGAGCGGCAGTGGCAAGGAGTTGGTGGCGCATGCGATCCATTTCAATGGACCGCGGTGCGGCCGGCCCTTCCTCCCGGTCAACTGCAGCGCCATGACCGTGTCGCTGGCCGAGAGCGAGCTGTTCGGCCACGAACGGGGCGCCTTCACCGGCGCCACCGCCCGGCACCTGGGGGTCTTCGAGCAGGCGGCTGGTGGGACGTTGTTCTTGGACGAGGTCGCCGAACTTCCGGTGGCGCTGCAGGCGAAGCTCCTACGTGTGCTCGATACCCAGGAGATCCGCCGGGTGGGCAGCGAGAAAGCGGTGTCCGTGGATGTCCGCATCCTGGCTGCCACCCATCGTGATCTCAAGACCGAAGTGCACGCCGGACGGTTCCGGGAGGACCTGTTCTTCCGGCTGAACGTCGTCCGAATCGACGTGCCGCCGTTACGCGATCGCGCCGATGACATTCCACTCCTGGCCGAGGCCTGTCTGAGAAATCTTGTGAAGGAGGGTGGAGTCCGCGGAACACGCTTTGCCCCGACTGCCATTGAGTTGCTGGTCCGCCATCCCTGGCCCGGCAACGTGCGGGAACTGGAGAATGTGGTGGCCCATGCCGCCCTGATGGCCAAGAGCGAGGAGATTCAGCCGGGCGATTTGCCGCTCGAGCTGACGGCGGCCAAAGAGTGGCTCGCTGCCTTGGATCGCCTTCTGCCGGCCAAGAGCCCGCTCGATGCCACGCTCACGGCGATCGAACGGCATCTTGTCCACCGTGCGCTGGCCCAGAGCAACGGGGTCCAGGCGAAGGCAGCGGAAATACTGGGAATCAGTCGTAGCCTCTTGCAATACAAGCTGAAAGTCCTTGGAGAACCAGAAAAACCTGCCACCTAAAAGCTCTCGATCTGTAAAAATTTTTTGACGGATATTCAAATTTCTTGACAGACCGTGACCTTCCGCGGCCTGACCCATCCCGTACGTTACGTGTAACTTACTGAAAAAGCTCACTATTTCTGAATGCGCTGATAATGCACCGTACGGCATGAACCCTGCGTAGTTCTCTTCGATTCTGAGGGTTGGGCAGCATAAGTGCAACTAAGACAGCCCATGGGGAAGTTCGGCGGAGGCTATGGGACGGACTAAATCGTGAGCATTCTTTCAGTTCTTCAGTGGATTTGTGTGATGCCCGTCATCATCGGGTCTGTCTATGGCGTTATCTGTCTGTTGTGCGTTGTCCGCTACCGATCACAGAAAGCCCAATCCTCTCCAACACCGGGCAGAGAATGGCCGCCAGTCACCATTCTGAAACCGGTTCACGGGCTGGAGAAAGATCTCGATAAAAATCTCCGCAGCGCCTGCCTTCAGGATTACCCAACTTATCAAGTGGTCTTCGCCGTCCAGGATGAGAAAGACCCCGCGATCCCCGTGCTCAGAGATCTCGAACGAGAGTTTGGCCCTCAACGGGTGTCTGTGGCCATCGAGCATCGCCAGGTCGGTACGAATGGCAAGATCAATAACTTGATCGGCGGTCTGATCCATGCACGTCATGAGATCCTGGTGATCAGCGATAGCGACGTCTATTTGAGGCCGGATTATCTGAAAGCCATTGTGTTCCCCTTAGCGGATCCGGATGTGGGGTTTGTCTGCACGTTTTTTATGGCGACTTCTGCAGACTCCTGGTTCGAGAAGATGGAGTTGCTCACGATGAACGCCGGCTTTTTCCCCGACACGGTGTTCGCTCATGTGACTGGAACGGCCAAGTTCTGCATTGGAGCGTCGGTGGCCCTTCGGCGTTCCACTCTCGATGCAATCGGGGGGTTGGAGAGCTTGGCAGACTATCTGGCTGAAGACTACGAGATGGGTCGGCGCATTTGGGAGACAGGCAAAAAGATGGCAGTCGCGCCCTATGTGGTGGGAATAACGGTTGACTGCAAGACGCCCTCCCAATGGTGGAGCCATCAGGTATATTGGGATCAAAACAGCTGCGTGGTTCGGCCTGGCGCATTGATCTCCACGTTGATCATCCGTCCTGTCCCATTTGCGCTGCTCTTCGCAGCAGCCAGGTTAGGGGATCCACTGGGGCTATCGGTCCTTGCAGGAGCCTTGGCGCTGCGCCTCGTCACCACGGCGGCGATTCTCGGGTGGGGGCTTCGGGATCGTGAAGGGCTGAAGAGCCTGCTGCTTCTTCCTTTCCGGGATCTGGCGGCTGTTGTCTCCTTGCTCCTCGCTTTTATGAAACCGACCACGGTCTGGCGCGACAAGGAATTTGTCCTGACCCGCGATGGACGCATGGTTGCACGGGAGAGAGCCTTGTGCGAAAGCTTATCGTCACCGGCGACGACTTCGGTCTCGCCGTTCCGGTAAACGAGGCGATCGAAGAAGCGCACCGCCGGGGGATCCTGACCACCGCCAGCCTGATGGTCGGAGCCGGGGCGGTAGCCGATGCGGTGGAGCGGGCCCGGCGACTCCCCACGCTGAAGGTGGGGCTCCATCTCGTGCTGGTTGAAGGACGCCCGGTCCTTCCCCCTCGCGAGATCCCTGATCTCGTGGACGGCCGGGGCGAGTTTTCAACCAGTCTTGTCGGCGCTGGTCTGAACTTTTTCTTCCGGCCCGGCGTGGGTCGGCAGTTGGAGGCGGAGATTCGCGCGCAGTTCGAGGCGTTCATGAAGACAGGGTTTCCCCTGGATCACGTCAACGCCCACAACCATATGCACTTGCACCCGACGGTCCTGGGCTTGATCTTGAAGGTCGGACGGGACTACGGCCTCACAGCCGTCCGCGTTCCCTATGAGCCGTTGCTTGCGTCGTGGCGTGCGTCAGGAACGGCATTTTTCTCCCGAGCCGCCTCTTGGTTGTTCCTGAGGCCTTGGAGCAAGCTGTTGCAAGCGCGCTTGAGGAACGCCGGCGTGCGTTCGAACGATTATGTCGTCGGCTTGCACGACAGCGGGCAGATGGACGTGGATCTCGTGCTGCGAATGCTACGCCACCTACCGCACGGCGTCACAGAGATGTATTTCCATCCCGCAACGCGCCGCTGTCCTGAAATTGATCGCACCACGCCGACCTACCGGCATGAACGGGAATTCGAAGCGTTGGTCAGTCCAGCGGTCCGCGAGGCCATCGCGGCGGCAGGCTTCCAAAGAGTCGCGTTTAGCGAGATGTAACGCAGGTGGCCGAGTTCCGAGCATGGAGCGTTGAACCGAGCACGAGGAACACGATGACGCGGTATCTGGTGACAGGCGGAGCCGGTTTTATCGGCTCGCACGTGGTGGAGACGTTGCTGAACCGAGGAAAGCGAGTCCGGGTGCTGGACAACTTCTTCACGGGGAAGCGGGAGAATCTCGAGGCCGTACGCGGCGACATGGAGCTGATCGAAGGGGACGTGCGCGATGGCGGGCTCTGTCGGGAGGCCATCGGCGGGATCGACGCCGTCATTCATCTCGCGGCGCTCCACGAGGTGGTCCGCTCCGTGGAGTGTCCGCTGGAGACCCATGAGGTGAACGTCACGGGCACGTTGAACCTGCTGGCGGCCGCCCGCGAGGCGGGCATCCAGAAGTTCGTGTTCGCCTCGTCCTCGGCCGTGTACGGGGAGAATCCGGTGATCCCGCGATCCGAGCGCATGCTGCCGTCTCCCACCGCCTCGCCCTATGCGGTCAGCAAGCTCGCCGGGGAGCATTACTGCCAGATGTTCTGGTCTCTCTACGGCCTCGACACGGTCTGTTTGCGCTTCTTCAACGTCTACGGTCCCCGGCAGGATGCGGCCTCGACCTATGCCGCGGTCATCCCCAAATTCATCTCCCTCCTCCTGGCCGAGTCGGCGCCGACGATCTACGGGGATGGCGAGCAGTCGCGCGATTTCACCTTCATCGCGGATTGCGTGTCGGCGGTCATGGCTGCCTGCGAGATCCCCGGCCTGTCCGGGATGGTGCTCAATGTCGGTACCGGCCACCGGACGACCGTGAACGAGTTGTGTGCGCTGCTGCAGAAGATCCTGCACACGGACCTCTCGCCCACCTATGCGCCCCCACAACCAGGGGATCTGCCGCACGATCAGGCTGATATTGAACAAGCGCAACGCTTCCTGTCGTATCGTCCGCAGTACGATCTCCACCGCGGGATCCACGAGACGATCCGGCACATGCGCCTTGCACAGGTCCTTGCCAAGTCCAGAGTGTAAAGGAGAGAACGATGAAGACCTTGCTCTTAAATCCCCCCTCATTCGAGATGTTCGACGGTGGTGCCAGTTCGCGCTATCAGGCCACCCGTGAGATTCCCTCCTTCTGGTATCCGGTGTGGCTGGCCTATTCGGCGGGGATGATCAAAGACAGCCGGCTCTTGGACGCGCCGTCCCATAGCGTGAGCCCGGAGGAGACGATCAAGATCGCCACCGAGTACGAGTTTCTTGTGCTCTTCACCAGCACCGCGGGGTTTAAGAGCGATGCCAAGCTGGCCGAGGCGATCAAAGCGGCCAACCCCACGATCAGGATCGCCTTCGTCGGCCCGCACGTGACCGTCCAGCCGGAGCAAAGCCTGAAGGCCACGCCGGCGATTGATTTCGTGGTCAGACGGGAATTCGACTACCCGGTGGCGGAGTTTGCCGGGGGAAAGAAGCTGGAGGAGATTGCCGGCATCAGCTTCAGCAAGGATGGACGCATCGTCCACAATCCGGATCGCCCGCAGATCGAGGATCTCGATGCCCTGCCCTTTGCGGTGGATGTCTATAAGCGGGACCTCGACATCACGCGCTACAACATTCCCTATTTGAAGCACCCCTACGTGGCCTTCTACACGTCCCGTGGATGCCCGGCGCTGTGTACCTTCTGTCTCTGGCCGCAGACGATGAGCGGGCACCCCTGGCGGACCCGCGGCATCTCCAACGTGGTCGAGGAGGTGAAGCGCTGCCTGGAGTATTTCCCCCAGGCGAAGGAAATTTTCTTCGACGATGACACGTTTCCCTGGGCCAAGGACCGCACGATTGAGATCTGCAAGGCTTTCAAGCCTCTGAAGTTTACCTGGTCCTGCAACTCCCGGGTGACGGCGGGCTACGAGACCTTGAAGGCGATGAAAGAGGCCGGGTGCCGGTTGCTGATCGTCGGGTTCGAGTCCGGCGATCCGCAGATTCTGAAAAACATCAAGAAAGGCGCCACGGTCGAGCAGGCACGCGAGTTCATGAAACATTGCCGGAAGCTGGGCCTCGTCGTGCACGGCGATTTTCAGGTCGGGCATCCAGGGGAAACGCCGGAGACGATCGAGCGGACCATTCAATTTGCCATGGAGCTCGATCCGGAAACGATCCAGGTCTCGATGTCCCACCCGTATCCCGGCACGGAGTTCGACGCCTACCTGAAGAAGCACAACTATGCCGTGGACACGGTGATGACGGACGAGGGGGGACACCAACTGCCCGTGTTCCAGTATCCGGGGCTGAGCCGGCGGGACATCATGCACGCGGTCGAGCAGTTCTACGACCGGTATTATTTCCGCCCCCACGTCATTTTCCGGATCCTGCGCCGGGCGGTCTTTGATCGCAATGAAAGAAGCCGGCTCTACGTGGAGGCCAAAGAGTACCTCAAGGTGCGCGCTCAGCGGAAGCGATTCGTCAAAAGCCAGGCGCCGGCGTGATGCAACGGTGGCCTGAACAGGTAAGGATCATCGCCCTCTTGGCTCTCGCGATCGTGAGCCAAGCGACCAGCAATGTCCTGCTGAGCCAGGGCATGAAACACGTTGCGAGTGATGGGCAATCGGACACCAGCACCTGGCTCTCGACACTTTTGCAGGCTGTCCAGAGCCCCTCGATTTTGCTGGGGGTGGGGTTCCTCATCATTTTCTTCGTGCTCTTCGCGACGGCCCTTTCCCTGGCTGATTTGAGTTTTGTGGTGCCGGCTATCTCGTGCGAAGTGGTCATCAACGTGGCCTTCGCCGACTACTTCCTGAACGAGACAATCTCGCCGACCCGGTGGCTCGGCGCCGTGCTGATTTCCATCGGCGTTCTCCTGGTCTTGCGGTCCTCGCCCCGCACCTTCGGGCTCGCGAGCGACCAGGTTCCCATCGTCGGCGAGGCCGGCCGGTGAAGACGGCCATCATGATCGCGCTCATCGTCCTCGCCGACTCGGCGGGAGACGTCCTGCTCACGAAGGGCATGCGGCAGGTGGGCGAGGTGTCCAGCTTTGCGCCGCGGGCACTCTGGGACATCGCGTGCAGGGCGCTGCGCAATCATCACTTTCTCGCCAGCCTGCTCTTCATGACCGTGCACTTCGTCGGCTTTCTCGCAGTCCTCTCCTGGGCTGACTTGAGTGTTGTGTTTCCGGCCACGGCGCTGGTCTACGTCGTCACCACGCTGGCCTCCAAATTCATTTTGAGGGAGACGATTTCCGTGCACCGTTGGGCGGGGACGGCGCTCGTCTGCCTGGGTGTGGGGTTGGTGTCGCTCCCGTAGAGCAGGCACCGAGGCGACAGAAAGGAACGTGGAAACCTTGGACAGCGTGAAACAGGACATCGCGCCGGGCCGGCGCGTGCCGGCTGCGAAGATCCAGTTTCTGCCGGAGGACCGGGCCTGGATCGCCGAACGGATCCAGGACGTGCTGGCCACGGGCCAATTGACGTTGGGCAAATACGGCGCCGAGTTCGAGCAGCAATTCGCCAAATTCTGCGGAGCCCGGCATGCCATCGCCGTCAACAGCGGCACCAGCTCCCTGGAAATCATCCTGCGGGCGCTCGGCGTCGAGGGGAAGGATGTCCTCGTCCCCACGAATACGTTCTTCGCCACCGCCGCGGCGGTCGTGCACGCCGGCGCGCGTCCGGTGCTTGTGGATATGGACCCGGAATCGTTCGCCGTGAGCCCCGAGGCTATCGCGCGGAGTCTTACACCCACGACCGCCGGCGTGATCGTGGTGCACATCGGCGGAGTCGTCTCCAGGCGCATCGGGGAACTGCAAGAACTGGTCCGCAAGAAAGGGCTGTGGCTGGTGGAGGATGCCGCCCACGCGCACGGCTCCTCCTACCGAGGCGTGACAGCCGGCACGTTCGGGATCGCCGGGTCCTTCAGCTTCTACCCCACCAAGGTCATGACCTCGGGCGAGGGAGGCATCATCGTCACCAACGACGATCGCATCAACGAAGAGGCGCGGATCTATCGGGACCAGGGCAAGGCAAGCTTCACGCAGAACGCGCACGTCCGGATGGGGTACAACTGGCGCATGTCCGAGCCCCACGCCATCATCGGGCTGAAGCATCTGGAACGCCTGCCGGCCATGATCGCGGACCGGCAAAGGATCGCCGCGATCTACGACGAGGGCTTGCGGGGATTCCGGAATCTCAGCCGCGTGCAGGTGCCGGCCGGCGGGGTGTGCAATTACTACAAGTACATCGCCGTGCTCAAGGAAACGCGAGATCGCAAGGAGCTCAAAACGCTGCTGAGGGATCGGTACGGGGTCTCCCTCGCGGGGGAGGTGTACGAGGAGCCGCTCCACAAGCAACCGGTCTTCGAGAAGTATCGGTCGGGGCCGTTGCCTGTCGCGGAAGACTATTGCGCCCGGCACATCTGCCTGCCGATCTTCTCAGGCATGGAGGAACGGGACGCGCATCAGGTCCTGGACGCGTTACGGGACATCATCGGCTAACCAAGGAGTGCTGCAATGGCTAAAGTCGTGGTAACAGGAGGAAGCGGGTTCATCGGCTCGCATGTGGTGGACGTCCTGGTGGAGGCGGGGCATCAGGTGACCGTCGTGGATCACCGGGTGCGGCCGCACCGTCAGGATGTCGGCTATGAGGACGTGGATCTCATGGACCTCTCGTCGGTGCTGGCCGCCACCAGGGAAGCCGAGCATATTTTTCACCTCGCGGCGGTGTCCAACGTCAACTACGCGCACAAGTATCCGGTCTATACCACGTCGCTGAACGTGGTGGGGACGGCGAACGTGCTGGAGGCCGCGCGGCTCAACGGCGCCCGCCGCCTGTATCTCGCTTCGACCGTGTGGGTGTACAACGGGTGCCCGACGAACGGACACGCGTTGCATGAGTCGGCCCCCTTCTTTTTGGACGGCGCCGGCAACATCTATACCTCCACCAAGATGGCGAGCGAGATGATCTGCCACAATTACAGCCAACTCTACAAGGTCCCCTTCACCATCCTCCGGTACGGCATTCCGTACGGCCCCCGCATGCGGGAGGAGCTGCTGATTCCCGTCTTCATCAAGAAAGCGCTCAATGGAGAGCCTCTCACCGTGTCGGGGAAGGGGGAGCAATACCGGAATTTCGTGTACGTGCGGGACATGGCCGAAGCCCACGTCCTGGCCATGAAGGAATCGGCCGTGAACCAGACCTACAACCTGGAAGGCCCGCGAAAGGTCACGGTGCTGGAGGTGGCGGAAGGGATTCGGAAGACGATCGGCGACCATGTGGCAATCGAGTTTCAGCCGGCCCGGCCCGGCGACTTCGGCGGGAAAGAAGTCTCCGCGGAGAAGGCCAGGCGGGAACTCGGCTGGTATCCGACCGTCTCGTTCGAAGACGGCCTCCGGACGACCGTGGAATGGTTCCGGCAAAAGTGGGGGAAATAAGGCGGCCCGCTCCCTCGGTTCCGGGTTGACAACGGTGACTGATTAGGCTATCCCTCAGCGATTTCCGCTGGGGGTTATGCCATTGTCAGCCCACGGTCGGCTGGTTTTCGTTCAACCTCTCCGTAAGGCTTCCAGTCCTCATCCAGCCAGGCGAGTCCTTTCGATTCCGTTCGATCCCAGGACGGCATGCTGATCCTGTTGCTGGGTGTTCTCCTGGCCATGACCGTTATCTCGGCGCCAGCCTCCGTTCGGGCGCAGACGAAGGATGTGGCAGAGAGCACGGGCGCCAAGGGAACAGCGCCGGAGGAAGTGACCGAAAAGGTGTCGGAGGACGTGCGTCCCAAACAGGAGCATGTTTTAAAGACCCTGCCAGCGAAAGGCGGCTACACGGTGATCCCCTTGCCTGCCTTCTCCTACAACCGCAACGAGAGCTACTGGATCGGCACGCTGGTCCCAATCCTGAAAGCGAATGACAAAGAGCAAATCGAAGATATCTTTGCGCCCATGTACCTGCATAATCGTTTCATCGACGAGTCCTTCTCCTTCAGTTATTACGGCTATCGCCAGGAGACCATTCAGTACCGGGTGATCGCCGGGTACGCGACGAAAGTCGAGCGGCAGGTCGAACTGAGTTTTAAGGACACGGGGGCCGGGGGAGGACGCTATATCCTGGCGGCCGAAGGCAACTGGTTCAAGAACGCCTTCGCTCGTTTCTTCGGCATCGGGAACCGCAGGACCGAGCAAGATGAAACTACCTATACCGCGCGGGAAGCGAACATCAGGCTCAGCGCCGGCCTCAACCTGGGACAGAACTTTTCCATCCTCTGGACGGAGCGCTACCGCAATGTGCGGGTCGAGGATGGGGTGATTCCGTCGCTGCCACAGACGAAATTCAGCTTTCCCAACCTCGAAGGCATCGATGGCGCGCAGATCTTCGGGCACCGCCTGACGGCCCTGTACGACAGCCGCGATAATCTGCTCACCCCGGTGCAAGGGACGTACGCTTCTGCCTACTTCGAACTTGCCCACAACCTCATTCACGACGAGCCTGACCGGTGGTTCAGGTTAGCGATCGATGCCCGGCATCTGATCCCCCATGCCTCGGGGCGCATGGTGTTCGTAGGCCGCGTCATGATCGACAAGGTCTTCAGCCAGGGCATCCCCTTCTACGAGCGTCCCACATTGGGCGGTGAGAACACGCTGCGGGGGTTCGGCTTGAACCGGTTTGTTGACGACAACCTGTATCTGGTCAACCTCGAGGAGCGCATTCGCGTGTACGAAAAGCGGATCTTCGATAATCCTATCGAGTTCGAGGTGGCGCCGTTTTTGGACTTCGGGCGGGTGAACAACCATTTCTTCAGCCGCCTGACGAAAACGCAGTTCAACCCGGGCGTCGGAATCCGCGCACTCTCCCGACCCAACGTGGTGGGACGCCTGGACATTGCGCACGGAAAAGACGGCACGAATGTGTTCGTCGGGCTGGATTATCCCTTTTAGCGTGGGCGGATGACGGTGAGGCCACGCCGCTTCCTGC
>WNEW01001518.1_pt1 | contig 11348 bp, 9 predicted proteins | sample 5399891 | NCBI WGS metagenome assembly WNEW01 (sample SAMN13153336, study PRJNA577476) | soil metagenome | isolation source: 40 cm grassland meadow soil pre-rain plot 5 | place: USA:California | collected 2015-09-08 | reverse complement strand
GAGCATCGGGAAGACGATGGCGTTTCACGGCAACTTTGGCGTGCTGGTGCGGGCACTGACGTACATCAAGTCACTGGGCGCCGAAGGGCTGCGGGCGATCAGTGAGAACGCGGTCGCGAACGCGAACTACGTCCTCGGGAGGCTGCGCGGGGCTTACCGGCTGCCGTATGACCGGCCGTGCATGCACGAGGTGGTCTTCTCTGGCAGCAAGCAGCGGGCGGAGAGCGGGGTAAAGACGCTGGATATCGCGAAACGGCTGATCGACTACGGCTACCACCCGCCCACGATCTACTTCCCGCTGATCGTCGAAGAGGCGTTGATGATCGAGCCGACGGAGTCCGAGGGGATGGAGTCGGTGGACGCCTTCTGCGAGGCGATGCTGGCGATCGCGCGGGAGGTGGAAGAGGACGCGGAGCTGGTGAAGGGTGCGCCGTACACCGCGCCGCTACGCCGGCTCGACGAGGCGACGGCGGCGCGGAAGCCGGTGCTGCGCTGGCGGGCGGCTGGGTCATAGCCGGAAGCCTGGCTCCGCGAGCAGGACGATTCCGGCGAGGAGAGGGGAAGGGCTAGGCACTAACAGATCCTGCCCGCGAACGTCCAAGCAATGGTTTAACGGTCGCGCGTGACCTACCGGTGTTATGGGTGCCTCGCCCCTACGGTAGGGCAGTGCCTCGTGCATTCAGGCAATCGCTTCGGCTAATATCATCGCCAATGACTAACGATCTCTCCGACCTGAACGTCCCATATCGCCTGCTCCTCGGCCCCGGCCCGTCGCTCGTGCACCCGCGGGTGTACCGCGCGATGACGGCGCCCGTTATTGGGTATCTCGACCCGGTGTTCATCCAGCTGCTCGATGACACTCAGCGGCCGCTGCGGACGGTGTTCCGGACGGAGAACGACTTCACGATGGCGATCTCCGGCACCGGCACGGCAGGGATGGAGGCGGCGATCTACAACGTCGTAGAGCCGGGCGATACGGTCGTCGTCTGCCAGAACGGGTACTTCGCGGTGCGGATGGCGGACATGGTGCGGCGCTGCGGCGGCGAGGTGGTGCTGGTCGAGGCCGACTGGGGGAAGCTGATCGAACCGGAGCAGGTCGAGGCGGCGCTCAAAGACGCCGGTCGCGTGAAAGTCGTCGCGATTGTGCACGGCGAGACGAGCACAGGCGTGCTCCAGCCGCTCGAGGAGATCTCGCGGATCGCGCACGAGCACGCCGCGCTGCTTCTCGCCGATGCGGTGACGTCGCTGGCGGGCTGTGAGCTGCGGATCGACGACTGGGGGATCGATGTCTGCTACAGCGGGACGCAGAAGTGCCTGTCGGCGCCGCCGGGCATGGCGCCGCTGACGATGAGCGCGCAGGCGATGGAGGCAGTCGCGAAGCGGTCGGAGCCGGTGCGCAGTTGGTACGTGGACGTCTCGATGCTGCAGAACTACTGGGGCGGCGGCAACGCCCGCGCCTACCACCACACTCCGCCGATGACGATGCTTTACGCCCTCCGCGAGGGCCTCCGCATCGTGCTCGAAGAGGGGCTGGAGCCGCGGATCACCCGCCATCTGCGGAACGCGCGGGCGTTCTGGGCGGGGATAGAGGCGATGGGGCTGGCGCTGCACGTCGAGGAGGAGCACCGCTTGCCGCCGCTGACGACGGTGCGCGTGCCGGAGGGGATCGACGAGATGGCGCTGCGGCAGGGACTGCTGCTCGAGCACAACATCGAGATCGGGCGCGGCTTCGGGAACCTGGAGGGGCAGGTCTGGCGCGTTGGGCTGATGGGGTATGGGTCGAGCGAGGAGAACGTGTTCGCGCTGCTGTATGCGCTCGAGACGCAGCTGGCGAAGCAGAAGTACGGGCTTGACCGCGGGGTGGGTGTGGCGGCGGCGGCGCGCTATCTGTCAACGGATTCGGGAACGGATTAACGGATTCGGGCCGCGTGCCCGAAAGCGGCTTCGTCCCGAGGGGCGGCCTTGACGGCGAGGCATCGGGCGGCGTCCTAGAGAACGGGCGTCATCGGATAGAGTGGCGTCTTGGGCGAGTCATTGAGTGCGGGTCTGTGACGGGGCAGAGTACCGCGAGAGACCGCAGTTGTCGAGCGGATGTTATTTCGCAAGCCTCGCCCTTACGAACGGTCGCGCTTGCGGTGTTAGAATCCGCGTGCGGAAGGAGGAACTCATGGCAACGAAAGAAGAGATCATTGCCGGACTCGAGCTGACGGTCTCCCAGGCCAAGCGGACTACGTCGCTCTTTGCTGAGGGTGAGCATGACTGGAAGCGCGCGGGCGGCTGGACGCCGAAGGAAATGTACGCGCACCTGGCCGCTGTCGCCGCGGTCATTCCGCGATTGGGACAGGGCCTTGCTGCCGCCCCGGAGGGCACCGACATCGCCCAGGGCATGGATATCAACGCCATGAACGCGCAGGCGGTCGGCGGAATGGCGTCGATGAACTTCGAGCAAATCATGCAGGCGTTCGAGTCGAACTACCGCAAGCTAATCGACTACGTCAGGGAACTTCCCGACGACACGATGGACCAGAAGCGGCGCTTCTTTTCGGAGTCCATTCCCGTGTCAGACATCCTGGCGAACACGGTTGTGCTCCACGGGCTGCACCACGTCTACGAAGCGAATAGCCGCTTCGAGTCGCCGATGTAGCGCGAGTGCCAGTGCCGAGCGCTGAGTGTCGAGTGATTCCCTGGAGTCGGTTGCCCGCGAGATAGTCGAATCTCGCAAGTGCGAGCGGCTGGTGGAGTGGCGAGAGCGGGTGGCGCGGGACAGGACGGCAAGGTTTCGCGATTGGGAGTACTGGGGGCGGCCGGTCCCGCCCTTCGGTGACGCGAACGCGCGGCTGCTGATCGTCGGGCTGGCACCAGCGGCGCACGGCGGGAACCGGACGGGTCGTATCTTCACAGGCGATCGGTCGGGCGATTGGCTTTTCGAGTCGCTGTATCGCGCGGGCTTCGCGAATCAGTCGACGAGCGAGCACCGGGACGACGGGCTGCGCCTGATCGGCGCCTACATCACCGCGGTCGTGCACTGCGCGCCGCCGGGGAATAAGCCGACGCCGCAGGAGCGCGACAACTGCTTGCCGTACCTCGAGCGAGAGCTGCGGCTGCTCCCCTGGCGCGTAATCGTCGCGCTCGGCTCATTTGCGTACGACGGCGTCTGCCGCACCCTCAGTGTGCGACAGCGGTCGGCGTTCGGCCACAGCGTCGAAGCGCCGCTCGATGACGGGCGCGTGATCCTCTGCTCTTACCATCCGAGTCAGCAGAACACGCAGACGGGCAAGCTGACGCGCGAGATGCTGGACGGCGTGTTCATGCGGGCTAGAGAGCTTGTGGGATGGCCGACCGGTTAGGGTACCGGAGTTGGAACGGTCGTCCGAATGGCCAGCCGCTCGAAGAAAGGCAGCAAGCCAGCCTCAAATTGATCTAGCCCGATGCCTGTTACTTCAGGAAATTTGAACTGGAAATTGAACGAACCAGCCGCGCTGTCGCGTAGTATATCGGCAACCGCCCGCGAACCGGCTAAGTCTTCGAGGTAGGCTATTGCGCCTCTAGCCTTGTAGTAGGGCCAAGCGACGCCTTGTGCGGCGTTCCACTGCTCTGCTGTCGTAAGAGCAGAGAGCGGGGGGTAGCGACCAGCACGCTGTTCCGTTACGAGAACACTTTGCCACGTTGTCTCCGGGTCTCCGAGGAGCTTTATTGCTTCCCAATCGGCCATGCCCTCGAGGAACCAAGTGGGGAGACATTCGCTACACCCGACGTGCCCCTGAATTATGTGGAAGTACTCATGCGTTGCGACGTAGGGTACCCAGTTAGGGCCGCGAGAGACGATCGTATTCATGTAAACTGCGTCGCGGCCGGTCGCGAGGTCGATACCGTTGGTTCCGAAGAACTGCCGATAGTCTTCTGCAGGGTTAGGCGAAAGGCCCCCAAGTTGCTCCAATCCCTGCACGAAGGCGTCATCGCTCGCGAACATGTGCACGCAGATAGGCTTCTCCGAAGCCCAGCCATAAACCGATCGGCTCTGGTCGACCGCTCTGGTCAGCGCTTCCTTCACCGGCGCGATGTACCGTTCGGCATTACTCTCGTGAGCTATCACAATCACAGGCGCGTCGGATTGCCCCTCGGAGTTGCAACTATTCAGATCAAGTTGCTTGACGCGAACGGGTCGTGCTCTTGCCTCAACAACAGCAGTTGTTGAGCGGACGGTTGGCGGTAAAGCCGGTTCGGAGTCACCGCCACACGAGGCAGAGGCCAGGACGGCGATTAACCACACTGATGCGATGACGCCCGTGAAATGTTTAGCCATGGGACTGCCCGCGATTAGTCTACGCCTGTCGAGGGCTAGAATTACCGCATGGCCATAGGCCTCAGCGGCAAGCGCGTTCTCGTCCTTGGCGCAGAGACAGAGATCGGGCGCGCGGTCGTGACCGCGGTCGCGGAAGCGGGCGCGAGCGTCGCCGCAGTCGCCGCGACGAGCGATGCGGAGGTGGCGTTCGTGGTACAGCGGCTCGCGCGGCGGCTGTCGTCGGGCAGGCGGAAGGTGATCGCGCAGGCGATCGACGCGACCAACGAGGCGGCGGTGCGCGTGATGGTGCGGCAGGTGTCGAAGGAGTTGGGAGGGCTCAATGCGGTCGTTTTTTGCGGCGACAGGGGCGACGATACGTTCGACGCGATGCGGCTGACTCATCGATTGGGTAGCAGAGAAGTCGAGAAGAGCGGTGGCGGCCGAATCATCCTAGCGCCTCGCGGTCTCAGTGGAGGAATTTACGAATTGCTTCATGTCGGGGCACCGCCCGTGACGGAGACCCTGAACGTTCCGACTCTTGGACGGACGGACGACGAAGTGACAGTGGACATTGTGCGCGCTATTGCTGATGAGGCGGAGAGCGGATAAGCTTGCGGTCGCGTACAGGGCGGCGGCACGCCGTCAGGGTCTGAAGACCCCGACCTACATTCGCGTTGAGCTGGAGACAAGCGATGGACTATTCGACGATCCTTTACGAGACCGACGGCGGGAAGGCGCGGATTACGCTGAACCGGCCGGACAAGCTGAACGCGATCTCGTGGCAGATGCAGCAGGAGCTGCGGGATGCGCTGTGGGCGGCGGACCGCGACCCGCAGGTGCACGTCGCGATCCTGCGCGGGGCCGGGCGAGCGTTTTCATCCGGGTATGACATCACGCCGCCGCCCGGGGAGCTGACGCACGCAGCGTCGGCGCACTCGATGGAGCGCGACATCTGGTACCTCGAGCAGGCGCAGCAGATGCGGATGGCGGTCTGGGACATGCACAGGCCGGTGATCGGCCAGGTGCACGGTTACTGCCTCGCGGGTGGGACGGACCTCGTCTTCCTCTGCGATATCGTGCTGGCGGCTGAAGACGCGCGGATTGGCTTTCCACCGGTGCGGGCGATGGGCTCGCCGGTCGGCCACATGTGGACGTACCTGGGCGGGCCGCAGTGGGCGAAGCGCATGCTGCTCACCGGCGACATGATCTCGGGCAAGGAGGCGGAGCGCGCGGGATTTGTGCTGAAAGCGGTACCGTCCGAGGAGCTCGAAGCGGAGGTGGAGGCGCTGGCTGGCAAGATGGCGCTGATCGACGTCGATCTGCTGGCGGCGAACAAGCGCATCGTGAACATGGCGATGGAGCTGATGGGCGCCCGCACGATGCAACGCATGGCCGCCGAGCGCGACGCCATCGGCCGGCAGTCGCCGGTCGTCCACGAGTTCTACCGCAGGGCGAAGGAGGAGGGGCTTAAGGCGGCGGTGGAATGGCGGGATGAGAAGTTTAGAGACTAGAGGTAAGAGGTCAGAGGTAAGACGAGGTACGAAGTACGAAGTACGAGGTATGGGTGAAGCATGGGCGTTCTGGATAAGCTAAAGCTCGACGGGAATGTCGCTGTAATCACCGGCGCGGGGCGGGGGTTGGGGCGGGCGATGGCGGCGGCGCTGGCGGAGGCGGGCGCAGATATCGTCGCGACTGCTCGGACGGAGTCGCAGATCGAGGAGAGTGCGGGGCTGGTGCGTGATAAAGGCCGTCGCTGCCTCGTGGTGCAGTGCGACGTTACGGATTCAGAGTCGGTCAACGCGATGGTCGATGCGTCGCTCGGCGAGTTCGGGCGGATCGATATTCTCGTGAACAACGCGGGCGGGGCGACCGACGGGTTCGGCAACTCGCTAGAGGCGATCACGGATGAGCAGTGGCGCGTGGGCATCGCCACGAACCTGACGGGAGCGATGTACTGCTCGCGCGCTGTGATCCCGCACATGCTCGAACAGGGCAGCGGGAAGATCATCAACGTGACGTCCGGATTTGGGCTGCGGGCGGGCCGGAACAACTTCATCTACACTTCGGCGAAGGCGGGGCTGATCAACTTCACGCGCTCGCTGACGATGACGTACGCGCCGGCGATCCAGGCGAACCTGATCGCGCCGGGGCTGTTCCCGCACGGCGACCCGGCGATGGAGGAGTGGTGGAAGCACGGAATGTTCGTGCCGATGGGACGGCTCGGGAGGGACGAGGAGTTGGGGCCACTGTGTGTATTCCTCGCCTCCGACCTGACGAGCTACATGAACGGGCAGGTCGTCGTGCTGGACGGAGGCGGGCTGGCAGGCGGGGAGCTGCCGACGGGGTTCGCCCCGCAGGTGCCCCTCCCTGAGCCAAAAGGAAGCGGGAAGTAGGAAAAGGGGGATGGTCGCCGAGCAGTTTTCGCTGGCCGGGAAGGCGGCGCTGGTGATCGGGGCGTCGAACCCGCTTGGTCGCGCGGCGGCTGTCGCGTTGGCTGAAGCGGGCGCGGATGTGGGCGTCGCGACCACGACTCGGTCGCAGCGTGAAGAGGTGGCGGCGAACTCGTGCGCGAACGAGATCTGGGCGCTGGACCGCAAAGGCTTCGCCCAGGCGATCGATGCGGCGGACGAGCGCGACGTCGATTCGCTCGTTGAACGGGCGGTTTCGGAATTCGGGCGTCTCGACATTCTCGTGAACGCGCAGGACCTGCACTTCGCCCAGCCGGCGCTCGAGATATCGCTTGCCGAGTGGCGGCGCGTCATCGATGCGAATCTCACGGGCGTGTTCCTGGCGTGCCGCGCGGCCGGTCGCGAGATGCTCAAGCGGAAGAGCGGGCGCATCGTCAATATCAGCTCCGTGCTGGCGGAGCGCGGGATGGCAAACGGGAGCGCCTACTGCGCGGCGCAGGCAGGCGTGCTGAACCTGACGCGCGCGCTAGCGCTCGAATGGGCGAGGAGCGGGGTGACGGTGAACTCTGTCGGGGCGGGCTGGATAGACGCGGGCGGTTTCCTCGCGGACGAGAACATGAAACGCCAGCTCGAACGCTATCTGCCGTACAAGCGGCTGGCTGAGCCTGAGGAGATTTCGGGCGCTGTTGTTTACCTGGCGTCGGATGCGGCGGCGTACCTTACGGGGCAGGTGGTGTGGATCGAGGGCGGGGCGCTGAGTCACGTGTAGGGGGCGGGGCATCATGGTCCAATCGAAGCCAAAGCACCGCCACTCCATCCGATTGCCCCAATATGATTACACATCGCTGGGGGCGTACTTCGTCACCATCTTGCACCCATGGTAGGGCCTGCATCTTGGAAGATCCGCAAATTAGGGCGATTGTCAACAGGGTATGGCGCTGGACCACGAAATCAAGCCCCGAAAACGCGGGAATCGACTTCGTGACAATGCCCAACCACGTGCACGGAATCGTTTGGATTCAGGAATCGAACGCTGTAGGGGCGCAGCATCCGGCCTATTCCTTGCACTCAACATGGGCGCCGCCAAGCAAACCACACGTTAGTGCCAGTGTTAACTCTGGTGCTGCGCCCCTACGCTCAGCCGCGGCACTACGTCTCGCGGTACCGAAGGGATCGCTCGCTGCCATTGTCAGAACCTTCAAATCGGTCGCTACCCAGCGAATTAACGCAGTGCGGGGCACCCTTGGAGCGCCGGTGTGGCAGCGAAACTACTACGAGCACGTCACTCGGAGTGACGCCGAGCTCGGTCGCATTCGCGAATATATTGCTAACAACCCCTTGAAATGGCAGTTGGACCTCGAGAACCCCGATCGCGTCCCTGACGTTGCATACGAAAGGGAATGGGAGTGGCTTGAAGGAGCCAGTAGATAAGCCTTCGATGACTACCGAAAGGACGCCCACAGCCGCCGTTGACCGCGAACAAATACGCCGGTGGAAGGCGAACCTCGAGACTGAGATCGATGGGATCGCGATCTACAGGCTGCTTGCGCAAGCGGAGAAGGACCCCGAGCGCAAGGCGATCTTCGAGCAGCTCGCGGACGTAGAAGTACACCACGAGCGCGTCTTCCGCGAGAAGCTGCGCGAGGCGGGCGTGCCCGTGCCGGAACGCGGGCCGAGCCTGCGCGCGAGGACCATCGGGCTGCTCGCGAGATGGTTCGGCGTGCGGTCGGTGCTACCGATCGTGCGGAACATGGAGGCCGGCGCTTACATCGAGTACATGGAGCAGGACCAGGCGGCCCAATCGTTGGCGCCGGACGAGCGGGAGCACCGGCGGACGATGTCGCGGCTGGAGCGGGGAGAGGTGGCGCAGCCGGCGGCTGCGATCGCGCATCGGGAAGGGTGGCACCGGACCGGCGGCGGGGGCACACTGCGAGCGACCGTGTTTGGGGTCAGCGATGGGCTGGTCTCGAACGTGGCGCTCGTGATGGGGTTCGCCGGGGCGCAGACGGACGGAAACTTCGTGCTGCTGGCCGGGGTGGCGGGACTTCTGGCGGGGGCGTTCTCGATGGGGTCAGGCGAGTACGTCTCGATGCGGGCGCAGAGGGAGCTGTTCGAGCGGCAGATCGAGCTCGAGCGCGAAGAGCTGGGGCTGAATCCGGAAGAAGAGCGGAAGGAGCTGGTGCTGATCTACCGCGCGAAGGGGCTTTCGCAGGAACAGGCGGAAGTCACGGCCGCGAGTCTGATGGCGGACCCGGATATCGCGCTGGAGACACTCGTGCGCGAGGAATTGGGTCTGGACCCCTCGGAGCTGGGTTCGCCGTGGGGCGCGGCCATCGGATCATTTTTCGCCTTCGCCGGCGGGGCGTTTGTGCCGGTGATCCCGTTCCTGTTCGCTGCGGACGCGAGCTTCGGCTACGTGGCCGCGAGCGCGGTGCTGAGCGCGATCGCCACGTTCGCGGTCGGCGCATCCCTGTCGCTGTTCACCGGCCGGTCGGCGCTGTTTAGCGGAGCTCGGCAGGTAGCGATCGCCGCTGTTGCCGCGGCGCTGACGTTTGGCATTGGGGTGGTGATCGGAGTCTCGACGGGAATCTAATCAGCGATTGGGCAGGCGAAAAAGTGGACATTCTTATCCCGGGCTTTCTTATAGTTGCAGGGGTTGCGGCCGGACTCGTTTTTGCGCGGCGATTTGGCGAAATTCCGCCGGGGCTTCCCGCACGCTTGGCTGTGAGCGTGGTTTACGTTGGTGTAAGCCTAACGTTGATTACTATTGCAAGCGCGTGGATAGGCTTTCTCGCTCTTGGGCTCGGCGCACTTGGAGCATTGCTGCCAAGAGCCTTTATTGCACAAGCCCGTGAGAGCCGATGGCATTGGCCATCGGTCATGCTGGGATTTGTTTTCGTGCCGCTTGCAGTGGCAGCGGTTTGGTTGGCCTCAACGCTTTAAGTGACCCGAACTAGGCTAGTCATGAACCGCCCGGTTGGGCGCCGAACCGGTGATCCCGTCGGCGTCGAGCTGCCCGATCTCGTCGTCGGATAGGCCGAGGAGCTCGCCAAAGACGTAGCGGTTGTGCTCGGAGAAGGTTGGGGCGGGAAGGCGGATATGGGCCGGTGACTCGCTCATGCGCCAGTGCGGGCCGTCGATCTCCCAACCGCCGGCGATGGGGTGAGAGACGGGCTCGAAGAAGCCCCGGTAGCGCAGATGCTGGTCGGCGAACACCTCGGGAACGCTGAGAACGGGCATCGCTGACACGCCAGCGGACTGCAGGGATTCGGCTGCGTCTTCCTTCGTCCGGCCTGCCGTCCAGGCGGCGACGATCTCGTCAAGTTCGTCCTGATTGCGATAGCGGCTGACGACATCGGCGAAGCGGATATCGCGGGCGAGGCCGGGTTGATCGAGCGCTGAGCACAGCGCTGCGAATTGAGCGTCGTTCTCGCAGGCGATCGTGATCCACTCGTCCTCGCCGGAGCATGGGTAGCAGCCGTGCGGCGCCATGGAGGAGTGGCGGTTGCCTCGTCGCGAGGGCTCTCGGTGGTTCAATGAGAAAGCAACGACGACTTCGCCGATCAGGCTGATGAGGTTCTCGCGCTGGGCGAGTTCGATGTACTGGCCACGCCCGGTGCGGCGGCGGGCCCACAGCGCGAGCGCAATGGCGCCGGCGGCGGAGATCCCGGCGATCGGATCGCCGTAGCTGATGCCTGTCTTGTGCGGCGGGCCGCCCTCGTATCCGGTGAGATGACAGAGCCCGGCAAGCTGCTCGACGTTGGTGCCGTAAGTGACGAAGTCGCGTTCGGGCCCGGTCTTGCCGTGGCCGGGCATGGAGAGCATGATCAGGCGGTCGTTCACGCCGCAAAGCATGTCGTAGCCGAGGTTCAGGTTGTCCATGACCTCCGCGCGGAAGTTCTCGATCACGACATCGGACTGGGCGGCCAGGCAGAGAAATAGTTCGCGCCCTCGCGGATTCGAGAGATCGAGCGAGCAGCCGTACTTGTTGCGGTTTGTCTGGTTGAAGTAAGGGGACTTGTCCCAGACGCGTTCGGTATCGGGCGGCTGGCCGGTGAGGGCGCGGAGCACATCCCAATTGTCGATGCTCTCGATTTTGATGACCTCGGCGCCCATGTCGGCGAGCAGGCGAGTAGCGTAGGGGCCCGCCCAGGCCATTGTCAGGTCGAGAACGCGGATGCCGTGGAGGGGAAGGCGGTACATGGCTCCGCCTAGCCCCGCCCCGTCGGGAAGGAAGGAGGAAGGAGGTAGGGGGTAAGAGGTAAGAAGTAAGAGGTGGGAGGTAAGAAGCAGGCTAAGCGTAGGATTTGGACCGTCATCATATGACTCCGGCGGCCCGGAGGCGGGCCAGATCGCGGCGGGAGAGGCCCATTTCCTCGCAGTAGAGCTGTTCGTTGTGTTCACCGAGGAGCGGAACACGGCCGAGGCGGGATTGGACTTCCGACATGCGGAAGGGCGGGCCGGGGAGTGTGGTCTCGCCGGCCGTGGGATGCTCGACTCGCTGGAAGAAGTCGCGAGAGCGGAGTTGCTCCGACTCGAACAGATCGCGGATGGTGTGGACGAAGGCGATCGGAGCGCGGGCGGCGCCGGCGGCCTGATAGGCCTCGCGCGGGTCCTGGCGGCTCGCCCATTCGTAGACGATGGCTTCGAGCTCGTCG
>WNEW01001517.1_pt1 | contig 11354 bp, 9 predicted proteins | sample 5399891 | NCBI WGS metagenome assembly WNEW01 (sample SAMN13153336, study PRJNA577476) | soil metagenome | isolation source: 40 cm grassland meadow soil pre-rain plot 5 | place: USA:California | collected 2015-09-08 | reverse complement strand
GAGGAGATCCGCGCGCGGGCTCTGCGTGGGCAGCTGTGGGCGGTCCTCGGTGCAGCCGAGGATCAGCGCCCCGACGAGAACCGAGAGTTCGGCCAGGAGAAAGCCAGATGAGTAGCGACGCTGGCGCACCATACACCCCTGCCTCCCCCCCGTTGCAACGTTCACGCCACGGTGGCACGGTGTTGCGAGACGGATCGCTCGAGGGCCGAACTCCAAGGAACGGATTGGATTAGCGGGTCGGCACCGGAGCCCGAACCCGCGGCTGGAGACCACGCTCTGCACCAGAATGCAGCGGACCAGCCGAACGGGCCTGACCCAGTGTGATGCGTCGTCAGTTCCCCTTGCCGACGAGCTGGCGGAAGCGAGGATCATCCCGCAGGTCCCGCCACCACCAGTGATAACCCGTGGCAAAACCCACGCGGTGCTCGGGGTTCGCCGCCAGGTATTGCTTGAGCAGCGCCAGCGCTTCGTCTCGGTCCCCGAGTAGCACCCGAACGAACGCTTGATAGGAGACCAGCTCGCGCTCGCGGTCGATCTCGGCGTCGGCGCGCGACCGTGCGAGCAGACGCCTGGCGCTGTCGCCCGCACCCGCCCGCGCCAGCACGGCGGCCACCAGGATCTGGTCCCGCAGTCGGTCGAACTCGGCTTGCTGCGCGGGCCCCAGGTCTCGCAGCTCAGTGACCAGGTGCCAGGCTTTGGGCACGTCAGGGTCCACGTCCTTCAAGGTCAGGACCCAGAGCTGGCACTCGGTGAAGCGCGGATTCTTGGGGAAGCGCCGGCGTCCCTCGGCGCACCAGTGAACGGCGTCCTGGGTTTGCTCCAGGCTGTACGACGCACTGAACAGGCGCCACACCACCTGGTCTGCCACGCGCAGATAGGCGTCCTCTTCGTAGGCGCGCTGCGCGTCGATCTTTGCCTGGGTGATGTCGTTCTTCTGATAATCGAGATGGCTCAAGGTGCTCCAGGCGCTCGCGAGCGAGGGTGTGAGCCCGACCGCCGCGCGGAGATCCCGTTCCGCGTCCTGCAACAGCGCGGCGGCCTCCTTGGGGTCGGGTGCCAGGTGCAGGAGCCAGCGCCAATAACGCAACGTGCCCCGGAGCTCGAGCGCGCGGGCGTTCTGCGGGTCGAGCTGCAACGCCTGCGCGGCGAGGGTCAGCCCGCGGTCGATCCACGGCGCCGCCTGGAGCGGCGCGCGCGCGCCGACCAGTCGGGACCGGCGGTAGGCGATCGCAGCACGCAAGACGAGCGGCTCCGCCCACTTCCGGTCGAGCGCCTCAGCCTGCACCAGCAGGCTGTCACCTCCCTGCAGGAGGCGCGCGCCACCCGCGACGTCGCCGGCGGCCGCCAGCGAGTCGGCGTCCTTGCGGGCCTTCTCTCCCTGCTGCAGGAGAATCCACGCAGCGACGCTTTCCGTGCCAGCTTTCTGCTCGCGCAGCACGAGCTCTTCACCCAAGCGGCGACGCAGAAACGCGGCCACTTGCTGCGCGAGCGTGTCGCGCAACTGCAGCGGGTTGCCCCGCGGATGCTCGAAGCTGCCCCGCTCGATGTCCGCCCCGCTGGTGCCATCGATTAGGCGAACCGAGGCGACCAGACGGTCGCCGCGCTCTTCCACGCTCCCCTCGATGAGGCTGCCCGCGTTGAGTGCACGCGCGATGCTGTCGCGCGGCAGCCCGGAATGGCGGTAGCCCAACACGCCGTCCGTCGAGACGAGTTGCAGCGAGGAGACCGACGCCAAACGCTCTCTCAGGCCATCGGTCAGCGCGTCGGCCAGATACCCGAGATCCCGGCGCCGGCTGAGGTCGTCGAAGTAGAGGACGGCGATCCGGCGCGGGTCCAGTCCGCCCGGCGTCGCGGACCCACCCGCGGTACGCCGCCACGCCCCAGCGACCCAGAGGCCTCCGACGAGCAGCACCACGCCCAGGAGGATGGCACCCACGTACAGGCCCCGCCGCCGGTGCGCAGGCAGCACGGCACGCGACGTACGCCGGCGCGCCGACACCGTCGGCGGCGCGCTCAGCAGCGCTTCGGCGAACAGCGCAGCGGTGGGAAAGCGGTCGGCCGGCACCTTGGAAAGGCCCCGCAGGACCGCGTCTTCCACGCCCTCGGGGATCGTGTCGCGCACGATGGAAGGCGGGGAGACCGCGTCCAGCGAATGGCGAGCGATCACCGCCTGCGCGGTCGAGCCCGTGAAGGGCGGCTCTCCGGTCAGCATCTCGTACACCACGCACGCCAGGCTGTACTGGTCGCTCCGGCCGTCGATGTCCTCGGCGCCCATCGCCTGCTCCGGGCTCATGTAGGTGGGCGTCCCGATCACCGTTCCCGTCTGCGTGAGCCGCGTGTCGCCCGCAGCGGTGATCGCGCGGGCGATACCAAAGTCCGCCACCACGGCGGTCTCACCCATCAGCAGGATGTTCTCCGGCTTGATGTCGCGGTGGATCACCCTGTGGCTGTGCGCGTACGTGAGGGCGCTCGCCACTTCCGAGGCGATCCGTAGCATTTCCGGCAGCGGCAGCATCTTTTCCCGCTCCAGACGGCCCCGCAGCGACTCTCCCTCGACGTAGGGCATGACGTAGTAGAGAGAACCCGCCGCGGCCCCCGAATCATAGAGGGGCAGGATGTGGGGATGCTGCAGCCACGAGGCGATCTCGATCTCGCGCAGGAAGCGCTCGGTGCCGAGGGCCGCGGCGAGCTCGGGGTGGAGCACCTTGATGGCGACGGGCCGGTGGTGTTTGAGGTCCTGGGCGAGAAACACGGTCGCCGTGAGACCGTGGCCCAGCTGCCGCTGCAGGGCGTAGCGTCCGGTTAGCGCTTCAGCGAGAACGTCGATCAGCTCGGCCACGAGGACGCCAGGTGTAGGTTCACACGCATGCTTCGGCGCTGCAGATCCAGCTGCACGCGATCGGTCGCTCGGCCTCAGGCGCTGAGCTGCTGGAGCTCCTTGCGCACCTGTTCGAGCTCCGTAGCGTCGCCGGCCGACTCGTACATGTCCCGGGCCCGCTCGAGATAGGCGCGGGCCGTGTCCCGATCGCCCAGCCGGAGCTGGAACAGCCCGTATTCCTCGTACACCTGCGCCTCGGCCAGGGACGAGGGCTCGACCGTCCGAGACAGCTCGATCGCCTGCTCGAAGAAGACGAATCCGGTCTCGTCGAGCTGCCGACCGCGCAGCGCGCCCAGCACCGTATAGATCTGCACCAGCCGGCGCATCAGGTTCTCGCCGATGGCGAGCTGCTCGGCGCGCCGCAGCTCCTCCTCCGCCTCGAGGAAGCGGCCCGCCTCGAGCTGCAGCTTGGCCAAATTGAGGCGGATGCCCGACTCGAGACTGGGCTCGCGCGGGGCCCGCTGCAGCCAGGCCAGCGCCTCGCGGTATGCGGCAGCCGCCGCCTGCTGCCGCCCCAACTGCACGTCGATCTGCCCCTGGGTGTTGAGCACCTGCGCCATCGCCAGCGCCTCGGTCAGCGGCTCGAAGAACCCCCGCGCGCGCCGCAGGTAGTCGCCAGCGGCGGCGAGCTCCCCCTTGCGGCACGCCAGCGTGGCCAGCTCGTGCAGCAGCCCGCCGATGCGCCGCTGGTCTCCCGCGGCCTCGGCGAGCCGCAGGCCGCGCGCGTACCACGCCTCGGCGCCCGCCCACTCCACCTGGGCCTGCGCGGCCTTGCCCAACCCCTCGCACGCCGAGATCGCCGCGGCCGGGTCGAACTCCGCCTCCGCGAGCGCCAGGCAGCGCTGGTAGTGGCGCGCGCCCTCAGCCTGCAGGCCCAGCCCCAGGCACGCCCGTCCCAGCGCCTGCAGCGTCTCGACCTCAGGATGCCGGTCCTGCAACGCTTCCGAGACGCGGAGCGCCACGGCGTACCACTCCAGCGCCTGGGCGACCCGGCCGACGCCCTCTTCCAGGCGTCCCGCCGTCAACAAGGCCTGCACCACCCCCACGCCGTCGCCCCGCTGTTGACACTCGAGCGCCTCCACGTAGGCCGTGTACAGCGCCTCGAGGTGGCCCGCGATGCGGTGAAACACCTGCGGGATGCGGTGCCGCAGCTCCTCCGGCCGCACGCCGCGCTTGCCCAGCGTGAGGTACGGCCCGGAGCTCGACCACAGCGCCCGCTCGTCCGGTCGGGAAATCGACACGAGGAGGGAGCGCAAGGGCTCGAGCGCCTCGAGATCGGGCAGCAGCCCGAGAGCCTTCTCGACGCGCAGGGGGGGCATCGCCTGGACCACCGGTTCCCTCACAGGCCGTACTCCTTCATCTTGCGGGTCAGGGTGTTGCGGTGGATGCCCAGGACCTCCGCCGCCGCCCCGATCTGACCGCCGGTGCGCGTCAGCACCCGGGCGATGTGGCGGGCTTCGACTTCGGCCAGCGTCAGGTGTGCGCCCGACGGCCGGTCGGGGAGCGCGGCCTCCTCGCCCCGGAGCTCGTCCGGCAAGTGCTCCGCCCGCAGCGTGGTGTCGGTCGCGACGATGACCGCGCGCTCGATGACGTTCCGCAGCTCCCGCACGTTCCCCACCCAGGTGTGGCCGCGGAGCAGGTCGAGCGCGCGGTCCGAGATCGCGGCGATGCGCTTGCCGTAGCGCTCGGCGAACTGGCGTACGAAGTACGCGGTGAGCAGCACGAGATCATCGCCGCGCTGCGCGAGCTTGGGCAGGCGGATCGTGACCACGGCCAGCCGGTAATACAGGTCCTCGCGGAACCGCCCCTGTTTGATCGCTTCGTTCAAGTCGCGGTTGGTGGCGGCGATGAGCCGCACGTCAACCGGGATGGTGCCGGCACCGCCCAGGCGCTCGATCTCGCGCTCCTGTGTGGCACGCAGGATCTTCGCCTGCAGCGACAGACTCATGTCGACGATTTCATCGAGAAACACCGTGCCGCCCGCCGCCTGCTCGAAGCGGCCAACTTTGCGGGCGACCGCGCCGGTGAACGCGCCCTTCTCATGCCCGAACAGCTCGCTCTCGAGCAGGTTTTCCGGAATCGCCGCGCAGTTGACCGCGACGAACGGCCCGGCCGCCTTGGGGCCGTTCAAGTGGATGGCGCGGGCGACGACCTCCTTCCCCGTCCCCGACTCGCCCTCGACGAGGACGGTCGCGTTGCTCCGAGCGACCCGCGCCATGAGCTTGTAGACCTCGAGCATCGCAGGGCTCTGCCCGACGAGCGCGTACGGGCCGACCGCGTGCGGCTCCGCCTCTGGCAGCGGGAGCGGGACCTCGGTGGCGACCGCGCGCACGCGGTCGAGCGCACGCAGCAAGTCCTCACGGCGGGCGGGCAGCGACAGGAGGTCGAGGACGCCGAGCTTCTCCGTGCGCAGCACCAGGCCCATGGAGGGCCGGTGGGCGGCGGTCAGCAGCTGCGGGCTCCCCGCGGCACCGCGCAGCGCCTCCACCCACCACGTCACATCGTCGTCGGCCCGCTCGCCCAAGACCGCGAGCACCACGTCCCAGCGCTGCGCGGCGAGCTGGCGCACCGCCCGGGGCAGGTCCGGGGCGGCCTCCACGTCGATGCGCAGGTCTGGAGCCCATTGCCGCAAGCTCTGCAGCAAGCCACCGCTGCCCTCCCCCGCCACCACGAGGACCCGCAACGGGCCGGGCTCTGCTCGGCGTTGTGCCGCGGGTGACGGCGACGGCTCCATCGACACCGGTAGCTTCATCCCTTCGCTCCCGCGTCCCCGACGTAGCGGGCGACCAGCACCAGCGCGTCATCCGTGCGCTTGCCGGACCGCGTGAGGATCTGGTCCGCCAGCTGCTGCGGCGGCGCCTCGACCGCCAAGTCGTCGGCGAAGCCGCTCTGGATCCCGTCGGTGGCGAGAATCAGCGTGTCCCCCGGGGCCACGGCGAGGACCTCGGCCCGGAGCGGCGGCAGCTCGGAGCCAACGATGCCGCCGCGCGTCACCAGGCGCTCGCGGCCCCGGCGTTCGCCGGCGTCGGCGTAGAGCAGCACGCCTTCGACGTTACCGACACCCAGCCAGGTCATCGAGCCGTCCGCGCGATCGAACAGGGCGACGCTGACCACCGCCCCGCGGGTCCCCGCGAGCGCCTGATGGCAGCGCTGCAGCAACGGCAGCACGGACTCCTGCGCGTGCCGACTGAGCGCGGCCACAGCCGCGCGCGCCGCCGCGGCGGCCTCCGCGCCGTGGCCGAGGCCATCCACCACGGAGACCAGGACGCCCGCTCTCACTGGCTTGACGAGGTGGAGGTCGCCCGACTCCCGTTCGCCGGGAAGCGTCAGGGTGGCGACTCCCCAATCGATCACGGCGGCACGGTCCACGACCGCCTCAGGAGGCGAGCTGCCGCCACTTCTTCATGGTTACGGTCGTCCCCTTCCCCACGACCGAGGAAACGTCGAACTCGTCCATCAGTCGTCTTGCGCCGGGGAGGCCCAGGCCGAGTCCGCCCGAGGTGGAGTACCCGTCCTGCAGGGCGCGCCCGACATCGGGGATGCCCGGCCCCTGATCGCGCGCGATCACGACCACGCCTTGCCGGTCGCCGTTCGTGACCACGTTGAGCGCGATCTCGCCGCGCCTCGCGTACATGAGAATGTTGCGCGCGAGCTCCGAGATCGCGGCGGCGATCACGGTCTGGTCGCCGCTGGAGAAGCCGGCGTCGGCCGCGACGCTCCGGCCCTGCTGGCGCGCGGTTACCACGTCCACGTCGGACGCGATCGGCACCCGCAGCTCATCAAGCACGGTCGACGCGCCCCGGGCCGCGCTCGCCGCGCTCGGCGCGCTCGCGAGCGACCCCATCGAGGAAGGCCAGCCCCTCCTCGAGATCGAGCGCGGTCGCGACACCCTTGAGCGTCAGGCCGAGCTGGACCATTGCAAAGGCCACCTCGGGCTGGATCCCGACGATGACGGTCTCGGCGCCGCGCAGCCGCGCCATGTGCGCGATGTCGCGCAGTGTGCGCACGGCGAACGAGTCCATGACGTCGAGCGCCGTCACGTCCACGATGACGCCGCGGGCACGGAAGCGCCCCACTCGCTCGATCAGCGCTTCCCGGAGCTGCGAGAGATCGGCATCGGTGAGCGCGGATTGAATGGACGCGATCAGGTACTGGCCCTGCTTGAGAATCGGAACTTCCACAGCGCCCTCCGCTACGGGAGTGAGTGCGAGTTCACGCCTTCTGGGCCAGATCTTCCAGCGGCAGGACCTTGTAGCCGAGCAGCCGCTCCGCCTCCTCGATGCCGCCCTGCAAGTCGCCCACGGTTGCCATCTCGCTCAGGTCGACGCCGATCGTGACGAGCGTCTGGGCGATTTCGGGCGACAGGCCGGTGACGATGACGGTGGCGCCGAGCAGACGCGACGCCTCGACGGTCTGCACGAGGTGGTTCGCGACGTTCGAGTCCATCGCCGCCACACCCGTGATGTCGATCACGACCACCTTCGCGCGGTTGGTTCGGATCGCCCGCAGCAGCTGCTCGGTCAGCTGACGGGCACGCTGCGGATCGATGACCCCGATGATCGGCAGAATGAGGAGCCGCTCGCGCACCTGCAGTACCGGCGTCGACAGCTCGCGGATCGCCTCCTGTTGCTGCCGGATGATACGCTCGCGCTCCTGCACGAAACCCACGGCCACCGTGTTGGCGATCCGGTTCGCCGCGGGCTCGTAGGCGTCGAGAATGCGGTTCAGTTTGTCGAAGTCTTCGTGGTACTTGCCGAACAGCGAGCGGGCGAGCACGTCGCGCAGCAGCAGCACGATGCCGACGACTTCGTGCGTCTCGACGCCCCGCGGGATGATGCGCTCGGAAAGGTTGCGCGCGTACGCCTGCAGCGCCTCGAACGTCCCGGTCTCGAGCGCTTCGACGTAGTTGTCGTACACCGACGTCGCCTCGGCAAAGATCTCCGCTTCTGTCATCGCCGTGAGCAGCTGGGCTCGCGTGATGCGCCGCGCCCACTCCTCACGCAACTGCGTGCGATTCTGTCGCAGGTGGGCGACGAGCTCGCGCAGCAGCGCGACGGTGTCCTGGGTTTGAGCTGGGAGCCCGGCGGGGGGAGAGGGTCGGTCCTTCGATCTCGTGGCCATGGCGTCGTTCCTGAGGCGTGGAATGTTGCTGCCGCGCAACAGCAAGGCTAGTGCCAAGTGCCCGCGTTAGCAGCGTCGCCATAAGCCACTGATTCACAACATCTTGCCAATCACGCCCGCGTCAGGGAATCCACCAGTAGTGCCAGATTGGGGCGGCACGCGCGTGCCGCCTGCACCAAGAAAGGGCGCGGGGAAGCGGGGCCACCATCGGGGCTCCACCGCTCCGCGCCGCGCAGCAGTGGAACGCAATCCGCGATGGTCAGCTCAGTGGCCCGCGCTCCCCCGACCCATATGTCCTGCCGTGGGCCCTCGAACTGTTCAAGGCCTGGCCCACGTGGCTTGCTTACTGCACCGAACTCGTCGCCGACCCCACGATGATCTCGCCGGTCGTCGTCAGCACGCTGGGGAGGCAGCCCGACAGGCCGCATCCGCCACCGGTAAGGGTCTGCAGCACCACGTGGATCATGTTAATGGTGATGCCACTCGACGTGACGCCGTCGCCCGTGAGGCTCTGTTCGTTCAACACGGCGTAGCCGACTCCCGGTAGGTCGACGCGGGTGTTTGGTGCCACGTCGCTCGCGATCGCAACGCCGTTCACCACGAGGTTCGCCAGCTGTGAGCCCTCGGCGTCGCTCCCCGCTACGCCATCGTTGACCCAGCTGCTGGCGAGGGCCACGACGCCGTCCGCCGTGATGAGGCCGTTCAGGAGATTCACGCTCTCCAGCGTGGAGTTGCTCTCCGCGCTGCCTTCCGCACCGCTCGCCATGGCGAACGCGTTCTCCGCACCGGCGAGTCCGGCGACGTTCACGCTCGGGGCGTTGTCACTCGCCAGCCCCCCGTCTGCTGGGAGCACGGCGACGGGCGACGTCCCACTCGCCAGCGGCGTGTTGACGGCGACGCCGAATGCCTGCGCTGCCGTCCCTTGCGCCCACGCCGCCGCCGATGGAAGCGCGCTGAACAGCAGGCCCAGAACGAGGAGGCCCATGGCGCTTCTTGTCGTCATTGCAACCCTCTTCTTCATGCAGCCCTCCTTCTTCGAGGCTCCGTCGGAGCCGATCGTTTCCGAAAAGGCGTAGTTGGTCACGGTCCGGTCTCCGGATCAGTGGGTCGGATGGTACTGCCGGTTTCCACCGGTCAGGGTGCAGAGGGTTTTCTCCGCGTGTATCGAGGACGGACAGTCCAACGTGTACCCGTCCTGCGACTCCCCGGGGCCTGACAGCAGGATGTTAAAGCCGTCGTGCTTCGCTCCCGGCTCGCCGTTGTCGCAATCGAACACCTGGAAGTCGTACTCCTCGCCGGTGTTTTTCTCTACCAGCCGCCCACCCCAGTGCAGGGCCCCATCCTTGCAGTCTTCCGCCAAGAGCTGCTCAACGAACGTGATCGTCTCGCTGTGCAGGTTGAGGGGCCGGCCGCTGACTCGCAGGCTATGATCGACCCATTCGAGCGAGCCCTTCACAGCGCAGCTCCCGTCCTGGTTGAGGCCGTTCGAGATCACGTGGGCGCCGAACGTCTGGAACTGGTGACTCGCGGGCGCATTCTTCTCGGGGCCCCCAGGTGGGGCGTCGATCCGGCCGCCCCCGGTCATTTTCGCCGCCGGGCAATTCTCCCCAAACCAGAACAGCGGCTTATTGGCCTGCGGGCTCACGAGGGTTGCTGGACGGTCGCAACTCCATGCGACCATCGCAGCCGCCCCCAGGGCCAACAGGAACGCGAGATTTCTCAGCTTACGCATGACGGTCGCCTCCGGGTCTCGTGGTTCGCAGATGCCGACTCCGCGGCCGCCTGATTGCAAACGGGGTGCCACCATGCTGGGCTCCGCATGTTGTTGCCCGGCGCGGGGCTGGCGACTCCGTGGCAGAGGTGCACCAGTTGCGCCGCAACAATTTCGTGTTGCGGCGTGCCGCGCGGATGCACCAAACCACCCGTCGCGACCGCACAACAAAAAGGCCCGGCTGGAATCCCGGGCCGACGCGGCGCCGCGGGGAGCGGCGTGCGGTCCGCTCCCCGCGCAGTGCTGGTCGATCGTCAAACCATCACCTCCTCGGATGAGACGTTGACGCGGCGGTCACCGCGACCGCCGCACTGCCTCGATCACACGACTTCGTGTGCAACGGGCCACTCGGACCCGCCCTCAACCAGCGGCGGCAGGCTGCGGGATCCCGACGGCGCGGCGCGGCTGACGTGGTCGTGCCCCCGCGCTCGGCTCCGCCTCGTCGGCGTCGTAGCGCACACCTTCGCACAGCACGCGCGCGATCCGCTCCGCGGTCCGCCCGTCCCAGCGCTCAATTAGGGGCCGGGCGGGCGAGCGCCACCCTCGTGCGCGCGCAGCCGCCGCGAGGATGGCCTCGCAGCGGGGAGCCACCAGCCGGTTGGTCCCATGCAGACAGGTGACCGGCCGCTCGGTGTTCGCTCGCACGGTGAGACAGGGCACGCCCAGAAAGGTCGTTTCTTCCTGAAGCCCGCCGGAATCAGTGATGACCAGCTCCGCACCCGCGACGAGGCTCAACATCTCCACGTAGCCCAGCGGCTCGAGCAGCCGCAGGCCGCCGCCGTTGCGCCGCGCGTCCAGGGCACGCAGCCGGTCGCGCGTCCGCGGATGAACGGGGAACAGCACAGCCATCTCCCCTCCCAGCCGCTCGAGAGCTTGGCAGAGCTCGCGCAACACGGCCGGCTCGTCGACGTTCGTCGGACGGTGCAACGTCACGACAGCATAGGGGGCGCCGGCCACGCCGTGCCGCGCGGGCGCGTCCAGCTCCTGTGCGAGGGGGAGCGCCCAGCACAGCGCATCGATCATGATGTTGCCGACGAACTGGACCCGCTCCGCTGCGATCCCCTCGAGCGCGAGGTTTGCCAGGGCGTCCCGCGACGGCGCGAACAGCACATCGCACAGCCGGTCCGTCACCACCCGATTCACCTCCTCGGGCATCGACCAATCCCCGCTCCGCAACCCCGCCTCCACGTGCCCCACGCGGAGCCCCAGCTTGGCCGCCGTGAGCGCGGCCGCGACGGTCGAGTTCACGTCGCCGTAGACGAGAACTAGGTCGGGGTGGAGCTCGGTCAGGATCGGCTCGAGCCGCTGCATCACGCGAGCGGTCTGTTGCGCGTGCGAGCCCGACCCGACGTCAAGGTGATAATCGGGCGTGGGAATCCACAGCTCCTCGAAGAACGCGGCCGACATCTCGGGATCGTAGTGCTGACCGGTGTGCACGATGACGTGCTCGACGTCCCGGCGCTTGGCCAGTTCGCGGTCCACGGGTGCGAGCTTCATGAAGTTGGGGCGGGCGCCCACCACCGACAGGATGCGCATCATTTCACAATGGTCGCCACGCCGTACACCACTGCCGGGATCGCCGCC
>WNEW01001509.1_pt1 | contig 11375 bp, 13 predicted proteins | sample 5399891 | NCBI WGS metagenome assembly WNEW01 (sample SAMN13153336, study PRJNA577476) | soil metagenome | isolation source: 40 cm grassland meadow soil pre-rain plot 5 | place: USA:California | collected 2015-09-08 | reverse complement strand
CTACCCGGCGTCGTCCACGAGGCGACCCTGACGCTGGACGGCAAGTTCCTCTACACGACGCTCCGCAAGACCAACAAGATCGTCGTCGTCAGGACCGCCGACGACACGATCGTCGCGACAATCCCGCAGAAGGGCTACCCCGACCTCGTGACGATGGAGCCGGCGGGGCGGTTCGCGCTCGTCACCAATCGCTACGCCGATCTCGTCAGCGTGATCGATCTCGCCTCGCACGCGCAGGTGCGAACGATCCCCGTCGGGAAAGCACCGCACGGTATGGCGCTCCGCCCGCGCTAGGTGAGACGCGACTTCGAGGGCACGCCCGGGAATCCGCGCACGGTGCTCGGCGGGCTCGCCGTCGGGTTCTGACGTCTCTCTTTGCAATCGAGCGCCGATCGTGTAGTTTAGGCGCGATGGCGAAACGTCGCGTCCTTGCCCTGCTGCTGGGTCTCGTCGCATTCGTGCTCGCAGGCGCGAGCCTGCCCCACCTGCATGCCTCGGGCGAGTTCGGGATCTGGAACGAAGAGCACGACCTGAGCCTCATGGCGGCGCTCGGGACCGCCGCGTCCCAGCCGGACGCGACACCCGTCATGGCGCTCGAGCTCGCGCTGATCCTGGCACTCGCGCTGGCTGGCGCCCGTCCCGCCAGCGCCCCGCTCCGGCTCTCCGCCCCGCGCGCGCCGCCGCTCCGTTAACCTCCTCCGCCCGTCTCCGTAGCTCCGAGCCCCTCGCCGGCTGAGTCTGCCGGCACGGCTTTCGAACTCCTTCAGACGGAGGATCGTCATGCGTGTGCAGGTTCCGCTGTTCGCTCTGATGTGCGTGGCCTTCACGTGTGCGCCCGCGGCCGCGCAGGAAGCCGAGGCGCTGCGCAAGGAGATCGAGCAGCTCCAGAAGCAACTGAAAGCGCTGGGTGACCGCCTCCAGCGTCTGGAATCGCAGCCGCCACCAGCTGCTCCGGCGCTCCAGCCCGCGCCACCGACGTATCCAGGAATCTCGCCGATCGACCTGGCGCGCCCGCGCCAGCCGTTCTCCCTCTACCAGCAACGGGGCGCCGGCCATCTCCTCTTCGACATCGGCATCGCCGGCGACTTCGTCGGCAACGTCACCCAGTCGAATGTCGAGAAGGCCCAGGGTGGCACCTTCGCGGGACAGGAGAACCGCTTCTTCCCGCGCGAGGTCGAGCTCGGGTTCTTCGGCCAGGTGGACCCCTACGCCTACGCCGAGGTCCGCATCGAGGGGGGCGAGGAGGGGCGCGGGGAAGAGATCAACATAAAGCTTGCGGAGGCTCACTTCACCCTGCTCACCCTCCCGTTCGGGACCCAGGCCAAGGTCGGCCAGGTGCGCAACCGCTTCGGGTATACGAACGTCATCCACGAGCACGACCTGCCATGGATCGATCGTCCCAACGTGCTCAGGAATTTCCTCGGCGCCGAGGGTCTGCAAGAGAGGGGCGTCGAGCTGACGATCGTCCCCGACCTCCCCTTCTATCTCGAGGGGCTCGCTGGGGTCTTCAACGGCGACAACGAGACCGCCTTTGGCCGGGGCACGCTCCGGGTCCCGCTCTTCACCGGCCGGCTCCGGACGTTCCTCGAGCTCGGCGACGAGAACGCGGTGCAGCTCGGCATGTCGGTTGCGAGCGGCGAGACGACGGAGAAGCAGCGCGACACGCTCCTGGGCTGGGAGGGGCGCTACAAGTACCGCCCGGACGGCTGGCTCCACCCACTCGTGACGGTCACCGGAGAGGCGATCTATTCGCTGCGTCGCGTCCTCGTGGAGGCTGACACCGACGGCGACGGCATCATCGACCGCATCACCAAGCGGGAGAAGGACCGCTTCGGCTGGTACGCGGGCGCCGAGGTGCAGCCGTTCCGGCGCTGGGCGGCGGGCGTCCGGTACGACTGGTCGGAGTTCCCGGCGACCCCCGGGAAGGAGCGATCCGTCGAACCCTACATTACGTTCTGGCCGTCGGAGTTCCTCCGCTTCCGCCTCGCGTACAAGAACACCGATCGCACCCACCGCGAGACCCCCGACCTAAACGACGGGAGCGCGAAGCGAGTCGACGAGATTCTCTTCCAGGGCACGTTCATTCTCGGGGCGCACCCCGCTCACCCGTTCTAAGACACACACGGAGGCTTGATCATGCGACGTCCGAGGCTCGTCGTCGGCTCGATACTGATGACGCTGGCCCTGCTCGCTCCCGGGACGGAGGCGGCGAAGAAGCTCCGCGTGGTGGCGACCATTCCCGACCTCAAGTCGCTCACCGAGGCCGTCGGTGGCGACCTGGTCGAGGTCGACGCGCTCACGCGCGGCACGCAGAACTTCCACGAGGCCGAGGTGCGGCCGAGCATGATGCTGAAGCTCCGACGCGCCGACGCGCTCATCGAGAACGGCGTCGAACTCGACGCGTGGGCCGACGTGGCCGTCCTCGGCGCGAACAATCCGAACATCGTCCGCGGCGCGGCCGGGCGGATCGAGATCTCGCGCGGCATTTCCCTGCTGGAAGTGCCCTCGACACGCGTCGATCGCTCGATGGGTGACGTCCACCCGCTCGGCAATCCCCACTTCTCGCTCGACCCGGGGCTCGCACCCATCATCACACAGAACATCGTGGACGGGCTCGCCCGCCTCTCGCCCGACGACCGCGCGGTGCTCGAGAGCAACAGGCGGGCCTTCCTCGAGAGGCTCGACCGGGAGATGGCGCGCTGGAACAAGATCATGGAGCCCGTCCGTGGCGCCAAGGTGATCGCCTACCACCCCGACGTCATCTACTTTCTCACCCGCTTCGGCCTCGTCCAGGTCGGCACGCTCGAGGACCGACCCGGCATTCCGCCGTCGCCCCAGCACCTCGTCCAGATCATTCGCCTGATAAAGGCCGAAGGCGTTAAGGTGATCCTCGTGGAGCCCTGGAACGATCTCAAGCTGGCCGAGCGCGTCGCGGCCGAGGCGGGAGCGAAGGCGTTCGTCTTCGCGTCGGCGGTCGGCGCGGTCAAGGGCGCGGACAACTACATCGCGGCGATCGAGTTCAACGTGACGGCACTGGCCCAGGCCCTCAAGTAGCGTGGTCGGCGACCTCTTCGCGATCCTGTGGGCGCCGTTCTTGATGTGCCTGGTGCTCACGGGCATCCACGCGTACCTCGGCGTCCACGTCCTCTCTCGCGAGGTCGTCTTCGTGGACATCGCCCTCGCCCAGATCGCCGCCCTCGGTGCGACGGCGGCGTTCCTGGCCGGGTACGAGACCGACACCTGGGAATCGTACGTGTCCGGCCTCAGTGCCACGCTGCTCGGCGCTCTCGTGCTGTCACTGACGCGAAGCCGGCGGCGTCACGTGTCCCAGGAGGCGGTGATCGGCGTCGTGTACGCCGTCTCGTCCGCGGCCGCCGTGCTCCTCTCGGACCGGGCGGCGCACGGCGCCGAGCAGGTGCGCACGATGCTCGTCGGCAACCTCCTCGCGGTCCGGCCGCCCGAGGTCGCGCAGGTCGGGGCCCTCTACGCGGCCATCGGCGTCTTTCACTGGCTGTGCCGCCGCCCGTTCTTCCTGATCTCGACCGACCCGGATGCCGCCTTCCGCGATGGCTGGCGGGTCCGGCTGTGGGACTTCCTCTTCTACGCGTCGTTCGGCGTCGTCGTCACGAGCTCCGTGCGGATCGCCGGCGTACTCCTCGTGTTCTCGTACTTGATCGTACCCGCGCTCGCCGGCATCATGTTCGGGCGCACGATTCCGAGCAAGCTTCTGATCGGCTGGGGCTTCGGCACGCTCGTCAGCGTGCTCGGCATGGTCGCCTCGGCGGCGCTCGACCTCCCGACGGGCGCGACGGTCGTCTGCGCCTTCGGGCTCACGCTGGTCGCGCTCTCGGTCGTCTTCTACACGCTCCAGCCGGCGTCGGGGCGCCTCACGCCCTCCGGATGAGCCCGCGGCCGGCCCGGGCCGTCCTCGTCCTCGCGACGCTCGTCGCCGGCTGCGCGAGCCTGCCGCCCCCGACGTCGATCGAGGGCCTTGCGAGCCTCGCGGGGACGTGGCGCGGCAGGATGACGGGGCCCACGGGAAGCGCACCGGTCCTCCTGGCGATTCAGGACGACGGCTCGTATCACGGGATCCTCTACGTCGAGCCGACGTACAGGGAGGTCGGAGGCGTGATCAGCGTGATTGGTCCGGGGCGGACCCGCTACGGGGGCACCGAGGGCAATGGCACCGTGACACTCCACGAGAGCGGCGGCAGGCGCGTGCTGAGGCTCGTCCGCGATGGCGGCGGCGGTGGCGCCCGGCTTACCCCCGCGCCGTAGCCTCCGCGGCGTCCTGATCGCGAGCGCTGGCTGCTTTCTGGCGCTGGCGCTCGCGGTCGGCTTCATGCCCTCCCTGCCCGGCGACACGGCTGTTCGCGAGGCGCTTCTCGGCCTTGCCTCGCCGCCGGTCCTCGCGGCGATGCGCCTGATCAACCGGGCCGGGAGCTGGCAACTGCTCCTGCCAGGCTCGCTCCTGTTGCTCCTGGCCTTCCGGCGCGCGCGCGAGCGGTGGTACGTCTGGGTGGGGCTGATGATCGCCGCGCCGGCCACGGAAGGCATCTTGAAGATCATCATCGGGCGGCCGCGACCAGAGGCGGCGTCGATGGGGTTCCCGAGCGGTCACGCCACCGCGGCGGCGGCGTTCTTCGGCGCCGTCTTTTATCTCGCGGAGAGTCTCCGGCCGCCCGCGAGGCGGCTCGTGCGGGCGGCCGCGCTCGTGGTCATCGTGCTCGTGGCGGCGGCGCGCGTGATGCTTCGCGCCCACTGGCCGTCCGATGCGCTCGGCGGCATCGCTCTGGGTCTCACGCTGGCCTCCGCCGCCGCGCTGCTCGCCGGCGCCGGCTCGGTCGTGACGGCCACGCCAGCCGGCTCGAGAGTGGACAAGTGGTAGGATTGGCGCCGTGGCACACCGCCGCAAGCCGCTGACCGTTGCTCTCGGACTCAACACGGTCGTCCTCGTGGTTGAAGTTGCCGGTGGGATTCAAGCCAACAGCCTCAGCCTCGTCATTGACGGCGTTCACAACCTTTCCGATGAAGTCGCGTTGGGCTTCCTCGTGCTGGCCTATGCGATGCGGACGGGACTGTCCAGCAGGCTGCTTCGCACGGCCAACCTCTTCAACTCCGTCGGGCTCCTGGCCATCTGCGGTCTCCTACTCTGGCGAGTCGTCGAACGCATCTCGCAGCCGGTGCCGGTGGGGGGCCTCATCCCCGTGATCGCCGGCCTCGTGGGCGCGGTCGGTAATTGGGGCGTGGCGGCCGTCCTGCGTGAGCCCGCAGACCACGACGCCGCGATCCGCCTCGCCTACGTGCACAACCTCGGCGATACGCTGCTGTCGCTCGCGCCGGTCCTGGCGGGAGGGTTGGTGCTCGCGTCAGGCCGTCCCGTCTTCGACTCGCTGGTCGCGCTTCTCGTCGCGGCCGTCATCGTCTTCACGACGATCCGGTCGGTCGTCGGCTCCCACAAAGAACTCCTGTGGCCCGAGAACGTCGTCTGCGGGCACGAGTGAAGGCCCCGCCGAAGCCTTCGTCGCCGACACCGGCTTGGAGGTGGCACGATGGGCTGGACCCTCATCGCCGTGAGCGGGCTCACCTTCGCTTCGACGTTCCTCGGGGGCACCCTGGCGCTTCGGGTGACGGGCAGCCTTCGATACTTCTTCGCCTTCAGCGCCGGGACGCTTCTCGCGATCGCGCTGACCGATCTCCTTCCCGAAGCGATCGCGGCCTCGCCGGAAACACCCGGGGCTCGCCTCGCCGTGTGCTACGTGATTCTCGCGAGCTTCGTCCTCTTTCACGTTGTCGAGCGTTATGTCCTGGTTCATCACGTGCACACGCACGAGGCCGACGGGAGGGCAACTCCCGCGCACGTGCACGACCAGAGCCACACCGTGGGCGGCCTGGGCGCGTCGGGGCTCGTCCTCCACAGCCTCCTCGACGGCGTCGCGATCGGTGCCGCGTTTCAAGCGAGCTCACAAATCGGCCCCGTCGTGGCGCTCGCGGTGATCGCCCACGACTTCGCGGACGGTGTCAACACGGTCACGCTCACTCGCCGCGTCACGAGCAGTCGGCGCCGAGCCCTGGGCTTTCTCCTCGCCGACGCCGCAGCCCCGGTCGTCGGCGCGCTCGTGACACTCCTCTTTCACCTGTCGGAGCGGTGGCTTGCCCTCGCGCTCGCGTTCTTCGTGGGGCATTTCCTCTACATCGGCGCGTCCGACCTCATCCCTGAGATGCACCGGGGCGAGCGATCCTGGTCGGTCGTCGTCGTCCATCTGGTTGGAGTGATTGCGATCGTCGTGCTGACCCAACTCATCACGCTCTGACGTCGTTGAAAAATGGAGCGGCCGCCCTTCCGCACGTGGTGATCGTGGGCGGCGGTTTCGGCGGGCTCTACGCCGCACGGGCGCTCGCCCACCGCCCCGTGCGGGTCACGCTGCTCGACCGGCGCAACCACCACCTCTTCCAGCCGCTGCTCTACCAAGTCGCCACGGCTGCGCTGAACGCGTCCGACATCGCGGTCCCGCTGCGGTCCGTCCTGCGCCGAGCCACCAACGTCACGGTCCTCCTCGCGGAGGTCGAAGCGGTGGATCTGGCCAATCGCCGTCTGGTGCTCGATCGAGGCGACATCGGCTACGACGCGCTCGTCCTCGCGGCGGGCGCCAGCCACTCGTACTTCGGCCACGATGAGTGGGAAGTGCTGGCGCCGGGGCTCAAATCCCTGGAAGACGCGCTCGAGATCCGCCGCCGCGTGCTCCTGGCGTTCGAGGCCGCCGAGCGCGAGCAGGACGGCGCCGAGCGACAGGCGCTCCTCACGTTCGTGGTGATCGGCGGCGGCCCCACCGGCGTCGAGCTGGCGGGCGCCCTCGGCGAGATCTCGCGCCAGACCATCGCCAGCGACTTCCGCCTGATCGACCCGACCAGGGCGCGGATCGTCCTCCTCGAGGGCGGGTCGCTCATCCTTCCCACCTTTCCCGAACCGCTACCGCGAAGCGCCGAGCGCGCGCTCCGGCGTATCGGGGTCGAGGTGCGCACCCGGGCCGTCGTCACGCGCGTGACCCCGGACGCCGTGTGGCTCGGCGGCGAGCAGATCCGCGCCCGCACGGTGCTCTGGGCCGCCGGTGTGGCCGCGGCGCCGCTCGGCCGGACGCTCGGGGTGGAGCTCGACCGCTCCGGGCGCGTGCTCGTCGAGCCGGACCTCTCGATCCCGGGCCATCCCGAGGCCTTCGCCGTCGGCGACATGTGCGCATTCCTGCATCAGACCGGCACGCCGCTGCCGGGCGTGGCGCCCGTGGCGATCCAGCAGGGACGCGTGGTGGCGGACAACGTGTTGCGGCGACTCCGCGGTGAGTCGACCCGCCCGTTCCGTTACCGCGACAAAGGGAGCATGGCGACCATCGGGCGCGCGGCCGCGGTGGCGGTCATCGGACGACTCAAGCTCTCCGGGCTCGTCGCCTGGCTCGCCTGGCTTCTCGTCCACATCATGTTCCTGATCGGGTTCCGCAACCGCTTCCTGGTGCTGTTCGAGTGGGCGTGGGCCTACGTCACCTGGCACCGTGGTGCCCGGCTGATCACCGGACCGTGGAAGGGGTCGAGGTTGAGGGGATGACGGGGTCGGCGCAGATCAGTAGCTCTTGGGCAGACCCAGGACGTGCTCTGACAGGTAGTTGAGCACCATCTGCTGCGAGACGGGCGCGATCTTGTAGAGGCGGATCTCGCGCCAGAGCCGCTCGACGTAGAACTCCTTGGCGTACCCGTAGCCGCCGTGGGTCTGGAGCGCCGCGTCGCAGGCCTCGAACCCCGCCTCCGCCGCGAGCAGCTTCGCCGTGTTCGCCTCGGCGCCGCACGGCCGGCCGTGGTCGAAGAGCCACGCGGCCTTCAGGCACATGAGCTCAGCCGACTCGAGCTTGGCCCACGCGAGCGCCAGCGGATGCGCGACCGCCTGGTTCTGGCCGATCGGCCGGTCGAAGACGACGCGGTCCTTGGCGTACTGGACCGCGCGCTCGAGCGCCGCCCGCCCGATCCCGACGGCCTCGATGCCGGTGAAGATGCGCTCGGGGTTGAGCGAGTCGAGGAGATGGTAGAACCCGCGTCCCACCTCGCCCACGACGTCCTCGGCCGGCACCGGGAGCCCGTCGATGAAGATCTCGTTCGAGTCGACCGCGGCGCGCCCGAGCTTCTCGATCTCGCGCACGGTGATCTTCGACCGGTCGAACTCGGTGAAGAAGAGCGTCATCCCACCGAACGGCTTCGCCGCGTCGCGCGGGGAGGTGCGGGCGAGGAGCAGGATGTGGGTCGCCTGGCGCGCGTTCGTGTTCCACACCTTGCGGCCGTCGACGACGTAGCGGTCGCCCTGCTTCTCGGCTCGCGTCTGGATGCGCGAGGTGTCGGTCCCGGCGTTCGGCTCGGTGACGCCGAACGACATGACGATCTCGCCCGTCGCGATCCGTGGCAGGTATTTCGCCTTGAGCGGCCCGGCGCCGTGCTTGATCACCGGCATCGGGGGAAACAGATAGAAATGGATCGGTGAGGCGCCCGAGGTGCCGGCTCCCGAGGCGCAGACCTCGTGGAGCATGATGGTCGCCTCGGTGACACCGAGGCCCGAGCCCCCGTACTCTTCGGGGATGATCATCCCGAGCCAGCCCGCCTCCCCGAAGGTCTTCACCCAGTCCCACGGGTACTCGGCCTTCTTGTCCTTCTCCAGCCAGTAGTCCAGGGAGAAGGCGCGCGCGAGCGTCGCGACCTCCTTGCGGATCAACTCCTGCTGCTCGGTCAGCTGGAAGTCCATGCCCGGCATTCTAGCCCAAGACGCCTCGGGTGGGCGACGAGGGCACGCCCCGGCCCGCCGCCGCCCGACGCGTGATGCTAGCGTGATGCTAGAATGTCGCGGCATGGCGGTCCAGGCGCTCTACGCGCTGCAGAACGGCTTCCTGGGCTTCGAGCGCTCCGGGCTCTTCTTCGGCGAGTTCTCGGGCGAGCGGGTCCAGATCCCCATCGCCTGCTGGCTCATCCGCGCCGCCGACGCGATCCTCCTCTTCGACACCGGCCTCTCGCCCCGGGCCGTGCCCGGCCTCATGCGCAACGACCCGATGGCGCGCTTCACCACGAGCGACCTGCTGGCCAACCGCCTCGACGCGCTCGGTCTCGAGCCCGACAACGTGGACCTGGTCGTCATCTCCCACCTGCACTACGACCACGCGGGCGGCGCGCAGCTCTTCCCGAAGTCCGAGCTCGTCGTCCAGCGCGACGAGTACGCCTACGCGCACTACCCGGCTCCGTTCTTCGAGGGCTTCTATTACCGCAAGAACTTCGACCTCCCGGGCTACCGGTGGCGACTCCTGGACGGGGACACCGAGCTGATGCCCGGCGTGACCGCACTGCGCACCGACGGCCACACGCCGGGGCACCAGTCGCTGCTCGTCGAGCTCCCCGAGACCGGGCCGGTCATCCTCGCCGCCGACTCCTGCTACTGGCAGGAGCACATCGACAAGGAACGGGTGCCCGGCGTCGTCTGGAACCCGACCCAGGCGCTCCACTCGATCAAGAAGCTGAAGACGATCGCCCGCCTGACGGGTGCGCGGATCTTCCCGGGTCACGACCCGAACTTCTGGGAGACGGTCAGGCAGTCCCCGGACGCGTACCGCTAGTTGTGACGAGGAGGCGCGCGGGCGCTCGGCGATCCGTCAAGTAGGCGGCGACCGGAGCCGTCGCTCGATCACGACGAGGGTCACCAGCAAGTAGGCCAGGCCGCCGACGAGGCCGCCCACGACGTCGCTCAGCCAGTGCGCCCTCAAGTAGAGGCGGCTCCAGGCGACGCCGAGCACGAGCAGGCACGCGAGGAGGGTGCCGAGCCAGCGGGGGACGCGAGGGACGCCGAGCGTCCAGAGCACGTAGACGACGGCGCCGAAGAAGACGGCGGCGCCCAGGGCGTGGCCGCTGGGGAACCCGTAGTCGGTGCCGCGCGGACGGGGACGCGACACGAGCCACTTGGTCAGGGCGCTCAGCAGGAAAGCGCCGACGACGGTCGCGGGAACGAAGCGCGCCAGCGGATGGCCGAGGCGCCGGAGCCCGACCCAGCCGAGCGCGGAGAGCGGGGCCAGGACCCAGCCCGTCCCGAGGAGCGTCAGCGCGCGCAGCGTCGACTCGAGGAGCGGATGGCGCGCACCCTGAGCGAGGGCCTGCACCGTATAGTCGAGGGGGAAGAAGTACTGCGCGCGGGCAATCGCGGCGAGGGTCAGGAATGAGACCACGAAGACCACGGCGAGGGGCGCCACCGCTCTCGGGAGTTTCACGGCCCGAGATTATGCCATGAGCGTCGCCACCGACATCAAGGCCAGGCTCACGGCGCTCGACTGGCGGGCGATCGAGGAGTCGCTCTGGGAGTGGGGCTCCGCCAAGACGCCGCCCGTGCTCACGCCCGCCGAGTGCGCCGGGCTGATCGCGCTCTACGCCGACGACCGCCTCTTCCGGAGCCGCGTGGACATGGCGCGGTACAAGTTCGGCGTGGGCGACTACAAGTACTTCGCCGCGCCGCTCCCGCCGCTCGTCGAGGCGCTCCGCGTCCACGCCTATCCGCCGCTCGCGGCGATCGCGAACCGCTGGGAGGCCGCGCTGGCGACGGCGACGCGCTACCCGCCCGACCTCCCCTCGCTCCTGGCCCGCTGCCGCCGCCGGGGCCAGACCAAGCCGACCCCGCTCCTGCTCCACTACGAGGCGGGGGGCTACAACTGCCTCCACGAGGACCTCTACGGCGACGTCGTCTTCCCCCTGCAGCTCACCGGCTTCCTCTCCCGCCCGGGCGTCGACTACACCGGCGGCGAGTTCCTGCTGGTCGAGCAGCGGCCGCGCGCCCAGTCGCGCGGCGAAGCCGTGGCGACCGAGCAGGGCGAGATCGTCGTCTTCACGACGCGCCACCGACCCGCGCGCGGCGCGCGCGGCTACTTCCGCGCCGTGATGCGTCACGGGGTGAGCCGCGTGCGCTCCGGCTCGCGCTACACGCTCGGCGTCATCTTCCACGACGCGACGTGAGATCCGTCCCGGCATCAGGCTCGAAAAAACGCCGTCCGACGCCGCGCCCTCACTTACAATACCTCTCGAGACGAGTCCCGGATTTTCCACACTGGCATCAGGGCCAGGCGACAATTTCCAGCAGAGGACCACGACGCCTTGTCCGCGTCCGGCACCGAGGGATCGCGCTCGTTGACCGCCTCCCGGGAGGCCCCCTCGGCAAAGGTGCCGCACGCCCCGACGCTGTCCGTCGTCATCCCGGTCTACAACGAGCGTGGCACGATCGAGGAGCTTCTGTGGCGGGTCCAGCAGGTCGGCCTCGAGAAGGAGGTCATCGTCGTCGACGACGCGTCGACCGACGGGACACGCGAGCTCCTCCA
>WNEW01001505.1_pt1 | contig 11387 bp, 7 predicted proteins | sample 5399891 | NCBI WGS metagenome assembly WNEW01 (sample SAMN13153336, study PRJNA577476) | soil metagenome | isolation source: 40 cm grassland meadow soil pre-rain plot 5 | place: USA:California | collected 2015-09-08 | reverse complement strand
TTGTACGCGCGCGGCGTGCGCGCGGTGACGCTCAATCCCGGCATGACCCCGGATCAGGTGCTGGCGCTGTTCCGGGTCGCGTTCGGCAGCATCCCGCCCGACGATGCCACGCTGGGGCGCGTCACGCTGAGCCTGGGGCACCGCTCTGCGGTGCGGCTCGAGCGGCTGCCCACGCCGACCCCGGGGCAGGACGTCCCGGCGGTGCCGGACACGGCGCTCCCGGCCGCGAAAACGCCGCCCGTCGCGTCCGTTCCCGAGGCGGCAGCGGCGAAGCGGGGCAGTCAGGTCTTCCGGCCCGACGTGCTTCCCCCCGATGTCGAGGCGCACCGAGCGATCGGGGTGCTCAAGGCGGCGGCGACGCCGGAGGAGCAGCAAGCGGCGATCCAGACGCTCAACGCGCTCGCCCCCGGCCTGCTCGAGCGGCGCGACGTCACGACGGTGGCGGAGGCGATCGCGACCTTGGACCGGCTGCTCCCGAACGCCACGGATCCGGCGCTGGTCGAGGCGATCGACCAGGTAGCGGTCGCGCTCTCGGACCGCGCGCTGGTCGAGCGCATGGTGCAGCGGCTCGGCGAGCCGCGCGTGCCGCCCGAGGAGCGGGAAGCGCTGGTCGCGGCCGTGGGCGCGCTCGCGGGGCTGTCCTTGACGCTGGTGCTCGAGGCGTTCGTCGGCACGCCGCTCGATCGGCGGGCGCCGTACCGCGCGGTGGTCCGGCGGGCGGCCGACCGGGCGGTCGAGCCGCTCCAGGGTCGGCTGGCGGACAAGGACCCGCATCTGGTCGCCGCGGCGGCGGAGTTCCTGGGGCTCACCGGAAGCCCGCAGGCCGTGCCGCTGCTCGTCCCGCTCACGCATCATCGCTCCGAGTTCGTGCGGGAGGCGGCGCTGATCGGGCTGGCGGAGGCAGGGGGCCGGGAAGTGTCCCGGCCGGCGATGCCCGCCCTGAAAGACGAGAGCGTGGCGGTGCGGATGGCGGCCGCGCGGGCAGTCGCCGCGGGGGGGGACCCGGCGTCGTCCACGGTGTTGATCCGCCGGCTGGACCAGGAGCCCGACGAAGGGGTACAGGCGGAGTTGTTGCGGGCCATCGGCCGCCTTGGCGCCAAGGAGGCGCTCGAGGTGCTCGCCCGGCACGCCGAGCCGGGGGGGAGGGTGAATCGACGCAGCCCGACGGTGCGCGCGGCGGCGGTGGAGGGGCTGCGCCACATCGCACGCCCCGAGGCGCGGGGCCTCTTGGAACTCTACAGCAAGGACAAGGAGCCGGCGGTGCGCAAAGCGGCGGAGGCGGCGCTGAAATGACGACGCGCGCGGTGAAGTCGAGCGACGCGGCGCTCGCGCAAACGATGACCCGCGAGGTCGCGAAGCGGGTCGTCGGGCAGGAGCTGATGGTCGAGCGCCTGCTCGTGGGGCTGCTCACGGGCGGGCACATTCTCCTCGAGGGCGTCCCCGGCCTCGCGAAGACCCTGGCGGTGCGCACCGTGGCGGAGTGCCTGCGGATCGCGTTCTCGCGGATCCAGTTCACGCCGGACCTGCTCCCGGCGGACGTGATCGGCACGATGGTGTTCGACCAGCGCTCCCAAGAGTTCTACCCGAAGAAGGGGCCGCTCTTCGCCAACCTGGTGCTCGCCGACGAGATCAACCGCGCGCCCGCCAAGGTGCAGTCGGCGCTGCTCGAGGCGATGCAGGAGAAGCAGGTCACGATCGGCGGGGAGACGTTCTACCTGGGCGAGCCCTTCCTGGTGCTCGCGACGCAGAACCCCATCGAGCAGGAGGGCACCTACCCGCTGCCGGAGGCCCAGCTCGACCGCTTCATGCTCAAGGTCCGCGTGGACTACCCGACGCGTGACGCCGAGAAGGAGATCGTGGCCCGCATGGCGTCGGGCCGGCCGATCGAGGTGCAGCGCATCGCCGAGGCCGACGACATCCTGGCCGCGCGGAGCGCCATCGCCGAACTGTTCATGGACCAGAAGGTCGTGGACTACATCGTGGATGTCGTGCGCGGCACGCGCGAGCCGCAGGCGATCGGGCTGCCCGAGCTGAAGCCCCTCATCGCGTTCGGCGCGAGTCCTCGGGCGTCGATCTACCTCGCGCAGGCGGCTCGGGCCCACGCCTTCCTGCGCGGCCGCGCCTACGTCGTGCCGGAGGACGTGAAGGGCATGGCCTTCGACGTGCTGCGGCACCGCGTGCTCCTCACCTTCGAGGCGGAGGCCGAGGACATGGACCCCGACGGAGTGATCGCGAAGATCCTGGAGGCCGTGGACGTGCCGTGAGGTACGAGGGACGCGAGCGCCGGGGCGCCGCGCCGTCCCCGGTCCGGGCGCGCCGCCGGACAGTCACTGCCGAGGTCCTCCGGCAGGTCAAGGGGATCGAGCTCCGCACCAGGGCTCTCGTCAACACCCTCTTCACCGGGGACTATCGCTCCGTGTTCCGCGGTCAGGGCATCGAGTTCGCGGAGGTGCGGGCCTACCAGCAGGGGGATGACTTCCGCGCGATCGACTGGAACGTCTCGGCCCGGATGGGGCATCCGTTCGTGAAGACGTTCCACGAAGAGCGCGAGATCACCCTGCTGCTCGTGGTGGATCAGTCGGGCTCGTGCCAGTTCGGGCGCCCCTATACGAAGGCGGGCCTCGCGGTCGAAGTGGCCGCGGTGCTCGCGCTCGCGGCCGCGCGCCATAACGACCGGGTGGGGGCCCTCACGTTCGCGGACAAGGTTGAGTTCGTGGTGCGACCGAAGAAGGGGCGGCCCCACGCGCTGCGCGTCATCCGGGATCTCGTGGCGTTCGTGCCCCGCGGCCAGGGAACCAACCTGGGCGAAGCACTCCATTACGCGACCAAGCTGCTGCGGCATCACGCGATCGTCGTCGTCCTGTCCGACTTCCGGGCGGAGGGCTGGGAGGAGCCGCTGCGGCGGCTCGCCGCCGACCACGACGTCGTCGCGATCACGATCGACGACCCCCGCGAAGTACAGCTCCCGGACGCGGGCTGGGTGGACCTGGAGGATGCGGAAACCGGCCAGCGCGTGCTGCTCGACACGAGCCACAGCCCCACGCGCACGCGGGTCCGGGTCGCCGCCGAGCGGCAGATGCAGCTCCGCACTCGCAAACTGATCCAGGCGGGCGTGGACCGGGTCGCCCTCCAGACCAATGTGCCGTACGCTCCGCTGCTGCGGCGCGCCTTCGCCGAGCGGGCGAGACGGCTCAAGCGATGAAAGCACGTGGCACGGCGCTACGACGCCACGTTGCACCAGCCGTCCTCGGCGTCGTGGCGTCGTGGCGTCTTGCGACCGGGCAAGGGAGCGGCTGGGTGGCGACGCCCTCGAGCCCCACCGTCGGCGACACCATCTGGCTCGAGCGCACGATCACGGTCCCGGCGGGGTGGCGGGTCCGGGCCGGGAAGCTCGAGCTGGCTGCGGACGTCGAGCCGCTCGGCGATCCCGCGGTGCTGCGGAGTCCGACCGGCTGGGTGGTGCGCTACCCCGTGGTGGCGTGGTCGCCGGGCCCGCACCGGCTCGAGCTGCCCCCGATCTGGCGGCTGGGCCCGGACGGGCGGGCCGACTCGACCACGGGCGGTGCGGCAACCCTGAGCGTCGCCAGCGTCCTGCCGGACACGCTGCGGCGGCCGGAGCCCAAGGGCCTGATCGGCCCGCTGCGGCTCGAGCGTCGCAACCCGCTGCCGCCGCTCGTCGCCGCGGTCCTCGCTGCCGGCGTGGTCGTGGCCGGGATCGCGTGGCGCCGCCGCTCGCCCCGGGAGGTGGCCGCCCCACCTCCAGTTCCACTGGAACCTGAGGTCCCCGATGCCCGCTGGCTTGCCGCGGGGGAGCCGAAGGCCGTGGCCGCGCGCGCAATATGGCGGCTCCGGGCGGCGCTCGCCGGTGCCGTCTCCGCGGCGCACCCGGCGCTCAGCACCGCCGAGTGCCTGGCGGCGGTGGAGCGGGCGCGACCCGACATGTCGCTCCGGGAGCTGCGGGACCTGCTGGAGCAGCTTGACCGAGTGGCGTTCGCCTCCGCCCACGGCACCGACATCGCCGCCCTCGCCACGATGGCCCGCCGGCTGGCGCAGGAGATCGGGGGGCGCAGGAGCGTGCCGTGAGCTTCGCGCGGCCGCTCCTGCTGCTCGCCCTCGGCGCGCTGCCGCTGTGGTGGTGGCTGCGGGCCCGCCGGCTCGGGGGCTTGCGGGGCACCCGCATGAGCGACGTGCGACCTTCCGCGGGAGCGGGGGAGCGGCTATGGGTCGCCCGGCTACCGGTCACGCTGCGGAGCGCGTGTCTGGGCGCCTGGATCGTCGCCGCGGCGGGGCCACGCGTCGGGGCGGCGCGCAGCGAGACGCGCAGCGAGGGGATCTCGATCGTCCTGTGCGTGGACTTGTCGAGCAGCATGCTCGCTGAGGACTTCGCACCCGCGAACCGGATCGATGTGGCGAAGCAGACGGCGATCGAGTTCGTGCGGGCCCGCAGCTCGGACCGGATCGGGCTCGTCGCCTTCGCCGCGCAGGCGCTCACGCAGGTCCCGCTCACCACCGACTATGCCGTGCTCGAGCAGGGCATCCGCGGTCTGAAGATCGGGATGCTCGAGGACGGGACGGCCATCGGCACGGGGATCGCCACCGCGGCGAACCGACTGCGTCGCGCGCCGGGGAAGAGCAAGGTGATCGTGCTGCTCACCGACGGCGTCAACAACCGCGGCACCGTCGATCCGCGCACCGCGGCTCAGGCGGCCGAGTCGTTCGGCATCCGGATCTATACGATCGGTGTGGGGACGCGGGGCCAGGCCCCGGTCCCGATGGGGCAGGGGCTCGAGGGGCTGCGTTACCAGATGATGCCGGTCGAGATCGACGAGCCGTTGCTGACCGAGATCGCCTCCACGAGCGGCGGCCGCTACTTCCGCGCCACCGACACGGAATCGCTGCGCCACATCTTCGAGGAGATCAATCGGTTGGAGAAGTCGAGCGTGGAGCAGGTGGTGTACCGCCGCTTCGACGAAGCGTACCGCGTGCCGCTCGCGCTCGGGCTTGTCGCCCTGGCGCTCGAGATCGTCCTGTCCGCGACGTTCGCAGTGCGGGTGCCCTGATGAGTTTCGACGCCCCCGTGGTGCTGGCGCTTGCGCCCCTGATCGGTGGGGCGGTGTGGTTCGCGGCGGCGTGGGCGCGGCGGGCGCGCATCCGGCGGGCCGGCCTGTGGTCGGAGGAAACCGTGCGCCGGGCCCTCGCGGCCGGACGCCTCGGCCCCACCGCGCTCTCGATCGCGGCCTTCCTGGGCGTCGTCGCGCTGGCAGGACCGCGCTGGGGCGAGGAGCGGATCGTGGCAGAGACCCGAGGCCTGTCGCTCGTCGTCGCCGTGGACATCTCCCGCTCGATGCTCGCCGAGGATGCGAGCCCGAGCCGCCTGGGGCGCGCGCTGCGCGAGGCGCGCCGCCTGGTCCAAGACTTGGAGGGCGACCGCCTGGGCCTGGTGGCCTTCGCGGGCTCGAGCTACATCCTGTCGCCCCTCTCGATCGACGGCTCGGCGATCACGCTCTACTTGGACGCGCTCGATCCCGACGTGGCATCCGAGGGCGGGACCGGGCTTGCGTCGGCGCTGCGCCAGAGCGGGGAGCTGCTGCGCGCGGGCTCCGACCTGGCGGATCGCGTCCTGGTGATGTTCACCGACGGCGAGGCGCACGATACCCTCCCCGCGGTCGTCGCGCAGGCGCAGCGGCTCCAGTCCCTCGGGATCCACCTGATCCTGGTGGCGGAGGGCGGCCGCACGCCGGCGCGCATCCCGGTGCGCGACGAGCGCGGCGCGCTCATCGGGTGGCAGAAGGACGACGCCGGTGCGGTGATCGCAACGTCGCGCCGCGACGACGTCCTCGGGGCGGTGGCGGACGCCGCGCAGGGCACGCTCGTCGCCGCGGACCTCCCCGACCAGGCGGGTGCCGTGCGCGACCTCGTCGCATCCTACAAGCGCGCCCGCGCCAGCGAGGCGCGCGCCGAGCGCGGCCGACCGCGCGCCTGGCTGCCCCTCATGCTGGCGGTGACGCTGCTCGTGGTCCAGGCCGCTTCGCGCCGGACCGCGGCGCTGATCGGGCTGGCGTTGCTGACCCTCGGGACGCCGCGCGCCGGGGGGGCCCAGCAGGCGCGGCGCCCCCGCTCGCCCGCGGAGCGAGCCTGGGACCGCCGCGATCTGGCACAGGCCCGCGACGCCTACGTCGCCGAGATCCCGCGCCGCGGCCAGGACGACACGGCGTGGTACAACGCTGGCAGCGCGGCCCTCGCCGCCGGGGACGCCGAGACGGCGCAGGCCGACCTAGGACACGCCGCCGCCTCGCTCGACCCCGAGCTCCGCTTTCGGGCGTTGTACGATCTCGGGGTCCTGGGGCTGCGCGAGGCCGTAACCGACAGCGCCAACCGCGATGCGCACCTGGCTGATGCCGAGCGCGCCTATCGGGAGGCCCTGCTGCTCCAGCCGCACAGTTTCCCCGCGAAGTGGAACCTCGAGCTCGCGGTGCGCCGCCGCGGGGGGAGCAGCAGTCAGAACAACCCACCGCCCGCGGGGGGCGGAGGAGGTGGTGGGGCACCGCAGGGCGGTGGCGGGGCGGGGGGCAGCGCCGCCCGGGGTGGCGGCGGGGCTGAAGGCGGCTTGAGCCAGTCCCAGGCGGATCAGATCCTGCGCTCGATCGGTCAGGAGGAACTGAACACGCGGCGCGACCGCACGGGTCACATCCGGCGGGCGGTCGAGCCGGGGGTGAAGGACTGGTGATCGCGGCGCTGGGGCTCTTGGCCGCGCTGCAAGGGGCGCCGCCGGACGTCACGGCGCGCGTGGACCGCGCGCGGCTCACGGCCGGTGAGGAGCTGCGCCTCACCGTGCGCGCCCGCAGCCGCACCGCCGAGCCCGTGACCGTGGTGCTTCCGGCCCTCACCGGCTTCGCGATCACCGGCTCGCGCGAGGTCACCGAGGTGACGATCGAAGGGCTCGGCGCTCCGGTCCGCACGACGACGCGCGAGCTCGCGCTCCGGGCCCAGCGTCCCGGCACGCTCGTGATCGGTCCGGTGCGGGTGCGGCAGGGCGGGCACGAGGTGGCGACCGCGCCGATCACGGTGACGGTGGATAGCGCCGCGGTGGGACTCGCTACCGCGCTTTCTCCCATCGCGCGCGGCCTGCTCGACGCCGCACCGCCGCCCGCGCGCAACGACCAGGTGGCGGTCACGGTGATCGTCCCGGGCGACTCCGTGCTGGTGGGGCAGCAGGTGGACGTGATCGCCGCGGCGTGGTTTCCGCGAGAGGTGCGCGAGCGCCTGCGCCGCGCGCCGATCCTGACGATGCAGACGCCCGAAGGCGTGTGGGCGTACCCGGGGGCGGCGCCGACGGCGGTGGCCGCGTCGCGCCTGGTGCGCGGCCGCTGGATGGACCTGTTCGTCGCTCATCAAGCCGTCTTCCCGCTCACGCGGGGCCTGATCGTGATTCCACCGGCCGTGGTCGACTATGCCGTTCCGGTCAGCTTCTCCTTCTTCAGCCGCGAGGACCGGTACTCGCTCCGGAGCGATACGGTGTCGTTGACGGCGCTGCCGCTCCCCGCGTCAGGGCGGGCCGCGGGAAGAGACCAGCGCGTCGCAGCGCAGGGACTGACGCTCGACCTCGTGATCGATCCGGCGAACGGCCGGGTCGGCGAGCCGATCGACGTGACGGCGCGGCTCTCGGGGGTGGGCAACGTGGCGCTCTGGCCCGAGCCCGGAATCCGCTGGCCTGCGGGCTTCCGCGCGTATGCCGGGGAGACGGGCATGCGGGTGGAGCCGCGCGACGGCCGGATCGCGGGAACGAAGACCTTTCACTATCTGGTTGTCCCCGACTCCACCGGCTCGTTTCTGCTGCCCGAGATCCGTTACCCGTACTACGACATGGCCGCGGGCGCGTATGGCGCCGCGACCGCCGCGCCCCGCGCGCTGGCGGTCGCGCCAGGTACGGAGCCGCGCGCCGCGCGCGCGCTGCCACCCCTGATGCCCGGCACGGCGGAGGTGTGGAGCGACGCCCTGGCGCGCGATCTCGCGCCGTGGGGCTGGCTGGCGCTGCTGGTCGGGCCGCCGCTCGTCGCTTGGCTGTGGCGGCGCCGCGCCGCGCGCGAGGTCGCCGCCGACGACGAGCTGGCTCAGGATGGGGGCGCCGGGAGCGACGGCGGGGGAGGACCGGCGCGGCCCGGCAGGCTGGGGCGGCTGGAGCGGGAGTTCCACGGCGTGCTGGCGAGCCACGTCCCCGACGCGCGGGCACGCGATGGGGATGGGTTGGCGCGGGCGCTGCGCGCGGCGGGGGTCGAGAGCGCGGTGGCGGATCACGTCATGCGGTTGCGCGACCGGCTGCGGGCGGCGCGCTACGGCCCGCGTGGCCTGGGCGACGCGGCAGAGCTCGGCGCCGAGCTGGCGCAGGTGCTGCGGGTGCTGGGCGCCGAACCGGCGGGCCGGCGTCGCCGCGTCGCCTGGCGAGGGGGTGGAACGGCGGCGCTCGTGGCGCTCGCGGTGCTGGCCCGCCCGCTGGGTGCGCAGGAGCCGAGCGCCGAGGCGCTGTACCAGGCAGGGGCGCTCCGCGCCGCGGCGGACTCGTTCGCGGCCCGCGCCGGGGCTCAGCCGCGCGTGCCCGCGCACTGGTACGACCTCGGCGCCACCTTGTACCGCGCCGGTGCGGACGGCAAGGCGCTCGCGGCGTGGGCGCGGGCCGGGCGGTTGGCGCCCCGGGATCGGCTGATGCTGCGCGCCCACGAGCTGCTCCCCACCCCCGACGCGGCGAGCGATCCGCTCCTCGCGACCGGCGTCGCCACGCCGGCGGAGTGGGCGCTCGCGGCCGCCGTCCTGTGGCTAGCCATGTGGAGCGCCGTGATGGCGCGCGCGCGGCGCAGCGCGGTCGTCGGGCTCGCGGCGCTGGGCCTCGTGGCGGGAGGGCTCGCCTGGCGCGAGGCCGCGCGCCGCGCGCGACCGCTCGCGATCGTCGTCGACTCGGGTACCCCCGTGCGCGTGGCGCCCTATGGCGCCGCGAGCCCCGCCACGGCGCTGCAGGCGGGCGCGGCGCTGCTCGTGATGCGCCGGTACGGCGCGTGGCTCGAGGTGTGGCGCGCCGACGGGGTGCGCGGCTGGGTGCTTGCCTCCGAGGTCGTCCCCCTGTGACGGCGCGGATCGCCGTGCTCGCACCCCAGGTCGCCGACCAGATCGCCGCGGGCGAGGTGGTCGAGCGACCGGCGTCGGTCGTCAAGGAGCTGGTCGAGAACGCGCTCGACGCCGGTGCGCGCACGATCCGGGTCGAGATCGAGGACGGCGGGAAGAGCCTGATCCGGGTGAGCGATGACGGTGCGGGGATGAGCCGGGCGGACGCCGAGCTGGCGCTGTCGCGCCACGCCACGAGCAAGATCCGCGAGGCCGCCGACCTGATCGGCGTAGGGACGTTCGGGTTCCGCGGCGAGGCGCTGCCCGCGATCGCGTCGGTGTCGCGCTTCGAGCTCGAGACGTCGCCGGACGGCGCGAGCGGCACGCGCCTCCGTGCCGCCGGGGGCCGGCGCGAGCCGGTGGAGGACGCCGTGCGACAGCACGGCACGACGGTCACGGTGCGGGCGCTGTTCTTCAATACGCCGGCGCGCCGCAAGTTCCTGCGCGCCCAGGCGACGGAGACGCGGGCCGTCGTGGAGGCACTCACGGTGCTCGCGCTGACCCGTCCGGACGTCGCGTTCGCCCTCACGAGCGACGAGCGTGCCCTGCTCGACCTTCCCCCCGCGGTGCGGCCGAGCGACCGCGTCCACGCGCTGTGGGGCGCCGGGCTCGCCGACTCCCTACTGCCCGTGGCGCACCGGGAAGGGCCGCTCGAGGTGCGCGGCTTCGCGCAGCGGCCGGCCCAGGCCAAGCCCGCGGGACGGAAGGGCTACGTGTTCGTGCGCGGCCGGCCGATCCGCGACCCGTTCATCCTGCGCGCCGCGGAGGCCGGGTATCGCTCCACGCTCGCGCCCGGCGACCGTCCCTCGCTCGTGTTGTTCCTCGATCTGCCGGGCGACGCCGTAGATGTGAATGTGCACCCCGCGAAGCTCGAGGTGCGATTCCGGGACAAGTTCTTCGTCGAGAAGGTCGTCGAGGAGGCGGTGCGGCGGGCGCTCGGACCGCTCGCCGCGGCCGCCCCCTTAGGTGTCGGGGGCCAGGTGTCGGGTGTCGGGGGTGCATGGACCGGCGTCGGTAGCATGATGCCCGCCGGCACGCCGCAGGAGTTGTTTCCAGAGTCCCTGACACCCGACACCCGGCCCCTGACACCCCTGCTTCAGGTCTTCGACACCTACCTCCTCTTCCAGACTGACTCCGGGGTCGCGATCGTAGATCAGCACTCGGCGCACGAGCGCGTGCTGTACGAGGCGGTGATGCACCAGCTCTCGGGCGACGGCGCGCCCGCGCAGCGGTTGCTGCTGCCGCTCACGCTCGAGTTCGCGCCGCCGGAGCTCGAGGCGATCGAGGCGCACCGCGAGCTGCTGCGCCGCGTGGGATACGAAATCGAGCCCTTCTCCGGGCGCACGGTCGTGGTACACACGGCGCCGAACCCGCACCCCCGGTTCGACGCCGCGCGCTGTCTCCAGGAGCTCGTGGCCGATCTCGCGGGCGGCCGATTCCGCGGCGGCGCCAACCGGCTGGAGCGGTTCGCGGCGACGTTCGCGTGCCGCGCCGCCATCAAGGCTGGGCAGCGTCTCGAGCCCGAAGAGGCGCGCCAGCTCGTGGCCCGGTTGCTCACGGCCACCCTCCCCGCCCACGACGTGCATGGCCGTCCGACGATCGTGCAACTCCCGAAGGATGAACTGGAACGACGGTTTGGGAGAAGCTGAGCGGCCCCTGACGCCCGTCATCATCGGCCCAACGGGCGTCGGCAAGACGGCCGTGGCGGTCGCGTGGGCGCAGTTCGAGCCCGTCACCGTGATCTCCGCCGACGCGCGCCAGGTCTACCGGCAGCTCGACATCGGGACGGCGAAGCCGGATCAGGCCACGCGCGCCCGCGTGCCGCACCTGGGGCTCGACCTGATCGCGCCCGGCGAGCGCTACAGCGCCGGCCGGTTCGCGCGTGACGCGGTGGGATGGCTGGCCGAGGTGCGGGCGGCCGGCCGCCGGCCGGTCGTCGTGGGCGGGACCGGATTCTACGTCCGGGCGCTGGCGGAGGGCATGTTCCGCGAGCCGCCGCTCGACGCCGCGCGGCGCGAGCGGCTGCGGGCCTGGGCCGGGCGCCTGCCCCCGGCCCGCCTGGCGCACTGGGCCTCGCGGCTCGACCGACGGTTCGCGGGCGGGGGGCGGCAGCGGGCGGCGCGCGCGGTCGAAGTCGCGCTCCTCACCGGGCGTCCGCTCGGCTGGTGGCAGGGGCACGCGCGCGAGACCGGGGCGATGCGGGCATGGTACATTCACCTCACGCTGCCGCGAGA
>WNEW01001501.1_pt1 | contig 11398 bp, 15 predicted proteins | sample 5399891 | NCBI WGS metagenome assembly WNEW01 (sample SAMN13153336, study PRJNA577476) | soil metagenome | isolation source: 40 cm grassland meadow soil pre-rain plot 5 | place: USA:California | collected 2015-09-08 | reverse complement strand
AGACGCCGATTCCGACGCGCACCCGTCACTGCGGCGTCTGATGATCATCGTTTCGCTGCGCTGCCCCGAGGAATTCTGCGCGGAAAGCAACCACATGATCGAGGTTGTTGCGTTCAACGACGCGACGTATCACAATCCGGGTTGCTGGTCGTGCGGCCGGGATCTCGACCTGATTATGTCAGAGGACCGGCGCGCGGGGGCTTGACTTCCTCGAACTTACGCCCTAGTGTTAAGGCGGGCAAACGAGCCGCGTATCCCGCGCGGCAATGACGGCCCCGCGCACGGCGCGGGCGAGCACAAGGAGACACCCCCATGCCCCGCAAGTCCCGACCCGGAATCATCGCCCTTCACGGCTCCGTCGCGTGCGGCGCCGCGGACGCCTCGAACCTGATCCTCGGCCCCGACGCCACCGCCTCGGTCGCGCTGGTCACGCCGTTCGACAACCTGACGTTCCTCGGCGCCGTGATCGTGCAGCGCGTCGCGGGCACCGGCACCGGCACCTTTTCCGTCCGCATCGACTCCGGCACCACGCCGGTCAGCGAGACCTCGGCCGGAACGCTCATCGACGCCGACGCCGTGGCGGGCACCTATCAGGGCTACGTCGACGGCATGGGAAACTGCGGCACCATCGGCACGCAGCTTAAGCTGACGACCGTCAAGACCGGCACCGTCTCGGGCAACGCGACGCTCGCCGTTACCCTGATGTTCGCCGCGTAGGAGATCGCGATGGCGACACTCATCTACGCCAACGTCAGCCCGGCCTCGATCGCCGACAACACCATCGTCGCCGGGGTCGCCGGGCAGCGCATTCGCGTCGTCTCGTTCATCATGTCGGCCTCCGGCGGCGTGAACACCGCGACGTGGAAGTCCAACACGGCCGCCATCGCCCCGGCGATGACCCTCGCGGCGAATCAGATCATCGTCGCCTCCGGACCGCGCGACGTTTACCTGTTCCAGACGGCCTCCGGCGCGGCTCTCAACTTGGCGCTCACCGCCGCGACGCTCGTCGGCGTCTCCGTCGTTTACGTCATCTCGGACGCGGACAGCTAGCCGTGGCGCGCCGCCTGATTCGCCACTTTTGCAAGCGCTGCAAGGTGCGCCGCCGTTTCCGCAACGGCACATGCGTCGCGCATCATGGGCGCGGCGCGCGTAGGTCGAAGCATGGCGCGTAAAATCTCGTTCAAGAAGGGCACGCCCGGCTACGCCAAGCGCCGCGAAGTCGCCGAGGCAATCGCCCGCGAGCGCCCCGGCATCTCGATGGCGAGCAAGTTCAAGATCGCCACCGCCGCCGTGAAGCGGCGTCGCTCAACGCGTCGGAGGTACTGAGATGGCGCAGATTCCGACAATCGCCTCGGCCGCCACCGGCCGTCGCGCGCGGCTCCGCAAGCGATCTCTCGCGGACTACACGCCGCCCGCCACGACCGGGCCCACGAAGCGCACCGATCAACTCGGCTCCCTCCTCTACGGCATGCCCGAGGAGAGCGCCGCCGTCAGCGGCGCGACCGCCGCGGAGAAGATGGCCCTGGAGCACGGCAAGTGGGTCGTCACGCACCTCAAGCCGATTCTCTCTCCATCAGCCTGGAAGAATTACGTCGCAACCATCGCGAAAGCGGTTAAATAGGAGGCACGGCATGGCCGCACACGTATTTTCGTTCGTCGCCGGGTTCCTCGTCGGCGCCTTTGTGTTCTGGCGATACGGCGCGGAGCCCGATCCCAAGTCGAAAGGCCGCACCCGCGGCAGCGGTGAGTAAGCAACGATGCATCAGGCGACCGTGAGGGAACAAGAAATGGCGCGGACAGTCAATTTTATAAAAAGAGCCATCAAGCACCCCGGCGCGTTCACCGCCTCCGCGAAACGGGCGGGAATGTCGGTCGGGGCTTTCGCGCAGAAGGAAAAACACGCGGGCGGCACCGTCGGCAGGCGCGCTCGCCTCGCGATCACGCTCCGCCGACTCGCTCAAAGGAGAAAACGATGAAGCGCTTTTTGGCAATCGCAGCGTGCTTGATCTGGACAATCTCGGCGGCGACCGCTCAGGTCTGCCGCTCGACCGACGACACGGCGCAGTTCGTCCCCGGCGAAGTGCTCGTCAAGTTCAAACCCGGCGCGCAGATTCAGAGTGTGATGGCTTTGGAGCATGGCGCGAGGCTTCACCGCTTCATGTCAGGGGCCGAGCACTGGCGCGTGCCGGATGCCGAAGCTGCCGTCGCCTCGCTGAGTCGTCGCGCCGACGTGGAATACGCTGAGTTGAACACCTTACGCCACGCCGACAACACGCCGAACGATCCGTTCCGCACGAACCAGTGGTACCTCGCCGGTATCCCCGGCGTCGATGCCTACACCGCATGGGATCACACGACGGGTAGCGCCACCATCGTGCTCGCCGATATCGACACGGGCGTCGATCACCTGCACCCAGACCTCGCCGCGAACATCTTTACCAACCCTGGCGAGATCGCCGGAAACGGCATCGACGACGACGGCAATGGCTACATCGACGACACGCGCGGGTGGGATTTCTACGCCAACGACAACGATCCGATGGACGAGAACCTGCATGGCACGCACACCTCCGGCACCATGGGCGCCGTCGGCAACAACGCGACCGGCGTTGCGGGGATGAACTGGACCGTGAAGATCCTGCCGATGCGCTTCCTTGGACCGTGCGGCAATGGCTCCTCCGCAGATGCCGCGCTCGCGCATAACTATCTGACCTGGATGAAGCAACATGGCATCAACGTCGTTGCGTCGAACAACAGTTACGGCTGCGGCGCGAGCGGCTGCTTTTCACAGACGGAGAAAGATGCCATCGATGGAGCCTACGCGGCCGGGGTGCTTACGATCATATCGGCCGGGAACGATGGGAGGGACCTAGACAATGGAATAAACGTCGCCTATCCATGCAGCTATACGAGCGCCGGGATTGTCTGCGTAGCCGCCAGCGATCAGAGCGATAACAGAGCCTCGTTCTCCAACTACGGCGCGACGACCGTTGACGTGGCGGCCCCCGGCGTGGACATTTGGAGCACCGCCGTCCTGTTCTACAGCTACACGAAGCCGATCAACCACTACTACGGCTCGCTCCAGGGCACGAGTATGGCGTGTCCGATGGTCACGGGTATCGCCGGACTCGTTAAGGCAGCGCACCCGATGCTGACCGCCGCCGCGCTCAAGACCTACCTGCAGATCGGCACCGACCCACTATCTCAATGGAGCGGCAAGGTGGTCTGGGGCGGTCGGATCAACGCCCGCAAGGCCGTGTGCTTCAACCTGGGGTGCTGACGATGGTCGTCTGCCCGAACTGTGGCGCCGAAGTCGAGGAGCGCGGCTGCAAGCTGATTTGCCCGCGCTGTTTCACGATCGTGGAGACCTGCTCCGATGCCTGACGTTCAATCGACCGCCGCCGCCCCGGCCATAATCGGCCTCCGCTCCGCCGTCGACCGCGAGAACCAAAAGCGATTCTGCCTCGACGCGATCGAGCGCGGCATGCGCGCCCGCGAGCCCTTTGTCGAAACGTGGAACGAGATCTGGGACAACTATCTCGTCGTCCCCTCCGGCACCACGAGCATGGCCGAGTGGCACGGCACGGGCTTGTGGCCCGCCTCGCCGCACCTCCGTTACCAGCACGGCGTCGAGCGCTCGGTCCTCAAGGACGAAGAAACGCACCAGATGGTCGAGGCGCTCTCGGCTCAGTCGCTCGTGCTCCTGTTCGCGTCGCGCGACTTCATCCAAGCGACGCCCGTTGGCGCCGACGACCCCGAGAAAGCCCGCCTGATCTCGCGCCTCCTGATGGCGATCCTCGAACAGCCCGGATTCTTCCGCACCGCCTACCAGCTATTCAAAGATGCGTTCATCTTCGGCACCTCTATTGTCGAAATGGGATGGGAGACGCGCTCGCGCAAGCAGTACGTCCCGCAGCCGGTCTATGACGAACTCGGCTACGCGAGCGGCACGCGCCTCGCGCCCGCGGAGGTCGTCTACCGCGACCGCCCGCTGTTTCGCCAGATCGATCACTACGACTTCATCCCCGATCCCTCCGGCACGCGCATCCAGGAGGACATGAACTATTGCTTCAAGCGCTTTGCGATAACGCCGCAGGAGGCCCGCCGACTCGCGCGCGCGGGCACCTACGACGACCCCGCCGCCGTCGAGGCCGCCATCCGCACCTCGCAGCGTCCCATCACCGCGAACGCCACCGTGTCGCCGCAGCAGCGCCAGTTCGACCAACTCGTCGAAAAGCTGCCGTCGAAGATGGGCCTCCTGTGCGGCTTCGAGGGCTGGATCTCCGACTTCCCCGACAAGACGATGGACGGCTTCTCGAACCGCAAGATCACGCTGCTCAACGGCGAGATCGTCGCCGGGTACGGCAACCCGTTCATGGACGGTAACATCCCGTTCAAGGAGATCGTCGTCAACCCGATTCAGGGGCGCTTCTGGGGCCTGTCACCGGCCGAAGTCGCCCGCTATCGCCAAGACTCACTCGATCACCTCACGATGTCGATCCACGACGCCGTGAACGTCGCTCTGCGCGGTCCCCTTCTCGCCTCGCGCGGCTTCGGCGGCGACCTCGAACGCATCCGCAACGCCAAGTTCAACGACGTGATCGACGTGGCCGACCGCGAGAAGATCGGCCCGATTCAACGCGACCTCTCGGTCATCCAAATCGCGATGACCGAACTCATGCGCGGCAAGGAGTCCGCCCGCAGCGCGACCGGCTCGAACGCGCCGCAGCAGCCGGTTCCCCTCTCCGGCCGCCCGACCGCCACCGAGGTATCGGAGGTGACGCGCGTCATGTCGCAGCGCGGCGAGGCCAGCACCATCCTGATCGAAAAGGACGACTATCCGCACATCGGCCGCACGCTGCACTATCGCCTGCGGCAGTTCACGCAGCCGGATACCGATCTCGTTGGCGTCTACGCGGGCGAGCCGTTCTCCGTGTCGCTCGACGACATCGACATCGACGCCGACATCCGGTTCATCGGGTCGCGTCAAGCCGCCTCGAAATTCCAGAGGTTCGCCGCCCTCAAAGAAGCCTACATGACGCTCTCGACGAACCCCGACGCGGTGACGTTGTTCCCCGAACTCGTCGTCCGCCTGTTCCGCGACGGGCTTGACATCGCCGACGCGGACGCTATAGTAAGTAAGGCGCAAATCATGATCGAAGCGCGCCAGCGGTTGCTCGCGTCGCAGGGCCAGCAGGCCCGCGGGCAGGCCGTTCCGGGCTCCGGCTCGGAATCGAACTTCGGCACGGCGGCCGGTCAAACCGAGCGCGCCGGGCAGATGGTGAAATGAGCGGCAACGGCGCCGACAAGAGTCGGCTCGAAAACGTGTTGCGATTCATGGGCCTCGCGACGACGCAGCGCCGCGGCGATCCGCAGCGTGAGCCCGCGGCGCCGCGCCCGCCGTCGCCCGGCGAGCTACGCGAACTGGCGGTGGCGCAGATGCTCCAGAGCGGCGAAGGCGGCGAAGTCCTGATCCGCCTCGTCGCGGATCGCATCGCCGAAGCGATGGAGAACGCGCAGATGTCCATCCGTGAACACGCAGTGTGCGTCGGATTCCTCGGAGCGCATGCCGCGCTCAAGAGGCTCTACGACGATCTCGTTCGACTTCGCGGATAACCGCCCCGGCGGCCCGCAAGGAGTTTCCCATGCCCGACTCGACCGATACGGCTCCGGCCCCGGCCGACCCGTCTGCCGGAACTCCCGCCCCCGCGGCGGCTCCGACGACACCCGCAATCAACCTCGACGCAGTTCTCGCGGAGAACAAGCGACTGACGGCGGAGCACCAGAAAGCCGTCGAGCGCGCCCGCGAGGCCCAGAAGTGGGGCACGCAGGCATCTCAGCGCGCCGCCGCGCTCGAACGCCAACTCCAGGAGCGCGGCTTCGTCGATGAGGAGCCCGCGCCGTCCCGCGGCGGGTACGACGCCGAGGTCGCAGCCGACCTCGCCGAGGTGAAGTTCAAGCTGAACAATCCCGACTGGAACAAGGTGGTAGACACGCAGACAGGGCGCACCGTCTGGGACGAGATGAACGCGATCTTGTTCGACGACGCCCAGGCCAACGAACTCGCGGGCCGCACGCCCTACCTCACCTTGAAGAACATCTACCAGACGGTGCAGTTCCGGCGATTACAGGCCGACAACAAGGCGCTGCAAGCCGCAGCTGCCCCCAGGCGAACAATGGTGCTCCAGGCACAGGCGGAGATGAGTGGGCAGGGGGCCAGCACACCGATCCCCACGCTCGACATCTCCGATCCGAACATGACCGCCGACCAGCTTCTCGAAGCGGCCGACAAGGCGGGCATGTTGGAGGATCTCGTTGATCCCAACGATCCTCCATCGTTCCTGAGGCGCAATCGCTAAGGAGTAATCATGGCTCTCTACACTACCACGCTGGCGTCTTTCGGCGCCAACGTCATGCCCGGAGTCTGGGTCGAAAAGGTGTTCATTCCCGAACTCCGCGCACGGCTCCAGATTCAGCCGCTGGCACGCGAGTCCACCCTGACCGACAATCAGGGCCTCGTCTGCCGGTGGATCACGTTCAGCAACCCGGCGGCCGACACTGCCGCGCTCTCAGCCGAGGGCGGCGATCCGGCGGCCGACACCAGCATCACGACCACCGCGTACACCGCCACGATGACCGAGTACGGCGGATACGCGGACTTCACGAAGGTGCTCGTCCGCACCGCCGTGAACGGCACGATCGAAAGCCTCGTCCGCGGACTCGCGTACAAGGCCGCGCTGTCGATCGACACGGTTCTGCTCGCCACGCTCGCGGCCGGTACTCCGACCGTGATCAACGCGGGCACCGGAATGACCGCGGACGCGCTCGGCGCGTGCGCGGCTTCCTTGAACGACTCCACGCACGCCACCGGCACGCCGGGTGCGCCAGCGATGCCGCACCCGAAGTCGCCGGGCGGAAGCATGTACATCGCCGTCCTCTCCGCGGAGGCGGCGTACGACATGATCCGCGAAGGTTCCCCTACGTGGTCGCAGGCCAAGAACTCGCAGATCGAAGATAACCTCCGCACGCCGCTACAAGACACACCCGCGTCCAGCGGCCTATACGGGATCATCTGCAAGATCAGCGACAACATCCAGCGCGACGCCTCACAGTCGCCCGACGACGACATCAACTGGGTGTTCGGCGCGGACGGCTTCGGCGCGTCGGCGGTGGCGACCAACCTCTCCAAGCCGGAAGTCCGCGTCTTGATGCCGGACGAGAGGGTGGACCTGATCCTCCGCAACAGGGGCCGCGCGGCCTATTGGCTCCTGTTCGGCAACACACGGCTCGACCAGACCCGCTATCGCCGGTTGCTCACCGACGCGACCGGGATCGGGTAGTCCGATGAATCCGCGGCACGGCGCGGTAACACGACGGCGGGGGCCGTGTCCCCCCGCCGACTTCGCCTGAGAGGCGGCGAATGATCCCCAACACCTATCTGCTGACGGCGCCCGACCTCGCCGACGCGCTCGGCACCGGCATGTCGTCCGCCGACCTGATCCGCGGCCTCCGCTTGGCGAATCCGCGCGTCTGCGTCCCGGCGCCGCACGCCTACGTCAACGGGGGCTCCGCCGCCACGGGCACCGGCATATGGCTCGGCGAGCCGCACGCGCCGGGCTCGAAGTTCGTCTGCGGAATGGACTGCGGGCAGATCCCCGAGTGGACGCAGATGAACGACGGCCGCTGCCTCATCCGCGGCTGGCGCGCGATCCTCCAGCGGTGCGTCACCGTCGGAGTCGCCCCGCGCCGCAAGCTGGAGCGCATCTTCAAGTGCGATCTGCTCGTCGGCAACCGTTCGCGTTTCTGCCCACGCTGTGCCCGCATGAGAAAATGGGAGCCCGTTCACGCCGCGTCCGGGCTCTGCGACGATCACGACGCGGCGCTCAAGACGGCGCGCCTGCGCGCCCAAAAGTAGGAGCGATCATGCCCCTCGAATACCTCAACGGCAAGCCGTGTATCACCGGAATCCCGCGCGGCTCCAGTCTGTGCATCTCCGCGCTGCCCTCGCGGCGCGAGGTCATCAGCACGCGCGCCAGCGGCTCGTTCACGCCCGCCGAACTCGACCCCGGCAAGTACGCCTACACCGTCCAGAAGCATCCGCTGTTCAACAACCCGAGCCGCATGTGGACGGAGCGCGGCGAGTTCCTCGTTGACGTGAACGAGGACGAGTTCCAGCGCCTCTTGAACATCCGGCCGCGCTTCGCGAAATCCGTGATGACCACGAAGGGCGCCCGGTGGGACTGCGGCGTCACGCGCTGCTCCGAACAGTTCACCTCCGCGATCGCCGCCATTCAGCATGAGGGCGAGCACCTCGGCATCGACTTCCTGCACACCTCGATCGACGAAGCCGAGGACGCGCTGATGAAGGTGACGCAGGCGAAGCAGCTTGAGCCGAAGGAGCCGCCGGTCAACCCGCGCGTCGCCGTCGGCCTGTCATCGCCCGCCGACGTGATCGACGCCGCGGAGCACTCGATGAAAGAGCAACCGGCGACGAACGATCCCTCAATCGGCCTGCACCGCGCGGCCGATCGGAGATCTCAACCCGCGGCGAAATAGGTCCGAGGTGACGCCGTGGCCGGACCATTCATCAGCGGCAGCGGGGGCGGCTTTCCGCAGACGGGCGCGAACCGCACCCGCGCGCAGGCCGCCTCCGAACTCGCTCAGTACGTAGGCGGCGAGAACGCCGCCGCCTCGACCGGCCGCTGTGCCCAGACGTGGGACGCCGCCGTCCGCGCCTTCAACACCGTGTCGTGGAAGTTCAACCGCGTCGTACAGGACATCCCGATCGACTCAACGATGCCCGACGCGACGACCGCCGCCTCGGTATCGCGCGACGCCGGGTCCGGCACCGGCTTCACGCTCACAACCGGCACGAAGATCGACTATTGGGTCCAGGAGCGCGTCAAGGACGGCGCCGGGAACATCGTCAAGTCCAACTTCTCGCCGGGCTCCTCGGTCGTGACGCTGACCGGCGACGGCACCAACGACAAGCCGGTGATCACGCGCCCCACAACGCGCGGCGCCGACACAACGCATTGGGCGCTCTACGGCACCGCCGCCGGACGCGCCTATCCCGAGGGTGCTCAACTTGGCGAGGTCGCGATCGCGACGACGACGATCGAGGACACACGCACCGGCAACGATCCGGCGCTGCCCGCTTCGCCCATCCTGTACGAGCCGTACGACGTTCAACTCTCGACCGATTTCCGCAGCGCCCGTCGCGCGTGGTGGGTCGACGCCGCCGGGATCGAACAGGGCCGCGTCGAATTCGTCGAGTGGGAAAACCAGTTCGCCGAGTTCGACCTGCCGGGCGCGGCGCAACCGGTCCTCGCCTACACCGTCCGCAACGGCTTCGCGACCGGCAAGCTGATGGTGTTCCCGCGCGTGCGCCTGCCGCAGACCTATCCGACACTGCGCCTCCTGTACGACAAGCGCATCGCCCTCGCGACGGGTGACGCCGACCGCCTCGCGGTGCCGCCCGAAGTCGATGAGGCCATTTTCCAATACGCGGCGGCGCTGATCCTGTCGCGCGTCCGCTCGTTCGCCGAAGCGGCGCAGGCGTTCGTGCTGGCCGCCGACCTGCGCGCTTCCGTCGAGCAAGAATGGCGCGACTTCCCTGATCGCGAGAGGTTCTGATGAGCACACCCAAGGCATCGCGCTTTACCATCGTCCGTCAAGACGCCGCCGGGAACCCGATCGTCAACGCCGTCATCACGCTCTACGGCGCCGGGGCGACTGTCTCCAGCGGCGGCCCCACCTCGTTCACCGTTGACGACACCGGCTCGATCTCCGCCGGTGCGACCGTCCTCGGCGTGTCCGCCGACGGCCTGACCGAGCGCAGCGGGCTCGTCTCCGTCGCCTCGACGACCGAGACGAACGTCACCACCTCGTCGTCGATCTCGGGCATGGTGAACAACGATCGCCTCGTCGCGGGCGGCCTCGCGTTCACGATCTACAAGGACGAGAAGCTCAACGAGTCCGCCGGGACGACCGTCACGACCGACTCGTTCGGCCGCGCCTCCGGCTATATCACCTACCAGTCGTTCGACTACAAGTCTGTCGGCGGCGCGTCGCCGCTCGGCACCGCCGCGACGCAATACTGGTTCGACGTATACCCCGACGGCGGGAACTGGAAGGTGTACTACGATTTCCCGAGCGGATCGGCCATCGTGCGGCGCTACGACAGCGCCGTGGCGCTCATCTCCGGCGACCGCTTCGTCGAATACCGCTCGAACAACATCATCAAGTGGTATGTCGATCTCGACGGCACGCTGACGGCGCGCGTCCCGGCGCACCACGTCGCGGGGCTGCTCACGGTGGACAGCGGCGGCATCACCGTGACCGCCGGAACGCTGACGTTCCCGAACAACTCGATCCTCACCGCGTTCATTAACGACTTGGCGGTGTCGACCGCCAAGATAGCCGCGAACGCGGTCCACCCGGCGCCCTCGACGACGACCGGCTCCTCGACGACCGTCGCGCTCACCACGTCCGAAGTCGTCCGCATGACGACCTCCTACACGCCGACCACCGGCAACGTCGGGGCGCTGATTACCGTCACGTCGCACTACGACGTGGCGACGGCCGGGTCCGGGGCTGCCGAAGCGCGCCTGTATATCGGCGGCTCGTTGAAGGAAAAGGGCACGTTCGCGGTGGCGGCGGCGGGCGTCAACGGTCGCGGCACCATCTCATTCTCGTGGTTCGAGCCGACGATGGCCGCCTCTCCGACCACGATCGAAGTCCGCGACATCAAGGCGACGTACGGGGGCGGCACGACCGCCGTGATTAACTATGACGGCTCGAATACCGGCCCCGGACACATGACGATCTCCGAGTTCAAGAAGTAGGAGCCGCGCGTGCCGCCCATCACCGTCGACAAGGGGCTCAACACGAACGATCCGGTGACGCTGGAGCCGGGCGAACTGGCGCGCGCCGATAACGCCTACTATAAGCCCGGCGACTTCACGATCTACAAGGGGCTCGGACGCGATCGGTTCAACAGCCCGTCCGATCTCGATCCGATCAAAGCCGTACGCGCCTTGGGATTCGACGCCGCCCCTGACCTGTTCGTCATCGCCGTGGACACGCGCTACCGTTACGGAACGGTCGACGATACCGGCGCGTTCAACGACTTGGTGACGGGCCTGACGGGCGGCACCAGCCTCGATTCCGCGCACTACAATAACGAGCACTTCCTGTTCAACGGCGTCGATCGCAACCGCGTCGTGCGCTCCAACGTCACCACGATCCTCCACGGCATGCTCGCGCAGACGGCGCCGCCCGTTGTCTCACTCACAGGTGTCGGGACGGGGTTCACGCTGTCGTCGAACAACACGATGACCTACTGGGTCGAGGAGCGCTACAAGGAAGGATCGACGATCGTCAAGCGCAGCGCCTC
>WNEW01001500.1_pt1 | contig 11399 bp, 9 predicted proteins | sample 5399891 | NCBI WGS metagenome assembly WNEW01 (sample SAMN13153336, study PRJNA577476) | soil metagenome | isolation source: 40 cm grassland meadow soil pre-rain plot 5 | place: USA:California | collected 2015-09-08 | reverse complement strand
TCGCTCCGTCCCCCCACGGCGCTCGCTCGTCACCGGCTCGTCGCGCTGGCGGCGATCGTCCGCGCTGCGCCGATCCTCGTGACGGCGCCGGTCAGCCCGGCGCCGCTCAGGGTGGGGGCCGTCAGGTGAGTGACCCGGCATGCGGGGGTAAGGTAGCGGGGCAGGCATCTGCGTCAAACGCTGCTGCGGGGCTGCTCGACGTCACGCGTCCTTGAGGACGCACCCGGGCCGAGGGCGCCCTTCAGGTGTCCGACTCGAACTCACCCTGGGCCTCAGGCGGTTTTAGCACCCTCCTACGGCGGCCTTGAGGCGACCCGGCACGGAGATCAGGCGACGATTTACAGGATCGGCGGCCAGCCGGAACTCTTCGAGAGAGACCACCCCGAGGATGGGCTCGGAGCCTGGCTCACCGAACACGACGATCGTGGGCTGCGCGCGCCCCCCGATCTTGATCTGCATCCACCCCATCGGGTACCGAACCTCCCGCCCGTCCGCCAGAATGAACGGCCATTCTTCATCGGGCACGACCCCCAGCGTGCCCAGCACGTCACGCGGGACCCATGTGTACGTCGCACCCGTATCCACTAGCGCTTCAATTGTGACGAAGCGCTCGCCAACACGGTTGCCGATCTCCACGACGACCCGGAAGTGGCCCATGTGGACTTGAGAGGGCGGTAACTGGACCATTGCGGCGGCAATCTAGCCTCGGCACAGCCGGGCGAGCAAACCGGGCTGCGCCTCGACCGACTGGCGTCGGCTCGGGCTCCCAGTCGCGTGACAATGACACTGGTCGCAACCTTTCCATGACGGCGCCGGAGCGCGTCGGCCCCATCTTGGGTCGTGCCGGCCACTTGCTCACCCAACCGCGGAGGACCGATAGTATGGGCATGCCGCTCAGCGTGCGCCGCTTCTCGGTCGACGAATACCATCGCATGGCACAGGCCGGCTTGTTCGACGAGGACGACCGCATCGAGCTGCTCGACGGGCAGATCGTCGAGATGAGCCCCATCGGTCCGGGGCACGCGGGCTGCGTCGACGTACTCACCCGTCTGCTCTCACGGCTCGTCGGCGATCGCGCACTGCTGCGGGTTCAAAACCCGATCCGGCTGGGCAGAGACTCCGAGCCGCAGCCGGACGTCACCTTGCTAGTCCCGCGCGCCGACGCCTACCGCACGGCCCACCCACAGCCGGAACATGTCTTGCTCGTGATCGAGGTCGCGGACACCTCGCTCGAGCACGACCGCGACGTGAAGATCCCGCTCTACGCCGCGGCCGGCATTCCCGAGGTCTGGCTGGTGAATCTGCCTGGCGACGTCGTCGCCCTCTATCGCGATCCCAGCCCCCAGGGCTACGCGACGGTCCGGACCGCTGGCCGCGGCGACACGCTCACCCCACACAGGCTCCCCGGGGTGACGCTCCGCGTCGACGACATCCTCGGCTGAGGCTCCCCTCTCCCTTTGGGTCCTCACCCCCTGGCCCCCTCTCCCTTCGGGAGAGGGGGAACGCGGGGTTGGCACGTGGTTCCCCCTCTCCGCATGGAGGAGAGGGGGTCAGGGGGTGAGGACGAAGGCCCATCGTTCTGGGATAGAAGCCTCGGAAGTGGATCACCGCTTGAAGTAGAGCCCGATGAGTCCTCAATCGAATTCAAGCAGTTCACCAGCTCATCCGTGAGCTTGTCACCGAACTTCTCATAGAACTCCCGCGACAGCTTGGCCACCGGCATGCAGGCTCCCCCACGATTTGAGGCAGCCCCAAGATCAACGTAAGCTCGGCGTGCCGCATAGGCTAAGGATTGCGCCACGGGTCAGTTTCTTACTACGAGTGGACCGACCCCGGAGCTCAAATGCACCGGGACGCGGCCTTTTGCCTATGCGCTCGGGCCACGATACATTGACTTTGGTGACCGGCTCCTCACGAGGCTATCATGCCAGTCACTGCGAAGCTTTCCCGCAAGTTCTACGACACTTTCGGCGACGAGATCGCAACCGAGCTCGTGGAGTGGTTCAACCAGGTGGATGCGACGTATCGGGGCGACTTGAGAGAGCTGAATGAGTTGAACTTCGGCCGGTTCGACGCGAAGCTCGAGCAGCGGGTCGCGGAGCTCGATGCAAAAATCGAGCAGCGGGTCGCGGAGCTCGATGCGAGAATCGAGCAACGCTACACCCAGCTCGACGCGAAACTCGAGCAGCGCATTGCCGAGCTCGACGCGACAATCGAGAAGCGTTATGGGCAGCTCGACGCGAAAATCGAGCAGCGCTACGCGCAGCTCGACGCGAAGGTCGACCAGCGCATGGCTGAGCTCCGCAAGGACCTCGCCGACATGAAATCGGACCTCGTGCGCTGGATGTTCATGTTCTGGGCGCCGACGGCACTGGGCGTGGTGGGCACCGCGCTCAGCGTGGTGGCACTGCTGCTGCGGCGGTGACCGGGATAGGAGCCTCGGAATAAGAGGCCTCAATCGAATTCAAGCAGTTTCTTCCCAGGGGTTGACTCTGCCGGCCTCTGCGACGACGATCCACGGTGCCAACCTTAGCAAGGAAGGACCCGTGCTGATCCTCGCGCTGCTGCAGCTCGCCGCCACGTCAACCCCTGTTGCCGCTCCCGTCCCCGCCGCCACGGTCGTCGAGTATCTGCTGCCACGGCCCAAAGCCTTCCCACACGACCCCGCCGTGGGTCGCGACGGGATCGTGTGGTACACCGACCAGGCGAACAGCTACATCGGCCGGCTCGATCCGGCGACGGGGCAGGTCACCGACTACCCCACCCCGACGCAGGCGTCGGGGCCGCACGGCATCATCGTGGCGCCCGACGGCGGCGTGTGGTACACCGGTAACTTCAAGGGCCGGCTCGGCCGACTCGACCCGGCGACCGGTGCGATCAAGGAGTACATGCTGCCCGCCGAGGCGCGCGACCCGCACACCCCGCTCTACTCGGGCGGCAAGATCTGGTTTACCTCACAGGGCGCCGATTTGTACGGCGCGCTCGACCCCGCCACGGGACAGGCGAAGCTGTTCCCGGTCCCGACACCCGGCGCGCGGCCCTACGGCCTCGTGGCGGGGCCGGACGGCTCGATCTGGATGGCGCTGTTCGGCACCAACAAGATCGGCCGCGTCCACCCCGCCGACGGCGCGCTCAAGGAGTTCACGCTCCCCGATCCCGCGGCGCGGCCGCGCCGGCTCGTCGTAGATGCCAAGGGGATCGTGTGGTACTCCGACTACGCGCGCGGCCAGCTCGGCCGGCTCGACCCCGCCACGGGACAGGTGCGCGACTTCCCGTGCCCCGGCGGCAGCGGCAGCCAGCCGTACGGCATCGCGATCGGCACCGACGGACGCATCTGGTACAACGAGTCGGGGAAGAACGAGATCGTGGCCTTCGATCCCGCCACCGAGCACACCGAGACCGTGGCGATCCCAACTCCAGGAGCGGTGGTGCGGAACATGGCCGTCGATTCCACCCGCGCGCGGCTGTGGCTCGCGCTCTCCGGCACGCAGCGACTCGGCAGGATTGACCTGGCGCCGCAGCGGTAGGCGCGGGTGAGTCCCGCGTCCCGCATCGCCCTCCACGGTGCCGCGATCGGGGCAGGCCTTGCCGCCTGCGCCGCGATCGCCCCCGCGCAGCGGATCGCGTCCGCGCTCGCCAAGCGCGGTGATACTTCCGACTTCGCGACCGCGGTGGTGCGATACCGCCTGGTGCAGGAGCAGCTCGAGACCAGCTATATCACCGTGCTGGGCGGCGGCGGCAACATCGAGAAGCTGTTCTTCGAGGCCGATGTGGCGCCGCACTTCAGCGCCGGGTGGTCGCGCTGGGCCCTGGTGGTCACGAGCAAGATCGTCGTGCGGATGCGCAACGATTCCACCCACTCCGCCCCGATCCGGACGCCGAGCTACATGCCGAGAATCGCGGCGTACTGGTGGGGCCCGTTTCGTGGCGGCAACGACCACGGGGAATTTGTGTCGTTCACCATCAGCCACCATTCCAACGGTCAGGCGGGTCCGTTTTTCTTCGCCAACACGACCATCCCGAACACGTTCGACGGCAGCTTTTCGACCAACTTCGTCGAGCTGGCCTACCATCGGGTCTTCAAGCTGGGCGATGACCGGGGCGTGGGGTGGGCACGGCTCGGTTTGCGGATGCACGTCCCGATCGACGAGGACCCGGAGCTGCGCAGCGGATCGGGGGAGAATCAGTATGGCCGGTATCGGCTGCTGTTGTCGACCCTGTCCCGGCGACTGCTACCGCTCGTGCCGCGCATCCCGTTCGTGTTGCAGTTCGACTACTTCTACATTCTCGACGGTCGCTTCCAGGGGCATCGGTTCTTGAGCGCCGATCGCCTCGGCGTCTCGGGCACGCTCAACCTGGCGTTCCGCACCGAAGCACTACTCGGCGCGTTCGTGAACGGCTACGTCGGGCAGGATTACTACAACATCTGGTACAAGCAACGGTTGAAGGTGGTGCGCGTGGGGATCTCGGTGCAGTCAGTCACGTCGTTTCACTCGCCGCCATAACTGGTTCCCCCGTCTTTTTCTGGGAGAGGAGAGGGTTTTACAGCAGCTTCCGATACACCTCCGCCGTTCGCTCCGCGGTCTTCTGCCAGGGAAACTCGCGCGCCCGCACCCGCCCCCGCGCGATCAGCAGCTCCATGCGCGCCGGATCCTCCGACAACGCCTCGAGCGCCTGCACGTAGGCGGCGGGATCCCGGCCCTCGACCACGACGATCGCGTCGCCGCCCACCTCCTTGAGCCCGCCCGCGCCCGACGTCACGACGGGCAGCCCCGAGGCGAACGCTTCGATCACGGGGTAGCCGAATCCTTCATAGAGGGAAGGGAACAGCAGCACGTCGGCGGCGCGGTAGGCACGCCGCAGCGTGGTCTCGTCGGCGAATTGGGCGGTGCGCACGTAGCGGCGCAGCCCCAGCCGCTCGACCAGCTGCTCCTGGTCGCCGGTGAAGCGCCCGCCCACCTGCAGCAGATAGGCATCCGCCTCGGCGCGGAGCCGCGCCACGGTCTGCATCACGAGCGGCACGTTTTTCCGCTCGACGGTGCTCCCCACGTGCAGCACCACGAAGGCGTCCTCGGGGATGCGCCAGTCGGCGCGCCCGCGCGCCCGCGCCCCCGGCGCCTCGGAGAAGAAGGCGCGGTCCACCCCGAACGGCACGACGGTGATGCGCGTGTCGTCACCCAGCCACGTCGCCAGCTCGCTCTTCAGCCACTCCGTGCCCACGATGTATGCTTGGGCGAGCCGCAGCGCCTTGAGCGTCTGTCGCAGGAAGCGATTGCGGATCCCCTCGCGCCAGCCGTCGGTAGGCGAGCGCAGGACGATCACCGGCATCAGGTCGTGCACCGTCACCACCACCGGCCGGCGGTGCACCCGGGTGATCATGTGCGCGTAGCTGTGGTCGAGGATGTGCACCAGGCGGGCGCGCTTGGCGTCGCGCTTGAGCCACCACGGGTACAAGAAGTGGCGCGCCACGTAGCGCTGCGGCTCGCGCAACGGGCCCGGCAGCACAAGGGCGGTGGGATCCACGTCCTGGGCCCACCAGCGGGGATAGCCGCCCGACTGGCGCCCGTCCTTGGTCTCGCGCGTCAGCGCGCCGATGTGCGCCGCCAACCGCACCTCGAATCCGGGATCGGTGCTCTCCAGCCAGTCGTACAGCCGGTGAGCGTAGCGGTCCATCGAGGGCCAGCGCTCCAAAGGCAGGTCGGGCACCAGGAGGACTCGGGTCATTGAGGGTGAGGCGTTGCCGGGTGAGGCGTTACCGAATGAGGCGTTGCCGGGGAAAGCGCAACCGAACGACCGGCAACGCCTGTGTCGGCAACGCCTCTTCCGGCAACGCTTCTCCTCACGCGAGTATCTCCTTCCAGAACGCCACCGTCCGCTCCGCCACCGCATCCTCACTGAGCAATTGCATCACCCGCGCCCGCCCCGCCTGGGCCAGCGGCCGGCGCAGCTCGGCGGCGCTGAGGCGGCGCAGCGCGCCGGCCAGCGCGGCGGGATCATCGGGCGGGACGATGGCGCCGGCGTCGCCGATCACCTCGGGCGTCGCTCCCGCGCCGGTCCCCACCACCGCCACCTCGTGCGCCATCGCCTCGGCCACGACATGCGCGGACTGCTCGGCCCAGCTCGCGAGCCCGCGCGACGGCTGCACCAGCACGTCCAGCTCGGCCCAGAGCCGCGCCATCTCCTCGGGCGGCAGCCCGCCGGTCCAACGGATGCGCGCAGCGAGCCGCAGCTCGCTGGCCATGCGCTCGAGCCGCTCGCGGTCGGGCCCGTCGCCCACCACCCACAGGTGCCAGCGCCCCTCGCGGTTCTCGGCGAGCGCCTGCAGCAAAGTATCGACTCCCTTCTCCGGCACCAAGCGCCCCACGTACCCGATCGCGAGCCCCTCGTGCAGCGCGTGCTCCGGCTCGGGCGGCACCTGGACGCCGAGCTGCGGCACTACCGCGACGGGGAGATCGGGGACGGTGCGGTGCAGCACCGCTGCGGCGCCGGCGCTGCCCGCGATCGCTCCCTTGAGCCGCCGCAGCGTGCGGCGGCGCCGCGCGCGCGGGAAGAGCCGGAGCGACAGCTCCACGTTCTGGAGCGTGAACAGCACCACCGGGAACTTGAGCTTGCGGGCCACACGCACCACCTGCTGGCAGACGCGCGTGGTCGGCTCCTGCTCGACCTGCACCACGTCGGGGCGCTTGTCGCGCAGCAGCGAGATGAGCGGGCGCTTCCGAAAGCGGGCTTCGTCGGGGTTGGTCCAGTGTCGCACCGGGATGGGGAACACCTCGACGCCGTTCTGCCGCTCCCACCCCGCCTCGACGGTGCGGCCCAGCGCGGCTTCGCGCAAGCGCTCCGGGACGCCGACGGTGACGTCGAGGTCGCGGGCCGCGAGCGCGCGCAGCTTGCCGCGGTTCGCGGGGTTCAGGTAGATCGGGGAGACGATCAGGACGCGGCGCATGGCGATCGAATGCGGAACGTAACCAACGCGGAAGGCGGAACGCGGAACGCGGAACAGGCGGGCCGACCGTCGTGCTGATGTTCCGCGTTCCGCGTTCCCACTTCCGCGTTCTGCATTATATTTGCTCCCCTCGGGCCCTTAGCTCAGGCTGGTTAGAGCAGCGGACTCATAATCCGTAGGTCCCAGGTTCAAATCCTGGAGGGCCCACGGTAACTACTAGGTGCGAAGGTGCCAAGGGGCTAAGCTGCGAAGGGCTCTGCCTGTGCATCTCAGCACCTCGGCACCTCAGCACCTATTCGTTCGGGTGGCTAGCTCAGCTGGTTAGAGCGCCGGTCTCACATACCGGAGGTCACAGGTTCGAGTCCTGTGCCGCCCATGCGCTGCACCGTCGCTTTCCTTATAATCGCCGTTGCGGCGCCGTGCCGCGGGCAGTCCGACTCGGCCAGGCTGCACGCCACGCTGGCGGCGTGGGCGGAGGACGCCTGGCTCCGCCTGCTCGATCGTGACGCCGCCCGCGACGGGCGGCTCAGCGACCAAGGCATCCTGCAGCGCTTCAATCCCACCATCGATCCCGACTACCAGATCAACCTGATCCGCGCACGCTTCGGGCTGCTCGACGACGCCGACTGGGCCCGCCACGCCCGGGGAGCGCGCTATTGGGGCGGCAGCATCAACACCCGCGACTTCGCCGAGGGCGCGGAATTCAAAGAAGTGGTGCCGTTGGGGCGCCGCTGGTCCACTGCCGTCGACTTCATGAAGCAGGACCTCCCCGAGCTGACGCGCAGCCTGGTGCGCATTGGGTTCGTGCGCCGCACCGACGCGGGGTTCTTCTCCTCGATCGAAGGAACGCTGGTGCCGCTCAAGCCGAGCTCCGATCTCGAGGCTGGCGCCGGGTGGCGCCGGCCCGGGCGCGAGCTGGCGCTGTACGTGGCGGTGCTCGATGCGTTCAGCGATCTGATCTACCAGGACCTGGAGGTGCTGAACGCCGCCGCCGACACGGCGCTCGACTACGAGCGCCAGCCGGTGACGCTACGCGGCAACCTGGATCTGCGCCTCGCAACCCGCTGGCGCGTGGAGGGGCGGGCCGGCGTGATGCTGCCGGCGACGCTGCGCGCGTACGTGCAACTCTTTCCTGACTCGGGGTTTCGCCAACGGGAGCGTTACGGCTTCTCCGGTCTGCTGGTCGAGTGGCAGGGGAACGCAGGTCTGACGCTGGGCGGCTTCGCGACCTACGTGCGGGCCGTGACCGATCGCACGCCGCTCCCCGACGGCCGGGCGCTCGACGACTTCCGGCTCACCGAGCGGACGATGCAGGCGGGCGGGCTGCTGCTGGCGCGCGTCGCGCCGGAGTGGGTGATCGAGACCTGGCTGGCGCGCAGCTGGCGCCCGGAGCGAAAGGTCTACAGAAACGCCGCCGCCCCAGCCGCGGATATCGACTACCAGGACGTCGCCTGGAGCGGGCAAGCCGTCCTGGAACGCCGTCCGGAGCACGGGTTTACGGGCGGTATCACCTACGAGCTCGATGTACGCGATGTGACGCGCGGGGCAGGCGAGGTGCCGGCGCGCGAAGGGTCGCTGGCGCGACATAACAACGAGGTACGGCTCGAGTTCGGCTGGCGCGCCGCCAACCGCTGGGCCTTCCAGCTGGGGCTAGGGCTCGATTCGGACCCCGGGATGTGGCCACGCGGCTGGTTCGGCGGGGGGCACGGCCGGTTCGTGCTGTACTGGTGACTCGCCCCGCTCCACCACCCCCACGGGACCCGGTGTCCGGGACCCGGGGCCGGGGAGGGGTTGGGGGGCCCGGACCCCGAACCCCGGACCCCGGGCCCCGTTGGGGGCGGGGAGGAGGGGGGTAGGGGGGCTCAAAACTGTAAGCGTTATGTGGCGCCCCTGCGACGAGGTGCGGTGTGGCGCCCACGAAGCGGGCGGTATGAGGCTTGCGACACCTGGCGGGCTGACGCCACTCACGCGAGCTCGTGCCCGGGCCAGAGGAGTCCCGCCGACGTAGCAGTGTGCTCGTCGCCGTTCAGCGGGCGATGGGCGTCGCGGCGTGCACCCTGCTGCTGCTCATCGTCACCACCTGCAACGTCGACAAGCTCACCAATAGCCAGCCGCCGGTGGCGACCCTGGCCGTCGCGCCCGGGAAGCTCAGCCAAACGGCCGCCGTCGGGAGCATGGCGCTGCGCCTGGACAGTGTCGCGCTGGCGAACGCTGGCGATGGAGGGGGGCCGCTCTCCTGGAGCGCCGGCTCCATGCTGGGGTCGGCGTGGCTCTCCCTCACCCCGAAGAACGGCGCCACGCCGGCGTGGCTGCGGGTCCAGCTCGACCCCACTGGCCTCACCCCGGGCGCCTATCACGATACCGTCGTGGTCTCCGCCGGGAATGCGACCCACAGCCCCGCGGCGGTCCCCGTGGATTTCGTGGTCCATCCCTGCGTGGCGGCCGCCATCACCCCCGATGCGCTGCTGACCGACTCGCTCACACGCCAAAGCTGCGGGGCGCCGCACCGCGCCGGCAGCTTCGCACAGCTGTACAGCTTCACGGGCCGGGCCGGTGACTCGGTCTCCGTCCTCATGGCGGCGCCGGCCCTCGACGGCTACGTCGTGCTCGACAGCTCGACCGCCGGCACGGCGCCCGCGCTCGCGGAGAACGACCGGTGCGCCACGTCGGGCGACGCCTGCCTGCGCTATGAGCTGCTGCGCGTCGGTGGCACGTACACGATCGAGGCGACGAGCGCGGCGGCGGGCGCGACGGGAGCCTACACGCTGAGCGTGTCGCGGCCTCGCGCTCCCGCCGCTCCCGGCTCCGTGGCCCAGCTGCGCAGCGACTCGACGACGGCGGTGCCGCTCGGCAGCGTGACCGACGAGCCGACGGTCGTGGTGCGCGGCGTGGTGACTGATCCAGACATCGCCGACACGCTGCGGCTGCAGGTGGAGGTGCAGCCGGTCGGAACGACGTTCACCGATCTCCCGACGGCGGCGAGCGACCCCGTCGCGAGCGGCCAGCCTGCGGTCGTCGCCCTGACCGGCCTCGCGGACGACGCCGCGTATCACTGGCAGGCGCGCGCGCTGGATCAGACGGGTCGTTCCAGCGCCTGGGTGCCGTTCGGCGGCAACGCCGAGACCGTCGCCGACTTCGTCACCGCCGTACCGCAGCCGCCCGCCGCGCCGGGCGGGCTGGCGCAGTTCCAGAGCGACGGGGTCGCGTCCATCGCGGTGGGCGGCACCGCCAAAGGCCGCTCGGTGGTGTTCAAGGCCACCGCCACGGACCCGAACGCCGCCGACCAGCTGCGCCTGGACGTCGAGGTCGAGCCGCTCGGCACCGCGTTCAGCGGGGTGCCGAGCGGCTCGGGCGCGTCGGTCGCGAACGGCGCCACGGCTACAGCCACCGTCGCCGGCCTGAACGACAACGTGTCGTATCACTGGCAGGCGCGCGCGGTGGACCAGACCGGGCGCGCCGGCCCCTGGGCCGCGTTCGGCGGCAACGCCGAAACGGTTTCGGACTTCCGGGTCGCCGTGACGGTGACGCAGCTCGCCTTCACCGTACCGCCCAGCACGACCGCCGCCGGCGCGGCGATCACCCCGGCGGTGCAGGTGACGGCGCAGGATGCGCTCGGCGCCACGGTGGTGAGCTTCACCGGCGACGTGACGGTGGCGCTCGCCACGAACCCCGCCGGCGGCACACTGGGCGGCACCACGACGCTCGCCGCGGTGAACGGCGTGGCCACGTTCGCGAACCTCACGATCGAGCGCGTGGGGCAAGGCTACACGCTGCGGGCGAGCACGGGCGCCCTGAGCCAGACGAGCGCGCCGTTCGAGATCACGACCGCTGCGGCCGGGAAGCTCGCCATGGTGACGCAGCCGTCGGCCGCCGCGCAGAGCGGCGTCCCCTTCGCCACGCAGCCCGCCGTCCAGGTGCAGGACCCGAGCGGCAACCCGGTCGCCGATCCGAACGTCGTCGTCACCGCGGTGATCGCGTCGGGGCCGAGCGGCGCGACGCTGGCGTCGGCCAGCGCGACGACGAGCGCGAGCGGCCGGGCCACGTTCAGCGGGCTCGCCATCAGCGGGCCGACGGGAAGCTACACGCTGAGCTTCGTCGCCGCCGGCCTCACACCCGCCGTCTCCGGGACGATCACCGTGGGCGCGGGCGTGGCCACCCAGCTGACGCTGACGACGCAGCCGTCGACGACGGCGCAGAGCGGGGTGGCGTTCGCGCGGCAGCCGGTGGTGCAGCTGCGGGATGCCGCGGGCAACGCGGTGAGCCAGGCCGGCGTGACGGTGACCGCGGCGATCGTCACGGGCGGCGGGACGCTCGGTGGGACATTGACGGCCGCCACGAGCGGGAGCGGGGTCGCGACCTTCACCAACCTCTCGATCAGTGGGACGGCCGGTGACCGGACCCTGAGCTTCAGCGCCACCGGCCTCACACCGGCCGTCTCGGGGACTATCACCGTCGG
>WNEW01001499.1_pt1 | contig 11401 bp, 11 predicted proteins | sample 5399891 | NCBI WGS metagenome assembly WNEW01 (sample SAMN13153336, study PRJNA577476) | soil metagenome | isolation source: 40 cm grassland meadow soil pre-rain plot 5 | place: USA:California | collected 2015-09-08 | reverse complement strand
AGGACACGTCGTTGTTCGAGATCCTCGATGCATTTGAACGCCGTGTCATCATCGAAATGCTCGAGCAGACGGGCTGGAGCCAGACGGAAGCCGCCGATAATTTCAAAATTCCGCTTTCCACGCTGAACCAGAAAATCAAACGGCACGGAATTGAAATCAAAAAGAAGCGGGAGAGACCTGCCGGCGTTCCCACCACAAAGTAGCCCTGATGCCAGACCTTTTGCGTGAGTTGCGTGAGCGCGCGGCAAAACAGCCGAAGCGCATTGTGTTTCCTGAGGCGGCCGATCCCCGCGTATTGCGTGCCGGCATGCAGCTTGTCGAGATGCGAATGGCCAAACCGATTCTGGTGGGTTCGCCCCCGGCAGTCGAGAAGAAGTGCCAGGAGCTTGGAATCAGGTTGTCGCACATCGAGGTTGTTGATTCCGGCAATCCCGCGCTGCGCGACCGCTATGCGCGTTTGCTGCTTCCCGAGTGGAAATCGCGAGGCATAACCGAAATCGAAGCTGGTGAGCGTCTCGAAAATCCGATGTACTTTGCCGCGGCGATGGTGACGGCGGGCGATGCCGACGGATTCGTGGGAGGAGCGGCGACGACGACCGCCGAGACGGTTCGGGCCGCGATTCAGTGTATCGGTCTCAGCGAAACCTCAAAAACGGTGTCGAGTTTCTTCTTGATGGCCTTGTCTCACACCAATCTGGTTTTTGCGGATTGCGCCGTGATTCCCCTGCCCACCACGCCGCAACTGGCCGACATCGCGCTGGCCGCTGCCACGAACGCGCGCATTTTTTTGCAGAGCGAACCCCGGGTGGCGTTTCTGTCGTTCTCCACCAAGGGCAGTGCACAGCATCCTTCGATCGACCGTGTTCGCGAGGCTGTGGCGACAGTAAAGTCCCGGCATCCGGAGTTGATCGTGGACGGTGAGCTTCAGGCGGATGCCGCGCTCGTGCCGGAAATCGCACTGGCGAAGGCGCCCACAAGCGCGGTCAAAGGCCGGGCGAACACGCTGATATTTCCTGATCTGCAGTCCGGGAATATCGGGTACAAGCTGACGGAACGGCTCGCCGGGGCCCGGGCGATCGGGCCGATACTGCAGGGTCTGCGGAAGCCGGCGAACGACTTATCGCGAGGTTGTTCGGTGGAGGACATCATCGACGTGACCGCGATCACGTCGCTGCAATCCTGGCTGTAGCGGCGGTCATATAGACCGCCGCTACAGTAAATCCATCCGCTCGAAATCATTTTTTCGACAATCTGCTAGTCCAGGGCGCAGGAGCCGGGCTCGGCCGCCCCGCACCGGCCGCAGCTTCCATCCGGTGCGGCGAAGTCCGCTGCCGCTGATCCTGATGATCCGGCAACCGCAAACACCGAAAGTTGTTTCTCGACGTGGACACTGTTGCAGTGAGCGCAGTTGACGCTCGAATCGTAGCGCGGGACGATCTTTTCAAAAGCCTTGCCGCAGTCTTTACAGACATATTCAAAAATTGGCATACGTTTTTCCCATCAGTCGCTCGACGGTTTCTCAATCCAATCGGCGATAAAGATATTCGTGCTTCCTTCAGTCGGCGCATGCCGGTTTGAGGCCCAGATGATGTGTTTCCCATCATTGGTAAACATCGGGAAACCGTCGAAGGCTTCGTCAAACGTAACCTGCTCCAGCCCTGTTCCATCCCGATTGATCAGAAACAGATCGAAATTGGGGCTTCGCGGATTCGGATTGTTCACGTTCGAAGCGAAAATGATCTGCCGCCCGTTCGGGTGGAAATACGGAGCAAAATTAGCGGCACCGTTACTCGTGATCTGCCGCTGATCGCTGCCGCCGGCGCGCATGACCATCAGTTCCAGTTTTACGGGCATGACAAGATTCTTGGCGAACAACTCCTTGTACCGGGTGACTTCCTGCGGAGTCTTGGGCCGGCTGGCGCGCCAGACGATCCACTGGCCGTCCTGGGAGTGCCATGCGCCGCCGTCGTAACCAAGCTCGTGGGTGAGGCGGCGCTGCTGGGTACCATCGATGTTCATGTCGTAAATTTCCAGATCGCCGTCGCGCGCGGAGGTGAAAACGATCTTTTTGCCGTCAGTCGAGATCGTGCCCTCGGCGTCATAACCATTGGCGTTTGTGAGCCGTTTCAGGTCGGTTCCGTCGGGCTTTGCAGAGAAGATGTCGAATGTCGGGTAAATCGGCCAGACGTAACCTTCCGACCTGTCGGCCGGCGGAGGACAGTCGGGCGAACCCAGATGAGTGGACGCGTAGATAATCCGTTTGCCGTCGGGTGTGAAATATCCGCAACTGACGCGGCCTTTTCCGGTGCTGACCATCTTCACATTGGAGCCATCGCGGTTCATCGTGAAAATCTGATCGCACTTCATCTGGTCGCGTGTGGACTGAAAGATGATTTTCTGCCCGTCCAGCGACCAATAGGCCTCAGCGTTGTCGCCTCCGGAAGTGAGCTGGCGGATGTTGCGCAGATGAACTTCCTTGGGGTGCGGACGCAGCGTCTGCGGCTTCGCGATGTATATTCCAGCTCCAACAGAAGCTGCGATGATTGCGATCGTTATGATGCGCGTGAGCTTCATTGATTATCTCCTTGCCTCCAGTGTAACGCTGGCCTTTATATCCTGCCCGTTGCGCTTAACGACGACGGACACGACGTCGCCCGGTTTCTTCGACCGGAGAGCATATGTGAAATCGTACAGGTTCTCGACGGGTTTGCCGTCGAACTCCACCAGCAGGTCGCCTTGCTTCAGGCCCGCTTTAGCCGCGGGACTGTTGTTCTGAACGTCGGCGAAGAGGACGCCCTTCAGGTCATCGCGGAAATCGGGAACCGAGCCGAAGTAAGGACCATAACCGCCTCCGCTCCCCGCGGCCGCCGGGCGCGGTTGCTGCACTTCCACGTATTCCAGCCGTCCGGCGTCATTGGTAATCTTCTCCAGCGTCAGGTATACGAGTGAAAGAACGCGGATTGCGCCGTCAGCATTGATCTTATCCGCCGTATCGGTCGGCTTGTGGTAGTCGGTATGCAAACCCGAGAAGAAAAACAACACCGGCTGCTTCTTCGCATTAAACGACATGTGGTCGCTCGCGCCGTATCCCGAGTCGGAGTAATCGAGGTGCAAACCAACCGACTGGTTGATCCCCTCCAGCCACGGTCTGAAATTGGGTGACGTGCCGACTCCGCCAATAAACAACCGATCGTTATTGAGCCTGCCGATCATGTCCATGTTCAGCATGGCCATCGTGTTTTTCAAAGGAATCGTCGGGTGGTTCACAAAGTAGGACGAGCCCAGTAATCCAGTCTCCTCGCCCGCGAACGTGATGAACAGAACGGACCTCTTCCATTCGTGTTTATTCATCGCAGCCAGCCTGGACAGCTCCAGCACGCCAGCGGTCCCGGACGCATTGTCGTCGGCCCCATGGTGGATTTGTCCGATCTGGGATGGGGCAAGCGAGTGCTGGTCTCCGAGGCCGAGATGATCATAATGCGCTCCGACGATGACCCACTCGTTCTGGAGCGAAGGATCGGAGCCGGTGATCGCAGCAACGACATTCTGGACGGTCTTTCTGGTGCGAATGATTTCGGTGGCAATATGCCCGCGCGCCGGCAATTCAAACGATTGCGGCTGCAGATCCGTGTCGATCTTTTTTTGAATTGCCGGTAAGTCTTTGCCCGCGTCTGCGAACAGCTTCAGGAGAGGCGCCCGTCTGGCGTGAACTGCCGGAATTCCCAGATCGTTCGAATCGGACCCACGCGTGGCGCGGCCCACTTCTTCCTCCGGGTGATTCAGGTCTGTAATGAAGATGATCCCGCGTGCGCCGTGCTGCTTCGCATTGATTGCTTTGTTGATGAACGTGTTGTGTTGCGAGGAATTGAACGGGCCTTTGTCGTTCGTCTCCTGGGGTTGATGCCTCAGGACAACAACAATTTTCCCGGCCGCATCGATACGCTGATAGTCATCGTAGTGCAATTCCGGAGCGGTGATTCCATATCCGGCGAAAATGAGCGGGCCCTCGGCCTCGGCGGTATTGGAGAACGGGATGGGGACGAAATCTTGGTTGATCTTGAGATTGGTTCCATTCACCTGCAGATCAGTCCTGGGTCCGGTTTGAGCGCCCGTGGTGATTTCAAAATGCTGGAAGTAGGTGCTGTTGTCGCCCATCGGCCGGAGACCCCAAAGCCGGAACTGCGAGGCGATATAGTCGGCAGCCTTGTCCAGTTCGGGCGATCCGTCGCCCCGGCCTTTCATTTCATCGCTGGCGAGAAACTTGACGTGCTCCAGATAACGGGAGGCAGAGAGATCTCGAACCGCCTCGGTTGCCGGATGCGTCTTCGGGACTGCAATGAGCGAGTGAAGGTACAGCGTGAGGACGGCTGCCAAGACGCTCGTCAAGACTGCGGCGGGATAATGTCGTTTGTCCATCGCTACCTTTTAACACACTCCGGATCAGCTTGAAATGATCCCGGATTCCTCAAATTTTTCGCATTCTTCGGGATGATTGTCGAGATGATGCCGGACCGCATGAGTCGCCAATCGCCGGACGAACAAACCGTATGGAACCATCAAGGCGAAGACGATAAAGCTTAGCGCATAAAAACTCTTGAGCACCAAAACAATCGGCACCACGATGAACAGAACCATCAGTTTATTCAGCAGGGCTCCGGTGGCGTCATTCTGTCGCCACCAGTAATTGGCTTCGCTGGCATTTACCCTCTCCTGGGAGAGGCGCGAAGCGCGAGCCCGACAGGGCGAAGCCTCAAGAAATGCCCGACGCGCCGGGTGAGGGTCCCGATCTCGCATCATCCTCTAGACTCGGCTGTCCGCGTGCGCGCCTTTGCCCCAGAATGCTTTCAGGTCGTGAATACCCGTCATCTGGTGCGGGCCGTAATCGACTCCCTGCAGACGAACTTCCCCGAGATTGGATCGGATGAAATTGCCAAGTTCGGTGGCTCGTTTGTAGATGGCCTTTTCCGCCGACTTGGGTATGGAATCAAACAGGAGCAGATCGATATCCTCATCGTCTTCGTTCCATTCCCATACGCCAACCACACGGCCGCTCAGGAGGATGGTCGCCAGAGGATCATTGATGAGTTTGCCCTTCCAGCGGGAGAACGGTTTGTCGGCGTGTTCGGACGAGATGAATCGATTGACAATCTCCCGCTGTCCCTTGAGGTAGGTGTCGCGGTAAGGAATAAAATTAATCACGAAATCCTGCGGCTCGAACGAATAAAAGTCCTCGACTTCCGATTCGCTGATCAGGAACTCATCGACACTTCCTTCCACTGAAACGGGCGTCAGTTTCGGTTTGATCTCGGCGGCTCCGCGAATCGCGTCCGTCACATTGATTCCAGCCCACCACGCGAAATCCTTGGCTCGCGCCGGGGCCTCGGCCCGGAAATACTGGTAGGCCAACTGCGCGCACGCTTCTTCCAGACGCAGGTTGAGCGGGTCCGCCTCGGGCAGGATGTTGGAGGTCAGGACGAACGAATAGTCCATCGAGTCCAGCCGTCTCTTGGACTGCTGCTTCAGGACCTTCCCCTCTTCTTTAAGAAGATTAATCGCCAGCGAGAGGCTGTTCGTCAGCCCGATGCGTTTCAACTCCGTTCCAAAATCCCGGACCAGATTCGCTGGGACCGCCTGCTGAAGCTGCTCCGATGTTCTCGGGCCGGAATGGAGGGACTTCAAAATAACCCCTTTCAGTTTTTCCATCTCGGCTTCCGTGATCGGCATTTGTTGCCGCGCCTGCTTACTCAGCTCGGTGAAGGTTCGGGTCCGGATCCGTAAGGCGATGTTCGCCTGATCCCGCGGCACAAGCATGGTGCAGCCGCGCAGCGTTTCGAGTTGCAACAATTTGTGATCGTCAAAAACGAGTCGATTGAGATCTTCTGCTCTGAAGGGACTCGTGCGCGCCCAAAGCGACAGATATGGAGTAGAGCATCCTGGCGAGTAAATCCAACCGATCGATTTGATCAAATCGACAACATTCTTCGAGCCAAAAGGACGATCCAGAAATTGGCGCCGCATGCGCCAGGCATTCAGATGTGAGAGGGGAACGGGCTTTCTTACTTTAGAACCGATCATACAAAAGTTTTGCGCTTCAGAGATGATCCAGGTCCAGAGCGTTTCCCCAGGAATGTGCTAAACTCGCGTCCAGACATGAGGCTTATTCATTGTAGTTTTCGCATCGGGTTTAGTCAATGGAACCGCTCTTTTTGGGGCTTCGCCACGTCGCGCTGAACGTTCGTAACGTACAAAAATCCCTCGAATTTTATTCCAAGGTTCTGGGGCTGAAACTGGAATGGATGCCCGACGAAGACAATGCATACCTCACGTCGGGGCAGGATAATCTTGCCCTTCATGCCCTTCCGCCCGGTGCCGAGCCGGGGAAAGTTCAAATGGTCCACCACATCGGATTCGTTGTCAGGCGTCCGGAAGATGTCGATGGGTGGGCTGAGCAACTTCGGCACCACGGTGTGCCCCTGGTCCAGGAGCCGAAGACGCATCGGGACGGCGCCCGATCCTTCTATTTCCAGGACCCGGACGGCCTACTGATACAACTGATTTACCACCCTCCAATTTCAGATCACTGTAGCGGCGGTCTATGACCGCCGACGATCTCTAACCAGCAGTTTCCTTTTTCCTTGCAAGCGCCCGGCGTATACTGTAAGTAAGTACTTACTTATGAAACAGGATCGTCGTCAACAGATCATCGCCGCTGCGATGGAATTATTTGCAAAAAAAGGATTTCGGGGAACGACAACGCGCGATCTGGCGACCCAGGCGGGGGTGAACGAAGCCATCATTTTCCGCTACTTTAAGACAAAGGAAGAACTGTATAGCGCGATTATCGAGCACAAAGCCGGGGAGCGCGACTTGCACCGCGAAGAACTGGAACGGCTGGCGGCGAAGGATGATGACGAAGAGTTTTTGCAGGCCGTGGGCAGGTCTTTTTTGGAAAAGCATGAGACGGACACGACTTTCATGCGTCTTCTTTTATTCAGTGCGCTCGAGGGGCATCAATTGTCCGAAATGTTCGTCTCGAGTATGGCGGCGCGGCATCCTATCGCCAATTACATTGAGAGGCGGATACAGGATGGGGCTTTTCGGCAGCTGGACCCGCAACTCGCTGCGCGTGCCCTGATCGGCATGTTTGCGGGTTTCATCATGTGGCAGGAGATTTTTGGCCTGAAGAACAAGCAGCCGCGCGATCGCGAAGAAGTGGTTCGGACTTTTGTTTCGATTTTCTTGTCGGGAATCCGCCGGTGAGGGCGTTATGAGACAACTAGAACTGACCAGAACGAAAACATGGATCGCTATCACGATCGTCGTGCTGGCGGTCGTGCTGGTATTTGCTGTCCGCAAACAGAAGGCATCCGCAGGAGAATTTTTCACGGCGCCGGTTGAAACGGGGCCGCTTCGGAACACGGTGAACGCGACCGGTGTTGTTCAAACGGTTGTAACGGTTCAGGTCGGCAGCCAGATTTCGGGCCAGATCCAGGAACTCTACGCGGACTACAACTCCATGGTGAAGCGAGGACAGCTTCTCGCCAGAATCGATCCACGCAATTTCCAGGCGCAGGTCGAGAACGCGCAGGCAAGCGTCGCTGCAGCCCAGGCGAAGGTTCAGAGCGCGGACGCAGAAACCAGGACGCAGGCGGCCAATTCCGATAGTGCGAAAGCCAATCTCGAGGCGGCCGGGGTGGCGCGCGACAACACCGCAATCCTTTTTGAGCGCGCGGCCGAGCTCAGCAAAAGCGGTGTGGTTTCCAGAAACGATTACGACAATGCCAAAGCCAATGCCGATTCCGCCCGCGCAAAATTCGAACAGGCGCAGGCGGCTGTAGCTCAGGCGGAGGCGCAGCATCGCGCCTCGGTGGCGGGTCTTCAACAGGCGAAAGCCCAGCTCGTCCAGGCCGAGGCCGATCTCAACCGCGCGCGGCTGAATCTGGAGTACTGCAATATTTATTCGCCGGTGGATGGGGTTGTGATTTCCAGGAACGTTGATGTTGGGCAGACGATTGCGGCCAGTTTGCAATCGCCGACCCTTTTCACGATTGCCAACGATCTGACCCGCATGCAGGTGAACGCGAATGTCGATGAAGCCGATATCGGCAGCATTTCGGACCAGGCCGACGTCCGGTTTACGGTCGATGCGTATCCGAATGAGTTCTTCCGCGGCCGCATTTCGGAAATTCGTTTGAACCCTCAGACCGTTCAGAACGTAGTGACATATAGCGTGATCATCGGTATGGACAATCCGGACCTCAAGCTGAAGCCGGGAATGACTGCCAATATTACAATCACGGTCGATCAGCGAGACAGCGTTCTGAAGATTGCCAACGCGGCGCTGCGTTACACGCCCCCGGGCATGCAGCGCGAACAATTGCGAGGTCAGCGTGGCGGGTTCCCGCCGGCCCCACCGGCGGCGAGTTCATCGTCTGCACAGACGGGGGAACGTAGTCAGGAGCCGCTTCCATCAACCCTGGCTCCCGGACAGAAGTGGGACCCGGCGCAGAAGATCAAAATGATACCGCCCAGGCGCGCGAACCAGCGGCCGGGTATCGTCTACGTTCTTAACGCGCAGCAAAAGCCGGAAGCCCGGCGCGTCGTGCTTGGGATTACGGATGGTTCGGCGACGGAGGTCGTATCCGGCGACCTGATACAGGGGGACACCGTCATCATTGGAGACAACACGCAAACTGCAACCGCTTCGGGTCCTGTTGCGTCACCGTTTTCGCCATTCGGTGGATTTGGGCCGAGGGGAGGCGGAGGCGGGCGAGGCAGATAGTATGAGCGCTCAATTGGATACTGACATACTTGAGCAGCGCCGTCCCGGCGCTGTCCCGGTCATTCGCCTGGATCGTATCCACAAGGTCTATCAGATGGGAGACATCGAGGTTCACGCGCTTCGCAGCGTTTCGCTGGAAATCCATCGGGGCGAGTTCGTAGCCATCATGGGGCCATCCGGTTCTGGCAAGTCCACCATGATGAACATCATCGGTTGTCTCGATCACCCGACTAAGGGACATTACTTTCTGGACGGCTCAGACGTGTCGCAGGTCGATAGAGCAGGACTCGCGGACATTCGGAATAAGAGCATCGGGTTCGTGTTTCAGAGCTTCAATCTGGTGCCGCGAACCTCTGCCCTCGAGAATGTAGAGCTGCCCCTGATCTATGCGGGAATTGCAGCAGGCGAGCGAGCGCGTCGCGCACGCGCGGCGCTCGGCGAGGTCGGCCTGGCGGACCGCGAAAGAAGCATGCCCAACCAGTTGTCAGGCGGCCAGCAACAGCGGGTCGCGCTCGCACGCGCTCTTGTGAATAATCCCTCGCTGATTCTTGCCGATGAGCCGACGGGCGCATTGGATACGCGGACTTCGGTTGAGGTAATGGAGATTTTTCAACGCCTCAACCGGGAGCGGAACCTGACCATCATTGTTGTCACGCACGAGCCGGATATCGCCCAATACGCGAATCGGATCATCCAGTTTCGCGATGGCCGCATCCGGCGGGATTTCCCGGTAGAGAACAGCAAAGATGCCAGACAAGTTCTGGTCGAGCTTCCTCGAGAGACAGAGAACGACGAGGAGTGTGGGGGGACCGGCCGGTAGTAAAGAGGCCGCCGCGAAGCGCAAGCCCGATAGGGCGCAGCCATCAATAAACGGTGGGCCCGACACTGAAAAAATGAAGATGAATCTCGTAGCGATACTTAAAGTTGCGGTGCGGGCCCTCAATCGCAACAAACTAAGAACAGCACTCACAATGCTGGGAATCATCATCGGTGTCGGGGCGGTCATTGCGATGGTGTCTATCGGGCAGGGTGCCCAGGCCATGGTTCAAGATCAGATCAATGGAATGGGTACCAACATGATGTTCATTATGCCCGGCAATGTTTACTTCGGAGGCGCGAGCCTGGGAGCCGGCGCCGCGAGTACGCTCACCGAAGAAGATGTCCAGGCAATGGTCAGGGAAATTCCGACGATTGCGGCGGCATCACCGGTTGTTCGTGCGTCCGGCCAATTGGTATTTGGGAATCAGAACTGGTTTGTGCAAATTCAGGGAGCAAATGAAAAGTTTCCCCTGATTCGAAACTGGAAGGTTGAGCAGGGTGAGTTCTTTAGCGAAGTCGACGTGAGGTCTGCGGATCGGGTCATCGTTCTTGGCAGGACGGTGGCCGACAAACTCTTCGCAGGCATCGATCCGATTGGCCAGATGATCCGGGTTCGGAATTTACCTTTCCGGGTTATTGGCGTTCTGGCAGCGAAGGGGCAATCGATGGTTGGACAGGACCAGGATGATACGGCAGTGATGCCCTACACCACGGTGCAGAGGAAGCTGCTTGGCCAGCAGATCCCGTCCATCAATCAAGCGATGATTTCTTCAGTCAGCGCAGACGCTTCAGCCGTGACGCAGAAACAGGTAACCGACCTGCTGCGGCAGAGGCACAAGATTCAACCGGGACAGACCGACGATTTTATGGTGCGTAACATGACGGATGTGGCGCAGACTTCCGCGCAAGTCACCACGTTGATGACCATCCTGCTCGGCAGCATCGCCGCGATTTCATTGATCGTGGGTGGAATCGGAATTATGAATATCATGCTCGTTTCCGTGACGGAGCGGACGAGGGAAATCGGCATTCGCATGGCTGTCGGAGCGCGGCCGAACTACATTCGTCTTCAATTTCTGACGGAGTCGCTGGTCCTGAGCCTGGCGGGCGGTTTGGTCGGGGTGGTGATTGGCGGCACTCTGGCGTCGCTTGTTTCGCGTGTGCTAGGCTGGCCTACGTTGGTTTCTGCGCTGTCGGTTTTGATTTCTTTTGCGTTCGCTACTGCGATCGGAATTTTCTTCGGCTACTATCCGGCTCACAAGGCGGCAGCGCTGGATCCCATCGACGCTTTGCGGTACGAATGACCACTGCTTCCGGCAGGCACTTTTAGAGGAGTGTTCAATGAAAGTATCGAGAATCTTTGTCGCTGTGCTCGTGGTGTTTGTGTTCCTCCGAACGCCGGCTCCCCTGCGAGCTGAGATCAACACCAACTTCGTGAAGGACTTTCTCAATCGCTACCGTCCCTCGACCGGTTTGCCGGCTTCTGCGACCGCGCTATCCTCTCAGGATCTGGCGTCGCTCATCCGCACCGGTCAACTGCCGATGAGTATCGGTGATCTGATCAACCTGATGCTTCAGAACAATCTCGATGTTGGTGTCAATCGGCTCACTCCCTTATCGTCTGTGTATTTGACCGAAACGTTGTACCGTCCGTTCGAGCCGACGCTCCGCCTGCAGGCGACGGTCAGTCGTAACACGTCTCCAGCGACGTCGCAGTTGATCGGTGCACAGTCCTTGAGCACATTGGGAGGCGCTTACTCCGTAGGGTTCTCGCAGGCCTTAGCGACGGGGACCGATATC
>WNEW01001496.1_pt1 | contig 11418 bp, 12 predicted proteins | sample 5399891 | NCBI WGS metagenome assembly WNEW01 (sample SAMN13153336, study PRJNA577476) | soil metagenome | isolation source: 40 cm grassland meadow soil pre-rain plot 5 | place: USA:California | collected 2015-09-08 | reverse complement strand
CGGCAAAGAAGCCAAACCGAGCGCGACGCTGCGCCGACCGTCGAGCCCCGGAGCCCTGCGCAGGGGCTCCGACGGCAAATACAAAGGACCAATTGATGGCTAACGTCCCCGCAGACCTCAAGTACACGCGCGAGCACGAGTGGGCCAAGCGGGAGGGTGACCGCGTCCGCGTGGGGATCACGCACTTCGCGCAGGAGCAGCTGGGCGACGTGGTCTTCGTCGAGCTGCCGAAGGTCGGCGCGAAGGTCGTCGCGCATCAGGCGTTCGGCGTCGTCGAGTCGGTCAAGGCCGTCTCGGATCTCTTCGCGCCGATCTCCGGCGAGGTGCTCGAGGTCAACGCCGAGCTGCCGCAGAAGCCCGAGACCGTCAACAAGGACCCCTACGGCAAAGGGTGGATGATCCTCGTGAAGCCCGCGAATGCCGGCGAGCTCGACCAGCTCCTGACGTCGCAGCAGTACGAAGCGTTCGTGGCGCAGGGCGGGCATTGATGGCCAGCCGCTATATCGCGAACACGCCGGCCGAGCAGCGCGAGATGCTGCGCGCGATCGGCGCGTCCTCGATCGAGGACCTGCTCGTCAAGATCCCGCCGAAGGCGCGGCTCTCGCGCCCGCTGGCGCTGCCGCCGGCGCTCGCCGAGGCCGACCTCATACGCCATCTGCGGGCGCTGGCCGCCAGGAACGCCGACGCCGACCGCTATGCGTGCTTCCAGGGCGCCGGCTCCTACGACCACTACGTGCCGAGCCCGATCAACCATCTCATCTCGCGCGGCGAGTTCTTCACCGCGTACACCCCGTACCAGCCGGAGGCGAGCCAGGGGACGCTGCGGACGATCTACGAGTACCAGACGATGATCGCCGAGCTGACGGGGATGGACGTCGCGAACGCCTCGATCTACGACGGCGCCAGCTCGCTCGCCGAAGCCGCCCTCATGGCGCATGCTGTCACGGAGCGGACGGAGATCGTGCTCGCGCGCGGCGTGAACCCGCTCTACCGCCGCGTGGTCGCGACCTATTGCGACGGGCCCGGCATTCGCCTGCGCGACGTGCACGCGCCCGAGGGCGTGCTCGACGCCGAGGCCGCCAAGAAGCTCGTCGGCAAGAAGACGGCGGCCCTCGTCGTCCAGTCGCCGAACTTCTACGGCTGTCTCGAGGACGTCGCGGCCGCCGCGGAGGTCGCGCACGCAGCCGGCGCGCTGCTCGTCGTCGTCGCCGACCCCGTGAACCTCGGCGTCCTCGAGGCGCCGGGCCGGCTGGGCGCCGACATCGTGGTCGGCGAGGGCCAGGGTCTCGGCGTGCCGATGTCCTTCGGCGGCCCGAACCTCGGCGTCTTCGCGGCGAAGAACGAGCTGGTGCGCCGCATGCCGGGGCGGCTCGTCGGGGCCACCGTGGACGTGGATGGCCGGCGTGGCTTCGTGCTGACGCTGCAGACGCGCGAGCAGCACATCCGCCGCGCCAAGGCGACCTCGAACATCTGCACCAACGTCGCGCTGTGCGCGCTGATGGCGACGATCTACATGGCGACGCTCGGCAAGCAGGGGCTGCAGCGCGTGGGCGAGCTGTCCGCCGCCAAGGCCCACTACGCCGCCGAGCAGCTGACGAAGGTGCCCGGCGTCGTACTGCGCTTCCCGAGCCCGTTCTTCAAGGAGTTCACGCTGCACCTGCCGAAGCCGCCGACCGGCGTCGTGGCGAAGCTGGCCAGGAAGCGCATCCTGCCGGGCGTGCCGCTCAAGACCTACGACCGCGCGCTCGCCGACTGCCTGCTGGTGGCCGTCACCGAGCAGCGCACGCGCGAGGAGATCGACGCCTACGCGGCCGTGCTCGCCGAGGTCCTCGCGTGAGCGCCTACGACAAGCTGGTCTTCGAGCTGTCGTCGCCCGGCCGCGTCGGCTTCTCGCTGCCCGAGAGCGACGTGCCCGGCAAGCCGCTGGCCGAGCTCGTGCCCAAGAAGTTCCTGCGCGGCGCCGCGGCGGCGCTGCCCGAGGTGTCGGAGTTCGACGTCGTCCGCCACTACTCGCGCCTGTCGCGCATGAACTACGGCGTCGACACCCACTTCTATCCGCTCGGCTCGTGCACGATGAAGTACAACCCGAAGATCAACGAGGACATGGCGCGCGTGCCCGGCTTCGCGCGGCTGCATCCGCTGACGCGACCGGAGGACGCGCAGGGCGCACTCCAGCTGATGCACGACCTCGCGCGCATGCTGGCCGAGATCGCCGGCATGGACGCGGTGTCGCTGCAGCCGGCGGCGGGCGCGCAGGGCGAGTTCGCCGGCGTGCTGATGATCCGCGCGTACCACGCCTCGCGCGGCGAGAAGCGCACGAAGGTGCTGATCCCCGACTCCGCGCACGGCACCAACCCGGCGTCCACCGCCATCGCCGGCTACGAGGTCGTCGAGGTGAAGTCGCTGCCGAACGGCGAGGTCGACGTGGAGGCGCTCGCCCGCGAGGTGGGCCCCGACGTCGCGGCCTTCATGATCACGGTGCCGAACACGCTCGGGATGTTCGAGCCGCGCATCATGGAGGTCACCGAGATCTGCCACGCCAAGGGCGTGCAGGTCTACATGGATGGCGCGAACCTCAACGCCATCCTCGGCATCACGCGGCCGGGCGACCTCGGCTTCGACGTCTGCCACTTCAACCTGCACAAGACGTTCACGACCCCGCACGGCGGCGGCGGGCCGGGGGCGGGGCCCGTCGGCATCAAAGCGCATCTCGAGCCGTTCCTGCCCGCGCCCGTCGTCGTCAAGGACGGCGACGCGTACGCGCTCGACGACAAGCGTCCGAAGTCGATCGGCAAGCTCCAGGCCTTCTGGGGCAACTTCGGCATGCTCGTGCGCGCCTACACCTATATCCGCACGATGGGCGCCGACGGGCTTCGCAGCGTCTCCGACAACGCGGTGCTCAACGCCAACTACATCATGAAGCGGCTGGAGGCCGACTACGACGTCTCGGTGCCCGGCCCCTGCATGCACGAGTGTGTGCTGTCGGCCCGGCGGCAGAAGAAGCAGGGCGTGACGGCCACCGACATCGCCAAGCGGCTGCTCGACCTCGGCTTCTACGCGCCGTCGACCTACTTCCCGCTGATCGTGGAAGAGGCCCTGATGATCGAGCCGACGGAGACCGAGTCGAAGGAGACGCTGGACGAGTTCTGCGACGCGATGATCCAGATCGCCCGCGAGGCGAAGGAGAGCCCCGCCACCGCGACCTCGGCGCCGGTCACGACGCCGGTGCGCCGCCTCGACCAGACCCGCGCCGCCCGCGAGCCGAACCTCAAATGGAGCCCCAAGCGCTAGCCGGCGACCGCGGGGCGCCACGGGTTTCCCGGGGCGCCCCGAGCGTTGGGGGTATGGGGGCCATGTCGGGGCCCGCGAGTGAGCTCGCGTCTGACCGCGGGGCGCCACGGGTTTCCCGGGGCGCCCCGAGCGTTGGGGGTATGGGGGCCATGTCGGGGCCCCCATCAAGTTGGCGTCTCATCGTCACCGAGCCGTGCGACGGCGCCACGAACATGGCGATCGACGAGGCGCTCTGGCGCGGGCGCCACGCCGGGACCTCGCCGCCCACCGTGCGCTTCTTTGCGTGGGATCCGCCGACGGTGTCCGTCGGGTACGGCCAGCCGCTCGACCGCCACGTGGACGTCGCCGCGTCCCGTCGCCTCGGCGTCGGCCTCGTGCGCCGGCCGACGGGCGGCAGCGCGATCTACCACGACGGCCCGGAGCGTGAGCTGACCTACTGCGTGACCGCGACGGCCGCCGATCTCGGCGTCGGCGCCGACCTGCTCGAGACCTATCGCTGGATCGCGCGCGCGCTCGTGCGCGGCCTCAACGCCCTCGGCGCGCGCGCCGAGATGGTCCCGACCGGGCGCGGGCTCGGACCCGATCCGGCCTTCTGCTTCGCCCGCACCGGCGCGTTCGAGATCGAGGCCGGCGGGCGCAAGCTGGTGGGCAGCGCGCAGCGCCGACTGGGCACGTCGTTCCTGCAGCACGGCGCCGTGCTGCTCGGCGTGGACGCCGCGCGCGTGCGCGAGCTGTTTCCCACCACGCGAGATCCGCTCGCCACGCTGACCACGCTCGAGACCGCCATCGGGCGGCGTCCGACGTTCGACGAGGTCGCGGACGCCCTGGCGTCCGCGTTCGAGGCCGAGCACGGACTGACGCTCGCGCCGGGCGGCCTGACGGCCGACGAGAGCGCGCGCGTGGAGACGCTGGTCGGCGAGCGCTACGGCCGGGAGACGTTTCTGGCCGCGCCCGCGCATCCCTGAGCGCCGCCGGTGAGCCGCGAGTATCCCGACTATCCGCGCGTCGGCGTCGGCGCCGTCGTGCTGTCGCGCGGGCGCGTCCTGCTCGTGCGGCGCGGCAAGCCGCCGGCGGAGGGGCGGTGGAGCCTGCCGGGCGGCCTCGTGGATCTCGGCGAGACCTCGGTGGCCGCCGCCCGCCGCGAGGTCCAGGAGGAGTGCGGGATCAAGGTGCGCATCGCCGGCCTCGCCGGCGTGCTCGATCGCGTCACGCGCGATGCCGACGGACGCGTTCGCTATCATTGGGTGCTGGTGGATTACCTGGCCTTTCCGGAGTCCGACGACGACACGATCACGGCCGGCGACGACGCGGCGGAGGTGCGCTGGGTGGCGATCGACGAGGTGGAGCGGCTGCTCACGACCGACGGGCTGATGGACATGATCCGGCGCGCCGCCGCGCTCGCCGCGGGAGGTGGCGCGTGAAGATCGACGTTGCGGCAGGGCCGCTCGAGAAGTGCCGGACCGACGCGATCGTCGTCTCCGTGTACGCGGAGGAGAGCAAGCTGCGCGACGCCGCGGCGCAGGTCGACCGCGCGCTCGAGGGTCAGATGTCCGACGTCCTCGAGGCCGAGCGCTTCGCCGCCAAGCCCGCGCACGTCACCCACCTGCACACCGCCGGCCGCATTCCGGCCGGCCGTGTCGTCGTGGTGGGCCTCGGCAAGCGCACCGAGCTGACGCTCGAGACCGTGCGGCGCGCGGCCGCGGCGGGGCTGCGGCGCGCGCGCGACCTCGGCGCGAAGTCCGTCGCGATCGACGTGCTGGGCGACCGGCTGCCCGCCAAGTCTCGCGCCCACTCGGTGACGGAGGGCGCGCTGCTCGGCGCCTACACCTTCGACCGGTACAAGCGGGAGAAGGCCGACAAGCGCGTGGAGTCGCTGAGCGTCATCGAGCCCGACGGTAAGCAGCGCCGCGAGGTGGCCGACGGCGCGAGCACGGGCGAGGTGTTCGCGGAGGCCACCTGCTTCGCGCGCGACCTGGTCAACAGCCCGGCGAACGACGTGCATCCCACCTACCTCGCGAAGGTCGCGGCCGACATCGCGAAGGAGGCCAAGCTCGGGCTCAAGGTTTTCGATCGCGCCGAGTGCCAGAAGATGGGCATGGGGCTGTTCCTCGGGGTGGCCGCCGGCAGCGAGCAGCCGCCGAAGTTCATCCATCTCTCGTACACGCCCGCGGGCCGCCGGCGACGGCGCGTGGCCGTGATCGGCAAGGGCATCACGTTCGACTCGGGCGGCCTGGACCTCAAGACCGCCGAGGGCATGCTGCGAATGAAGGACGACATGTCGGGCGCCGCCGCCGTGCTGGCCATCATGCGCGCGCTGCCGCGGCTGTCGCCGACGGTGGAGGTGCACGGCCTCATCGCCGCCACCGAGAACATGCCGTCGGGCGCCGCCGTCCGCCCGGGCGACGTACTGCGCGCGATGAACGGCGTCACCGTGGAGATCGGCAACACGGACGCCGAGGGACGCCTCACGCTCGCCGACGCGATGTGCTACGCGGCGGAGAAGGTCCAGGCCGACGAGATGGTCGACATGGCCACGCTCACGGGCGCCTGCGTCGTCGCCCTTGGCCCGCTGTGCTCGGGCCTGTTCGCGAACGATCAGGGGCTCGCCGACCGGCTGCTGGCCGCCGCCGAGAACGCCGGCGAGCGCGTCTGGCAGCTGCCCCTCATCGACGAGTACCGCGAGAACCTCAAGAGCGACATCGCCGATTTCAACAACGTCGGCCCGCGCGGCGGCGGCGCCATCACCGCGGGGCTCTTCCTCAAGGAGTTCGCGGGCGACCGCCCGTGGGCGCATCTGGACATCGCGGGCCCCGCGTTCGTCGAGAAGGACACCGCGACCGGCCCCAAGGGCGCCACCGGCGCGCCCGTGCGCACGATGCTCTGTTACCTGATGTCGCAGGAATGAAACGTCCGGCGTCAGCCCGAGGCGCGCCACGGCTTCGCCGGGGCGCGGCCGAGCGCGTGGGGGTCTGGGGGCCATGTCGGGGCCCCCAGCAGGAATGACCGCCGGCGTCGACCTGCACTCGCACACGACGGCGTCGGACGGCACGCTCACGCCGCGCGAGCTGGTGCGGGCCGCCGCGCGGCGCGGCGTGCGGGTGCTGGCCGTGACCGACCACGACTCCACGGACGGGCTGCGCGACGCCATCGACGAAGCGGCCAGGCATCCGCCGCTGACCATCGTGCCCGGCCTGGAGATCAACTGCGACGTGCCCGGCGCCGAGGTCCACATCCTCGGCTACTACGTCGACGCCGAGGCGGCGTGGTTTCAGGACTTCCTGCGCGAGCAGCGCGTCGAGCGCGCGGCGCGCGTGCATCGTATCGCGGCGCGGCTGGCCGAGCTCGGCATGCCGATCGATCCGGCCGAGGTGTTCGCGATCGTGAAGGAGGGTTCGGCCGGCCGGCCGCACGTGGCGCAGGTGATGGTGCAGCACGGCTACGTGGCGTCCGTGCGCGAAGCCTTCGACCGCTACCTGCACGCCAACGGCCCCGCCAACGTCCCGCGCGGGCGGCTGACGCCGGCGGAGGCGGTGCGCGTGGTCCGCCGCGCGGGCGGAGTGCCCGTCTTCGCGCACCCCGGGCTCGCGGACCGCGACGCGCTCATTCCCGAGCTGATCGACGCCGGGCTCCTGGGCATCGAGGCCATCTACGCCGAGCACTCCGCAGCCCAGACGGCGCACTACAAGGACCTCTGCCGCGCCCACGGCCTGGTCGCCACCGGCGGCTCGGACTATCACGGCGAGCGCAGCGGCCGCACCAATCCGCTCGGCCACCCGCCCGTGCCGATGAGCGTGTGGGAGGAATTGAAGGACGCCGCGCACCGAGCGCGCGAGCAACAACCCGGACACGCGCAGGGGCCCACGGAGCCGGGCCGTGCCTAGAGCAGGCCACCCGTTGAGCGGAGCCCCGCGTGCCTAGAGCAGGCCACCCACGGACCAAGCCGGCCTCACGGCCCCCGCTACAATGACCATTCAGATTTTCGGGTTTCAGCACTGCCAGGACACGCGCAAGGCGCGGCGCTTCTTCGCCGAGCGCCGCATCGCCGTGCACTTCGTCGACCTCGAGGAGCGCCCGGCCTCCAAGGGCGAGCTCCGACGCTTCGCCGAGCGCTTCGGGCCGGCCGCGGTCGTCGACAAGGAAAGCGCGATGTACAAGGCGATGGGACTGCGCGTGGCGCTCGACTCGCCGCAGCGTCTGCTCGAGCGCGCGCTGAGCGAGCCACGGCTGCTGCGCACGCCGCTCGTGCGCAACGGCGGCAAGGTGACGATCGGTCACACGCCCGACGAGTGGCAGGCGTGGGTCGACGCCGACAAGAAGCACGCGTAATGCAGGCGCTCGAAGGGCTCACCGTCCTCGATTGCGCCACCTTCGTCGCCGCGCCGTTCTCCTGCACGCTGCTCGGTGAGTTCGGCGCCACCGTGATCAAGATCGAGCAGCCCGGCGCGGGCGACGACCTGCGCCGTCTCGGGCGGCGCGCGGCGAGCGGCCAACCCGACTGGTGGCTGGTCGAGTCCCGGAACAAGAAGTCGATCACGTGCAACCTGCGCACGCCCGACGGGCAGGCGCTGCTCAAACGGCTCGCCGCCTCCGCCGACGTGCTCGCCGAGAACTTCCGCCCGGGGACGATGGAGCGCTGGGGGCTCGGCTGGGACGACCTCCGGGCGGTGAACCGCGGGCTCGTCATGGTTCGCATCTCGGCCTTCGGCCAGACGGGCCCTGCGCGCGAGCGGCCGGGCTTTGGCCGCATCGCGGCCGCCGTGAGCGGGGCCTCGTACCTCTCCGGCCATCCGGATCGCCCGCCGGTGAGCCCGGGCACGCCGACGATTCCCGATTACCTCGCGGGCGCGTTCGGCGCGTTCGGTGCGCTCACGGCGCTGCGTCATCGCGACCGCACCGGCGAAGGACAGGTCGTCGACGTCGGCCTCTACGAGCCGATGCTCCGGATGCTCGACGAGCTCATTCCGGTCTACGGCGCGACCGGCTACGTGCGCGAGCGGATCGGCTCGGCGACCGAGTACGTGGTGCCCCATAACCATTACGCGACGCGCGACGGCGGCTGGATCGCGATCGCGTGCACCAACGACCGCATGTTCGAGCGACTGGCCGTGAAGGCAATGGGCCAGCCCGCGCTGGTGTCCAAGTTCCCGACGATGGCGGCGCGCCTCGCCCGGCGCGACGAGGTCGACGCGGCGGTGGGGCGCTGGGTGGCCGCGCTGGATGCGACCGAGGCGCTGGCGCGCCTGGACGCCGCGGAGGTGCCGTGCTCGCGGGTCGCCAGCGTGCGCGACATCTTCGCGGACGCGCAGGTGCGGGCGCGCGGCAACATCCTCGAGCTGCCGAGCCCGCTCGGCGGCCTGCTGCAGATGATCGGGGTCGTGCCGCGGCTGTCCCTCACCCCCGGCGAGGTCCGGCACGCCGGACCGAAAGACGTGGGCGCCGACAACGAGGAGGTCTACGGCGGGCGGCTCGGGCTGAGCCGCGACGATCTCGCGGCGCTGCGCGCACGCGGTATCGTCTGAAGCCGGCGGGGAACCCGGCCGCCGGCCGGCCCGTTAACGGGTTCGCAACCGGCCCATCCCGAGGAGGCTGCCATGGCCATCAATCCGCTGAGCCGCAGGGAAGTGATGAAGTTCGGCGCGTTCACGACGGTGGGCGGTGTGCTCACGCCGGGCATCTCGCTGGCCCAGGCGATCGTCACCGACACGCGCGGCATCCTTGCGCGCGACATCGAGCTGAACGTCGGTGGCACGAAGATCCCCGCCTATGACGCGCGGCCCGAGCGCGAGGGGCGCTACCCGATCGTCGTGGCGATCTCGGGCTTCACGGGCCTCACCGAGCAGCACAAGGACGTGGTGCGCCGCTTCGCGCAGGCCGGGTATTACGCGATCGCGCCGGAGCTGTTCTTCCGCGAGGGCCTCATGGTCGGCAAAGCCCAGCCCGAGATGGCGAAGATCTCGGCGTCGATCGGGCGCAAGCAGTATCTCGGCGACATCCGCGCGGCCGCCGACTTCGCCAAGTTGCAGCCGTGGGCGCGGCCGGATCGGTTAGGGGTGACGGGATTCTGCGGCGGCGGCGCGCTCACGCTGCACTTCTCCGCCGAGAACCCGGAGGTGACGGCGGCGGTGCCGTGGTACGGGCACGTCAAGCGCACCTACAACGACACGCCCGGCGTGGACGCCTTCGCCATCGCGTCCAGGATCAAGGCGCCCGTGCTCGGCCTCTATGGCGACGCCGACCAGGGAATTCCGACGGCCGACGTGAAGGCGTTCGAGGCGGAGCCGAAGAAGACCAACCCGAACGTCGAGTTCGTGCTCTACCCGGGCGCGCCGCACGCCTTCTTCTCCGACGACCGGCCGCAGGTGTACCGCAAGGACGCGGCGGAGGACGCCTGGAAGCGCTGCTTGGCGTTCTTCGACAAGCACCTCAAGGCCTGAGCGAGCGCCTCAGGGCGCCTTCCAGGCGGAGCCGCCGCGCGCGTCCAGCAGCGCGACTCTGGGCTCGCCCTCGCGGGCGAGCCCGAGCTCGACGCGCGCGCGGCCGGTTCTGTCGTAGAGCGTGAGCCCCGGCGCGCCCTCGGCGAGTGTGACGAGGCCGGCACGCGGCCGGCCCGTCTGGTCGCCGAGGACGAGCAGCGCCGTCTCGTTCTCCATCCCGACCGTGAGCCGCTGCGCGCCCCGCTGATCCCTGAAGCGCAGCGCGAGCTCCGTGTCGCTGTCGGTGGGGCCGAGCTCTGCCCGCACGCGCCCGGACGCATCTCTGACCACGAACTTCTGCGCCTCCACGACGCGGCGCGGGACCGTCGCGCCGAGCGTGGCCAGCGCGACCACGCCCAGCGCCAACGCCGTGGCCGCGCAGCGCCAGCGTCGCGCCTCGCGCTCGAGTCGCTCGACGCGTCGCACGATCGTCTCGTATCGCTCGTCCGCCATCGTGGCCTCCGTTTTCGTGCGACCTTTGGATTTCGCGGGGCTGGGGCCCCGCCGTCCGAGGCGAGCGTATGATTGCCGTGACTCGCGCGGCGCACGCGCCACGCCACGTTCCAGCCTAGCCCAGGCGGCGCGAACGCCGCGAGCTTTTGCCGTCAGCGCGCGGCGTAGGTGGGGAACGCGCGGCGCACGACCTCGGGCGGATTCATGGCGAGCAGGCCGGTGACGAGCTTGCGCGCCGCGCCGCGGACGGCCACGAACGTGATGGCGGCCGTGGCCAGCGGCCGTCCGGCCGCGTCGCGCGCGCTCACGCGCGTGTCCCAGTAGCGCGCGTCGTCCGCACGCGGCCGCGTGGCCGCGCGCTCACCGCTGACGACGACGGCGCCGTCGGCGCGCGAGTCGCCGTGCAGGCTCACCGTCAGCTCCGTGGTCATGCCCGCCTCGCCGCTGGCGAGCGCGCCCAGCCAGAACGCCGCCTCGTCGAGCAGCGTGGTGAGGGCGATCGGCGAGAGCCGGCCGTCGGCGTCGCGGAAGTCGGCGCGCGGCGTCCACGCCCCGCCGACCGCGCGCTCGTCGAACGTCAGGCGCGTGCGGAGCCCGCGCGGATTGTCGATGCCGCACGCGAAGCACGTGAGCGACACCGGCAGCGGCGCCGCCTCCGGCCCCGGCGCGTGGCGCGGCGCAGGGCCGGGCGTGATGGCCGATGCGCCCGCGTCCGTCTCGGCGGCCGCGACGCGGCCGTCCACGAGCACGGCGCCGCCGTGATCGGCCACGCGGCAGCCGAGCGCATTCGCCTCGCGCGTCAGCGTGAGCGCCAGCGGCACGCCGAGCGGCACGCGGCGCAGATAGTGGCCGCGGACCGTGCGCGGACCGCGCCGCGCGGCGAGCGCGTCGAACAACGCGAGCACCGAGCCGCCGTGCGCGGTGTCGGGCAGGCCCTGGAAGGCGGGATCGAGGGTGAGCGTCAGGTCGTCGCCGGCGCCGGCGACGGCGCCGCGCAGCGTGGCGTCGATGGTCGTCATGCGATAATCGGCCGCGTGCCGTCGCCGATTGTCGCACACAACGCCTTCGTGCGAGCGACGCTGACCAACTTTTTCTTCAGTCTCAGCCTCAACGGCTACGTCCTGCTGCCGCTGCACGTCCACGCCCTCGGCGGCACCGAGGTCGCCATCGGCATCGTCATGGGCCTCTACAGCGCGGTCGG
>WNEW01001486.1_pt1 | contig 11486 bp, 10 predicted proteins | sample 5399891 | NCBI WGS metagenome assembly WNEW01 (sample SAMN13153336, study PRJNA577476) | soil metagenome | isolation source: 40 cm grassland meadow soil pre-rain plot 5 | place: USA:California | collected 2015-09-08 | reverse complement strand
CAACGCGCCACTGCCTCTAGGGGGAATACGTCCTAACCCGAACTTCCTGAACATCGACCAGATCGAATCCACCGCTCTCTCGCGAAGCCACGCCCTGAGCGTCAGCTTCAACGCACGGCTGGGCAAATTCTCGAGGTCGTATGCAAAATATGTTCTGTCCAAGTCCATTGACGACACATCGGGAACGTTTTCGCTTCCTGCAGACAGTTACAATCTGCGGCCGGAGGTTGGACCTGCGGATTTTGATCGCAGGCATCGGTTCAATTTAATGGAAGTTCTGGAATTGGGCCGAGGTTTCCAGTTGGGGACAATCTTTTCGGCAGCCACCGGCGCGCCTTTCGACATCACCACCGGCTTCGACGGCAACGGGGATACGCTGGCCAATGACCGTCCCGGGGGCGTCACTCGTAACACCGCCCGCGGACCTGGAACACTTCAACTCGACTTGCGACTCAAGAAAGTTTTCGTCGTTTCGCAACTCTGGAACGACGATCTCAGAAGCGGCAAACAACAAGTTGTCGAGTTGAGTCTGGACGCGTTTAACGTGACAAACCACGCAAACGTTACTCATATGATCGGAGTTCTCAGTTCCCCGTTCTTTGGGCGTGCGAATTCGGCAGACCCGGCCCGAAGATTTCAGGTCTCTTTGAATTTTCAATTCCCCCACTGAGGTAGACATATGAGGACGAAATGAAATCCCTCAGCTGGAGGCTCTATCAGGAAGTGCGGCCGTATTCCTGGCACCTCGCGGGTCTGTTCTCTTTGGGCCTGTTGGGAACGCCACTGGCCCTGCTGACGCCGATGCCGTTGAAGATTGCGGTGGACAGTGTGATCGGTTCCCACCGGCTTCCCCGTTATCTCGATGTGGCTTTACCTGCGGCAATTAAAGATTCGCAGAGCAGCTTACTCGTGATGGCCGCTGTTCTTGTCATCTTTTTGGCATTTCTGAATCAGCTTCGCGAATTCGGAACATCGGTTTTGACCGCCTATGCAGGTGAACAGATGCTGAGGGGATTTCGGGCCAAGCTCTTTCGTCACGTTCAGCGCCTATCTTTGTCCTACCACGATTCGAAAGGCACGGCGGATTCCATTTACCGCATTCAATATGACGCCGGTGCTCTTCAGAACATCTTTATTACCGGCATTGTTCCGTCTGTATCATCGGTGGTCACGGTGGCCTCGATGGTCTACGTCACCGCACGTATCAATTGGAAATTTGCGCTGGTCGGGTTGTCCGTAGCGCCTTTTATTTTGATTGTTTCGCGGCACTACCGGCGGGTGTTGCGCAGCCAGTCGCGGAAAGTGAAGCACATCGAGAGCTCCGCTTTGTCCGTCGTCCAGGAAGTATTGGTCTCTGTCCGCGTCGTGAAGGCCTTCGGTCAAGAGGGGCGCGAGGAAGGCCGTTTCATGCAAAAGTCCAACGAAGGAATGCAGGCCCGGATCCAGCAAACGCTCATCGAAGGCAGCTACGGGATGGCCGTTACCCTGCTCACGGCCTTGGGCATGGCCAGCGTCCTCTACCTGGGTGTGCTCGATATCAAATCCGGAAGACTTACTCTGGGTAACTTGTTACTCGTGATGGGATATCTCGGGCAACTCTACAGCCCTCTGCGGACAGTTGGCAAAAAAATGGCAACCATGCAGTCCCACTTCGTCAGCGCCGAGAGGGCCTTCGCTCTGCTTGATGCGACACCGGAAGTGGTCGAGCGCGAGAATGCTCGATCGATAGCACGCGCCAAGGGTGGCATGGCATTCCGCCATGTCTCATTCAGCTACGAAAATAAGGGACAGCCGGTCTTGCAGGATATCTCCTTCGATGTAAGACCAGGGCAAGGCGTAGGCATCGTTGGGGCGACGGGCGCCGGGAAAACCACTTTGGTAAATCTTCTGACGCGTTTTTACGATCCGACAGAAGGTGAAATCCTGCTGGATGGACTGAACCTCCGCGGGTATAAAGTGGCCGATCTCCGCAACCAGTTTGGTATCGTTCTTCAGGAGTCAATTCTTTTTTCGACCAGCATCGCTGAGAACATCGCCTATGCCCGGCCCGGCGCCGCTCAAAGCGAAATTGTCGCCGCGGCTCGTTCCGCCAATGCACATGAGTTCATTATGGGGCTGCCGGACGGCTACGCCACTCTGGTTGGCGAACGCGGCATGCGTCTTTCCGGCGGTGAGCGCCAGCGCCTTTCCATTGCTCGAGCATTCCTGAAGGACGCGCCGATTCTCATCCTCGACGAGCCGACCGGTTCGATCGATGTGAAGACCGAGGCCGCTCTGTTGGAAGCAATGGACCGGCTCGTTCGCGGCCGGACCACGTTCATCATCACCCACCGGCTTAGTGCACTGAAGCATTGCGACATGATCGTGACCCTTGAAAATGGGCGGCTGATTGCGGTTGAGGCAGCCACCCGGGTGGGTGCTGCAGTTGTGAGGGATGAATTATGAAGAAGCTGCGTATCGGATTTCTGCTGCCGCATTACTCAACGCGTAGCAGAAGCTTTATGCCTGCAGTCGTGCAGGCGGTCGCGGAATTGGGAGCCGTCGTTGATATCATCCACCCTGTCGACCACGCCGTGGATCTGTCTGAGATTCGCGTCGAGCATGACCTCTACGTTTTGAGGCAGACGAGCAGGCTCTCCCTCAGCTTGGGGGGAGCGCTCCATGCACTGGGTGCCGTGATCGTGAATCCCTATCCAGTGTCTGCGGCACTGAGCGATAAGATCCTGGCGTCGCGAATCCTGCAAGCTGCGGGCGTGCCCACGCCTGTCACATACCTTGCGTCGCAGCCGGACCAATTGCTTCCTCCACTGGAGTCAGGTCCACTAATCGTGAAGCCTTATCGCGGAGGAGGTGGCCACCAAATCCGCATAGTTCGAACCCCTGCTGAACTGGCGGCGGTGGATTGTGGCCGTGATCCGGTATTCGCGCAACGCTATCATGAGAACGACGGTCGCGACCGGAAGATTTACGCGGTTGGCGACCAAATGTTTGGAGTCAAGAAGGTCTTTCCGCGCCGGACAGAAGAAGAAAAGTTCGGCGAGCCCTTCACACTCTCTCCGGAGTTGCGCAACATCGCCGTGCGTTGCGGTGAGGCGTTCGGTGTCGATTTGTATGGCGTCGACATTATCGAGAGTGGAGGGGCGCCCTTTGTTGTGGATATGTGCAGCATCCCGGGCTTCAAAGGGGTCCCGGATGCAATCCGGCTGCTCGCGCAGTATTTCTATCGAGCGGCGGAGCGGGCCGCGCGCGGCGAGCTGTCACAGGGCGCTCGCTTGCCAGTCGCGAGGAGTTACGCCCGTGCCTAAGCACAAGGTGCTGGAAATTCTGACGCAAGGAATGAGGGAGCATCGGGCCGCCCAAGCATGGCTGCAACTTCAACCGAACTCTCGACTACCAGTCAGTCTTGAACTTCTGCAGCGCCGAAGATACAGCACCGTTTACCGACTCAACGATGTCAGGCAGGATGGCACAAGCGTAATTGCCAAGCGATGCCGGATAGCGACAGCGCGAATCGAGCGCATGATCTACCAGGAACTGCTGCCCGTTACTGGAATGCCCCTGCTCGAATGCTATGGCATGGTGCAAGAGCCAGACGGGGAATTCTGCTGGGTTTTCCTGGAAGATGCCCGAGGCGCTTTCTATTCACCGCAGGTTCGGGACAATCGTGAACTCGCAGGCCGGTGGTTGGCGGAAACCCACATAGCCACCGCATCGGCCAATTTGCAGTCGGAGCTTCCGAACCGTGAACTCAACCATTACCTCGAATCGCTGCACGGCTGCCGTGCCATACTTCTGCACCCCGCCAGGAATCAATTGCCGGCCGCCGATGCCGACGTGCTGCATAAAGTTGCAACCTACATCGACACGACCGAATCGCTCTGGAACCGGATCGAGGAAATTTTTGAGGTAATGCCGCGCTCGCTGGTGCACGGTGATTTCGTGATCAAGAATCTGCGTATCCGCGACACTACCGCCGGTCCCGCACTGTTGGTGTTCGACTGGGAATTCGCCGGCTGGGGTGTACCCGCCACCGACTTGGCTCAGTTCATCGATCGTGTGGCCAGTCCAGACCTGAGTATCTATTGCTCAATCTCGAGGCGTGAGCATCCGCATTTGGATTTGCACGATATTCAAGCCGTCGCTGCTTGCGGCAATCTGCTCCGGATGATCGATCAAATCAGTTGGGTCATGTCGGGCTACGAATTTGTTACGCCGCAACAGTTGAATAAGGCTATCGGTCTACTGGGGTGTTATGAAGCGAGCATGATCGAAGCCTTGAGCACCTTCCTAATGGAGCTGACATGATTGACGGTCTCAAAAACGTGCTCGAGCGCTACGACCAGCCTGGCGTGATCCAACTGCGCGGCTTGTTGGAGGAATTGCTCGGTGGCCGGGAGGCAGAGGGCCGAGTGCTTGACCAGCAAGTCCTGCAGGCGCGGTCGTTGCGTGTCTTTCGGCTGCGGTTCCTTATCAATGGCCAGCATCGCCAGGTGATTGTGAAGCGTCTCAGACCTGAGATCGCGCAATGCAGCGAGCTGGTAGAGCGACGCTGGCTGCCCGCGATAGGCATGCGGGAACACGGGCCGGCATTACTTGGGAACGTCGCCGAGCCCACGGGCAACTGCGTGTGGCACGTATACGATGACCTCGGCGACTGTGAACTCGATACCAATCGGCTCAACCGCGAACACATACGCGCGGCCATCGAGTTGATTGCCCGCCTGCACACGCGCTTTGCACATCATCCTTTATTGGGGGAAGTGCGGCTGCACGGCGGTGACTTGGGCATTCACTTCTACGAAACGAACGTGCGCGATGCAATCTATGCGCTCAGCGGGCTTCAGCCCACCCCCAAAGAAAGTGGACTGCACCAGCGACTGCTCGGACGCCTGTATGACCTTCGTGAGGAATTGCCGCAGCGTGCCGAGGCGCTGGAGAAACTGGGTGGTCCGGAGACCTTGCTGCACGGCGATTTGTGGGCCATCAATATTTTTGTCATTCCCATGTCCCATGGCCTGCACGCGCGATTGATTGATTGGGACCATGTCGCCGTAGGGCCGGCAAGTTACGACCTCTCGACTGTTCTCTTGCGTTTACCAGCTCAGGAGCGCCCCTGGGTCCTGAGTGCATACGCAAACGAGACATCACGTGCAGCAGGTTGGACGCTGCCCTCGACTCCGCAGTTGAATTTCCTGTTCGAGACCGCCGAGTACGCGCGCATTGCCAACCGCATCATCTGGCCCGCCATTGCGCTCGTGCAGGAACAGGCATCCTGGGGCTGGGAAGCATTGGCCGAAATCGAAACGTGGTTTGAGAATCTGAAACCGGTGCTACCGTGGGAAAACCAAGCGCGGACCGCAGTGAGCTGAAAACTCCAGTTTCGCTGTTGCCTGATCAGCAGACTCTGACGCTCCAACTCTCGGCTGCCCTGTGCGGTGATGGTCACGAGCGGCAACCGGTGACAGTCCTTAAGCGGAGCCTGCCACCTTTTATGAGCACGTTCCCTAACGAGATTATCACCTGCCAGCTACCAAACGGCCGAAGGCGGCGAGTGTTTGCCAAATATCAGGCGGGACGGAGCCACGAGTCTTATGGGCACCGCGGCGACATTCCTTACGAAACCGAGGTCTATCGCCGCGTTCTCCAGCCACTGCCGGAATTCAGACCGAAATGCCTTGGCGCGCACGCGGATCCTCGCACGGGTGAAGTTTCGCTGTTTCTCGAATACCTCGGTGAGAACGTGCGCCTGAGCGACATGGTTTGGAAACGGTCCGTGCGTCAGCCCTGGGCAATGGCGCAGGCAAGCCGTTGGATTGGGCGATTCCATGCATCACGTCAGGAACACATAGACGACGATTCATTGGCGTTTTTGAAGCGGTACGACGCCGATTACTACCGCGGTTGGTCACAGCGGACTTGTGAATTTGCACGCCCGCTGCACGGCCGCTTTCCATGGCTCGCTCGACTGTGTGAGAGCGACGACTGGTTCGTTCCTTTGCTGGAGGCGCCGCCAACCGTGATCCATGGCGAGTTCTATGCGAAGACGATCCTGGTTCGAAACCAGAGTGTGTTCATGGTGGACTGGGAATCGGCCGCCGTCGCTGCTGGAGAAATCGATTTAGCTGCATTGACCGAAGGAAAACATTGGCCGGCCGTGGTTGTCCGCAAATGTGAGTACGCCTATATACGCGCCCGCTGGCCCGAAGGTGTGCCCGGAAGCTTCAGACGCACGCTCGATGCTGGAAAAATTTATCTGCATTTCCGCTGGCTGGGTGAGCGTCCCGATTGGACAGTCAGGGAAAAAAGCCTTTCGCGATACGACGACCTGTACACAACAGCGATGCGACTGGCCCTGCTCTAGACGAACCAATGGCGAGGAAAATATGCCGACCGTTGTTATTTCACCGCACAACGTAGTGGAATTCCCCGAAGGCGGCGGCCACTTCTGGGTGTACATGCAATACGTGCTTGGCCTGCGCCAACTCGGTTGCGACGTGTACTGGCTGGAAGCATTTCGCACCAAAGGCCGGACGGAACAGGAAGGTGCCGCACTGGAAACGTTTCGTGCGCGCGCAGAAGCGTTCGGCTTGGGCGGCAAAACGATTGTGTACCGGACGCCCAGGGAATTACCGTCCGCGGACATGCCCACCGAGTACCTGGTTATGAGCCGCTCGGAGGCCGAGGCGGTATACAGGCGCGCAGACCTGTTAGTCAATTTTCATTATGCGATGAGCCCCGAATTGCTAGCGTGGTTCCGGTGTACGGCACTGGTGGATATTGATCCGGGACTGCTGCAGTTCTGGATCAGCCGCAAACAGCTCAGCGTACCGCGCCACGATGTTTACTTCACCATCGGCGAAAACATTGCGTCGCGTGCAGCATCAATTTCCGATTTCGGCAGCTTCGATTGGATTCACATTCGTCCACCAATATGTCTGGAGCGCTGGCCTTACGTGTTCGACCGGAACAGCGAGGCGTTCACCACGGTATCCATCTGGGAATCGTCCGATTGGATCGTCGACCGCGATCAAATGTATGCAAACACAAAACGCCAGGCATTTCTGAAATTTGCGGACCTGCCACAACGCACAATCCAGCCGTTGGAGCTGGCGCTGTTCCTGCGCACCGACCACGACATGGCGGATCAAGCGGAATTGGAGAAACGCGGCTGGCGCATCCGCCGATCCCGCGAGGTCGCGTCTACACCGGAACTTTACCAGCAATATATCCAGCGTTCGCGCGGCGAGTTCAGCTGCGCCAAAGCCTCCTATGTGCAATTTCAGAATGCTTGGATCAGCGACCGAACCATCTGCTACCTGGCGAGCGGCAAACCAGTGGTGATCCAGAATACGGGTCCGAGTTCCTTTCTGCCGAGTGGCGAAGGGATGTTTCGTTTCTCCACACTTGACGAAGCAGTCAGCGCATTGGATGCCATAAATGCCGATTATGAGCGCCACTGCCGGGCAGCCCGCGACATTGCCGAAGCAAACTTTGACTCCAGGCGAGTTGCAGAACGTATCCTGAACTCCGCGCTGCCACGAACTTCTACACAAAGTAGGCAGGTCGGTTAATTCAAGAAGTGCCGCGAGCATTCGCCAGCAAAATCCAAAAGGCGAAATAGATCGGTGTAGTCATCAGAAACACATCGACCAGCCCGTGGATCAGAAATATCGCGACGGCGAGAGCAGCGGCTTCCACGCGCCACGGCACTCGAGCCAGCATAAGTACGAAAGCTGCTAATCCCAGAATCCCGCTTCCGGTCAGTAGCTCGAGATACAGATTGTTCGAGTAGATGTTTGTATCCCAATGCTCGGCGTTCAAATACTTGCCATATTCCAACCGGTAGTTCCTGAAAAGCCATGGAACACCGAATCCGGCATAAGCTGCCAGTGCATAGGCCGACGCAACACCCGATGTTATGGTTTTTTAACATCAGGGGCGCACTGCTCAGGGCGACAAGTACGAACGTCCATTGCAGATTGGTCAAACCGAGCCATGTGTAGCGTAGTTCGAAGGGAATCTGTGCAACCAGGAGGACCACCGCTGCCTGCAAGATCCGTTCAGCGGCCATGGCGGTGCTTTTATCACACTCGGAAGTCTTTTTGTTCGACGAGGCATTGCGCGTGCAGTTGGATACGTAGACGCTTGTTCCGTCTTCCGCGCTGAAGTGCACGTCGAGTGCCGGAGCGTCGCAGTTGACCTTTCCGCTTCGGCGCGTCCGCCTAAGTTAAATATGCATTTTAGTCAGCTTACAGGCTGAAAGGAGATTGAAGTAATGCTTAAATTTTCTTTCCCCAGAGCGTCACTGGTGATCTTGTTATGTTTAACGCTCTCGAGCACTGCATTAGCTCAGATTTACACCCCGCCTTCGCCTGCTCCCGCCCCGTCTCCGACGACAACGCCGGCCCCGTCTCCGACGCCCACTGTGACAACACCCACACCTACTCCTACTCCAGCGCCGGCGACTTCACCGGCACCGTCTCCGACGCCGACGACGATAACGACCGCGCCCGCGACGACGACTACCACGACCACGACAACGACTACTACCAGTTCTGCGACTTCGGCCGCGAGCAGCCCGGCAACGGCCACCGTCTCGAATATTCCGGGATACTCATCCAATGCGAACTACAGCACGGCAAAAACGGTTGCCTATATCGTTGCGCCATTTGCGATCGTGGCGGGGACGTACTTCCTTGGTCACCAGCACCAGATAGAAATTCATCCGAACGCCGGGTTCTTCTGGCCTCACCATACGGATAACGGAAACCTCAGGGACGGGGGTATGTATGGTCTGAAGGCAAGCTCCGCTCTCACGGACAACTTTGATATCGAGGGGAACTTCGCCTATGTCAACCACTTTGAAGGCCGGTTCTCCCCGACGGTGCTGGATCAATCGTTTGGCATCCTGCCGCATACAGTTCACGGTCTGATTTATGACGTAAACGGCCTCTATAACTTCGGCCGAGGTCCGCTGTTCGGCAGCAGCTTCTTCCCTTACGTTACGGCAGGAGTTGGCGGCCTTTCGACACTCGTTCAAAACGGCAGTACGGCGCTGATGGATGGCCAGGTCTATACAAATGTAACCGGAGCGCCTGTTCTCGATACAGGACGCAAAGTCGTCGTGGCCGACAACAGTGCATTTTTCAGTGTGAACTATGGTGGTGGAATTAAAACCTCGCGGCTGTGGGGCCCCATGGGTGTTCGCGCGGACGTCCGGGGCCGGACGTTTCCGAACTTCCGTCACGACGCCCTGACGTGGCTTGAAGCGACCGCCGGATTGATGTTCACTTTCGGCGAATAGGCGGGGTTTGTGCATTGGGCTTTGCCTAACAAATACCGGGCGGTCATTACTTGAAGCTGCGCGCTGTCGCGCTTGCGCTTCGCCGACCGCCCCTACAGCTTGTGGTCCCCAACTGTAGGGGCGCTCTATGAGCGCCCACGATGTTTCCGTTGGGCAAAGCCCTGAGTAAACGCCTTTCTCATTGACTTCGTTCTGCAGCGAGGAGGAGAATCCTCCTCGTATGCGTCGGTTCAGCGGGTGTATGGGCGTGGTCGCAATGCTATTCGCATTGCTATTCGCTCCGCTGTTTCATGTCCACGACACCGACGACCACGGCCATCCCGGATCCTTTATTCACGCGCATTTTCCGGATGTCGAAGAGCCCGCAGCGCATTCGGAACCATCGGTTGAAACGGAGCACTCGCATCAACACGTGCGTTGGGTTGATGTTTTCACCATCAGCGCACCTGTACTGCTCGCGTTCCAAGTGGTAGGAGAGTTCTCGGAACCTCTGTCCATACCGGCACCGCCACTGAGCCGCGCAGTCATTTCACTGCAGACTTTGAGGGCGCATAGCCCGCCGGAACACTTCGGACCACCTCCAAGATCTCCTCCAGCCCTCTAATTCGCCGCGCATAGGAAGCGGACGCTAAGCAGTCGTCTGTCTTCTCAATCCCTTTTCTAACAATTTCGAAACACGACTTTTTATGAACAAGTTGTCTAGAGCGGCAGTGCCGGCACTGCTGATGATTTCGTGCTTGATACCAGGGTGTGCGACTCCAGCGCCGACTCCGGCCTCTGCGCCAGCTGCGGAGCCTGAAACATTATCCCGAACTGAATTTACGGATCGAGTGGAGAACTATTTCGAATACGAGCCGCTACATGCCGGGAAGCCCAGTCAGGTGCGGATCCATTTAACAGATCTATCCGACGGATCACCCGTTGAAAAAGCGGAAGTGACGTTGACCGTTTCCCCGAAAGGCGCGCCGTCTCCGGTCGTTCAGACTACCAGCCGTATTGGAAAAGTGACGGGCATCTACGTTGCCGAACTCACGGTGCCCAACCCAGGCACCTATGACATCGAATTTCGCATCAAGAACGCGAAGCTGGACGAACGTATTCCGCTGACGGATTTCAAAGTCGAGTGAGGACTGATGATGAAGAATCAATTTTTAACTCTGTCAATTATGGTGACGGTTATCTCGACCTTCACTGCTTCAGCCAACGCGCAGCCATCGACTGCGCCGCTGACGCTGGAGCGAGCCGTTACCGCCTATATGGAGCGAAATCTCGAACTGCAGGCCGACCGATATCGCCTGGAGCGTACAAAAGCCGATGCAATCGCTGCAAGGCTGCGGCCGAATCCCGGATTGTCCGTAACGACGGAAAACCTGAAATTTACTGGTCCTGTTGCGTTTGGCAGGTTGTACGAAGTCGGTATGGCCTACTCCGACACGATCGAGCTCGGCGGCAAGCGCAGGCTGCGAGAGCAAGTGGCGGCAGCAACGATATCGGCTGCCGAAGCCAGATTCGCTGATTCGATTCGCAAAGGTATTGCAGAGGTGAAACGGCTGTACTTTCAGGCGGTGCTTGCCCGCCGGGATATCCAGGTCGCAACCGAAAACCAGCAAATGTTCCAGCAACTGGTTCAATTGAACCTTGCGCGATTTCAACAGGGCGCGATACCCGAAGCCGATCTCATCAAAGTACGGCTGGAACGAATCAAATTTGATTCCACCCTCAAGCAGGCGGAACTCGGTTTCAAGCAGGCCATGTTCCGGCTGGCAGAGCGTCTGGAAGATGATGCCGTTGCCAGGCAGGATGTCGCCGCCGGCCTGGATTTACCGCTTTTTAATCCAAATCTGGATTTACTGCTGGAAATCGCGCTTCGTGAGCGCCCGGATATACAAGCTGGCGAACGTGAAGTTGCTGCCGCCAGAGAGCGAATACTTCTCGAAGAAGCCCGTGCCAAACCCGACATCTCGCCTTTTGCCGGGTACAAACGTGTGGCATCCGACGACACCCTGATGTTCGGCGTGACGATTCCCTTGAAAGTCAGAGACCGGAACCAGGCCGGCATTGCTCGCGCTCAGGCGGATGAAAAAGCGGCGGTGGCCTTACTCGAAGTTGCGAAAAGCCACACCATCGAAGAGGTCAATGCCGCCTACGCAGCGTTTCAAACGGCTCGGGAACAGGTACAGAC
>WNEW01001792.1_pt1 | contig 11500 bp, 9 predicted proteins | sample 5399891 | NCBI WGS metagenome assembly WNEW01 (sample SAMN13153336, study PRJNA577476) | soil metagenome | isolation source: 40 cm grassland meadow soil pre-rain plot 5 | place: USA:California | collected 2015-09-08 | reverse complement strand
GGAATCGTCCAGGAACATGTACTCCGAGCACGGATTCGACGCATTGATGGGAGCCGTATTCTTCGACGTGTGCCACCGGTTGATGGTCGTGTCGTACTGCATGCCCGGATCCCCACAGATATAGGCCGACTCCGCAATCATGCGCATCAGTTCCCGCGCCTTGTAGGTCTCCACCGGTTCGCCCGTAACGATCGCGTGGGTTGTCCAATTCCCGTCATTGACGACGGCCTGCATGAATTCATCGGTCACGCGCACGCTATGGTTTGCGTTCTGGAAAAAAATCGATGAATATGCTTCTCCATCCACACCCCCGTCGTAGCCGTTATCCAGCAGCACCCACGCCTTCTTCTCTTCGTTCGCCTTGCTGTTGATGAATTCAACGATGTCCGGATGACCGGCGTTCAAAATGACCATCTTTGCCGCGCGCCGTGTCTTGCCGCCGGACTTGATCACGCCCGCAAAGGCGTCAAAACCCTTCATGAAGGATACCGGACCCGACGCGATGCCGCCGCCGGAAAGCTGTTCCTTGGAAGAACGGATGGAAGAGAGATTGCTGCCGGTTCCCGAGCCCCATTTGAAAAGCATCCCTTCGGTCTTGGCGAGCTCCAGAATCGAGCTCATCGTGTCTTCAACGGAATTGATGAAACAAGCCGAGCACTGCGGGTTCGGCTCAATCCCGCAGTTGAACCATACCGGTGAATTGAACGCCATCATCTGGTTCAGCAAAAGATGAACCAGTTCGTCATGAAAAATCGCGGCGTCCTGCTCGCGGGCGAAATAGCCGCCTTCGGATCCCCATTCCGTAATCGTTGACGCGACGCGGCCGATCAATTGGCGCACGCTCGATTCACGTTCCGGTGTGCCGCGTTTGCCGTGGAAATATTTGGAAGCGACGATGTTGGTCGCGGTCATCGACCAGCTTTTCGGAACCTCGACGTTCTTTTGTTCGAAAATGACCTCCCCCGATTCACTGGTAATGGCGGCCGTCCGATATTCCCATTCGACGGTGTCGTAAGGCGAAATGCCTTCACGCGATGCCTTCACGCGTAAAATAACGGCCGAATTCGAGTCCCTTATGCCCCTTCGTCAGGTCCCCATTTCCGTCGGCTTTTCTCTCCAGAACTTCCTCTTTCATGGACAGCTCCCTCCTTATATTGTGCTCGTTTTGACTGAATACGCAAGATATCGAGGTGGACGGACAGATCAGGTCCAGCCGGCAAATGCCGTCAGGATGCGGCGGGCAGCGTCACCGTAAAGCATGCCCCCTTGCCCGGACCATCGCTTTCGGCAACAATGGTGCCGCCGTGCAGGGTGACGAGGTCTTTCACAATGGCAAGACCAAGGCCAAATCCGGAATAGGGCTTCAGCTGGGGAGGGTGGCCCCGGCGGAAACGTTCGAAAATATGAGGTAACTGGTCTGGGCTGATGCCGATGCCATTATAGCGAACGCATAACTTCAGAGCAGACGAGCCATTGTAGGCCTGGATTTGAACCTCGCCATTGGGCGAAGCGAACTGGATGCAGTTTGTTAAGAGGTTCCAGCAAATCTGCCACAGACGCCGGGCGTCCCCGCGAACCATCAGGGGACGCTCGAGATCGACCTGGACCAAAGTTCTGCTCAAAGCGGCTGTGGGTTGGATTTCGTCGACGACTTTTTCGATAACCGCCACGAGATCCAACGTATTCATTTCGACTGCTACTCGGCCTGCATCCAACTGGCACGCGTTCAGCAGTTCCTCGATGAGTTTCACTTGCACGTTCGCGTTTCGCTCGATGATCTCGATGGTGTGCGCACGATGGTCATCGCGTCCGCCGCGCAGGAGAAATGCCGCTCCGATAATCGCCATCAGTGGTGATCGCAACTCATGTGCGGCAATAGCGACGAGATCGTCTTTCTGCTTCCGTTCTCCGCTTGCGGCTTGCCGCTCCTGAATGCGTTCAATAACAAAGCCGGCCTCCAGGGCGATCAACTCCAACAAAGCGGTGTCGTCGTCAGAAAAAGAACGGGACTGCTCAAACTGAAGCATGACTTTCCCCATCAATTTCTTGGTTGCATAGATGGGGAAGGCCAGCTCATGCAACCGGCCTTGTTGAACCGTCTGCGCATTCGGTGCCAGGTTCTTGAATTCGGTAAGCGCCACAAACGCCCGATCGGGCTTGAGGATTTCCTGGGCGGCATCGAGCGTGAGGGCGTAGACACGCTCGAGACTGTCTGCATCCCACAATTCTGGAATGAATCGCAGAAGGAAACGCAAGCCGCTAAGTTCTCGTTTCGCGCCCTTCGACATGGTGCCCAGACACTACGGCTCTCCGAGGGCACCCGGCAATCGGTGAAAAGGGGGAACGGCTGTAGGAGAAACCCTGACCCGGTGCAACTACTGTAGGGGCGGTCGGCAGAATATTCCCTTCCCTCGCAGAGGAGGGGAGGCTGCGGCATCAATCGAAGGTGCGAAGCCACCGAAAGCGCCGCAGACGGGCGCGAAGCGCGAGCGCGATAGCGCGAAGCCGTAATAGTGGTCAGCTCGGCTAAGTCTTCAGGGCTGAACAGGTTCGCCGAACCGACCATTAATTGAGGCTTCGCCCTATCGGGCTCGCGCTTCGCGCCCGGCGCGCCATCTATTAAGCTGGCGCGTCCACCCCTCCTCTGCGAGGAGGGGAATACCCGCTCAATCCACGAGTCCTTCCTTTATCGCGTACCGGGTGAGCTCGGCATTGTTCTTCATGTTGAGCTTTTCGAGGAGGCGAACGCGATAGGTGCTGATGGTTTTGACGCTGAGGGCAAGTTCCTGGGCGACCTCCGTCACTGTTTTGCCTGACGCAATCATGCAAAGCACCTGATATTCGCGGTCGGAAAGAATCTCGTAAGCCGGCCTGGCGGTATCGGTTCCGAGATCGTAGACAAGTTTTTCGGCCAGCGAAGCGCTCACATATTTACCCCCGCGGACAACTTTTCGAATGGCCTGGACCAGTTTTGCGGGAGCGCTGTCTTTAGTCACGTATCCGGCTGCGCCGGCGCGCAGGACGCGCACGGCGTACTGATCTTCGGGATGCATGCTGAGAACCAGCACGGGAAGGCGCGGCGACGCGGCATGGAGCTCCTTCAGCACGTCAAGCCCGCTCTTGTTCGGCATGGTGATATCGAGCAACACGACATCACATGGTTGATTTTTGATCACACGTATTGCTTCGTGACCATCGGAGGCTTCGCCGCTGACCGTCATTCCTCCGCTTTCCGAAACGATACGTTTAATTCCTTCACGCACGACGGCGTGGTCGTCGACTACAACAACATTAATCACTTGAGGGGGGCGGAAATCTCGATCCGGGTTCCCCTTCCCGGCGAGGAATAGATGTTAAATTGGCCACCGACGCGGTGGACGCGCTCTGTCATTCCGACAAGACCGAACGACTTTGGGTCATCGATCTGCTGTCTCGTGATGCCTTTGCCGTTGTCGGCAATAGAGATTGAAAGAACATCCCGAGTCGATTTTACTGCAATCCGAACCACCGTTGCGATGGCGTGCCGCATAACGTTGGTCAGGGCTTCTTGAACGACCCGAAACAGCGCAGCCGCAATATCACGGGAGAGATTCAAAGTTTCGCTCGATGATTCGAAGATGCCGCGGATGCGCGTCCGTTCTTGAAATTGAGCAAGCTGCCATTCAATAGCGGCGGACAGACCGAGCTCATCTAAGATCGAGGGACGCAGTTCCGTAACAATCTGGCGAACCCTTTCGATCGTTTGATCCACCTCAGCGATCATCGATTTGATTTTCTTGCGGGTTCCATCTTGTGTCTTGCCCTGCACCCATGCCAGATCCATCTTCAGGATCGTCAATGCCTGTCCTAATTCATCATGGATCTCCCGAGCCACCCGCTTGCGTTCTTCTTCGCGCACTTCGTCGAGCCGGGCTGCAAATTCGCGGAGCTGTTCCCGCGATAACCGGAGAGACTCCTCCGTCCGCTTGTGGTTCGTAATGTCGCGAATGGTCACGGTGGTGGTGGGGGCGTGTTTCCCCCGGTGTTGAACAGGACCGAAGCTGAAGCTGTACCACCGTTCTTGATCTCCATTAACACCGGTCACCTCACACGTGGTAGATTGACCGGAATCAAAAGCAGCCGCTACACATTTTTCCATTTTGATGGCGTCGGCTTTGGATACGTACTGGTTAAGCCAGGTCCCGCTCAATGCACGGGTCGAATAACCCCACGCCGGACGGTTGACGAACGTGATTCCCGTCCTGCGATCGACGGTCATGATCGTATCGGGAGCGTTTTCGACAAGCGAATACCAATTATTCAGAGTCTCCTTCAATAGCTTTTCGATCCCCTTCGTTTCGCTTAAATCAACTATCGCGAGCCGGTAAATGACTTCATGATCTCGCAGCGAGGACTTTATCGAAAGCTGGACGGGCACGACTCGCTCGTTGGCGAAGAGATCGGCGCTGGTAGTTTCTGTTGCCGGCTCCCGCCGAAGACGGGCCAGGAGTTCCAAGAAGCGGGATACGTCGTGCCGCGCGACAAATACAAGAAATGGCCGGCCCCGCAACCACTCAATCGGAAATGCCAGCATGCGCGCTGCTCGCTCATTCAAATCGAGGATCATGCCCCGCCTGTCCAAGCTGATAAGGGACATGGGAGCAAAGGTATAGAGCTCCTCATAACGGCGAAGCGCTTCGCGCAGTTGCTCACGTTCGTGCTGCTGCTGGACTCGCTGTACCTCAGCCTTCAGCCGCTCCACCTCGCGATGTTCCCCTCCTCGCAGAGGAGGGGTGGCGCGAAGCGCCGGGGTGGTCAGTTCGGCCGCACCCTTTCCCCGGTCTTCGATTGAGGCTTCGCCCTTTTCTTGAGACTGCGCGCTATCGCGCTTGCGCTCCGCGCGGGCTCGCGCTTCGCGCCCTCCTCTGCGAGGAGGGGATTTGTGTAACTGCTTCATGGCTGTTTTGCGCGACGCGAATCCATATCCAAGAAAATCATCACAACACCATCGATTTTGTTATCGAGCGTGCGATATGGTCTGATTCTCATCGAATAGCATCCTCCGTCGTTATCTTCAACCCGGAATTCTTGTATTTCTAAAGAGTCGATCGTTCGTTGGATCGCCTGTCGCAAATCGGGCGTCTTGACGTTGGGTTTGATGTCGGTGAGGGGCCGGCCGATATCGGATGGAATCAGATTCATGACCTTTTCTGCCATCGGCGTAAACCGCCGTACGCGAAAATCATTACCCAGCATGACGATTGGTATATTGACGCTGCTCAGCAGATTGCTGAGGTCGCTGTTGGCTTTCGTGAGCTCGTCGTTGCGGTTTTGCATTTCTTCGTTGACTGTGGTCAGCTCTTCATTTGTGGACTGAAGCTCCTCTTTCGCGGTTTCCAGCTCTTCGTTGATGCTTTGCAGCTCTTCATTGCTGGATTGGATCTCCTCATTGGCCGACCGCAATTCTTCATTCGTGGTCCTCTGCTCCTCGATGATCGACTGCAGATATTCGCGCGTCGCTTCCAGTTCCTCTTTCAAGCTCTTGTTTTCAAGGTCCACTTGAGACACTTGCTTTTTACCGTTTTTCTTGTCCGGCGCCTCTTTTTTGTCCTTCTTTGATCTTTCGGCAGGCGGACGGCTCGCTTCTTCAAACACAACCAGGTAATAACGCTCCCCGCCCGGAATATTCTTGATTGGGCTGATTTCGAAATTGACAGCCTTCAAGCGGCCGCCGTCCTGGTCGATGAGCACACCGTCTTTACGAACCGAACCGTCCCGCTTGGCTTTCTGAAAAGCAACGCGGAGCTCCAGCTGAAGGCCAGTCTTGACCATTCTCAACAAATTCAAACTCGCGTCGCCGGGAAGTGGATCCAGAAACGGCCCCGTTTGCCCGATGAACTGGATTATTTCAAGCCGGTCATTGACGATGACGCTGGGCGGAGAATAGCGGTACAAGAGCATCTGCTCCCCAACTTTCTGCAGATCCAGCGGTTTCTGTACTTCAGTGTCTGGCCGAACTTCCTGCTCTGCGTTGAAGCGCGGCATGAAATCGAACGGGACTGGGGATTGCACCGTCTTCTTCGTATAGATTCTGTGCTTCTTGTCCAGGGGAACAAACAGATCTCCGAAACCTCCAACAGTTTCTGAAGAACCCAGGAACAAGATTCCACCCGCATTGAGAGCATAGTGAAAGAGCGGAAGGATCCTCTTTTGCAGGACCTGCGACATGTAAATCATCACATTGCGGCAACTGATCAGGTCCAATTTTGAAAACGGCGGGTCCCTCGCTAGATCCTGTTTCGCAAAAACCACCATGTCCCGAATATTTTTGTTGATCTGGTATCCGTTCTCGACCTTCAGGAAAAAGCGGCGCAACCGGTCCGAGGTGATGTCCAGCGCAACACTTTCCGGATAAATGCCTGACCGGGCCTTAGCAATGATGCTCTCACTTAAATCCGTCGCGAAAATTTGGATCTGCATATTGGCCGCTTTTTCGCCTAAGACCTCCAAAAGGATGACGCCGATCGAATAGACCTCCTCACCCGTCGAGCAGCCGGGAACCCAGATTCGGATCGGAAGGTTGGGAGGCTTTTGAGTCATGATCGCGTGAAAGGCGACGTTCTTCAACGCTTCGAAGGAATCCGGCTCACGAAAGAAAGCGGTGACATTGATCAGGACGTCGTTGAACAGGGCTTCCACTTCATCCCGATGCTTACGAAGGTACAGCAGATAGGCTTCGAGTTTGTCGATCTTCCGGAGGAACATCCGCCGCGTGATTCTCCGTTTGATGGTGCCCGGCTTGTAAAAACTGAAATCGACTCGGCTGAAATTGCGCAGCAAGAGGAAGATCTTATTTAGCGTTTCATCGGAGGTTATCCGCTCTTCGGCCTCGATCTTATCGTCTGGAGCGAAGACTTGCACATGCGTCGCAATGCGTTTTAATTCACGGGCGATGGCTTCCGGCGGCAAAATGAAGTCCACATTTCCTGCAGCAATGGCGCTGCGGGGCATGGCACTGTATTTGGCTGACTGCTCGTCTTGCGCGAAGGTCACGCCGCCCATCGCCTTAATGGCCTGCAGTCCCAGAGTGCCGTCGGAAGCGGTGCCGGAAAGGATGACACCGATAGAGCGGCTCTGATAGGAATCCGCCAGTGACCGAAGGAAAAAGTCGATCGGCATGCGCAAACCGCGGTCCGGACTTAACGGCGAAAGGTGCAGCACGCCATCCGAAATCGACATATCGGCATTGGGCGGGATGACATATACATGATTGGCATGAACCTGCATGCCCTGCGTTACCTCAACGACCGGCATCCGCGTCGCTTTCGCCAACAACTCCGACAGCATACTCTCATGCTTCGGCGCAAGATGCTGAACCAGCACAAAAGCCAGGCCGGTATCGTCGGGCAAAGCCCTTAGCAACTGCTCAAATGCTTCCAGACCGCCCGCCGATGCGCCAACACCGACAACCGACAATCGATGCTCATTGCTGGACGTCTCGCCTTTGGATGAAAGCTGTTTGGCCGCCGGTGGATTGCTGGCGGACTTGGCCGGGACACGTGCAGCTCGCGCCTTATCATTGTTCTTAGAACGGCTGGCATTGGGCCGTTTGGCCTTCTTTGCCATCAGGACCTCCGGAGCGGCCCATTATCCCCATATCTCCTCAGCAGAGGCAAGAATCATCCGGTCTTTTCTTCAGACAGAAGCATCCGCCCGATGGTCGCTGCCTGCGCTTCACGTCCCGCCGCAATATCGCTAAAGCGGTCGGCGGCTGCACGACCGTTGCATTGCGCACTATGAGCTCCTGATTTCACTATACGCTCTAACGCCCGTGGGAAATCGGTCACAAAGAGGCACAAAATTCACAAGAGTTTTGTGATTTTTGTGGCTAATTCAAAAAGCCACGGATTCGCGCCAGCGCCTGCGCGGCCGGTGTGTAGTCTTTGTCTTCGGCGAGCGCCTTGCGATATTCGTCTTTCGCGCGAAGCCAGTCACGCTTGGATTCATAAGCGCGGCCGAGGTTCATGTGCGGATAGCAGTAGCTTTGGTAGCGAGGAGCCTGAAGGGCGCGCTCGAGCCAGGGAATGGCTTCGTCGATCTGGCCCTTCATCATGAGATAGGATCCGATATCGTTGTAAGGATTTCCGAACGTGGGATCGACATCGATGGCTTTAAGGCATTCTGCAATCGCTTCGTCAATGCGGCCCATCCAACTGTAAGTCCAGCCGAGAAACGTGTGGGCTTCTGCGGTCGGATACGCGTCAATCGACTTCTTGTAGAGTTCGACGGCCTCGTCCAACTCTTTTTTCATCTGGTGTTCGTACGCCTTCCGAAAAAACCGGTCCGCGCGTTCCTGGCGTGTTTCTTCTGCCATGGATCAAATAAATTCCAGAGCGACACGTTCGGGGATGATCTTTTTCTTGTATGCCTCCTGAAACAGCCTGCGCACCGCCTTCTTCCCCTCGCTGCCGTAGTTGAGCGTCAATTCATTCACGTACATTCCGATAAACCGGTCTACACGCTGCATGTCGAGGCCTCGCGAAAATTGAATCGCGTAGGCGGTAGCCTCTTCCCTATGATCCAGTCCGTATTGGATGCTATTGCGGATATCTTGCGCGACCTGCTCCATAACTTTTCGCCCGAGATCGCGTTTGATGACGTTGCCGCCGAGCGGCAACGGCAATCCGGTTTGTTTGAGCCACCATTGTCCCAGATCGACAACGTTATGAAGGCCTAATTCACGATACGTGAGCTGGCCTTCGTGGATCAGAAGCCCCGCATCGTAATTCCCTTTCTGGACCTCATCGAGAATTTTGTCGAACGGGACAACTTCGTATTTGACGGCGGGCTCGAACAGGCGCAGCGCGAGAAATGCAGATGTCAACGTCCCGGGAATCGCTACGACGTTGTTTGCGAGACTTTTCGCGCGCATCGGCTTTCCCGAAACCACAATCGGGCCGTAATTCCTGCCCATGCTCGCGCCGCAAGACAGCAGCGCATATCGGTCCCCCATGTAGGCATAAGCGTGGAAGGAAATGGCCGATACGTCATACTCGCCCTTCATGGCCTTCTCGTTCAGGGTTTCGATATCGCTGAGCGTATGAACATAGTTCAGCTCTCCCGTATCGATTTTCCGCGTCGCCAGAGCGTAAAACATAAAGGCATCGTCCGAGTCCGGACTGTGCGCAACATGAATATCCGTTTTCATAGGCGGAGTAGGATATCAGAACTTTACATTCCCCTCCTCGCAGAGGAGGGGAATGCTTAAACCTCCACATTGTCGATAAGCCGTGTGCCACCGATCCAGACGGCAGCAGCGATTCGAACAGGATCGGAAGTAGTCGAGAGCGGTTGAATTTCGGCGGGATCAACGATCTCCAAATATTCGACGCGGACGAGCGGCTCGGACTCGAGGATCGCGATTGCAGCTTCTCGAACCTTCGATGCATCGCGCTCGCCGGAGCGAATACGTTTGACTGCTTCTTCGAGCGCACGGTAGAGAACCGGTGCGGCTTTCCGCTCGGCGGAATTCAAGTGCTGATTCCGCGAGCTGATCGCCAAACCGTCGGGCTCGCGAACCGTTGGTACCGCGGCAATTTCGACGGGAATATTCAGGTCCGCCACCATGCGCCGGATGACTGCCAGCTGTTGCATATCCTTTTCGCCGAAATAGGCGCGGTCCGGGCGGACGATGTTGAACAACTTCAGAACAACTGTTGCCACTCCGCGGAAATGTCCCGGCCGGAATTTGCCGCAGAGATGTTCGCTTACCCGCGTAACCTCCGCGGAGGTCAACTGCGGGATCGGGTACATTTCGTCCGGCGATGGATTGAAAACGACGTCCGTACCCTGCTGCCGGCAAATCTCCAGGTCCTTTTCCAATGCTCGTGGATATCTGGCGTAGTCCTCGTTTGGACCGAATTGAAGAGGATTGACAAAAATGCTGACGACGACGATGCCGCATTCCCTGCGGGCGGATCGAATCAACGCTTCATGACCCGCATGGAGCGCTCCCATAGTTGGAACAAGGCCGATGACGCTACCGGAACTTCTCGATGAGGCAAGGGCTTCTCGAACGTCCTTAACGTTTTGGACTACATTCACGGGCGGCGCCGTATCAATTGAGGTTTCGCGCTTCTCTCGAAGCTGCGCTACCGCGCTCACGCTCCGTGCGGCTTTGCGCCTCGCCCGCTTCGCTCGTCGATCGGCGGACGTCCTCGATGTATGCGCGCGCCGCTGAAACAATTTGTCCGGAAAGCTCCGTGTATTGCTTCGCGAAGGGCGGAACGGGACCGTCCGAGAGTCCAAGCATGTCGTAACTGACGAGGACCTGACCATCGCACGCCGGGCCAGCACCAATGCCGATCGTAGGCACTTTCAAACTGGACGTTACCCGGCCGGCCAACTCGGCAGGAATCGACTCGAGAACAATCGCAAACACACCCGCCTTCTCGAGAACATCGGCATCTTTAAGAAGACGCTCCGCAGCTTCGGAGTCGCGGCCCTGCGGGCGAAATCCGCCCAACTGATGCACCGATTGGGGCGTCAACCCAAGATGTCCCATAACCGGAATTCCGATCTCGACCAGCCGCCTGGCTGTCTCCACGATATGGCTCCCGCCGCCTTCGATCTTCACGGCAGCCGCGCCGCCTTCCTGAATCAACCGGCCGGCATTTCGCATGGCTTCTTCCATGCTGAGCTGGAAGGTGAGAAAGGGCATGTCGGCCACGATCAGCGCCCGCTTCGCGCCACGGCTCACGGCCTTCGTGTGATGAATCATCATGTCGAGAGTCACCGGAAGTGTATTATCAAAGCCCAGGACAACCATGCCGACGGAATCTCCAACCAAAATGATGTCGATACCCGCGCGGTCCAACAGCCGTGCCATAGTGTAGTCATACGCCGTTAAGACGGCGATCTTCTCGCCGCGTTCTTTCATCACCCGAAGATCTGGAACCCGTACCGGTTTCATTTCCTATAAGAATACACGCGTCTCGTGGGGAGATATAAGCCTGTAGTGTACCTGCCGCCACACAATGCGTGTCGACAACGCCGAAGAGATCATATTGTAAAGATAAAGCAGCGCCACCAGGGGTGAACACAAAATATAGAACCAGCCGCGCGCCGAGCGCGCCGGCGGCGGCAGAGTGGTTTGAACAGCCCGATAACGCGTCCAGTTATTCGCAATAGACAGTAAGTAGACGACGAGCCAGAGAAGCGGATGCGTGAACGGGAGGATCAGGGCTGCCGCATTGAAGACCGCATATCCGGCAAAACCGACGCGCCAAAGTCGGCTGTGATAAACCCGCGTGATGACGATTTGACGTGTTGTAAATTCGAAAAGCTCTCGCCACGAGCACTCACCGTAGGTTGGGATCAGGCATTCCGGGATGAATTCGATCTTCATGCCTTCGCGGTGGGCGGCATTTGTGATGGCATAATCGTCGCTCACGGCCCCGCACCAGGCCCGAAGGATATCCAGCCGCTCGAAGGCTTGACGATATATCGCCATCGATCCGCC
>WNEW01003083.1_pt1 | contig 11503 bp, 9 predicted proteins | sample 5399891 | NCBI WGS metagenome assembly WNEW01 (sample SAMN13153336, study PRJNA577476) | soil metagenome | isolation source: 40 cm grassland meadow soil pre-rain plot 5 | place: USA:California | collected 2015-09-08 | reverse complement strand
CGTCTCTTTCGTCGAAATCCAGTCCCTCGCGGAGATCGGGAGGATTTCCGTCCGCAACCCCGAGTTCACCCGCGCCGTGATGGAAGATCCGCGCTTCTCGGTGGACGACATTCCGTTGGTGACGCTGATCCGCCACGCGCTCGGCCTCGAGTGGACGCGCGACCCCTTCGACCGCATGCTCGTCGCCCACAGCACGGCTCGCCGACTGCCGCTTTGTACGACCGACCGCAGCATTCGCGCTCATCATCGGTTGGTCGCCACGGAGTAGGACGGCGGCTTGCACCGCCCGGAGCGGCGGCTTACCGTAAGAGCCCACAAAGGAGCCATCCGATGAGTGAAGGCGGCCAGTTGATCCGAGGGCTCGAGGGCGTCGTCGCCGCCGAGACGCGGCTGTGCGATCTCGATGGCGCCAACGGGCGCCTCGCCTACGGGGGCTTCGACATCGCCGACCTCGCGCGCCAGGCGACGTTCGAGGAAGTCTCCTACCTCCTCTGGCAGGGCGACCTGCCCAGCAAAGCCCAGCTCGATCGCTTCACCACCGAGCTGATCGCTGCGCGCGGGATTCCCGGCGAGCTGATCCAGGAGTTCCGCCTGATGCCGAAGGCGACCGATCCCATGCGCGTGCTCCAGGCGGCGGTCGCCGTCCTGGGAATGCACGATCCCGACACCACCGACAACTCCCACGCGGCGAATCGGCGCAAGGCGGCGCGGCTCACGAGCCAGATGGCCACGGCGATCTGCGCTCATCATCGAGTGCGGAGCGGCGAGGAGCCGGTGGCGCCGTCGCCCGAGCTGGGTCACGCGGCGAACTTCCTCTACATGCTCACGGGCACGCGCCCGACGGCGACGGCGGCCAAGGCGTTCGACGCGAGCCTCACGCTCTACGCCGAGCACGAGATCAACGCCTCGACCTTCACCACGCGCGTGATCACGTCCACCCAGTCGGACATGCACTCGGCGGTGGCCGGCGGCGTGGGCGCGCTCAAGGGCCCGCTCCACGGCGGCGCTGGCGAGGCCGTGATGCGGACGCTGATGGAGATCGGCGATGTCGCCAACGTCGATCGCTTCGCCACCGACGCGGTGGCCACCAAGCGGCGCCTCATGGGCTTCGGCCACCGCGTGTACAAGGCCGGCGATCCACGCGCGGCGATCCTGCGCGGCATGGCGGAGGACGCGTGCCGGCAGTCGGGTCAGTTCAAGTGGTACGAGATGGCCGTCGGCCTCCACGAGCGCATCAACAAGGCCAAGGGCCTGATCCCCAACGTCGACTTCTATTCGGCGCCGCTCTTCTACTCACTCGGGATTCCGGTGGACCTGTTCACGCCGGTCATCGCCGCCGGCCGCATCGCGGGCTGGAGCGCGAACATCATCGAGCAGCACGACGACAACCGTCTGATCCGCCCGCGCGCCGACTACAAGGGCCCCGGCCGCCGCGACTGGGTCCCGCTGGAAAAGCGGTGATGACACGCCTCGGAGCGGTGGGGGGCTTCAGAGCGGTGGGGGGCCTCGGAGCGGTGGGGGGGCTTGGGGGAGGAGCGGCGCTCGCTCCCCCCCATATTGATTAATGGGCCAAAGCCTGACGCGCAAGCTGATCGAGAGTCACCTCGTCGCCGGCAAGCCGGTCATCGGCGAAGAGGTCAGCCTCGCCGTCGATCAGGTGCTCCTGACCGACACGAACGGCACGCTGCCCTGGCTCCAGTTCGAGGCCATGGGGTTCACGCGCGTGATCCCGCCCCGCGTCGTGACCTACATCGACCACAACGTCTACCAGGTGGACTCACGCAACTCCGACGATCACCGGTATCTCCAGACGGCGTCGCGGAAGTACGGCGCCGTCTTCTCGAAGCCCGGCAACGGGATCTGCCATCAAGTGCACATGGAGACGTACTCGATCCCGGGCCAGACGCTGCTCGGCACCGACAGCCACACGCCGCTCTGCGGCGCGGCCGGCATGCTCGCCATCGGCGCGGGCGGCCTCGACGTCGCCGTGGCCCTCGGCGGCGGGCCGTATTCGTTCACGATGCCGGCGGTCGTGCGCGTGTGGCTGACGGGACAGCTCCGTCCCTGGGTCACCGCCAAGGACGTGATCCTCGAGCTCCTGCGCCGGCTGAGCGTGCGGGGTGGCTCGGGCAAGATCTTCGAGTACGGTGGCCCCGGTCTGGCGAGCCTGCTCGCCGCCCAGCGCATGACGATCGCCAACATGGGCGCCGAGCTGACGCTGACGACGAGCGTGTTCCCGAGCGACGACGTCACGCGCTCGTTCCTCACGCGGCTCAACCGCGGCGGCGACTGGCGACCGGCCACGCCCGACGAGGACGCCGAGTACGACGACCAGATCGAGCTGGATCTTGGCTCCATGGGCCCCCTCATCGCGCTGCCCGGCTCGCCCGACCGCGTCGTTCCGATCGAGGAGGTGGCCGGCACGCCGGTCGATCAGGTGATGGTCGGCTCGTGCACGAACGGCTCCTGGCACGACATGTCGTCGGTGACGGGCGTGCTTCGCGGCCGGCGCGTCCACTCGTCGATCTCCTTCGTGCTCTTCCCGGGCAGCCATCGGATCCTCGAGACGATGGCGCGCGAGGGCCTGCTGGCCGATCTGCTCGCCGCCGGCGCTCTCGTCTCGGAATCGACGTGCGGCTCCTGCGCCGGCATCGGCCACGTGCCGGCAGCCGGAACGCGGAGCCTGCGTGCCTTCAACCGGAACTTCCCAGGCCGCAGCGGCGTGAAGGGCGACGAGGTGTACCTCTGCTCGTCGCTGGTGGCCGCGGCGTCGGCGCTCACCGGCACCATCACGGATCCGCGGACGCTCGGCACGCCACCTGACGTGCAGCTGCCGCCGCGCTTCGCGGCGTCGGAGGCCGGATTCGTCGCACCCGACAGCGGCGGCGAGGTGCTGCGCGGGCCCAACATCAAGCCGGTGCCGCTCGGCGAGCCGGTGGCACCCGCGCTCGACGCGTCGGTCCTCCTCAAGCTCGGCGACAAGGTCTCCACCGACGACATCTCGCCGGCCGGAGCCGCCGTGCTCGTGTTCCGCTCGAACGTGCCCGCCATCGCCGAGCACTGCTTCAAGTACGTCGATGCCGAGTTCGTCGCGCGGGCGAAGGCGGCGGGGCGCGGGATCATCGTCGGCGGCGAGATCTATGGCCAGGGCTCCTCGCGCGAGGCGGCGGCCGTCGGCCCGATGCACCTCGGGATTCGCGCCGTGATCGTGAAGTCGTTCGCGCGCATCCACCGGGCCAACCTCATCAACTGGGGGATCGTCCCGCTGACCTTCGACGACCCGGCCGCCTACGACACGATCGAGCGTGACGATCGGCTGCACCTGCCCGACCTTCGCGCCGCACTCAAGTCTGGAGTGCGCGTCACCATCGCCAACCAGCGCACGGGAGCGACCTTCACCACGTCGTGCCTGCTCACGCCGCGCGAGCGCGACATCTTGCTGGCCGGCGGTGTCCTCGCGTACACGAAGGGGGGATCATGACCCAGCGCCGCGTACGGGCCGTCTACATGCGAGGCGGCACGAGCCGCTGTCTCTGCTTCCACGCCGAAGATCTTCCCGAGCCGGGCCGCGAGCGGGATTCGATCCTGCTCGCCGCGCTCGGCAGCCCCGATCCCTACGGCCGCCAGCTCGACGGCCTGGGCGGCGGGATCTCGTCGCTCTCCAAGGCGTGCATCGTCGGGCCCGGCACGCTCGTCGGCGCCGACGTCGACTACACGTTCGCCCAGGTGGACGTGAAGACGCCGCTCGTGGACTACGTGGGCAACTGCGGCAACTGCTCGTCGGCGATCGGCCCGTTCGCCATCGACGAGAAGCTGCTGTCCGCCTCGGGCAACGGCGAAGCGGTGGTGAAGATCCACAACACGAACACGAAGAAGCTCATCGTCGCCCACGTGCCGGTGAAGGACGGCGAGGCGGCCATCGAGGGCGACTTCGAGCTGCCGGGCGTCCCCGGCCGCGGGGCGCGCATCGCGCTCGACTTCCTCGATCCCGGCGGTGCGGTGACCGGCCGCCTGCTGCCGACCGGGCACGCGCGCGACGTCGTCGACGGCGTCGAGGCGTCGCTGGTGGACGCCACCAATCCCATCGTCTTCGTCCGTGCCCGTGATCTCGGTCTGACCGGCGCCGAGTCGCCGGCGGCGGTGGATGCCGATCGCGGCGTGTCGGAGCGGCTCGAGAAGATCCGGACCGCCGCGGCGCGTGTCATGGGCATTCCCCCCGGGCCATCGATGCCCAAGGTGGCCTTCGTCGCGCCGTCGGCGGCATTCACCACGCTGGACGGCAAGCGTTACGCCGCCGGCGACGCGGACGTGCTGGCTCGCGTGATCTCGATGGGCAACTGCCACCGCGCCTTCGCGCTCACCGCGGCGATGTGTCTCGCCGTCGCGGCCCAGATCGACGGCACCGTCGTCCACGAATGTGCGACGAACGGCACCCGCTCTAACGACATCCGCCTGGCCCATCCATCGGGAGTCCTGCCCATTGCCGCCGGCGTCCGTGCTCGCGACGGAGCGCCGTGGGCCGAGCGCGTCACCGTCTACCGCACGGCGCGCCGGCTGATGGAAGGCTTCGTCCGGGTCCCGTGAGCCGGCTCTGCTGCGTGGCCGACGCCGACGCGATCGTCAGGCGCCGCACGCTCGTGCCGGCCGGCCAGGTGATCGAGGCCTGGAACGATCTCTACACGCCCGGCCACTTCTGGCTCGGCGAGGAATCGAAGCGCCTGCTCGATGCCGCCGGTGAGCCCGTGCCGCCGGTGATCACGCTGCCGGCCGCGGCGGTCGCCGTGTACTACGGGCCGCAGCTCACGGATCTGGAGTCGCTGCCGCCGGAAGATTCGCTGAAGGCGCGGGTGCTGTCGGGCCACGGCATCGCGGTGGCGTGGATCACGCTCGACCGCTTCGGCCAGCGCATGGTGCACGAGCCAAAGGGACTCGCCGATCCCGTCTTTCATCTCCGCCGCCGTGGCGGCGGTGCCGGCCACCTCTGGCGCCTCTTCACGACCAAGCGCGAGGCCGTCGTCTACATGGCCGAGGCGTACGGAAAGGAATCCGAAGGCGCCGAGTGGGCGGAGACGCTGCCGCTGGACGACTTCGAGATGCTCCTGAAAGAGCACACGAGCGGCCCCCCGCCGTGACCGTCAGCGCCCCGGTGGCGGCCGCCGCCACCTCCGACCGCTTCTACGCGGCGCTGCGTCGCCTCGCGCGCTTCTGGGTGTGGTTCTTCTTCCGGCGCGTCGACGTACGCCACGCCGAGCGTGTGCCGGCGACCGGGCCCGTGCTCCTCTGCATCAACCATCCGAACAACCTGATCGACTCGCTCCTGGTCGGTGCGGTGGTGCCGCGCAAGGTCCACTACCTCGCGACCGCGACGCTCTTCCGCCAGCGGCTGCTGGCCCGCTTCCTCCTCGCCGCTGGCGCCATCCCGGTGTATCGACGCCAGGATGCCGTGCGGGGCGAGCCCGTGAACGAAGACCCCAACAGCGCCATGTTCGCGACCTGCCATCGCGCCTTCGCCGACGACCAGGTCGTGGCCATCTATCCCGAGGGCACCACGCACGCCGAGGCGCGCGTGCAACGCATCCGGACGGGCGCGGCGCGCATCGCGCTCGGCTACTCGCGGCCGGGCGAGCTCACGCTGATCCCGGTCGGGCTGTCGTTCGAGGCGCGCAAGTCGTTCAAGGGCCGCGTGCTCGTCTCGTTCGGCCCGGCCGTTCCCATCACGCCGTACCTCGGCACCTACGCGACCGATCCCGTGCGCGCCGTCGACGCGCTGACGACGGCGATCCAGTGGGGCATGGAGGCCGAGGTCGTCCACGTCGAGCGGATCGACGCCACCGGCCTCGTGCACGCCATCGAGGAGCTCTATCGGGGCGAGCTGGTGCGTCAGCTCCGCGAGGAGCGCGGCCTCGCCGAGCGTCAGGTGGACGTCTTTCGCCTGTCGCGCACGATCGTGGACGCGGTGAGCTGGTTCAAGGCCCACGAGCCCCAGCGGCTCGAGCGGCTCTGGCAGCGCATCCAGGGCTATCGCGCGCTGCTCGCGGACTACCACGTCCGGGACGAGGCCGTGAGGTCGCGGCTCGATCCGCATCCGGTCGGCCGGCGCCTGGTCACGGGCTGGGAAGCCGTCGTCGGGTTTCCCGTCTTCGCCTACGGCTTAACCGTTAACGCGCTGCCCTTCTTCGTCCCCCGCTTCCTGGCCCGCGCGCTGTCGCACAAGGAAACGGACTACGCGACGGTGCGGCTGCTCACCAGCATCGTGGCCGTGCCGGTGTTCTGGGCGCTCGAGACGTGGATCGTGTGGCGCGCGGGCGACGCGGTGTGGGCGGCGCTCTTCGCGCTTTCGCTCCCGCTCTCCGGCGTGCTCGCCTATCATTACCTTCGCGGCCTGGGCCGGCTTCGCCGCGCGCTGCGCTTCAGCACGCTCGCGTTGACGCGAGCCCAGGCGGCGCGCGCGCTGATCGCCGAGCGCCAGGCGCTGATCACTGATCTCGATCGCGCCAGGGACGATTACCTGGCATCCACCCGGGGGAGCTCGTTTTGAGCGTTCACTTGCTGGAGGAGCTGTCGACCACCTCGCTGGACGCGCTCGACCGCGGCCGCACGCTGGTGATCCTCACCGTGAGCCCGCTCGAGGAACACGGCCCGCACCTGCCGCTCGGCGTGGACGCCATCACGGCGCGGCACTTCGCCACCGAGATCGCCGGGCGTCTGGTCGCCACGCGACCGGGATGGAGCGCCGTGCTGGCGCCCACGCTGCACCTCGGCTCGTTCACGTTCGACGCCCCGGGCACCGTGACGGTCCGTCAGAGGGTCGTGCGTGACGCCGTGGTGGACTACGGCCTGTCGCTCGCCCGGGCCGGCTTCCGCTTCATCGTCGTCTCCAACGGCCACGCCGGCCCCACGCACCTGGCCGCGCTCGAAGAGGCGTCCGCGATCGTCGCGCGGCGCGCGGGCGTGACGATGGCGTCGGTCAGCGGTCACCTCGCCTGGAGCTTCCGGAGCGGACGCTTCCTCGATCAGGTCGAGGCCCAGCTCGGCCGCCCCCTGACCGATGCGGAACGCGCAGCCTTCGCCGAAGACGCCCACGCAGGCTGGTGGGAGACGTCGATGATGCTGATGCTGCGGCCTGACCTCGTGGACGAGCGCTGGCGCGCGCTGCCGCCTGCCACGTACTCGCTCCCCGAGCGCCTGGTGCCCGACTACCCGCTCAAGCGCGGCGGCCAGGGCTACGTCGGCCATCCCTCCCTGGCCGATCCGGTGTTCGCCAAGGCGACGTGCGACGTGCTCGTGACCGAGGCGATGGCCCTGGTCGACGCGCTGCTCGACCGCCGCCTCGGCACGTTCCGACGGGCGCCGTTCTCCAAGATTCCACTCCTCCGCACCAACTTCTGGCCCGTCGCGGCCGCCACGGGTTTCGCGGTCGCCGCCCTCGCCTGGCTCCGTCCTCGCCGGTGACGCTTTCGGTCGAGAGCCAGCCGCCAATCGCCTGGCTGCGGCTCGACCGCCCCCAGGCGCTCAACGCTCTCGACACGGAATTGACGGCCGCCCTGGAAGGAGCCGTCGAGCGGGTGGCCGCGATGACCGACGTCACCGTGCTGGTGATCGCTGGCCGCGGCCGGGCGTTCTGCGCCGGCAACGACATCACCGAGATGGCGACGCTGTCCGCCGAGCAGGCCGAGGCGCTCGCGCGCCGCCAGGCCGCGTTGATGGCGCGCTTCGCCACGCTGCCGCAGGTGACGCTCGCCGCCATCGACGGCCACGCGCTCGGCGGCGGTTTGATGCTTGCCGTCGCTCAGGATCTCCGCATCGCGTCCGACCGCGCGCGCTTCGGACTTCCAGAGGTGACGCTCGGCTTCAACCCGGCAGGCGGCCACGCGCGGGATTTATTGTTGACCGGCCGAATCGTCCACGCCAGCGAGGCGCTCCGTCTCGGCCTGGTGAACCGCGTCGTGGCCGCTCCCACGCTGGAGGCGACCGCGGCGGCCTGGGCCGCGGACGTCGCCCGCTCGCCGCGCGGCGGGCTCGAGGCGACCAAGGCGATCGTCGCCGAGCTGCGGCGCCCCGGCCGCGGCGCCGAGCCCGAGGCGTACGGCGCCGCGCTCAGGACGAGTCCCGAGGCGCGCGCTCGCATCCAGGCCTTCGTCGATCGAAAGCGCGGTCGCTGAGCCGCGTCTAGCTCACGGCGTCCCCGGAGTCGTCCCACTGGGCGATGACGGCGTAGAGCTCGGCGCCATCCACCTGGGCCACGATCCACGGATCGACCTGCTTCTGGCTGAAGTACGTTGGCGTCACCACCGTGAATGCGGAGAAGAGGCCGCTTCGCGCCGCGTCGTCGTACTTGACCAAGGCCTCGTCGGGGATCAGGCCCTGATAGCTCTCGATGGGCTGGAACATGGCCCGGCGGATGAACCCGATCTTCTGCGGCAGCGTCTGCGCCACACGCTGATGGATCTCGGCGAGGGTATAGAGCGGGCCGTACTCCAGGCGCGCAGTGTCGAGGCGCTGACGCCGCGCCTGTCCGGGGAGTCGACGGGCGATGTCCCGGGCGCGCGTGGCGATGTCGGTCGGAGCGGGCTGGGCCGTCACGTTCGTGTTGATCGTCATGGTGTTGCCTCCTGCTGGCCGTGTGACTCGGCGATGATGGGGCGAGAAAACCAGCAAGTAAGATGCCGACGAGGGCGTCAGGCGGGCAGCGTGACGCCGCGGCGGCGCATGTCTTCGTCCGCCTCGCGCAGCAGTTCGTCGCTGCTGTCGGGCGGGACCTCACGGTACGCGGTTCCCACTCGGCACTTGATCGGAACGTTGAGGCCCCGGCGGGTGACCAGCTCGCTGAGCTTCTCCCCGAAGCGTGGCGTGACGAGGTGGCCCTCGCGCGAGCCCGCGTCCTGGAGGAGAACGACGAACTCGTCGGCCCCGTAGCGCGCGACGAGATCCGTGGCGCGTGTCGCTTCCATCAGCGCGTCGGCGACCGCGCGGAGGACGTCGTCGCCGACGGCGTAGCCGAACCGATCGTTGATCGCGTTGAGATGGTGGACGTCGAGCAGCACGAGGAACAGGCCGCTCTTGCGCCGGCGCGCGCTGGCGGCGATGCGACGGTAGAGGTCGAGGAACGCCCGGCGGCTGGCCAGTCCCGTCAGGGCATCGGGCGCGTAGCGGGCAATCCGCCGATCGGAATCGTAGAGCCGGCGCGCCAGGAGCTTGGCCAGGCCGAGGGCGAGGGCGGGTGAGCGCTCGAGCGCCTGCAGGAAGTGAAACCGGCGCAGGGCGAGGCAACGCGTGCGCTCGAGGACGACGACGGTGGCGGAGCGCGGCCGCTCGGTGAGGATGCCGAGCTCGCCGACGATCTCACCCGGGCCGAGCTCGCCGAGAACGACTTCGGTCTGCGCGTCGGGCATGGCCTCGATCACGCGGACGCGGCCGGAGATGATGACGAAGACGTGCTCGGGGATCTCGCCTTCGGCGATGAGCACGTGTCCCGGGGGGAACTGCCGCTCGCCCGCCTGCGCGAGGAGCGCCTCCAGCTCGTCTCGCTTCATCTCGCGGAACACCGGGACGCTCCGGAGCGTCTCGGAGTTGAGCGGCGCCAGTGAGGTCAGGACCGGCTCCTGACGGCGGTCCTCGGCGGCGAGGGCCCGCGCGAGCCATGCGCGGACTCGCGCGTGGAGCATGGGAGGGCTGAACGGCTTGGCCAGGACGTCGTCGGCCTCGCCGGTGCCGTCGAGGGTGGACCGCACACCATCGGCAACGTCGGTGAGGAGCACCACGGGCAGCGAGCGGCCGACCCGCGCGCGCAGCTGGGCGACGAGCGTCGCCCCGTCTCCATCGGGGAGTTTCGCGTCGACGATGGCGAGGTCGGGCATCACGTCCGCGCCCCGGGCCAGCGCCGAGCCGGCGTCGGGCACCGGCACGAGAACGAGATCCTCCTCGTCGAGCACGTCCTGGATCGTGGCGACCTCGGAGACGTTGGCCGTGACGAGCAGCACCCGCCCGCCGGCGATGGGGCGACGCACCAGCGCCGACACGTCGGTCTTGGCGCGTGCGTTGGCGCCGCCACCGCGGACGTCGACCTCGAGCCCTTCGGCCGCGGCAAAGACTTCGAGGTCGCGGCCGACGCGGTCGCGGGCCAGCGCCTCCATCCGGTCGAGGGTCGCGTCGTCGTGCCCGGGATCGTGATGGAAGAGCGCGAGCCGTCGCGCGCCGGCGGCGCGGGCCACGTCGGTCGCGTACTCGACGGTCGAATGGCCCCAGCCCTTCTTCGCCGGGTATTCCTCTTCGGTGTACTGCGCGTCGTGGATGATGAGATCGACGTCGCGCATGAACTCGATGTGCCGCTGGTCGCCGGGATGCTGGTACCGGCCGGCCGACGCGTTCCAGAACGGCTCGTGATCCGTGGCGTAGGCGATGGAGGCACCGCCGCTCGAGATTCGATACGCGATGGTCGGCGCCGTGTGATTCAGGTACTGCGTCTCGATCAGCACGTCGCCGACGCGGAAGAAGCCCTCGTCGAGCTCGGTGAAGTGGATGCGCGAGCGCAGATCGCGGAGCTTCACCGGGAAGTACGAGTACTCCATCTGCCCGGCCATCGCCTCTTCCAGCCCGCGCTGAAAGCCGAGCGGCGCGTAGACGTTCAGCTCGGCGCCCGGCATGAACGCCGGGACGAAGAAGGGAAAGCCCTGGATGTGATCCCAGTGGGTGTGCCCGATCAAGAGATGCAGGCGCGGAGGGAGCGCGATCTCCGCGAGGTGGAGGCCCAGGCCGCGGGCGCCCGTGCCGCAGTCGAGAACGATCAGTGTGCCGTCACCGCCGCGGACTTCCACGCACGAGGTGTTGCCGCCGTAGCGCGCCGTCTGCTTCCCGGGCGTGGCGATGGACCCTCGAGTGCCCCAGAACCGTACGTGCACGCTCTCCTCGTCAGGGTGAGACACACCGACGGAAATTGGGGGGTGATCTTAGCACTTATCGAGACCGCCCGAACCGATTAGAATGCCGCCGCCGTGAGCCGTGCGCCGTCGAGAGGAGACACGCGATGATCACCAACCGCCGAACGTTCATCAAGGTGTTGGCCGGAGCTGCCGCCGCCACGGGTGCTCGCCTCGACGTTGCGCCGGCCCTCGCCCAGGCGGCGCCCGTCCGCATCGGCGTCCTGGCGGCGAAGGCCGGCGTCACGGCTCCCGTCGGCGAGTCGGGGCTGCGCGGCACGCAGTTCGCCGTCGATCGCATCAACGCCGCCGGCGGGATCGCCGGGCGGAAGGTCGAGCTGGTGGTCGAGGAGGAGTCGAATCCCAAGGACACCGTCGAGCGCTTCCGCAAGCTCGCGCTGCAGACGAAGGCCGACGTCATCACCGGCGGCATCTCGACGGCGGTCGGGCTGGCGGTCGGCCCCGTGAGTGAAGAGCTCAAGGCCCTGTGGCTCGCCTGGGACGCGACGACGCAGAAGGGCGTGGAGGAAACGATCCCGAAGCCGCGCTACGCCTTCCGCAGCGTCGACAACGAGGCCGAGGCGGTG
>WNEW01003910.1_pt1 | contig 11518 bp, 10 predicted proteins | sample 5399891 | NCBI WGS metagenome assembly WNEW01 (sample SAMN13153336, study PRJNA577476) | soil metagenome | isolation source: 40 cm grassland meadow soil pre-rain plot 5 | place: USA:California | collected 2015-09-08 | reverse complement strand
AACTCGAAGCTGGCTGCGACGTCGGGCGTGCTGATCACATGCACTTGCTGCGCCGGGCCGGGATCCACTGACCCGATGAATTGATTCAACTCCGGCGCGAGTGATGCGCACTCCCGAATCGGCACGACTATATTTGTGTTTTGCTGTACGAAGCCGAGCCGGCCGTTTGTCACATGAAACGTCGCGCGCAGCCGATAATTCCTATCCGGTCCGGTTAGCGTGTTAATTGTGTCGTTCCACTCGAAATGCCCCAGACGCCGGAACGTTTCGCGGATGATCGTCTTTTTGTGCGCGACCTGCCGGTCGTAACGAATGTGCTGCCAATGGCAGCATCCCGCCGTCTCGTAATTTGGGCAATCTGGCTCCTGTCGATCAGCTGATGGCTCGAGAATTTTCACGATCCGGGCGGTGGCGTAGTCCTTCTTCTTCGCGACGATCTCCACTTCGAGAACATCTCCCGGTGCGCTCCTCGGCACAAAGATGACGCCCTGATCCGTACGTGCGAACCCGGACCCGCCGTACACCAGCTTTTCAATCGCGACGCGCATGGTATTAACTCTCCTCCTAACTACTGTAGGCGCGCTCTGTGAGCGCGTGTTTTTAGTGGAATCAACGAACTACGCGCGGTCACAGACCGCGCCTACAGTAAAAAGCCTCCCATTATTGAGTTTTCCCGCAGCCTCTTAGGAGGGGAGTCTTAAATCAAATAAAACAAGCTGAGGCGTGGCACCTTAAACTGCTCGAGCAGTTTTCTCCGCCACATCTGTTGCTCGAGCATTGCGAGTTGCGGTGCAGTCATCGTGGTGCGGAACGGGTCCAATTCTCGATCGACAGCCTGTTTCAACCCGATGATGGTTTTGTCGTCTGCGTTGACCTTCAGTTTTGCGATCAGCTTTTCCTCCAAAGCCGTCAGGCATTGTTCCGCGGCTCGCAAATCCGTACACCTCACGGCGCGAATTGATTCGGCAATGGCTGAATCAACTTTAGCGACGTCGTTTGCGAGTCTTTCCACGTAGGCCATGACCTCTTCTTCTCGAAAATCCGGTAGTCTGGGCGCTTCGACCAGCAGGTCCTTTTGTTCATCGCGGACCTGCTCTACCGACTTGGCGCAATAGGCCAAGGAACCGATATCTCGTTTTCGTTTTGGATTAGAGAAGGCCCGTTCAATGCCTTTAAGAACGATCTCCAGCGGTATCCCTTGTTCGTGCCAATGTTCTATGAGAACCCAATCCAGGGAAGAGACCAGGGTGAACGAGCGGCGCTTCGTTTGAAAGAAGCGCTCAATTTCGGTGAAATAGTTGAAGTAGTTTAGTTCTGAATCCATCCGCCGCCGACAACCACGTCGTCCCAATAAAACACCGCGGCCTGGCCGGGTGTGATGGCGCGCTGCGGCTCGTCGAATTCAACGCTGACCTGGCTGTCCTCGAGTGAAACGGTTGCCGGTTTGGGCTCGAATCGGTTCCGGATTTGAACCTCGCATCGAATGGGATCCGCCAGCCTGTCGATCGCGATCCAGTTGTCATTGCGCACGGTGAAGCGCCTGCGTTGCGGATCATTTCCAATAACGATGCGATTCAGTTCAGGCTCGATGCGAACAACGTATTGGGGCCGGCCGGCCGCGATCAGTCCCTTGCGCTGGCCGATCGTGTACTTGTGAATTCCCGAGTGTGTTCCGACGACATCACCATTCTCGGTGAGAATGGGGCCCGGCGTCCGCGTTTCCATTCCCGCGTACTCTTCGACAAAATCGGCATACGAACGGCCCTCGACGAAACAGATTTCCTGCGATTCGGCCTTTTCCGATGTGGCCAATCCGTGACGGCGGGCAATTTCGCGCACCTCGGACTTGGTCATGTCGCCCAGCGGGAACAAAGTCTTCGAAAGCTGCTCTTGAGTCAGTCCGAAGAGAAAATACGACTGGTCTTTGTTTCGATCCTTGCCGCGGAGCAATAGCCATCGGCCGAGTGTTTCGTCGTACTTCACGCGAGCATAGTGTCCTGTCGCAACGCGGTGCGCCCCGATACCAGCCGCCTTTTCTACCAGGTGATGAAACTTCACATAGTTGTTGCAGAGGATACAGGGACTCGGCGTTTCGCCTCGGAGATAGGTTTGAACAAACGGCGCAACAACCGTGCTCTCGAAATCTTTTTCGAGGTTGAGGACGTAGTAAGGAATGCCCAACTGTGTGGCCACACGCCGGGCGTCCCACAGATCGTCCAACGAACAGCATCGGCCGTTATTGCGCCAAAGCTGCATGGAAAGACCGACGATGTCGTCTCCGCGTTCCTTCAGTAAAACAGCAGCGGTAGAGGAATCCACACCGCCGCTCATCGCCACAGCAATCATTGACTAAAAACCTTTGAGAACTTCTTTTATGGCATCCGAAGCCAGGACGCTGCAATGAATTTTAGACGCCGGCAGTCCTCCAAGGGCGTCCGCAATCTGATCTCTGGTGATGAGTCTCGCGTCGGCGACATTCATTCCAACCAGCATCTCCGTTGCATAGGAGCTCGTTGCAATCGCTGCGCTGCATCCTTGAGCTTTGAATTTAGCATCCTGGATACGCCCGTCGCCGATCTTCACCCACAGTTTCATCACGTCACCACACACGGGGTTGGAAACTTCGGCTACGGCATCAGCGTCCGGGATCTCACCCACACACCGCGGATTCTGAAAATAATCGAGCAGCTTTTCCGAATAACCCATTCTCTGAGATCAAGCCTTCTTGTAATATGGCGACAGTTCGCGCAATCGTTCGACGATTCCTGGCAATATCTCAACCACGTAGTCGATGTCTTCCGGGGCTGTCATCCCGCTGAGGCTGAAACGCAGGCTTCCGTGTGCTTCATCGGGTGTCTTGCCGATCGCGGTGAGCACATGTGACGGCTCGAGCGAACCGGAAGAACAAGCGGAGCCGGTCGAGACGGCGACTCCCTTCAGATCGAGAGAAATCACCAAGCCTTCACCTTCCGCATAATCCACCATGATGTTCGACGTGTTCGGCAATCGAGGCCCCTTCTCGCCGTTGACGTGAATAAACTCGATCTGCGATTTCAAGCCGGCTTCGAGCCGATCCCTCAGTCCGCCGACGCGCGGCATCTCCTGCATCAGGTCTTCACGCGCCAGGCGGGCCGCCTCGCCAAAACCAACGATACCGGCGACGTTTTCCGTTCCCGAGCGGCGGTTTCGCTCATGGCCGCCTCCGGTCATGGTCGGCTTGAGCGTCGTGCCTTTCTTAACGAACAGTGCCCCGACGCCTTTGGGTCCGTGAATCTTGTGTCCGGACATCGAGTACAAATCGACGCCAAGGTCTTTGACATTGACCGGAATCTTCCCCGTCGATTGCACGCCGTCGGAATGGAAATAGACGTCCGCCTCGGCCGCAATCCTGCCGATTTCGGCGATTGGTTGGATCGTTCCAATCTCATTGTTCGCGTGCATGACTGAAATGAGGATCGTGTCCTTCCGGATAGCCCTTCGAACGTCTTCGGGATCAACCAGACCCTCGCGCGATACGGGCAGCCACGTAATTTCGAATCCCTGCTTCTCGAGATCTTTGCAGGTATGCAGAACCGCATGATGCTCGATTTGCGACGTGATGATGTGCCGGCCTTTGGACTTTTGCGACTCGGCGATGCCGCGGATGGCGAGGTTATCGGCTTCGGTTCCGCCGCTCAGGAAAACAATTTCCGCGGTTTCCGCGTTGATTAATTTCGCGACGTGCTGACGCGCGTCATCGATCAACGACTTCGCGTGTTGGCCGAACCAGTGAATAGAAGACGCATTTCCAAAATGCTCGGTAAACACGGGCATCATCGCGGCCACGACTTCTGGTCGCATGGGAGTCGTTGCGTTACTATCTAGATAGACGCGTCGCATTGTCTTCTGCGCTAACTAGATGATTATAACGCTCACCACAGACTTTGGCCTTGCCGATCCCTTCGTTGCAATCATGAAGGGCGTGATATTAGGCATCGCTCCGGACGCGCAACTGGTCGACATTACACACGATGTCGGCGCATACAACGTCCTCGAGGCTGCATTCATCATTGACAGCACGTACCGCTATTTTCCTGAAGGAACTGTTCATCTGATCGTGGTGGATCCAGGTGTCGGATCTGCGCGGCGTCCCATTGCCGCCGCGGGCAACGGACACCTTTTTGTTGCCCCGGACAATGGCGTCCTGTCGTGTGTTCTTCAGACCGATCCAACGGCTTCCTCCGTTTATTGGATCAACAATGCCAGTCTTTTTCTGAAGTCCGTCAGCCAGACGTTTCACGGCCGCGATATTTTCGCCCCCGTCGCCGCGCGGCTGGCCCGGGGCATTCCCATCGAATCAGTTGGGCCTCGGATCGCCGATTTCGTCAGGAAAGCTTTGCCGAAGCCGCATCTCCAGTCTGCGGCGGCACCATCTCGGCAAGGATTTTTCAATTCGTGTTGCGGGCGTTTCGGTTAATCGTTTGTGCTCGAGTTTTTCCGAAGCCGAGCCCGGCGAATTCTTTGCGATCGAAGGAAGCACCGGATACATCGAATTGGCATTGAACCAGGGATCGGCCGCGGACCGGCTGAACATCGCGCTGGGCGCTGAAATCGAGCTAGAAACTCCTTTTGTAAATCACTAGAATGGCTGGTCGGCTTTATAGGCAGGCAAAAAATCTACGAGGACGAGAATGAAAGCGGGATTGGAAGACGTAATCGCGGGGGAATCCGGGATCTGTTACATCGATGGTGAGAAGGGAATACTCGCTTATCGTGGATACAATATCCACGAACTGGCAACGAACTCAACATTTGAAGAAACGTGCCATTTGTTATGGTTCGGCCGCCTGCCGAAACAGGGCGAGCTGGCCGACACCACTAAGAAGCTTGTTGCTTTCCGCGCGATCCCGCAGCAAATCATCGATTGGATGAAGAGCTTCCCGAAGAAAGCGCTTCCGATGGAAGTCCTGCGCACAACCGTCTCGATGCTCTCGATGTTCGATCCGGAAACCGAGGACATGTCACCTGAAGCCAACTTGCGCAAGGCGATTCGCCTGACGGCTCAGGCCGCGACGCTGGTTACCGCTTTCGACCGGATCCGGAACGGCAAAGATCCCGTTGCGCCCCGCGCAGACCTCAGTCACGCGGCCAACTTCGCTTACATGCTCAACGGAACGCTGCCCAATGACACCATGACCAAGGCATTGGATATCGCGTTGATCCTTCATGCCGATCACGAGTGGAACGCGTCGACGTTCGCCGGCCGGGTCACGGCGGCTACTCTTTCTGATATTTACTCCGCAGCCACGTCCGCGATCGGAGCTTTGAAAGGTCCACTGCATGGGGGAGCCAACGAGGCCGTGATGCGAATGCTGCTCGAGATCGGTGACCCGTCGAAGGTGGATAGCTATGTACGGAACATATTCGCGCAGAAGAAAAAGATCCCGGGTTTCGGGCATCGGGTGTACCACACCGAAGATCCGCGCGCGACGCACCTTCGACGCATGTCGAAGGAACTATGCGAACGCGCCGGACAACCGAAGTGGTATGAGATGTCGGCACGAATCGAGGAACTGGTAAAGTCAGAAAAGAAGCTCAACGCGAATGTCGACTTTTATTCGGCCACCACATATCACGTCATTGGCATGCCGATCGATCTGTTCACGCCATTCTTCGCGGTGAGCCGGATGTCCGGTTGGACGGCTCACATTTTGGAGCAATACTCCAACAACCGCCTGATTCGGCCCCGCGCCGAATACATCGGACCCGCACCGGACTTGAGGTGGGTGCCGGTGAGTCAGCGCTAACGAGCTACTGAGCCGCCGCCGCGCCAGCCGCTAACGGATCGGTATTCTCTTCGGGAGCATCCATACCTTTCACGTTGTCCAGCGTTGCGGGATTGGGTCCTTGTCCCTGAGCGAAAGCCTTATCCTTGGTGCGGCCTCCCACGAGCAAACCCGGCATGCCGAAGTTTCCCTCGTGGCAACGCGGCTCGTAGTAGATCCGGTTCTGCTCATTGCTCTGCATGGAATATTCCTGCTTGACGGTCCATGGTTTTGTCCACGTGGACCGGTCGTCTATTGTGACGACGTATTCGATCGTGTTTTGACCGGTGCGCGTCCAGCGTTCGACCAGATGACGGTTCTCGCGAGATCCGTTGAAGTCGGATTTAGGACTGAAATTGGTAACATCGACCACCAGCGTTTCGCCCTCCCAATGGGCGCGCGAATCGCCGAACCGCTGCCGTATGTGGCTCGGCAGATGCGGGCTGCCATCAACAGGGATAATGCGCTGCCAACCTTGGCCCTGTCCCACGTCGTAGAAAATCGACACGGATCGTGGAGACTGCACGATACGCCGGAATCCAGTGAAATCCGGAAGCACCGCGGCCATGCACCGTTCCGACATGCTGCGATCTTCGGGATTGTCGACGCGATTGATGTTGGCGGTGCTATAACGCGGAGGAGCCTCATCTCTACGCGGTGACGGCGGCCCGTATTTTCCGCCGCGGCAGCCGGGTTCGTTATTCTTGCACGTAGCCGTGGCCTGCAGGAGGGCTAGCCTGAAGTCGCGTTCCATAGCCAGTTGCTTCTGGACCTCGGGTGTCAACGGAGGAGTTCTCCCATCAGGCGGATCTACAATCAGAGACGTGCGGCGGCCGGTCTTCTTGATTGACATGAAGACCTGGTTGTATGCACCGGCGACATCACGTTCGGTGCCTCTCTCCGCACGAGGCCGAAGTTCGGTTGCTGCGCGTTTTTCATCGAGAGCAGCCCGTTCTTCATCGGTAAAAAATTCTTTCCCGGCGTATCTCGCCGGACGCTGCAATGGTGTCTGAAACTCGTCGGTCCAGATGCCTTGCAGGTCGGGTTCGCCCCATGGAGTTTTGAGTCCTGAAGCTTTCGTGCCCGGTGAATCCGCCCCAGCCGCAGGCCGCGACGACAAGTCACCGGCGGCGAACTTGAGGAGCACAAGGACAGCTAACAGAACTGCGCACACGCCAATGAGTTGAAGAACCGGTCTCCTCATCTCAGTACCTCCTGTTGGTGGTCAATGGTTTTTTATACGCCTACGCGCTTGAACTGTCAAAATTAAACGAAAAGGGAACGGCCACAAAAAGGCACAAGGTCGATCCTTCTTTGTGGCTATTCGCTTTGTAGTTTTCGCTCACACGTCTCGGGCCAGCCTTGGTTACAAGCCATCGTGTACAATGCCGACGGTGTCAGCGTCGCGATTGGGGCTTTGCTACCCCGTAAGACGATCGGATAGTCCTGTACAGTTGGAGGGGCGGTCTCCGGGGCCGCGTTGCCGGTGTTTGTCCGTTCCATGTTGCGGCAAGCCGGCGTGAACCCGAGATCGCATGCGCGTTCGAAAGAGGCTACGGCAGCTGTGCGATCTCTCTCGCGTTCGGCTTCTAAAATACCCAGTTCGTTGCATGCCCAGCCCGACCCTTGCCGGCAGAAGTTCGTGTGCAGCACCATCAGGTAGGCGCAGGCATGTGGCCGGTCTTCGCGGCAAGCCTGCTGCCAGAAGGGCACAAACTGTCCGGGGTGCTTGTCGCCAATGCCCTGCGCGGCGCTCGCCATCGCAAACACGATTGCCCAGAGGGCGATGTACGCCAGGTTGCGCCGGCGTCCCGCGAGCGATCGGGCCACTCCGGCGGGGTCGAATGCGTGGAGCAGCTTCGATCCCGCGGCCCGATCGATCAACTGGATCATCATGTTCAATATCGGAACAGGCAGCAGCTTGTCGTAGAACTCCGGCGCCCCGGCGCTATGCAGCCCGTAATACAGGACGACATTGCCGAGGCCGTAGAGCGCACCGAAGATGATGCGCCCGAGTTCAGTTCGAGGCGCGGTAGACGGATCCGTGAACAAGAGGTGCATCCCGAAAAAAACCGATATTGGAATGTACGAATCGAAGAAAAAATAGACGCCGGTTATGTGATAGTACGCGAGCCCGAATAAATAAGTGGTCACGGCCGCCGGCATGGTCATTGTGGTGACGCCAAACAGGAACTGCGCCGGCAGCCCGATCAAAAATATAAACACGTACATGTGCGGCGGGTAGAACTGCGTGATGGCAATTTCTTTCCCCCATGTGATGTCCGTTGTTCCTGTCAACAGAAGCCCCAAGGAAAAAACCATCAGAGAAAATGATGAGGGATTGAAGATGTGCGTGTCCCGCCCCTGCTTGTTCCAGCGGAGCAGCTCTTTCGCTGTAAAGCCGACGGCGAGCATCATGAACTGAAAATAAAACCAGTCCGGTTTGAACCAGAGGAAGAGGTTTGTGCTGAAGACGATGGGAAATGGAAGGAAGCCGAGTCTGTAAGTGTCCCGCCTTGACCACGACAACAGCAGGTCGAAGGCATAGGCGAATACCAATTGCGCGATCACCAGGTAGTACGATTCGTATACCTGCCGCCAGTACCAGCCCCAGTATGCATAGATCGCGGTCTGTAGACACGCCTGCAGGTAATGCTGGGGCCGCGGAACGAACTCTAACAGGAGCCTTCGACCACGTTGCCGTGCCAACCCGAACAGCACAGCACTCCATCCGAGCAGAACGCAGACGATGCCGATGAATGACCAGAACAGCCGCGAGTTTCCTCGAACCTGGCCAATAAGCGCAAACAGGGAGAGACCGAAAATGAAAGCGAATGCGATGCTGAAACCGCGTAACGGCGGAATGTCAATCGAGCGCGGTGGAAGTTCGGTCTTTGGTTCAATCACAAGCATCGCGGTAAAGGAAGGATAAGAAATTTCAGACGGGGCCGTCCAGTTGATCCACGCCTCGAAAAAAAATCCCGTCGGGTGCAGCATCGACGGCAGGGGCTTGCCTTGTCCACAAACTAGATCGATGAAACTAGGCACGAATGGACTCCGCTGACGTCGAAAGTCTTTGAAGTTAGCCTAACCCTCGCATTAGCCGCATCGGACTATCGAGTGCATGAGTCACCTCGCTCCAAGGAGGTGAGAAGCGCCCCAGTCCGTGGTGTGAAGAACCGGTGGCCAACGGGTTTCAACTCCTAAAGTGTTACGGCCCCTGGGGTAAGGCTGTGATTATCGGAACTGCGGCAAATGAAATAGCGGCCGTTCCAGGTAAGAACACAGCAGAAGCGCAGGAAAAAAAAGAGGGAGGCTTATATGAAGAAAGTAGTAGGCGTAGTTCTAGGCATCGTGCTACCCGCGGCTATGGGTTTCGCTCAGAGCAGCGGAAATTTCAGCTACGGAAATACGGGTACCACGCACTGCGTGCTGAACAACAACGGCAAGGGCACAATCAGCGGCGGGGATCTCTGCCAACAGCAGACCGGCACCTCCTGTACGGTCAACACTGACTGCGGGGTCGGGAGCACCGGCCTCGCGTTGACTTGCCTCAACCCGACCGGCGCCCAATTGGCAGGTCAATGCCTCGACAGTACTAGCGGCGGCTCGTGCACAGCTGACACCGATTGCACAGTCCCCGGCCAGAGCTGCATTATTGCAGCAGGCGAGAGCGCTGGTGTATGCGGCGTGGTTCAGAACAAGGCGTGCGCCGGGCAACTTAGGGCCGGTATAAAGACCAACGGCGGCAGCGGTAACGTGTTCCTCATCAGGCCTTCGGCTGTGATCGGCCTGCTGACGGATGTCAGTGTATCGAGGAACTCCACCATCAACATTGGAACCAGCTCGGCACTAGCCGGGGTGGACTTCGATGTGGTCGTGAAGTCGCTGTCCGGCCAGCGCGACGCTAACGTGATCCCGTCTTTCCCGGTCACTTACGCCTCCCGCTTCGTCCAGATCAGCACCAACCTCTTCAACGTGCTCGGCACGTTGTGCACAGATTCGACAGGCTTGTCTAATCCATTCGGTATTACTGACGCCTTGGGCTGCTTCATCAGTTTTAACGAGAGCACGGTTTCCGCCCATAGCTTCGACTGGATCGCCGGCGCTCCCCGAAGAGACGGCAGTGGGACGCTGGCCTCCGGCAATTACGGCATCGAGGTCAACTGGAGTTCCTCATTAGGTAATTTTGGGTTCTCCAGGTCTTTGACCTGTGTGGGACCGGTGAACTTGACGGTGCAGCAGAATAAGGTGTTCAGCTTTAACACGCCCAACGCGTTCTAGCCAGGCTCGCAATCGGCAAGGCCCCAATCCACCTGGTGGTTGGGGCCTGATTTCTAGCGAGTGACGGTGAACCTGTTTGAACTCCATGTCGTCGAGATGGGACGAGAAAGGAGAAGTTTAAGATGTGTTCCAGGGTAAGGTCCTTATTGATTTGCGCTTTCATGATCCTGCTTTGCCCGGTGCTTTCCGCCGCAGCGGATCTCGAGTCCGCCAAGCGCGCTTATGTGGACAAGGACTACGCCAAAGCTCTCAAGGAAGCGACGCCTCTGGCGGAGCGAGGCAATGCGGAGGCCCAGTGCCTTCTCGGCAAAATGTACTGGATGGGCGAGGGCGTTTTAAAGGATCCCGAGCGGGCAATCAAGCTGTTTAAAGCGTCCGGCTTGCAGGGCAACGCCGACGCCCAATTCTACGTGGGCTCTTACTATCTGCTGCCCCTCAAAGACGTCCTTGAAGGAGCGAAGTGGCTGCGGGCTTCCGCCGAACAGGGGAGCAAGGATGCCCAGTGGCTCCTTGGCAAGGCATACCTGGAGGGAGCTAAGGACCTACCGCGTGATCTGGTTCAGGCCTATATGTGGCTGCGGTTGGCGGCTAACGATAATCTGGAGTTCTATGTCGACGCGTATCGCGCGGCCGAAAAGCAAATGAACGCGGCCCAGATCGCTAAGGGTACAGCCTTGGCGGACGCTTGGAAACCCAAACCCGGACTGAAGCCTGAACAAAAACCGTAGGGCGCCGAGAAAGGAGTCAAACTACTCAGGTATGGGAAAACATTTTCACGCCATGTTAATTTGCGCGGGGCTGATGCTCTCCGCCCCGCTTATATTGTCTGCCCAGGATTCTCAGAAGCCGTTGGCCACAGTCGCCGACCAGCCGATTTACGAGCAAGACCTAATGTCCGTCGCCGGCCCGGGTTTGCTCGACTTGCGCAAACAGGAATACAAATTGAAAAGCGACGCGCTCGACAAGGTTATTCGCAAGAAGCTTATCGAGGTAGAAGCGAAAAAGAGGGGCCTTTCCACGGAGGAACTCCTCAAGCAGGAAGTTGACTCTAAAATAACCGAACCTTCAGACGATGAAGCCAAAGGCTACTACTTTGCGGTGAAGGCCCAAACGACCTTGGCCTTCGACGATGTGAAGGCGCAGGTTAAACAGCTTATAAAGAACAACGAAATTCAGCAGGCCCGCGACAAGTACGCGGACTCATTGCGCGACAAGTCGGAGGTTTCCATTCTCCTCCAGCCGTCTTCCGTAACTGTGCATGTCACCTACGACGCGGCGCGGGTCCAGGGGAACCCTGATGCGCCCGTCACAATCGTGGAATTCGCGGATTATCAGTGCCCGTTCTGCAAAAAGAGCGAGGACACCCTGAAAGCCCTGCTCAGCAAGTATGGAGGCCGCGTCAAGCTGGCGTTCCTCGATTTCCCCCTCTC
>WNEW01001480.1_pt1 | contig 11524 bp, 8 predicted proteins | sample 5399891 | NCBI WGS metagenome assembly WNEW01 (sample SAMN13153336, study PRJNA577476) | soil metagenome | isolation source: 40 cm grassland meadow soil pre-rain plot 5 | place: USA:California | collected 2015-09-08 | reverse complement strand
TACGCGTGGGCACGGCGTGCCATCGTCGTCAGCGCGACTCGCCGGGGATGCGCCGCGGCGGCGTCCGGGAGGCTCCGCCTCGCTGCTCGCGGGGTGCCCGGCGCGTGCCGACGGCGATCGTCATCTAGGCCGTTGGCGGGGGTGCGTTGATCGGGCTGCGGGTGAACGGCGCGGCGACGTCGGAGTGCACGACGGACTATAGCACGGTCGTCGCTCGACTGGCAATGCGGCCCGGCGCGTGTGCCGTGCGCCGGCGCGCGACGACGCGACGTCAGCCCGCGCGGCGGCCCGGCACGAGCCGCACGAGGCTGCGGCGCTCGGGCGAGCGCAGCGCGGCGCTGGCGACGAAGAACACGAGCGCGCCGACGGCGATCGTCGCGAGCAGCAGGCTCACGTCGACGGTAAAGCCGCGCCGGGTGTCGAGTATCGACAGCGCCAGCCAGCACCACGCCGCGAGCGGGACCGCCGCGGCCGTCGTGCGAAGGCACGAGGCCAGGAGCGCGCGCCCGCCGAGGCGGCCGAAGCGCCGCCGCGCGACCCACAGCAGCACGAGCAGATTGACGAAAGCGCCGACGGATGACGCGAACGCGAGCCCGGCGTGGCCGAGCGGTGCCATCAACGCCACGGCCGCGGCGATGTTGGCGCCAACCGACAGCGCGCCCACGCGGACGGCGACGCCCGGTCGCTTGATCGCGTAGAAGGCCTGGGCGGTGATCCGCGCGGCGGCGAAGGCGACGAGCCCGACGGCGTACCCGCTCAGCGCCTCCGCGGTCGCGATCGTGTCGGCTGACGTGAAGCGCCCGCGCTCGAACAGCAGGCGCGTGATCGGCATGCGCAACACCAGCAACCCGACGGTGGCCGGCACGCAGATGTAGACGGCGAGCCGCAGCGCGAGATTGAGCGTGCCGGCCAGCGCGCGCGTGTCGCCCTCGGTCGCCTGGCGCGACATCGCCGGCAGCGCCGCCGAGGCCAGGGCGATACCGAAGATCCCGAGTGGGAACTCCATCACACGGTCGGCGTAATAGAGGAAGGAGATGGAGCCCGCCGGCAGCAGCGACGCGAGCAGCGTGTTGACGAACACCATGACTTGCAACGAGGCAAGGCCGAACACGGCCGCCACGAGCAGCCGCGCGATGCGCGCGAGTGCTGGATGCCGCGGCTCCCACGAGGGCGCCACCAAAAGTCCGAGGCGCGCGAGCTCCGGCAGCTGCACCAGCAGCTGTCCGACGCCGCCGGCGAGTACGCCGAATGCCAACGCCAGGATCGGCGGATCGACGTGACGCGCCAGCAGCAGCACGCCGGCGATCATGCCGACGTTTGACACGGCGGGTCCGAGAGCCGAGGTGAAGAAGCGGCTCTCGGCGTTGAGGACGCCCATGGCGAGTGCGGAGAGCCCGACCAGGATCAGGTACGGGAACATCACGCGCGTGAGCTGGACCCCGAGGGCTTGCTGCGCGGCGTCCGATGTGAAGCCGGGCGCGATCGCGCGCAGCAGCCACGGCGCCGCCGCGAGCCCGACGAGCGTGGTTCCGATCAGCACGACGAGGCCGACGCCCAGCGTGGCGCGCACGAGGCGGCGCAGCTCGTCGCGCGAGTGGACGGTGGCGTACTCGGTGAACACGGGGATCACGGCCGTCGACAACGCGCCCTCGGCCAGCAGCCGGCGCAGGATGTTCGGGATGCGGTAGGCGACGAAGAAGGCGTCGGTGACCGGGCCCGCGCCGAAGGCGAGCGCGACCACCATGTCGCGCACGAAGCCGAGCACGCGGCTGGCGAGCGTCGCCGAGCCGATGGAGCCGAGCGCGCCGACCACCTGACGCTCGACCGCGGGCGCCTCGCTCACCTTGAAATCCCCGCCCAAGTACGGCATGATTCGCGGGATTCATCGCGCCTATTCAACGCCCGACCGTCGGGCCCCGGAGGCCTCCGAAGGGGCCCCGACGGCAAACATAAGGACACCACGTGGCAAATACCAGATCGGCCATCAAGCGCATCCGCCAGAACGAGAAGCGGCGCGTGCGCAACCGCACCATCCGCTCGCAGGTCCGCACCGCGGTCAAGACCGCCCGCGCCGCCGGCGGCGACGCGCTCCGCACCGCGGTCGCCGAGGCGATCCGCGCCCTCGACAAGGCGGTCACGAAGGGCGTCGTCCACCGCAACACCGCCGCCCGCAAGAAGTCGGCGCTCGCGCGCCGTCTCGCCCCCGCCGCTGCTCGCTGAACGCCCGCGCGGGCCGGGAGGGCTCATCGTCCGCGTCCCGTCGCGTGCAGCTCGCGTAGCAGCGCGATCGCGTGCTCGGTGAGATCGTCCCCGGTCCGGGGCTCGTAGACGGAGCCGCACGTCACGTAGGACGGCCGGCCGTGGTCGGCCGCCGCGACGAGATACCCGACGTAGTCGTTGGACACGCCCGCGACGAACGCGTGACGAAAGGCGCGGCGCGCCTCGGTCTTGATACGGAGACCGAGCGCGGTGGCCGGCTCGCCGGGCAGCGCCACCCAGGCCGTGTCGCCGAGCGCGACCGCCGTCAGCGTCGTCTCGCGCGGAAACGCGCCGTCGAGTGGGAGCGTGACCGCCGCTGGCATCCAGCCGCCGAGACAATTGTGCAGCGACAGTCGCGGCGACGGCAGCTCGACGCTGACGACGCGCGCGCGCAGCGGGCCCGCGCCGACGGGCGTCGCGCGCGCCCACGCCGCGCGCGCGGCGTCGGCCAGCGCGGCCGCGACCTCGCCGAGCGCGGCCCGCCCGTGCCGCGCGGGGCTCACGTCGCCGACGGCGCCGTTCACGAACAGCGCGGGGGCGCCCACGGCCTGCTCCAGCGCGCGCGAGGCCGCGCCCATCACGTCGGCCGACGGCGTGAGGTTGCGCGCGCCGAGCATGGTGCCGTGGATGGCGAAGTTCCAGACGAGCGCCACCGGCGCGCCCGCCGCGCGCCGCACGGCCAGCACCACCACTTCGGGATCGAGCGGGCCGCCGAGCCGGCTGCGCACCAGCGCGGGCGCGGCGGCGACGCCGAGGGCGACGCGCGCGGGGCCGCGCGCGGCGTCGGCGCGCCGCACGGCCTCGACAACCGCCGCCACCAGCGCCTCGCGCACCGCCGCGTCCTCGCGGTCCACGGCGACGAACCCCATGAGGGCGGAGTCCACGAACGCGCCGGGGCCCGAGTGCGTGTGCGAGGCCGAGACGATCAGCACCGCCGGCTGCGCGCCGGCGCGCAGCAGACGCGAGGCGACCGTCTCGGTGAACGCGCGATCGACCGCGAGCAGATCGATCGCCACCCACACGATTCGCGTGCCGTCTCGCTCGATCACGAGCGCCCGCGCGGCCAGCGCGTCGCCGTCGCTCCTGCCCGGCTTGAACCAGAACGCGTGCGGATAGCGGCCGAACACGTCCGGCAGCAGGAGCCGACGGGCGAAGCCGCCATAGCCCGCCAGCGGCGTGCCCTCGGGCACGGCGAGCGGCGCGCGGCCGGCGCCGGCGATCACGCAGCCGGGACACGCCGCCGGCGCGGCGGCCGACGCCGCGGTGACGGCCGTGAGCGCCAGCGCCGCCGACGCGCCGAGCGTGGCCAGCGCGCGACGCGCCCGGCCGCTCACCGGCAGAGGTCGAGGACGAGCGCCGTGAGCTCGGCGTGCGGCTCGCCGCTCGACTTCAGACGCCGCTCCGTCTCCCAGCAGCGCTCGAGCCGCCGGGCGAGCACCGGCCCCGGCGCGGCCGCGGGACCGCGCGCGATGGCGTCGACGACGGGCGGCGGCTTGCGCACGATGCGCGCGATCTGCTCGGCCCCCTGCCCGCGGGCCGTCAGGTCGGCCACCGTGATCGTCGCGCGCACGTCGGCGGTGAGCAGCGCGAGTAGCCGCATCGGCTCCTCCGTCGCGAGCAGACGGTCGAGCGTCCGCAACGCCACGCCGACCTCGCGGCGCTGGACGGCCCGCGTGAGATCGAAGACGCCGCTCAGGCGATGCTCGCCGACCACGGCCGTGACTTCCTTCACGCCGACGACGGCGTTGTCGCTGCCGCCGGCCAGCGCCGCCTTGCGCGCCTCGCCGAGCAGGCTGGCGCCGTCCTCGCCGACCCACTGCACGAGCAGGCGCGCCGCCTCGTCGCTGACCGTCAGTCCCTCGGCGCCCGCGCGCTGGCGCAGCCACGCCTCGGCCGCGCGTCCCTCGCGCATGGCCAGCGAGACCACCGCCGCCGGCGGGACCGCGCCGAGCAGCCAGTGGTCGCGCCGCTCGCGCGACGCCGCGAGTGACTCGTCGGCCAGCAGCAGCAGCGAGGTCGAGGGATTTGGATCGCGTGCGTACGCCGCCAGCGCCTCGGCGCCCTTGGCCGGCAGCGCCTGGCAGCGGCGCACGACGACGAGCCGCATGGCGGTCATGAAGGGCAGCGTGCTCGCGGCGCGCACGATGTCGTCGACCGTGACCTCGGCGCCCTCGAACACCTCGCGGCCCAGCGCGGCTTCGCCCGCCTCGCGGAAGAGCCCTCGCGTGGCGGCGGCCAGCGCGTCGTCGAGCAGCTGCGGATCGGGCCCGTGCAGGAGCGCGATCGGCGGCGGCTGACCGCGGCCGGCGGCCTGGAGCAAGGCGGCGTAATCCATCAGGCCGTCGGTCAGAAGCGATCGAGCGCGAGGCTCACGATCGAGCGCGCGATCTCGCCCGCCGCCTGGTTCAGCGCCGTTTCCTCTTGCGCGATCGTCGCCGAGACGGGGCCGACCACGCGGAAGTCGGCCTGCTCGGCGACGCCGGCCTGCTGGAAGAGGACCGTGTTGCGCCGCACGTCGCGCATGCGGAGATTGAGCGTGACGAGCAGCCGGTATTGCTGGATGTTCAGGGTCTCGTCGAACGCGAGAGCGCCGACGCCGTAGCTGACGACCTCCCCCTCGAGGATGGCGTCGGCGTCCGCCGGGCGCACGACCTTGAGCCGGCCGTTGGTCGCGAACGCCTGCACGACCGCCCGGGTGATGATCGACTCCACACCCGGCTCCTGCGTGCGATTGGCGAAGATCGGCACGGCGACGGTGTGGATGTGGCTCGGGAGCGTGCCGCGGAAGGAATAGCCGCACGCGCCCAGGCCCAGGGCCGCGACGGCCAGCGCCAGCGCGCCGACGCGGCGGCTCACGCGCGCGTCACGATGTTGACGAGACGATTCGCGACGACGACCACGCGCTCGACGGCGCGCTCGCGCACCCAGGGCTGCACGCGGGCGTCGGCGAGCGCGAGGCGCTGGATGCGCTCCTCGGGCGTGCCGACGTCCACCTGCAGGCGGCTGCGGACCTTGCCGTCCACCTGCACCACCAGCGTGACTTCCTTCTTCACGAGCGCGCGCGGATCCGCCTCCGGCCACGGACGCATGAAGAGGCTCTCGACGTGGCCCAGCCGCGCCCAGAGCTCCTCGGTAACGTGGGGCGCGATCGGACCGAGCAGGAGCAGCGTCGTCTCGACCGTCTCGCGCAGGAGCGCGGCGCGCTCGCCGGCGGCCATCCCGTCGTGCGACGTGGCTTCGAACGCGTAGAGCGCGTTGACGAGCTCCATCACCGCGCTGATGGCCGTGTTGAAGTGAAAGTCGCGCTCGATGTCCTGCGTCGCCTTGGCAATCGTCTCGTGAATCGTCCGACGAAACGCCCGGCCCGCCTCGGTGGTGGGCGTCGCCTTCGCCGGCGCGGTCTTGAGTCCCTCGCCATGCGCGATCACGAAGCGCCACACCCGATTCAGGAATCGCGAGGCGCCTTCAACCCCGTGCTCGTTCCATTCGAGGTCCTTCTCGGGCGGCGCCGCGAACAGCGAGAACAGCCGGGCGGTGTCGGCGCCGAGGGTGCGGATGAGGTCGTCAGGATCGACGACGTTGCCCTTGGACTTCGACATCTTCGCCCCGTCCTTGATGACCATGCCCTGGCTGAGGAGCGCGGTGAACGGCTCGTCGACGCTCACGAGGTCGAGGTCGCGCAGCACCTTCGTGTAGAAGCGCGCGTAGAGCAGGTGCAGGACGGCGTGCTCGATGCCGCCGATATACTGATCGACCGGCATCCAGTACTCCGCCGCGCCGCGCTCGAACATTCCGCCCTCGTAGTGGGGCGAGCAATAGCGCAGGAAGTACCACGACGACTCGACGAACGTGTCCATCGTGTCCGTCTCGCGGCGGGCCTTGCCGCCGCACTTCGGACAGGTGGCGTTGACGAAGGAGGCGACCTCCGCGAGCGGCGAGCCGCCCTTGCCCGAGAGCTGCACGTCGCGCGGGAGCACCACCGGCAGGTTCTTTTCGTCCTCCGGCACCATCCCGTCCTTCTCGCAGTAGAGGACGGGGATCGGCGCGCCCCAGTAGCGCTGTCGCGAGATCCCCCAGTCGCGCAGCCGATAGTTCACCTTGGCCACGCCGAGGCCGCGGGCGACGAGCCAGTCGGTCGCCTTGCGCTTCGCCTCGGCGACGGTGAGCCCGTCGAGGAAGCCGGAGTTGATCTTGATCCCATCGCCGGGATATGCCTCGCCGATCCAGCCGGCGGGCCGCCTCACCGTCTCGATGATCGGCAGGCCGTACTGGCTGGCGAACTCCCAGTCGCGCTGGTCCTCGCCGGGCACGGCCATGATGGCGCCGGTGCCGTACCCCATGAGCACGTAGTCCGCGATGAAGAGCGGGATCTCCGCGTTGGTGAACGGGTTGACGACCTTCGCGCGCAGACGCAGACCGTGCCTGGGCCGGTCCGCGGCCAGGCGATCGATCTCGGTCTCGCGCGCGACCTCGGCGCGGAAGTCGGCCACCGCGCGGCGCTCGGCCTCGTCGGTGACGAGCTCGTCGACCAGCGGATGCTCGGGGGCGAGCACGGCGTAGGTCATGCCGAACGCGGTGTCGGGACGCGTCGTGAACACGCGCACCTTCAGATGTGGGCGGCCGGCGACGGGCAGGTCGAACTCGGCGCCCTCGCTGCGGCCGATCCAGTTGCGCTGCATCGTGATCACGCGCTCGGGCCAGCCCGGCAGCCGGTCGCACCACTCGAGCAGCTCGTCCGCGTACGCGGTGATCTTGAAGAACCAGCCGTCGATCTCGCGCAGCATGACCTCGGAGTCGCAGCGCCAGCAGCGGCCGCCCTCCACCTGCTCGTTGGCGAGCACGGTCTGGCACGACGGGCACCAGTTCACCGTCGAGCGGCGGCGGTACGCGAGCCCGCGCTCGAGCATCTTGATGAAGACGAGCTGCTCCCACTTGTAATAGGACGGGTCGCACGTGGTGACCTCGCGCTCCCAGTCGTACGAGATCCCCATCTTCTTGAGCTGCGCGCGCATGTTGTCGATGTTCTCGTTGGTCCAGATCGCGGGATGCACGCCGTTCTCGATGGCGGCGTTCTCGGCGGGCAGGCCGAAGGCGTCCCAGCCCATCGGATGGAGCACGTTGAAGCCGCGCATCCGCTTGAACCGCGCCAGCAGGTCGCCGATGGCGTACACGCGGACGTGGCCCATGTGGATGCGGCCCGACGGGTACGGGAACATCTCGAGGCAGTAGAACTTCGGGCGGCCCGGATCCTCGACGGCGCGGAACTGCTTGCGCTCGTCCCAGATGCGCTGCCACTTCGCCTCGATCTCACGGAACGGATAGCGATCCGACGACATCGGGTCGAATTTTAACAGGGATGGGGCCGGGGGCGCGAAGATCGCCCCCGGCCACGACGACCGGACTACTTCTTCACGCCGAGGTCGGCGAGCGCTTCGTTGGCCTTGGCGAGCGAGTCGGCATGCTTGCCGGTATCGTGCAGCTTCTGGGCCTCGTCCAACTTGGCGACGGCCGCCTTGACCTTGGGGTCATCGGCCTTCATCTTGGCGGCCGCGTCGCGGCCCTCCTTGATGACCTTCGGGCACGAGTTGGCGAGCGCGACACCGCTCGTCAGCGCGAGGCTCACGGCCACCGCCATGACGGTCAGGAGCTTCTTCATTCGGAACTCACCCCCCTCGGAACGCAGGTGGAATTCTACCACTCAACCGCGGATGGGCTGCGGCGGTTCCCCCGCCGTCGATTCCGTCGGCTCCGCGTCCGCGGTCGCCGGCGGGTGGAAGTGGTCGTAGATCTTCTGCGCCATCTTGGGCGTGACCTTCGGCACGGCGGCCAGCTCCGCCACCGACGACTCCCGCACGCGACGCGCGGAGCCGAGCGTTTTGAGCAGGCTCGTGCGGATGGTCGGGCCCACGCCGGGAATCACGTCGAGCGCCGACTGGAGCGTGCGCTGGCCGCGCAGCTTCTTGTGGTAGGTGATCGCGAAGCGGTGCGCCTCGTCCCGGATCTTCTGCAGCGTGTGCAGCGCGGGCGACGTCGGATCGAGCAGCAGCGGCTCGCGGCTGTCCCCCGCGTAGACCTCCTCCTGCTGCTTGGCGAGCGCGACGACGGGGATCCAGTCGAGCCCGAGATCCTGCAGCACCTGCAGCCCCACGTTGAGCTGGCCGCGGCCGCCGTCGATGAGGACGAGGTCGGGCAGCACGCTCCCTTGCTCGAGCGCCTTGCCGAACCGCCGGCCGAGCACCTCGCGCAGTGAGCCGAAATCGTCGGCGCCGCTCACCGTGCGGATCTTGAACCGCTTGTAGTCGTCCTTCTTCATCGCGCCGTTTTCCCAGACCACCAGCGAGCCGACCTGCTCGGTGCCCTGGATGTTGGAGATGTCGTAGCCCTCGATGCGGTTCGGCGCGCCCGGCAGGCTCAGCGCGCGCGTCAGCTCCTCCTGCACCAGCTGCTGGCGGTTGCCGCGCGACAGCAGATGGTTCTGCAGGGCGATGGCGGCGTTGGCCTCGGCCATGGCGACGAACTCGCGCTTGCCGCCGCGCTGGGGCGCCAGCACCTGCACGCGACGCTTCCCGATGCCGCTCAGCCACTCCTCGATCAGTTCCCGCTCCGGAACATCCTCGGAGACGAGCACCTCGGGCGCCGGCGTCACCGGCTTGGCGTAGAACTGGCGGACGAAGGCCGACAGGATCTCGCCATCGCCCCAGCCCGCGACCTTGTCGAAGAAGAACGCCTCCTGGCCGACGAGCCGGCCCTTGCGCACGAAGAACAGCTCCACGCAGGCGTCGTTGCCCTGGCGCACCACGCCGAGCACGTCCTGGTCGACCTCCTCGGTGGAGATGATCTTCTGGCGCTCGCGCACCTTGTTGAGCGACTGGATCTGGTCGCGCAGCACGGCCGCCCGCTCGAACTTCTGCTCGGCGGCCGCCTCCTCCATCTGGCGCGTGAGCGTCAGCGCGAGATCGTCGTTCTTGCCCTCGAGGAAGCGCTGGACGTCGCGCGCCGTCTGCGCGTAGCCCTCGCGCGTCTCCCATCCCGTGCACGGCGCGTTGCAGCGATGGATCGCGTACTGGATGCACGGCCGCGGCAGCGTGCCGTCGATCTCGATCGAGCAGGTGCGCAGCGGGAAGAGCTGGCGGGTCAGCCGCAGCGTCTCCCGCATGGCCGTCGCTGGGTAAAACGGGCCGAAATAGGTCGCGCCGTCGCTCTGCACCCGGCGAGCGACCAGCAGTCGCGGAAAAGCTTCGTTCGTCGTCAATTTGAGGAACGGATAGTGCTTGTCGTCGCGCAGGATGATGTTGTAGCGGGGCCGGTGCTTGCGCACCAGGTTCGCCTCCAGCATCAGCGCCTCGAGCTCGTTGTCGGTCACGATGTACTCGAGGTCCGCGATCTGGCGCACCAGCGCGTCGGTCTTCGCGTCGCGTGGCCGCGAGTCCTGGAAGTAGGAGCGCACGCGGCTCTTCAGCGAGGACGCCTTGCCGACGTAGACCACCTGCGCCTTGGCGTCCTTGTAGAGATAGACGCCCGGGCGGTCGGGCAGGCGCTGGAGCTTGTCGTCGAGGGGCGTGCTCACGTGTTTATTGTAGCGACGTTTATTGGAGCGGGGGCCACGAGGCCGGATAAGGGCGTGGGTGGCCTGGCCGAGATGGTCAGTGGCTCCGCATCGGCCGGTCTCTCCCGTCGCCTGGTCGATCGTCGCCGATCGATCGGCGCCGGGCGACCGTCGCGGTCAACCGTCGCCGGCCGGTCGGTTCAGCTGACTTGCTGGCGCCTCAGGGCGCGGATGCGGTCGCGGAGCTCGGCGGCGTGCTCGAAGTCGAGCCGCCGCGCGGCGTCCTTCATCTGCGCGTCCAGCTCGCCGATGCGCCGCTCGAGGTCGGCCGGCGAGTCGAAGGTCTCCTTCGCGGGCGTCTCGACCTCCACGGTGTAGTAGTCGCGCTCGTACACCGTCTGCAGCAGCTCGCGGATCGACGAGCGGATCGTCTCCGGCGTGATCCCGTGCTCCTCGTTGTACTGCGCCTGCAGCGCGCGGCGTCGGTCCGTCTCCGTGAGCGTCTGCGCCATCGAGTCGGTAACGTGGTCGGCGTACATGATGACTTCGCCGTTGAGGTTGCGCGCCGCCCGCCCCGCCGTCTGGATGAGCGAGGTCCCGGACCGCAGGTAACCCTCCTTGTCCGCGTCGAGGATGGCCACCAGCGAGACCTCGGGGATGTCGAGGCCCTCGCGCAGCAGGTTGATGCCGATGAGGCAGTCGAATTTGCCGAGACGCAGGTCGCGGATCAGCGCCACCCGGTCGAGCGTGTCGATGTCGGAGTGCAGGTAGCGCACGCGCAGGCCGAGCTGCTGATAGTACTCGGTCAGGTCCTCGGCCATCCGCTTGGTGAGCGTGGTCACCAGCACGCGCTCGTCGCGGTCGGCGCGCGCGCGCACCTCGTGCAGCAGGTCGTCGACCTGGTCGCCCGCCGGCCGCACGGTGATCTTGGGATCGGTGAGGCCGGTGGGGCGGATCACCTGCTCGGCCACCGCGTCGTCGGCCAGGCGCACCTCGTAGTCGCCCGGCGTGGCCGAGACGTACACCGTCTGCTTCACGAGCCGCGTGAACTCCTCGAAGGTCAGCGGGCGGTTGTCGAACGCCGACGGGAGGCGGAAGCCGTACTCGACGAGCGCCTCTTTGCGCGAGCGGTCGCCGTAGTACATGCCGCGGATCTGGGGCACGGCCACGTGGCTCTCGTCGATGATCACCAGCGCGTCCGGCGGCAGATATTCGATCAGCACCGGCGGTGGCTCGCCCGGGCGCCGCCCCGTGAGATGGCGCGAGTAGTTCTCGATACCGTGGCAGTAGCCCAACTCGCGCAGCATCTCGAGATCGAACAGCGTGCGCTGCTCGAGCCGCTGCGCCTCCAATAGCCGGGTGCGCGCCTTGAGGAAGGCCAGGCGCTCACCCAGCTCCTCCTGGATCGTGACCATCGCGCGCTCGAGCTGCTCGGCCGGCGTCACGTAGTGGCTGGCCGGATAGACGCGCACGTCGGGCAGCCGCTCGAGCACCGCACCCTTGAGCGGATCGATCCGGTGGATGGCGTCCACGACGTCGCCCCAGAGCTCGACGCGCAGCGCGTGCGACTCCTCGTTGGCCGGGAAGATCTCGATCACGTCGCCGCGCACGCGGAAGGTGCCGCGATGGAAATCGTAGTCGTTCCGCTCGTACTGGACGGCCACCAGCCGGCGCACGATCGCGTCGCGGTCGAGCGAGTCCCCTTCCCGCAGCGACAGG
>WNEW01001476.1_pt1 | contig 11533 bp, 5 predicted proteins | sample 5399891 | NCBI WGS metagenome assembly WNEW01 (sample SAMN13153336, study PRJNA577476) | soil metagenome | isolation source: 40 cm grassland meadow soil pre-rain plot 5 | place: USA:California | collected 2015-09-08 | reverse complement strand
TCATGAAAATGCTCGAGTCCGGCTACTCCGTTGGCATTCTGGACCTCACGGAGGGCGAGATGGGAACGCGCGGTACCCCCGAAATTCGCGCCAGGGAGGCCGAAGCGGCCCGGGCCGTGATCGGGGCGCGCTTTCGCGAACGGCTGAAACTTGGCGATTCGCGTCTGACTGCCTCGATTGAGAATCGCTTCGCCCTAGCCGAAAAGATCCGCGCAGCCCGCCCGAAAACCGTCATTCTGCCGTATTGGGAAGGGCGCCACCCCGATCACTACATCGCTGCCAACTTGGGTTATGAGGCCTGTTATGCCGCGGGCCTGAAGCAGTTGCCGATCCCGGGAGAACCACACCGTCCGAAAAAGATTCTTTACGCGTCGATGTACTGGGAGGTCCGGCCGTCGTTTGTCGTGGATATCAGCCCGTACTTCGAGCGCAAGATACGGGCAATCAACTGTTTTGCTTCGCAATTTGCGGGCGATCTGCGTGATATTACAGAGCTTTATCCTGCCTGGGGAAAGCTCATCGACCGGATCACCACCCAATGCAAATATTTCGGGCACCTTATCGGTGTCAATTATGCGGAACCGTTTGTAGTAAAGGAGTTGATGGCGGTAGAGGATATCGTCACAATGCCCGTTTCCTCCATCTGAGGCACTGGAATGGGCAACAACGTGCTTTGTAAAATTATGATGCGAGCGTTAAAAACCCTGCTTCCAACCGATAATTCCGCCGTCAAAGCCCTTGACACATGTTGGAGTGGTATTTACGATGAACCTTGTTTGCCTGGGAGAAACCACATGATTCATAAGGTTGCCCGAATAGCGCTAGTGCTTTTCCTGGCGTTCGCGGTCGCGACTCCTCTGCCGTTGCTGGCCCAAAACGACAGCAGCAATCAGACCAAGACCTCGGACAAGGATCAGGACAAAGACAAATCGAAATCCAAGCCGAAAAACAAAAAGAAAAATTCCGATGTGGAGAACATCGGGAACCGGAACATCAACAAGGGCAGTATCAATTTCTTCTCCCTCGAGAAAGAAATTCAGATGGGCCGCCAGCTCGCCGCCGAGATCGAGCGTCAGGTGAAGCTGGTCGAAGATCCGACCATCAACGAGTACGTCAACCGCGTCGGGCAAAACATTGTCAGAAACTCCGACGCCAAGGTTCCGTTCACCATCAAGGTCGTCGAGTCGGATGAGATCAACGCCTTTGCCCTTCCCGGCGGGTTCTTCTATGTGAACAGCGGCTTGATTCTCGCAGCAGACGATGAATCCGAGTTAGCCGCAGTCATGGCCCATGAGATCGCGCACGTCGCGGCCCGGCATGGAACGAAACAGGCGTCAAAAGCCGAACTGATCAATTTCGCGTCCATTCCGCTCATCTTCATGGGTGGAGTCGGCGGGTTCGCTCTACGCCAGGCTGCCGGGTTCCTCATCCCCTTACAATTCCTCCAGTTCTCGCGCGGTGATGAAGCCGAGGCCGATTATCTCGGATTGCAGTATCTGTACAAAACCGGCTACGACCCGGGCGCTGCAGTCAGCTTCTTCGAAAAACTCCAGGCGAAGGAAAGCGCAAAACCGGGAAGCGTCTCAAAGATGTTCAGTACGCATCCACCCACCGGCGACCGCATCGAGATGACGAAGAAGAACATCGAACAGATTCTGCCGGACAAGAACCAGTACGTCGTCACCACGTCCGAATTCAATAAGGTCAGAACGCAGCTGGCACAACTCGAGAATCGCCGGCCATCGCAAGAGGAAGCCAACAAGCCCAGCTTGCGGCGCAAGACGCAGCGTCCGGACGTCAATGGCGATGACAATAAGGGCGGCAATCCGAAGGATACGAGTTCTCGGAACAAAAAAGATAAAGATAAAGACGCAGACTCTAAGACAGACTCCAAGACAGACACCAAGGCGGATTCCACCAAACCGGACGACAAAGAGCCTGCCGATGATGATCGGCCGAAATTGAAGCGGCGCGATTAACGCGCATTCACCTATACATCATCAAATCGGGGCGTTGATGAACAACGCCCCGATTTTTTTGTCTTCAAAACTCGTGTATGATTTCCTTTTGTCTTCGGGGTCGTAGTTCAGTTGGTTAGAACGCCGGCCTGTCACGCCGGAGGTCGCGAGTTCGAGTCTCGTCGGCCCCGTTGTTTATCAATCACTTGGCCTGAGTTACTGCTCGGGCCTTTATTTTGGGTGGTGACAGTAATTTCTGAACCCTTCCGTTTAGCGCACCACTCTTCTCCGTCCTGGCGATTGTGACCGCGATCGCATCGATCAATGAAGACGTCGTCGAGCAAACCGCGAACCGCGAGCGCCAGATCCAGTTCGCGCTGAAGCTGCTGTTCTAAAGCGGAAATCCGGGGACAGACACCAAGTTCTAAATACAGGAATTTGGTGTCTGTCCCCGATTTCTGAGATCGCCGGCGGTCATAGACCGCCGCTACAGAAAAGAAACGCCTGCTGCGAGGGATCGTCCCACAGCAGGCGAGAATGGGTGTCAATGTGCCCAATCGGTTCGACTGGGCCGTGAGAACAGCCTATACCGGTAATCCGAAGATTTCAATAAAATATATCGTGATGCGATATAAGATATCGGATCACGATTAGCCGGCGACGCTGACCAAGCCTGCGGGTATCCGTACGAAGTCGGTCATGAATACCTGGTTTTTTGCGAATGGGAACCAGGGGAACGTGACAGTCACGACCTGCTCCGCCACCCAGCCTTCGAAAATGGCGGTTGCGCGGATCGAGCAATTACGCGCTCTTCGCGACGGGAGCACTCTGCCGGATCTATATGGGTTCGTCGGCACACATCCCCTTCGTTCGGACCAAGCCGGGTGGGAGCAGGTGCAGCCCATGGCGGGCCTGACTGTGACGGCGCGATCCGACAGTGCGGAGTACCGCACCCAGACGGCCGATGATGGCTTGTATAGATTCCGAGGCTTGCCTCGCGGCCCCCGGTATCATTTGAGCGTTGCGGCGCCCCCTGGACGTCTGGCACTCTGGGGGAACGCGGGACGCTGAAAATCCCGGTGCAACTTCCGCTCCGCTACCTTATGATCGGCAACGCCAGATCGGCGCCGGATTGAGACCGCAGTGACACCGTGCCTGCTGAAGTGCCGCCGCTGCGATTCAGCAGCAAGAATTCGGTTGTGTAGCCGCCACCGGTGACGATGTGTGGGAACAGCAGTTCGCCGGAAGGTATAGATGCATCATCAGCAATTGCCGGTACGGCGGAGAGCAGCAAATCTCCGCGCTCATTGTAACGTTCACGCATTCCCATAACTGAAATCGGCGTGTTAGAAGAAATCCGCAATACTCCGCGGAAAGATGCGGGCAGATTCTGAAAGCCGGGCAGCTCCCCCAGAAAGAGGGCACGGTGACCGTTTGTTGGTATGTTCAGCAAACCGGCAAAGCCGCTTGCTTGACCGTCTAACGTCAGTAATTCAGCCTGTACTAAAGCAGTGTTGAAACCAAGGTTAGCAACCGCAATGCCGGTCTGCATCGATTGCGCGGAATCGACTTCGGCAAAAATTCGGAACGCTTGACCGGCGCCCGTTGCTGCAACGCCGCTTTCGGATACGGTCACGCCGGCGGATACAAACGAAAACACCGAGGATGCCACCGGCGCAGGGCTCCCGCCGGCAGGGTTGATTCGAACAAACCCGGTGCCAGTCTGAGTTCCGGGATTTGAACTCACCACTTTCGCCGCCGATCGTGGAGCGATGGAGTAAGTGTATGTGGCGTCCATTTCAACGGTCCCGGCGATTGGATCGTCGGTGGGATTCACAAGTAAGATCTGCGTCGTCCAGCCTCCACCCGATGCAAAATGCGGCAGCACCGCGGCAGAAGCCAGGCTTGATGATACAGGCGCGACAGGAAGCGTCGTCATCAGAAAATCGGAGCGCTCGTTCAGGTATCCACGAAGCGCGACGGCACCAACCGGAACAGATGAAGTGAACGTGAATGATCGAGCGCCGGCAGTCCCATTAAAAGGTGCCTCATCGAGAAATGCTGCGATCTGTTGCTTCGCTGGTATCGTCGTCACTCCGCTTGCAAAATCCACACCTGAGGTATCTGTAAAGTAGAAAGAAATCGTGGCATCGCTATCGTTCGGATTTGCTATCGCAATGCCCGTCCTGGCCGCTCCACCGGTCTCTGCATAAACACGCCCCGCCTGGATAAGCGGCGATGCTGGAACCGAAGCCTCGCTGACCAGAATGCCCTGGGATCTGAAACTGAAGATAACCATCCCATTCGGCTGCGGACTACCTGCGCTGGGTTGCAGCCGTGCATATCCGACTTGAAGTGGATCCGGTGTGGACGATTTCCAGTAGTTTCCCCCGCCGGATCGAACTTCAAAGTTGACGCTCGCCATCCTTGGCCCCATGATGGTGACCCTCCTGATGGCACGATCAGCGACGTAAAGATACGTTCCGTCCCCCCATATTCCACCGTTGTCTCTTTTGCCCCCTAGTCCACTTCGTCCGTTTCGATTTGGTCCGAAGAAGCGAGCATCGGCTCCGACGCCATTTTCGTTGCCGTATATACGCCAATCGCCGGCGATCGTGTGGGTTTCACCCGTCATGGGATCGACGGTCCGCAGTGTGTAGCCATCCGAAATGTACAAAATCCGGCCATCGCCCCAGATGGCGTTGAGAAATCCGAACCGCGCTTCTGTTCCACTACCGTCCACTAGAGCTGGCGGATTTGAAGGTGGATAAGGCCACTTGCATTCAGAGCTACTACCTGCGAGGAGCGAGATTTCCGCAGTGCTCAAGGAGATTCTTCGGATAGTACAACTGGTCTCGGCTACGTAAAGATTCGTCTTATCGCCCCACAAATGCGCCACTTCCGGCAAACCGGTCGCAAATGTTTTGACTTCACGTGTTGTCAGGTCGACGCGCTGAATAATCCAGGTCGAAGGGGCGGCAGCGACATTAGGGGGAGTATCAAAGGTAATTTTTGTGGCCATGCCAGCGACATAAAGATAATTGGTGTCTCCCCAGACGACCGGAAGCGTGACTCCGTTAAGGATAGTGGTGACCCGCCCCGTGTCCACATCGATTTGCCGGACAGCCTGGTTCACCTGGTCGGCAACAAACAAATTCCGGCCCAGGCTGAAGGACGCCGTGGGGTACCAAAAACGCGCTTCGGAACCGATTCCGTCTTTCGTTCCGGATTCATTAAAAGCGCCGGCCAGATGGGTAATCTCGCGTGTTGCCAGCGAAATTTTGTAAACGGCGTTGCCGGAAGTTGCATACAGAAACTTCGCGCCGCCAGTGACGCTCGTGGCTTCGAATTGTTCGGATGGAATATGTCCTTCGGAAAGCAGCAGTACACGCCCCGCTAATGTAATGACTTCCCGTGTCGCGAGGTTGAGGCGGCGCAGGCGACCGTCAACCGGTTTGCCACTGGAACTACTGAAACTTCTGTCTGTAAAGTAAAGATACTGGGCATCACCCCAAATCCCCCCCAGCAAAAAGAGCCGGGCGGTTTCACCGATCCCGTCTTGCGCGCCGGGGTAGCCTTGAGCACCGGCCAGCGTCGTGAACTGAGCGCTACCCGGATCGAACCGCTGGATCTCGGTTGATCCCCCGACATAGACAAATTTTCCATCGCTCCAGAGCGCCAATGGCCAAGTCGTGCGCGGCAGGGCCGCAAGAGTGACGACCTGATTCGTGGATAGATCCATTTTCCGAAGCGCAGAATCAACCAGGTAGAGGATGCTGGCGTCGGTACAAAGTCCCGCAATGTCTGCAGAACCGGCACTAGGCACATTCCAGGCGGTCTTCGCCCCATCGGCTTTGGAAATACGCGCGATGGAGCGGCGTTGGTAGACAATATATAGGTATGCCGAGTCGCCCGTGATGCTGGTTGGGTTCGGGAGTTCTGCGTTGAGCGCCGAGATTTCTCCCGTTTGCCAGGAGAGCCTGCTGACCTTGTTATCACGAGACTGGGTGACATACAGGAAGTTTTCATCGCCCCAAAGTCCGGCCGGTGCATCAATATTCGAAACAAATGTGGACAATTCGCCCGTATCCGCCGCGATTTTGTAAATTAGCGACCTGTCAGTATCCGCTACATAGAAGAAATTGCCCCGCCGCCACAACCCATTTGCGCCGCCCAGAGCAGGACTCTCCTGATCAGGCGACGGCGCGACAGATGCCAGGCCGGCAATGGTAGTGACCTGTTTTGTTACGAGGTCCGCACCGAAGACAACTTGCGCCGTTTGGTCAGTTGCGACGAGCATATTGCCGAAGCCCGAAATTCCGCCGATGGCCCTGCGTGTTGCCGGCGGTGCGCTGGCTACTACTGAAAACTCTCCCGTCGATAGCGCCACCCGATAGATGTCGGTCACAGTATTAAAGAAAAGATTGCCGAGACCATCACCCCACAAGCTTGAGCTTGACGACGGGTATGCGGTGTTTTGTGTTCCTGCCGGCAGCGAGGGGGAACTCAACAGAGCTTCGAATTGGAGATCGCTCAGCCTTATCCGTCCAAGCGTGGTGCCATACGTCAGATATAGAAAGTCATCGTCCGCCCACAGCATTCCTGGATCGATAACCGATGTCACTCCCGCCGGCGTGAGAGTGCGTACTTCACCCGAAGAAGGCGAAATCTCCCGGATCGCACCCGGACTGACGCTCGCTTGGCGGAAGATTGAGCTAGAGATAACGATTGGGGGTTCAAGGACATAAATGCGAGATGAATTGCCAGTGATCGCGTACGGCCCGCGAAACTGGGCTTCCGGACCAACCCCGTCTTTCAGTCCGAAAGTAGAGCCCGCGAGGGTTGTGATCTCTCCTGTTGCCATCGCGAGGCGTCGAATCGTCGGTCCATCGACGAAATACAGGAACGACGCATCTCCCCAGACCAACGATGGTCTTTCGATTCGTCCGGCTTGCGGTTGCTGCGGTGTTCCCGCGATAGTTGTGACATCACCCGTGGCGATTGTGATCTTCCGGATCGTCGAATTATTCTGATCGGCGACGTACGCGAATGTGCCGTCGGTCCAAACACCGTGTGGCAAGTTAAAACGCGCGATTGCGCCGCGGCCGTCTCTGCTGCCAATACCTCCCTCTGTCCCAACAAAATGCTCAACAATCGCCTGTTGTGCCGCATACGTACACACTGGCGCGCATGCAACACAGAATACGAGAAACAAAAACGCACGTTTCACGCGATTCATGCTCCTCTCCAACCTGGCTAGCACGTGTGGGACATTCGTTCGTGTTTCGACGCTCAAAGTCACGAGTCGAGAACTCCCAAGTTAGTGTGTTGGTCTTATGGTAGGCAGCGGCAGAACGGTTTCACCGCCATCTGGCGCAATTCTCTCCTCGAGTTTTTCGATGTGTAGTTCTAGCTCCACTGTTTCAAGCAGGTCCGTGTGTGGCTGTCTCCGGAGGATTTTTGGAGCGTTCAGGTGATGATCCATATACGAGAAGCGTAACAACCCTGAAAACGGCGTCAATTACCCTTGAAGTACCACCTTTGTTTTACGGCTGCCAGTTTCCCTCTCAGTCTCATGGTCTGCCGATTTGCGTCCGGCGTCCACCCAATATCCTGGCGCAGAGTTTATGCTTGAGCGATTCACCGAGAGAGCACGCCGAGTGATCTTTTTCGCCCGGTATGAGGCCAGCCAGTTCGGCAGCACGACCATCGAAACCGAACATTTGCTATTGGGTTTACTGCGCGAAGATCCCAACTGACGGCGTGACGTAGGCTATCCGCTCAACGTGGAAAATATTTACGTTTTTCAGGCTATTAACTTCTCCCGCTTATCGGCGTCGCGAATGCCTCATCTCTAAACCAAGGTCCCCCAAGGCAATCCGGCGATGGTAATCCGGGCGCACCGACCTGGCTCGTCGATTGCAAAATTCAACACCCGAACTTTCAACTCGCAAGGAGATGTTGTTTTGAGAAATGTGTTGAAAAATCTTGATCTCAACGCTGCAACCGAACGGCAACTAGCTGTCATTTTTGGTAAGGACCATGCCAAGCAGATTATGGACTATCGCACCCAGAATGGGCCGTTCGAAAGTTGGGAGGATCTGAAGCGTATCCCAGGAATCGTTGGACCCATGCTGGACACTCTGAAGCATCTGGGATGCAGTCTTGGAGGGAAAGCGGCCTAAGCCAAGGACCACTTCACTAAAAGCCTATCGGCGGGTTTTTGTATTGTTGCGTACGTCGTGTAAGACCCCCGGCGGGACGATGAACAAAGTGACCGGACTACGAACGTGTGATAGATTTTTCCAAGCGCCAGGATCAGGAAGATCGGACTCATTCGTGAGGCACGGGTGTCAAAAATCGTTCTGATCACTGTATTCGTACTTGCGCTTTGTAGTTCCAGCCGTGCTCAACTTTCCGTGGACGTCGATCTTGGCGTCCGTGGCGGAGCCTTCAACAGCGGAACGCCCATCGAGGTTCCGAACAACCAATATTTTCCTGACCGGTACTCGGATGAGAAGCTACCTTTCACGTTCGGGCCGGCAGTTGGAATCCTCTTTAATAACCGTTGGGAAGCACGATTCGAGGCGGTCCGCAGCCGATTTCGGTTCCACGATCAATCAGGCACGCCCTTTCCTACATCCGGATATAAATACCCCTCAACCACCGATGGACACGTTTGGCAGTACCCGCTTCTTCTCACATATCTCACGGGCAAGGGGACTCTAAGACCCTTTGGCGGTGGTGGATTCAGTTTCGCCTCGGCATTTCACGGGATCACGCGAACACAAACAACCAGAGTAGTGGCGCCGATCCCCGCCAACCCAAACGTGCCGTTCGATACGGTCACGACGACTTCGACGCAATCCTTCAACTCCGGGAGCCCGATGGCTTTCTACTTCACAGGTGGTGTTGACGGGCGCGCGTCATTTTTATCCATCCGTCCAGAATTCCGATACGGGCATTGGATAAATTGGGATATGCGGCAAGGTAATGTTAATGCTCAACACGATACGGTGCTGTTCTCGCCCAACCAGCTTGAATTCTTGATCGGCATTTCAGTGCGCCCATTACGACTCAAAAGTCCGCAAAGTAAATAGGAAGGTTCAAAGAACAACATATGATGCGGCGTTTACTGTTCAGCTTGAGTCTTGGCGCAGTCGCAGGACTCGCATCTTCATCCGCCTACGCGCAAACGGCCTTTTTAATAGGAACCGTCACGGATCCCGGCGGGGGTGTGCTTCCGGGTGTGAGTGTAACGATCACCGAAGTTCAAACGAGTGCTTCGCGAACGTCCGCCAGCGACGAGCACGGCAACTATCGAGTTCCATTTTTGCCTCCGGGACGGTATCGCATTGAAGCGGGTCTGCCGGGGTTCAAGACAGATGTTCGGGAGAATGTGGTACTGAGCGTCGATGACCGTCTCCGGGTCGACTTCACGTTACAGATCGGTGAAGTTGACGAGAAGTTGATCGTCACCGCGACCACGCCGCTCGCGCAATCCGAAACCTCGTCGGTGGGAACTGTTATTGACAACCAGAAGGTTGTTGAACTTCCGTTAAATGGCCGGGAATTTGAGGACTTGGTCCAACTGGCGCCGGGTTCCCTGCCCCCTGCGCCGGGATCGGCGCTGAGCTTTCGCGGTGGCTTCAATGCCGCAGGTGCCCGGGAAACCGCCAATAATAATTCGCTCGACGGCATCGATAACAACGACCCCGCTATAAACAATTTCACACTGCGTCCTATTCTGGATGCCATCCAGGAATTCAAGGTCCTGGCCAATTCCTATTCTGCACAGTACGGGCGCGGGGGTGGCGCGCAGGTGATCGTGAGTACAAAATCCGGAAAGAACGATCTCCACGCCTCGGCTTGGGAATTTCTGCGAAATGACAAGCTGGATGCTCGTGACTTTTTCAATAAAAAGGAATCGGCCGCAAAACCTCCATTTCGCCATAATCAATTCGGCGCGACCGCAGGCGGATCACTGGTACACAATCGGAGTTTCTTCTTTGTGGCATATGAAGGCGGCCGGCGCCGGCAAGTCTTCACAAGTCTTCAACAGGTTCCGACAGAGGGTTTCCGTAGAGGCGACTTCTCTGCCGCAACTGCGCCTGTCCAGGATCCGGAGCGGAGTCGAGCGACGTTTCCCGGGAACATCATTCCGCCAAGCCGCATCGATCCGATCGCGCGAAAGATAGTGGACCGGGGTTCATTCCCATTCCCAACACCAGGACTTGCGTCACCGAACAATCTTTCTGCAGTGAACCCGTTTCCGGAGGACGTCAACCAGTACAGCGCACGGCTGGACCACCGCTTCAGTGGAACCAACAGCTTGTTCGGCCGTTACGCGTACGCAAAGGACTCGTTGGTGGTGCCATGTGCGGGCAACGGCCAGACTTCGTGTGTACCTGGTTTCAGGCACAACGATGTTACAGGCGCTCATTCGCTTTCGCTTACCGATACGCATATTTTTTCTCCGAAACTTGTCATGGAAACCCGGGCGGGATTCAACCGGCAGCTGCAGTCGCGCATTGCGTTCGCATCCGGTACCAGTGATATCTCTTCCGAATTAGGTATTCCTGCCTCACATGATCCTCGAGATTTCGGCCACCCGATGATCGCAATAACAGGCTTCGGCACTATCGGTGACCGCGGCTATCAGAATCGAGCCGGCACAACGGGACAAATTGCAGCCGGCCTGAACTATTCGCCGGCATCGCATTCCATCCGCGCCGGTGTGGATCTACGAAGAATTCTGTTTTACGCGGGCTCCAACGCGCGGGAAACGATCAATTTCAGCGGCATTTGGACCGGTAACGCTTTCGCAGACTTCTTGCTTGGTCTGCCCAGCCGAACGACTCGGAATCCGGCGGACAGTTTTCGATATCACAGCATGAACTCATACAACTGGTTCGTGCAGGATGACTATGTGGTTTCCCGCCGGCTGACGCTCAATTTGGGTTTGCGGTACGAATACAATACGCCCGACGTGGAGAAGCAAAATCGTCTCGCGCATCTCAATATCGAGACGATGGAATACGAGCTTGCCGCGCAAAATGGATCATCCCGGGCTTTATACAAGCCGGACAAGAACAATTTTGGACCAAGGTTTGGTTTCGCGTTCAGACCCGATGCCACAGGCCAAATGGTGATCCGGGGAGGCTATGGGATTGTTTATGATCTCGCAGTCATTGGCAGCAATTTGTTCTTCGTGCGCACGGGTTCTCCATTTCAACGCCCGCAAACTTTCGATGCCGGTCCTCTTCCGGCAGACCTGACATTGTCTGACCCGTTTCCTTCGGCCAGACTGGAGGCTTCTTCGATCTTTGATGCCCCTTCGATCGATCCGAGTTTTCGGGATGCCTACCTTCAGCACTGGAATCTGGGTTATCAGCGCCAGCTTCCGGAGAACATGCTGTTCGAGGTGAGCTACGTCGGCAATAAAGGTACGAAGCTGGTCCGAACCGTCGATGTCAATCAAGCCTATCCTGTACCAGGATTCAACCAACCGGAAGTCCAGCCGCGGCGTCCACTGTCGGCGTTCGGCTCCGTGCCGGTTCTTCAAAGTTCGGGAA
>WNEW01002891.1_pt1 | contig 11557 bp, 13 predicted proteins | sample 5399891 | NCBI WGS metagenome assembly WNEW01 (sample SAMN13153336, study PRJNA577476) | soil metagenome | isolation source: 40 cm grassland meadow soil pre-rain plot 5 | place: USA:California | collected 2015-09-08 | reverse complement strand
CACCCTCGTGAGGCGAGGGCGTCGTCCTCGAACGTTTCCTGGAACAGGATCGTAGCGCTGGAGGGCTGAGCTGGCGCGCTCGGCGGTTTGCACGCGACGGCCGCGAGCACGAGGGGCGCGAGCAGGGCCAGCCAATGTCGATACGACATCGTGTCGGGCCGCCTTTTCGGGCGCGTGCGGGCGCGACCCTATGCGTAGCGTCCCCGCCCCATCGAGACCGTGACCCCGCTCACCCCTTGCGCGGTCTGCCGCTCCGGGCGTTACGTGTTGCTCGAGCCTCCACAGGAGAAGGCCGTGCTATCACCGCGCACCCGGACTCTCGCCACAGGTCTTGCCGCCCTCGTCACCTTTGCCGCCCTGGCGCTGGCGCCCGACGCCGTCCCAGCCGCCGGCCAGGCCGTGTGGGAGCACCTCGGCATGCGGCGGGTGAACTTCCGCCTGGATCACGACGTCATCCTGGCCGCGAGTGAAGGCCGGTTCCGGAGCATCCGCATCGTCGTCGCGGGCGGGGACCTGGAGCTATTCGACGTGAAGATCACGTTCGGGGACGGCGAGGCGTTCTCGCCCGCCACGCGGCTGTATTTCAAGGAGAACTCGCGCAGCCGCACGATCGATCTGCCCGGCGCCGCGCGCATCATTCGGCGGATTGATTTCTATTACCGGAGCGTCCCGGGCGGCGGGCAGGGCAAGGCGATCGTGCACGTGTACGGCCGGAGGTGACGCCATCACAAGGAGTTAGCGCGCACCGCGCCGGGGAACGGCCTGGGCTTTGTTGTTCGCCCCCACCCTCGAATTGCATATTGGTGCCCCCCTGCTCCGCGGCATGGCAGCCGGCATGAAGCAAGTCTGGATCTTCAGGATCGTGCATCAGGACACGGGCAAGCCCGCACAGGGCGTGCCCGTGACGGTGCTCGAACCCTCCGGAAACGCCGCCGGCTACTGGGTGAGCGAGGCGGACGGGACCGTCGCGATCCCGCGGCGCGACGTGCCGAAGCTGCGACTGCGGGTCGGGCTCCGCACCGAGGATCCGATCGAGCTCGACACGGCGACGCTCGGCGACGAGCCGATCCCGCTCGCGGCGCCGAGCCGGCTGCCGCCGACGAGCGGTGGGACTCGGGACACGGGCGAGCGCGATCTCCAGGCGGCGTCGCCTCCTCCCCCCCGCGGCGCCGAGCCGCACGACGTGCCCGGGCACGTGCTCTACTTCCAGCGGCTCGTGCTCTTCGCGGAGCGCGCGCCGGCGACTCCGGCGGGCCGCGACAGCGTGGCCGACTTCTTCGCGGTTCCCGCGGACGCCGCGACGCCGATGCGCTATGGGGCGCTCGTCGAGATCGAGGAATACTGGCAGTCGCTCGGCGTATTGTGGGGGGAGCTGCTCTACAGCGTGACCCTCACGCCCGGCGACGAGGCCCGCCTCGCGGTGCTCGACGGGCGCTGGCGCCGCGAAGCCGAGGCGCGGGAGCGCCCGCTCCAGATTCTCGCCCGCATGGTGGGCAGCTCGATGCTCGGCGACCTGACGACGGCGCTGCGGCCCGAGTTGCAGCTCGACCCCCTGACGTTGCTCGAGCCCGGGTTGGAGACGGCGGCGACCGACACCGTGCAGATGATCCGGGAGCGCACCGAGCGGATGAGCCAGGCGCTGCGGCGCCGGCCGCTCGGCGTGGTGGACGTCCACGCCGAGGCGCCGGCCACGGCGGCCGTTCGCACGGTGCGCAACACCGCGACCGACCGGCTCGTGACGTTCCACTTCTTCGAGCCGCTGGAGCGCTTCCGGGTCGCCGTCCGCAGCCCGCGCGCGCGGCCCGTGATCTTCGTGCCGTTCCGGCTGCCGAACGTCGCTACGCCGGATGTGGTGCGCCGCTTCGGCTACATCTTCCGCCGCACCCTGCTCGACCGCGGCCTGCTGCCGGACCTCGAGCGGCTGCTCAACTCGGACGACGGCTGGCCCCGCAACGGCAGCCGACTGCTCGAGCACATCGAGGGCAACCTCCTCTACTACTCGACGGCGATCATTTCGGCAGGCGATCCGGCCGCCCGGCACATGGCGCTCGCGAAGCTTCGGGACCCGGCCGGCCGCCCGCTCACGGACGTGGTCGAGAACATGGTGCTGGGCCGCGTCGGCAATGCCATTGCGTTGCCGCTCCGCTCGGCCGCACAGATTCCGAAGGAGTGGCGCGACGCCCTCGAGGCGTACGCGAAACGACCGCCGCGCGTGAACGAGGCCTTCACCGTCACGATCCCCCACCCCGGTGTGTGGGTCACGGCCCAGTCTCACGAACCGATGCAGCAGGTGCAGTCGGAGCGCGCCGCCGGATAATCGTGGTCGCGCTCCGCGGGCCACGATGAAGCTCCCGGTCCTCCTCTACCATAAGATCGATCGCATCCCGCCCGGGGCCCGCTACCCGCGGAGCTATGTCACTCCGGAGCGGTTCGAGGCGCAGCTCTCGTTCCTGCGGCGGCGGGGCTACGAAGGCATTTCCTTCGCGGACTATCTCGCCTACCGCCGCGGTGCCGCACGGCTGCCGCGGCGCCCAGTCATCGTCACCTTCGACGACGGCTACCGCTCCAACCGGGATGTTGCGCTCCCCCTGTTGCAGCAGCACGGCTTCCGGGCCACGATCTTCCTCGTGGCGGAGCGCATCGGCGGGACCAACACGTGGGACCCGGATGAGATCCAGGAGCCCCTGCTCGACGCCGCGGCGGTCCGCGCGATGCAGGCGCGGGGTATCGAGTTCGGATCGCACTCGGCGACGCATGCCCGGCTGACGGCGCTCGACCGGGCCGCCGTGCTCAAAGAGCTGCGGGACTCGCGCGCGCTGCTCGGTACGCTGCTCGGTCGCCCTGTCCAGGTGCTCGCGTACCCGTACGGCGCGCACAACGCCCCGTCGCGCCACCTGGCCGCCGAAGCGGGCTACGAGGCTGCGGTGGCCATCCGCCGTCGCATGAACGGCGATGACACCGATCTCTTCGCGCTGCGGCGGATCCCTGTGACCTCGGAGACCTCCGTGGCGCGGTTCGCCTGGGACCTGTTCCGGTTCAGCTGGTTCTACGGGACGTGAGAGGCCGCGGAAGGGGGAACCCTGAAGGACTCCCTGACGGTCGGGGGGAAGCGCGGTGAGGATCGCCCTGCTCACCACGGCGCGGGCGTGGCGCGGCTCGGGGACGAGCTTCACCCACATCGCCCAGAGCCTGGCGGCGCGCGGGCTCTCCGCCGCCCCTGCGGTGACGGCGGAGCTGGCGGCGCGAGGCCTGCGGGCGCGGGAGCTCCCGATCCGGCACAGCGGCTTCACGGAAGCGCGGGCGCTCGCGCGCGCGCTCGATGAGTTCGCGGCGGAGGTGGTGATCGCGGACAAGCCGCGCGACCTGCGGCTCGGCGCGCTGGCGTCGCTCGGGCGCTCGTTCGCGCTCGTGTATCGCCACAACGTGGGCACGGCGGCGCCACCGCGAGACCTGACGGTGCGGCTCGCCTACCGCCGCGTCCGGATGACGATCTTTCTCACCCACGCGGGCGAGCGGGAGGCGCTCGCGCGGGCGCCCTTCATGAGCCGCCCGCCGCGCCGCGTGATCTACGAAGGCGTGAACCTGGAGCGGTTTCGGCCGGATCCGGCGGCAGGCCGCGCCTTCCGGGAGCGGCAGCGACTGGGCGACGGCCCCTCGGTGCTCGCCGTGGGCGCGCTGGAGCGCGAGAAGCGCTACGACTGGCTACTGGGGGCGCTCGCCCGCCTCCCGGAGCCCCGCCCCCGCCTCGTCGTGTGCGGTGATGGCGGGCTCGCCGATGCGCTGCGCGCGCAAGCCGAGCGGGAGCGATTGGACGTGCGCTTGCTGGGGCAGGTGACGCCGCGCGAGCTGGCGGGTGCCTACAACGCGGCCACGTGCGTGGTGCACGGCTGTGACGTCGAGACGTTCGGCATTGCGGTCGCGGAGGCCATGGCCTGCGCGCGGCCCGTGGTCGCGGTGGCGGGTGGCGCGGTTCCCGAAGTGCTTGGGGGAACCGGCGTGCTCGCCCCGGCGGACGACCCGGCGGCGTTTGCCCGCGCCCTCGGGGAGCTGCTCGCCGATCCCCAGCGCCGCGACGCGCTGGGCGCAGCGGCGCGGGGGCGTGCGCTCGCCCGCTTCTCGCTCGAGCGGATGGGACAGGAATACGGAGAGGCGCTGGAAGCGATCGCCTAACCGGTGGCGGTGGCCCCCACCGGCTCGGCCGGCACGGTGTTGACGATCACCCCTTCGCCGAGCGAGATGCCCGGGCCGGCGGCGCTGCCGTCCCAGCCGAAGTACGCTTCCTCCCCGTGCTCGCTCAGGTCGAGCCCCGCGAGCTGCTCCCGGACGCCCGCCCGAGTCCCGAACACGGCCTGGACGAGCGTCAGGATGAGGATGGTCCCGATGACCGCGATCGCGATCGCCGCGACCACGGCGAGCAGCTGCACGCCCATCTGATGGAAGTTGCCGGCGAGCCAGCCGTCTCCCCCAGCGGGGTTGACGGCCTTGGAGGCGAACACGCCGGTGAGCATCGCCCCAGCCACTCCTGCGAGTCCGTGGCAGGAGAACACGTCAAGCGAATCGTCCAGCCGCGTGGTCGCGCGGATCTGGATCGCGGTATAGCTCACGAGGGCCGAGAGGGCGCCGACGGCGAGCGACGCGGGCGCGCTGATGTAGCCGGCGGCGGGCGTGATGCCCACGAGGCCCACTACGAGCCCGGTCGCGGCGCCGACCGCGGTGGCTTTTCCCGTCCGGAAGACGTCCAGCGCCGCCCACGTGACGAGCGCCGTCGCGGCCGCCGTGTTGGTGTTCGTGAACGCGACGGCCGCCAGGCCGTTCGCGGCGAGCGCCGAGCCGGCGTTGAACCCGAACCAGCCGAACCACAGCAGCCCCGCACCGAGCAGCACGAGAGGCACGTTGTGGGGGACGATGGGCACGCGCTTGAAGTCCTTCCGCGGCCCGAGCATACGGGCCGCGACCAGCGCCGAGAATCCGGCGCTGATGTGCACCACTGTGCCGCCCGCGAAATCCAGCGCCCCGCGCGACTGGAGCCAGCCTCCCGCGCCCCAGACCCAGTGGGCGAGCGGGTCGTACACGAGCGTCGCCCAGAGGACGAGAAAGACCACGTAGGCGCGGAAGCGCATCCGCTCGACGATCGCCCCTGAGATGAGGGCGGGCGTAATGATCGCGAACATCCCTTGGAACATGGCGTGCGCCTGCAGCGGGATCGTGGCGGCGTAGGCCGCGTCGGGCTCGACCCCGACGCCCTTGAAGCCGAGCCAGGCGAGCCCGCCCCACAAGGGCGACCCGTGGCCGAAGGCGACGGAGTAGCCGACGAGCACCCACTGTACCCCAATCACTCCCAGCGCGACCACGCTCATCATCATCGTGTTGAGCGAGTTCTTGGGTCGCACCAGGCCGCCGTAAAAGAACGCCAGGCCGACCGTCATCAGCATCACCAGAGCGGTGGAGGCGAGAACCCAGGCGGTATCGCCGCTCGAGATGGCAGCGGCGTCGACCAGGAGCAGCGGCACCCTCATCTCTCCTCCTCGCCGGACGTGGAGCCCGCGTGCTGGGCGCTTTCCAGCGCCGCGCGCTGCACCTCGCCCGCGTTCACGGCCGTGAGCGCGGCGTTGTCGAGCTCCCCCGTGCGAATGCGGATCACCCGCTCGATGGGCTGGACGAAAATCTTGCCGTCGCCCACTTCGCCCGTGCGGGCCGCCGAGAGGATGGCTTTGACGCATGGCTCGACGAAGGGCTCGGAGCACACCATCTCGATCTTCACCTTCTCGTGGAACTCCATGACGACGGTGGTGCCGCGGTACTGCCCGAAGATCTCCTGCTCGCCGCCGTGGCCGCTCACGCGGCTGAGCGTGATGCCGGTGACACCTGCGCGAAACAGCGCCGCCTTCACCTCAGGGAGGCGTTCGGGGCGCACGATCGTGGTGATGAGTTTCATGGATCCAAGCTAGCCCACGTGTTGTCGGCTGTCAACGGAAATGTGCACCAACTGCAACAAATGAATGACGCTACGAAACAGGGGCGCTATAATCATCTGCATGACGCTCTCACGATCGTGCATCACGTGCACTTTTCGAGCCACGGGATGCCTGATCAGCTCAATCCGCTAGCTTAGCTGGCACGGCCTCAGGGCCCGGGCCGGCTCGGTTCACCCACGGAGGTGTCCCTATGCGTGCGGTCACACGGTTTCTGGCGGCTCTGGGCGTGCTGCTGATCATGACGATGCCGGCACTGTCGGCACAGCACGCGCAGACGCGGGAGGGGTTCTGGATCGGGTTTGGGTTCGGCTACGGATCAAGGCACGAGACCTGCACCGGCTGTGGGAGCGCGAACGACGGAGGGGTGACAGGCTTCCTGAAGCTTGGCGGAACCCTGAGCAAGAGCGTGCTGCTCGGGGGTGCCGTTAACGCCTGGTCCAAGTCAGAGAGCGGCGTGACCGAGTCGCTCGGCAACGTCACCGCATCCGTGTACTACTACCCGGCGCCCGCGTCGGGCTTATTCCTCACAGGGGGCCTGGGGCTCTCCGACTACCGCCTCAGCGACGGTGGATCTATCACCGGCGCCGGCTGGGGCTTTACAGTCGGCACCGGGTACGACATCCGCGTTGGACGGAACGTGTCGCTGACGCCGGTGGTGAACTTCGCCTACGGCCACGTGGGGGACCTGAGCTCGGGTGGCACGACCGTCGACGCGGGGTGGAAGCAGAGTGTGGTCGACTTTGCGCTTGGCGTCACGTTCCATTGACCGTGCTCGACGCTACGGCGCACCGTAGGTCGAAGGCCCGGCTCGGCCGGGCCTTCGTGCGTTCGCTGTGCCCACCAGAGGAGGTCTCCGTGCGCGTGACACCTCGTCTGCTGTGCTCTGTCGTTGCGCTGGTGCTGCTCGCGAGCTCCACGGGCACGGCGCAGTATGCCCAAACCCGGGAGGGGTTCTGGATCGGATTGGGGGGGGGCTGGGGCGACGCGGTGCTCTCCTGCAGCCCCGGCTGCTTTTTTGACCGCGCCGCGAAGGGCGGTGGGCTGAGCGGTTTCGTAAAGCTCGGGATGACGCTGCGCCCGGACGTCCTCCTCGGGGCGGAGTTCAACGCCTGGACGAAAGACGTCAATGGCACGCGGGAGTGGGTCGGCAACGTGTCGGGAGCGGTCTACTACTACCTGACCCCGGGCGGAGGTCTCTTCCTCAAGGCCGGGGCGGGCTACGCTACCTTCCAGCCCGGTGGCGGCACGCCTGCCGCGCGCGGGGTCGGCGTCATCGCGGGTGCCGGTTACGACATCCGGATCGCGCCGAACGTATCGCTCACACCTGTCGGCAACTTCTATTTCGGCAGCGATGGCGAGACGACGGTCGGCAGTCCGCCGCTCACCGCGTCCGTGAAGCACAGCGTGTTCGAGCTCGGGCTGGGGATCACGTTCCACTGATGAGCGCGCTCCGCAGGGGAGCAGCCGGCGCGCTACTCGCGCTCGCGGTCGCCCGGCCGCTCGCCGCGCAGCTACCCGAGGCCGACGAGGCATTCCGCCGGGGGGACTACCGGGCGGCGCGTGCCGGCTACGAGCGGGTGCTGGCGGGGGATTCCCTCAACGTGCGCGCCCTCTATCGCCTGGCGATCCTGGACAGTTGGGACGGCAAGCTGGCGCGCGCGCTCGCGCGGTTCGCGCGCCTGCGCCGGCTCGAGCCGAAGGACGAAGACATCCAGGTGTCGCAGGCCCAGGTGCTCGCGTGGACCGGCGACACGCGGTCATCGGAGGCGCTGTACGACTCCGTGCTGGCGCGCTCGCCACGGCGGGCGGACGCGCTGGCTGGCCGCGCGCGCGCGGTGGCGTGGAGCGGCGACCTCAACCGTGCCGAGCATCTGTGGCGCGCCGCGCTCGAGCCGTTTCCCGATGATCCCGAGCTCTTGATCGGCCTCGCGCAAACGCTGTACTGGGAGGGTCAGCCGACCCTGGCGGAAGCGTACGCCGCGCGGGCTCGGGCCGTGGCCCCGGGAGACCGCACCGCGCGCGAGCTGCAACGCCTGGTGCGCGCGGCGCTGCGTCCCGAGGCCCGGACCACGGTCGACGGAGCGGGGGATTCGGACGACAATGCCTTCGTTGCGCAGGAAGGCTCGCTCATCACGCCGCTCGGCGGCGACCTGCGCGGCGCGCTACACGCCGGTTGGCGACACGCCACGCGCCTCGCCAGCGAGGGGACGAGCTACGGAGGGGGCGGCTATATCATCGCTCCGCTGGGCAAGGGCGCGGTGGTGCGCGCGGGCCTCGGGGTGCGGCGGCTGGTGCCGGACGTGGGAGCGGCGCGCACCCCGGTCACCGCTCAGCTGGGCCTCGGCATCCGGCCGGCGCGGTACGCCGCGGCGAGCCTCGGGTACAGCCGCACGGCGTTCGACGAGACCGCGCTCCTCATCGAGCGGGGCTTCGTGATCGACGCGGTGGACCTGAGCTTCGACGTGTCGCCGTCGCCTGACTGGTCGGTATCGGGCGGGGGCGGGGGCGCCTGGATCTCGGACGGCAATCGCCGCTACTCGGCGGTCGCTGCGGTGCTCGCGCGCGTGCTCCCCGGGCTCCAGCTCGGTCCCTTCGCGCGGATCCTGGGGTACCGCACGAACCCCTCGAACGGCTACTTCGCGCCGGACCGCTTCTCGGTGATCGAGGCGCGCCTCGTCTACGCCCTGCAACGCAGCCGTTGGGGCGTGCGCCTGGACGGAGGAGTCGGCACCCAGCAGGTCTTCAAGGGGGCCCCCCACCAGACCGAGTGGCACGTGGGCGCCGCGCTGTCGCGCGGGTGGGGTGCCAACAACGAGGTCGCCGTGGTGGGCTCGATTACGAACAGCGCGGGTGCCACGTCGACCGCGGGCGTGCGGTCGGAAGAGTTCCGCTACCGCGCGCTGGGCCTGAGGTTCACCCAGGGACTGTAGCGGCGGACGAGACCGCCACGGCGCCGCCGCAGGAGCTGCCCGCACCCGCCGTGCACCCGAAGCAGTGCGGTCCGATCTCGATGTCCCGGCTTTCCAGGGCGGCGCGCTCGGCATCGAAGATCGTGCGTGGCACCGCCGCGGAGACGGGAAGCTCGAGCATCTGGTTGAAGTCGCAATCGTACAACGTCCCATCCCAGCCCACCGAGAGCGTATTGCGGCACATCACGCCCGCCGCCGCTCGGGGATTGTAGGCGTTCACGAGCCGGGTGAGGTACTCCTCGGTCCGCCCCTGCTCCTCGAGGAAGGCGAGGAAGCGGCTGATGGGCATGTTGGTGATGGTGTACAGGTGGTCGAACTCGATGTCGTGGCGCCGCTGCAGCTCGCGCTTCCAGTCCCGCTCGAGCGCCGCCTGGCTCCCCGGCAAGTACGTCCCCACGGGGTTCGTCACGAGGTTGAGGACCAGCCCGGTCCCCTTTCCATAGCCGAGGGCGTTGAGGCGCCGCAGCCCGACGATCGACGCCTCGAAGACCCCCTCCCCACGCTGCGCGTCGGTTTCCCGCGCCTGGTAGTACGGCAGCGAAGCGATGACCTCCACGTGACGAGCGGCGAGGAGCGCCGGGATGTCCGCGTAGTTCGGCAGCAGGATGGCGGTCAGGTTGCAGCGGTGCGTGACGTGAGCCCCGAGCGCGGCCGCGCGCGCCACGACTTCCCGGAAGTCGGGGTGCAGCTCCGGCGCGCCGCCCGTGATGTCGAGCGTGGGAATGCGCGCCCGCTCGAGAAAGGAGAGACACGCCTCGAGGACCGGGCGTGGCATCTCCTCGACGCGATCCGGCCCGGCGTCCACGTGGCAGTGGCGGCAGGTCTGGTTGCATCGCTTCCCGACGTTGATCTGGAGGATCTCGATCGTGGTGGGGCGGAGCGGGTACAGGTCGGAGGAGCGGAGCGCGTCGGCGAAGCTCCGCGGCAGGGGAGTGCGGGCCAGCAGGTCGCGCTGCGCGGCCCCGCCGGCGAGCGGGCTGCCCTGCTTGCGGAGCGTCGGGAGCACGCGTCCCACGAGTTACATCCCCAGCTCGTCCACGTGATTGAGCATCTGTACACCGTGCACCAGCGAGGAGCCGCCTCGGATCGCCGCGGCGACGTGCACCGCCTCGGTCATCTGCTCGAGGTTGGAGCCCTTCTCCAGAGCGTCTCTCGAATAGGCATCGATGCAATACGGGCACTGCACGGCGTGCGCCACGGCGAGCGCGATGAGCGACTTCTCCCGCGCCGTCAACGCCCCCTCGCTGAACACGGCGCCGTACCAGTCGAAGAACTTCTTGGCGAGCTCGCGGGCGCCGCGCTCGATCTCGCCGAAGCGGGGGAGATCGTGGTGGTGATAGTAGTGCGGGCGATCAGGCATCGGGGACTCCGCGTTCGCTAGGGGTACGCTCCGAACGGCTCAGCGGGATGCTGCCGAATAATACCTCACGGCAGATCTCCCTTGTGGTGCAGCCGCCGCGCCGCATCGAGCCCCAGCCTGCGCAGCAGGTCGAGGGCCTGGGCCTGCCACCGGGGCGACAGGCCGCTCACGGCCCGGCGCATCGCCGCGGCGTGGGAGGGAAAGATCCGTGCGATGAGGCGCCGGCCCGCGGGCGTGAGCGCGAGCAGCACTTCGCGGCGGTCCTCCTGGCCGGGGCGGCGCCGCACCAGGCCGCGCGCGACGAGCTTGTCCACCACGTAGGTCGTGCTGCTCGACTCCACCAGGATGCGCCGCTGCACCTCGCAGACCGGCAACTCCCCCTTGTGGTACAGCACTTCCAGGACCCCAAACTCCGTCGTGCCGAGGCCAAAGCGGGCGATGCTGGCCCGCGAGTGGCGTTCCACGGCGTCGAACGCCCGGGCCAGGACGACCCAGAGCTCGAGGGGCACGTTCCGCCGGATGGGTGCTGGTCGGTTCATCCTGCTCCCGGAACCTTCCCCCGGGGACCCTTGTTCCCGGGTATGTCGAAGTTAAGTATCTCGATATCGAGATAATTTCGGAAGGAGGTGGGACCATGTTTGCGGACCTTGGATTGCTGGCGCTGCGGCTGACGCTGGGGCTGGTGTTCCTGAGCCACGGCGCGCAGAAGGCGTTCGGCGCGTTCGGTGGACCGGGCTTCGCGGGCGCCACGGGGTTCATCGGCAGCCTGGGCTTCCGCCCGGCGCGGTTCTGGGCCGCCCTGGCGGTCGGCGGGGAGCTCGCCGCGGGGCTGCTGTACCTGCTCGGCCTGCTCACGCCGCTCGCGAGCCTGTTGGTGCTCGGCACCATGGCGGTCGCGATCGCCAAAGTGCACGGCCCGAAGGGGTTCTTCGTGCAGAACGGCGGTTACGAGTACAACCTCGTGCTCATTATCGCCGCGCTCACGCTGGCGCTGGCGGGGCCCGGGGCGTTCTCGCTCGATCACCTGCTCGGCTTCGCCCGCTAACCTGATCGGGTGGGCTGGGGCCGGCGGTGGCCCCGGCCCACCCCGTTCTGATTTAGATTCCCTCCCGCCCGTTCAGCCGGCAGGGAAGCCTGGAATCGTTCGTCCCCAAACTTTGGACCACCCTCAGGGGCTACACCCGCGAGGACCTCGTCGCCGACCTCGGCGCAGGCGTCATCGTGGGCATCGTGGCACTCCCCCTCGCCATCGC
>WNEW01001686.1_pt1 | contig 11594 bp, 8 predicted proteins | sample 5399891 | NCBI WGS metagenome assembly WNEW01 (sample SAMN13153336, study PRJNA577476) | soil metagenome | isolation source: 40 cm grassland meadow soil pre-rain plot 5 | place: USA:California | collected 2015-09-08 | reverse complement strand
TGAGACGCGTAGAACGGATCGATGTCGGCGCCGAAGAAATACCCGGCCACGAAGCCGCCCGTCAGCGAGGTGCATTGCGCCGATGTCACCAGCTGGTTCACCCGGTTCGTCATCAGCACGATCACCACGCCGTTGGCGTCGATATCCGACTCGCGCCCGAACGCGGTGGTGTCGATTTCGTACAGTCGCGTGTCGAAGACCGCTCGCAGGGTGTCGAGGTCGGTCTGTGACAGGCTTGGCTGGGGCGCCGCACTGTCCTGGTAGAGGGCGATGTGCTGTCCCAGCTTCATGAGCGTCGCTCGCACCGTGCGCAGGGAATCGGAACCGCACGTCAGATTGCCGCACACCTTGAACGTTCGGTTCTTCCCCGAGTCACTGGGCAGGATGGGCCCTTGCAGCGACGCCTGGATCGCCGCCCGGGGTTGCCGCGGCGGCACCGGATAGGCGCGACTCCGCTCGGCCTGCCGCAGGAACAGATGAAACCGGTCGGCGGGCGACAGCTCGGCGGGCGACGCCACCGGGGCCGTGAACTGCGGCGCGATTGCGGACGGCGCGAGGGCGCTCCCTTGCAGCTTGAAGCTCTGCGTGTCATTGGGGATGCCGCTCGCCGCCTGGGAGACCAGCAGATACTCGGTGGGCGACGCCGACGCCGGGAACACCGTGCAGCCTGAGTTCAGCGTGGGGTCTATTGCCTGATACGCCCCGACCGCGAGGCTGAGCGCGGTTCCGCCGGTGCAGGGAGGGAGAGTCGTACCGGTGCCGTCACCCCGCTGACACGCCGCCAGCAGCGACGACACTCCGACCAGCCACAGCCGCTTCGCCACCATGAGTTCCCCCCAGGACTTCCCCGGCCCGAACCAGCGCCTGGCGGAAGCAGATAGGTCCCGCCACCTCGTGAACCCCAATCATTGCCACGACCAGGGCCTCGAGCGAGACCCCCCACTCAGGAAACGCCCGCCGCGCGAGCTGGGCGAGCCCCAAGGCCACGCTCCCCTGCGATATAAGGCCCAGCCAGCCGTTCCGGGCAAGGGCCGGCGTCACATCGGGGTGGCGGCCGGCCCATAGCAGACCGTACCGCAAGCTCACCAGCCGCAATCCGATGAGCAGCAGCGCCCAGGGCCACAGCTCCGCCAGCACGCCCAGCTGCAGCCCCGCTCCCCCCAGGGCGAAGAAGATCACGTACACCGCCGGCGCACCCCGGTTCAACTCGCGCCGCAGCTGCTCGCTCTCGGCGCGCGCGAAGTTCTCCAGGTAGAACCCCGTCGCCAGCGCGATGAGCACCGTCTCGAGCTGCAGCAGCCGTGCGGTCTCAGCCGCCAGCAGCGCCGCCGCGCCCAGGAAGACCGCCGCAGAGCGCCGGGCCAGCCGCAGGTAACGGGAGAGCACAAGAGCGAGCGCGAACCCTACGGCCAGCGAGCCCACGAGATGAAGCGCGGCACGGCCGGCGACGGTCAGGTTGAGCGCCCCCGCGCTCGCCAGCGCCTTGGAGACCACGAGCACGAGCGGGAACAGGATCGCGACGCCCAGGTCTTGTGCAATTGTCACGCCAAGCAGGGAGCGGGGGAACGGCCCGCGCGCCTCCAGCTCGCCCATCATCGCGACAGTGATGGCGGGTGAGCCGGCGGCGGCGAATGTACCGAGCACGAGCGCGACGGTGAGCCGGTCGGGCCACGGCTGATGCGCCGCGATCGGTAGCCACGGGCTCACCGACCATGCGACGAGCGTCACTGCCACGAAGGGGAAGGTGATCGCACCGGTCGCGAGCCGCCCGAGCGCCGTGCGGCCCGTGCGCAGCATCTCGAGCGTCAGCTCCGACCCAGCGGCGAGCGCGAGCAGGCCGACGGCGACATCCCCGATGAACTGGAGTGCCGCCACCTCGTCCACGCGAACGAGGCCGAGCCAAGCGGGCCCCGCCGCGAACCCGATCAACAGATAGCCGGTCACGCGCGGCAGGCGCACGCGCCTCGCGAGGTCTCCACCCACGAGGGCTACGAGCAGCAGGAACCCGAGCGCCAGCGTCGCCCGCGCTTCCAGCGGCCCGCCCGCGGTGATGCGATGAAACAGCGCCATCATCAGAACCAGCGCGAACAGGCTCGCGACCCAGCGCATGGGCCGCAAAGATATTCGCGCCGCCGGGATTTTGACAATGCGTGTGAGCGCCGGTATTTTCAGCGGGTGCCCTCCCCCCCCAAAAATTGGATTGAGGCTGTGCGCTTCGGGGACGATGGACTGGTACCCGTCGTGGCTCAGAGCGCGCTTGCCGGCGAGGTGCTGATGGTGGCCTACGCCGACCGTGAGGCCCTCGAGAAGACGCGCGACACCGGTCAGGCCCACTACCGCAGCCGCTCGCGCGGCGAGCTGTGGCAGAAAGGCGCGACGTCGGGACACACGCAGACGGTGCAGGAGGTGCGCGTGGACTGCGATGGGGACGCGGTGCTCTACCTCGTGCGCCAGCAGGGTCCGGCGTGCCACACCGGGGCGCCTACCTGCTTCGGCGAGGCGACCGGCGGCACGCTCACCCGGCTGGCCCGCACCGTCGCCGAGCGCGCCCGGGACAAGCCCGCCGGCTCGTACACGACGCGGTTGCTCGACGAGGGAGTCGCGAAGATCGCCCAGAAGGTCGGCGAGGAAGCGGTCGAGACGGTGGTCGCAGCCACGAGCGAAGACCGGGCGCGGCTCGCCAGCGAAGCAGCGGACCTCATCTATCATCTATTAGTGCTGCTCGAAGCCAGGCAACTCCCCCTCGACCGCGTGCTCGAGGAGCTGGACGCCCGAGCCCGCTAGGGGGGGTCATGCCGTTCGTCCACCTCCACACCCACAGCGAGTACTCCCTCCTCGACGGCGCCAACCGGATCCCCGACCTGCTCGACCGGGTCCGGGCCCTGGGTATGGATTCGCTCGCCGTCACCGACCACGGCAACCTGCACGGGGCGTGGCAGTTCTACACCGAGGCGAAATCGCGCGGCCTCCGGCCGATCCTCGGTTTCGAAGCGTACCTCGCCTTCGGCAGCCGCCATAAGCGCGAGAAGCCCGTCGACGCCCCGGCTGGCTACTCCCACCTCGTGTTGCTCGCAAAGAACCGCAGTGGCTACTCGAACCTGATCAAGCTCTCCTCAATCGGGTTCCTCGAGGGCTTCTACCGGCGGCCCCGGATCGACCGGGAAGCGTTGGAGCAGCACAGGGACGGCCTGATCGGGCTCGCCGCCTGTCTCTCCGGTGAGATCGCGCTCTACCTGCGGCAGGGAAACTACGAGGCGGCCAAGGCCAGCGCGAGCTATTTCGCCCAGCTGTTCGGCAACGACGGCTTCTGGCTCGAGGTCCAGGATCACGGCCTGGCGGACGAGAAGGTGGTGGCGGCGGGGATGTACCGGCTGGCGCAGGAGCTGGGCCTGCCGGTCGTGGCGACGAACGACGCGCACTACCTGAGGAAAGACGACGCCGAGGCGCACGACGTGCTGCTGGCCATCGGCACCGGCAAGGACTTGGACGATCCCAACCGGTTCCGCTTCTTCGGCCAGGAGAGCTACGTCAAATCGGAAGCGGAGATGCGGCCGCTGTTCACGGAGCATCCAGACGTCCTGGTCGAGACCGCGCGCGTCGCCGAGCTGTGCGAGTTCGACTTCGAGAAGCGCTACTTCCTGCCCCAGTTTCCCAGAGCGCCCGAGTTCGCCTCCGACAACGACCTGCTCGTCCACCTCGCGCGCGCGGGGGCGCGGGGGCGCTACGGCGATCCCCTGCCGCCGCCGGTGGCGGAGCGGCTCGCCTACGAGCTGGGGGTCATCTCGCACACGGGCTACGCCGGCTATTTCCTGATCGTCTCCGACATCACGACGGCAGCGAAGGCCCGCGGCATCCCGGTGGGCCCCGGGCGCGGCTCGGCCGCGGGGTCGCTCGTCGCCTACGCGCTGGGCATCACCGATATCGACCCGCTCAAGTTCGACCTGCTGTTCGAGCGGTTCCTGAACCCCGAGCGCGTGACGATGCCGGATATCGACCTGGACTTCTGTTTCGAGCGCCGCGGCGAAGTGATCGAGTACATGCGCTCGCGCTACGGGCGGGAGTCGGTGGGCCAGATCATCAGCTTCGGGACGATGAAGGCGCGGGCGGCGTTCCGCGACGTGGCGCGCACGCTGCGCCTCGAGATGGGAGACGTGGACCGGTTGAGCAAAATGATCCCCTCCGGCCCCGGCTATGCCCTCACGCTCGCCGAAGCCGCCGAGAAGGTGCCGGACCTGCGCGCGGCCGCGGGCCAGGACGAGCGGGTGCGCAAGATCCTCGAGCTCGGCACCCGGATCGAGGGCCTGGCGCGCCACGCGTCGGTGCATGCGGCAGGCGTCGTGATCGCTCCGGGCCCGCTCACCGACTACGTCCCCGTCTGCCTCGCGCCGCAGGAAGCGGACGCGATCATCACACAGTTCGACATGGTCGGGCTGGAGCAGGTGGGGATGCTGAAGATCGACATCCTGGGGCTCAAGACCCTCACCGTGATTCACGACGTCGTCGAGATGGTGCGCAAGCGGCACGACGTAACGCTCGACATGCAGGGACTCGACCTCGAGGAACCCGACGTGTACCGGCTGCTGCGCTCCGGCCGCACCGCGGGGGTGTTCCAGTTCGAGTCCCCGCTCGCCACCGACTGTCTACGCAACATGCAGTGCGACCGGTTCGACGACCTGGTGGCGGCGAACGCGCTGCTCCGGCCCGGCCCGCTCGACACCGGGATGCACCTCGTGTTCATCAACCGCAAGCTGGGCCGCGAGCCGGTACGCTACCCGCACCCTGCGCTCGCAGAGATCCTCAAGCCGACCTACGGGGTCATCACCTACCAGGAGCAGGTGATGCGGATCGCCAACGTGCTCGCCGGGTTCTCGCTGGCGGAAGCGGACGTGCTGCGCAAAGCGGTGGGCAAGAAGGATAAGGAGCTGATCCAGCAGGAGCTGGGCCGCTTCGTCACGCGCGCGGTCGAGCGCGGGCACCAGCTGCGGGTGATCGAGGACATCGCCGCCCAGATCGAGACGTTCGGCCGGTACGGCTTCAACAAGTCCCACGCCGTCGCCTACTCGGTGCTGTCGTACCAGACCGCGTGGCTCAAGACGCACTACGCGCCCGAGTTCATGTCGGCGCTGCTGTCGTCGGAGATAGGCAACACCGACAAGGTCGTGCAGTACATCGCCGAAGCGCGGGAGCTCGGCCTCGAAGTGCTGCCGCCCGACGTGAACGAGTCGGGGTTCAAGTTCACCGTGGTCGGCGACGCCCGAGTCCGGTTCGGGCTGGGCGCGATCAAGAATGTCGGGGGAAGCGCGATCGAGTCGATCATCGCAGGGCGGACCGCGGCAGGGCCGTACCGCTCGCTCGTCGACCTGTGCGACCGCATCGACCTGCGGCTCTGCAACAAGCGGGTGATCGAGGCATTGATCGACGCGGGCGCCTGCGACTCGCTCGGCGGCCACCGCGCCCAGCTCATCGCCGCGCTCGACGTCGCGTTTGCCGAGGCGCAGGCGCGCCAGCAGGAGCGGGAGTCTGGTCAGCATGCGCTGTTCGGAGGCGGGGGGGACACCCCGGCCCCCGGACCCAGAGCCCCGCTCCCCGATGTCTTCCCCTGGACCGAGCATGACCGCCTCGCGCGCGAGAAGGCCGTGCTCGGCTTCTTCATCTCCGGACACCCCCTCGCCAAGTACCGCGCCGAGGTGGAGCTTTTCGGTACCCGGACCACCGCCACGCTCGGCCGGTGGAGCGACCAGAAGGTGCGGGTCGCCGCGGTGGTCACGGTCGTGAAGCGTCAGATCTCGAAGAAGTCCGGCGCAGAGTACGCACGCCTCGTGTTCGAGGACTTCCACGGCACGGCCGAAGCGCTGGTGTTCCCGGAGGCGTGGGCCAAGCTCAACGACGTGATCCGGCCCGACCAGGCGCTGCTCCTCAGCGGAGGCCACAGCGCGCGGGACCGGGACGAGGAGCAGGCGCCCTTCATCGTGGATGGGGCGCAGCCCCTGGACGAGCTCCGGGCGAAGGGCGCGATCGGCGTGGCGCTGGTATGGACGCGAACCGCTCCCCCGCCGCCCGACGCCGCCCGGGCCGTGGCCGCCCTGTGCGCCGCGCACCCGGGACCATGCCCGGTGCTGGTGGAATGGGCGGAAGCGGACGAGAACGGCGCTAGCCCCGGGCGTGAGCCCGGGGCTGACCCCGGGCGTCAGCCCGGAGGAGGGCCGCAGCCGTCGGTCGCCCGGCTGCGCAGCCGCTCGCTGCGCGTCGAAGCCGCCGACGACCTGCTGGCAGCGCTGCGCGGGCTGCTGGGCCCCGACCACGTGCACCTCGTGAGGACGACCTGACCGATGGCGACCCATACGCTGGACTTCGAGCGTCCGCTGCTGGAGCTCGAGCGCCAGATCGAGGAGATGAAGCGCGTCACCGGCGACTCGGCGGTGGACGTGTCGAAGGAGCTCGCGGCGCTGGAGCGGAAGCTGGCGGAGCTGCGCGGCGACATCTACAAGAACCTGACGCCGATGCAGCGCGTCCAGGTCGCGCGCCACCCGAAGCGTCCCTACACCCTCGACTACGTCAATACCGTCTTCACGGACTTCGTCGAGCTGCACGGCGACCGGTTGTTCCGCGACGACCCGGCGATCGTGGGCGGGTGGGCGCGGCTCGACGGCATGAGCGTGATGGTGATCGGGCACCAGAAGGGCCGCGACACGAAGGAGAACCTGCACCGCAACTTCGGCATGGCCCACCCCGAAGGCTACCGCAAGGCGCTGCGGCTGATGGCACTCGCGGAGAAGTTCGGGGCCCCGGTGATCACGCTGGTGGACACGCCGGGTGCCTACCCCGGACTCGGCGCGGAAGAGCGCGGGCAGGCCGAGGCGATCGCCCGCAACCTGGTGGAGATGGCGACGCTGCGCACGCCCATCGTCACCGCCGTCATTGGCGAAGGGGGCTCCGGCGGCGCGCTCGCGGTGGGGCTCGCCGACCGGGTGCTGATGTTCGAGAACTCGGTGTACTCGGTGATCTCGCCCGAGGGCTGCGCGGCGATTCTGTGGAAGGACGCGACCCAGCGGGAGCGGGCGGCCGAGGCCCTGAAGATCACCGCCGACGACCTGCTGGAGCTCGGCGTGATCGACGAGATCATCCCGGAGCCGGCCGGGGGCGCCCACGCCGACCCCGAGTCGGCTGCAGAAGCCCTCGGCGACGCGCTGCGCCGCCACGCGCGCCTGCTCCGGAAGACCAAGATCGAGAAGCTGCTCAAACGTCGAGAGGAGAAGTACCTTTCGATGGGTGCCCTGAGCGAGAAGTGAGTTGACTCCAGTCGTGGAAGTCCGGTTCAAGGGGAACCGGAAGGAATACTTCATCTGGCCGTCCGAGGAGCCGCTCGCGCTGCACGATCCCGTGATCGTGGAAGTCGAGCGGGGCCATGATCTCGGACGCGTGTCTGCCCTCGGCCCCGTCGCTCTCCGCAAGTGCGGCGGGGGGTGCACGGGATGCAGCCTCGCCGAGGCCGCTGCGGCCCCACCCACGCCCGAGCGGCGCATCGTGCGCCGCGCCAGCCCCGACGACGCGGCACTCGCCGACCGGCTGCACCAGGACGAAGCGGAGGTGCGTCGCAAGGTGATGGAGCGGGTGAAGCAGCACACCCTCCCGATGAAGGTGTCCGACGCCGAGTGGCAGTGGGACAAGAAGAAGCTGACGGTGTACTTCACGGCCGAGCAGCGCGTGGACTTCCGCGCGCTGGTGCGCGACCTCGCCAGCCTGTTTCACACGCGGATCGAGCTGCGCCAGATCGGCGCGCGCGACGAAGCGAAGCGGCTGGACGGCGTGGGCCGGTGCGGGCGGCAGTTCTGCTGCTCGAGCTGGCTCCCCGAGCTCCGGCCGGTGAGCCTGTCGCTCGCGAAAGACCAGCATTTATCCCTCAACCCGTCGCAGATCTCGGGCGGCTGCGGGAGGCTGCTGTGCTGCCTCCGCTACGAGCACGACTTCTACGTGCAGACCCGCAAGCGCTTCCCCAAAGAGGGGAAAGTGTTGCGCACGGCCGTGGGGTCCGAGCGGGTGCTCGCGGTGGACATCTTTCGCGAGACCGTGACGCTGCGCGCAGAGGATGCGGGCGACACGCGCGTGGTGTCGCTCGAGAAGCTGAAGGAGGAAGTCGCGCGCGATGGCTAAGTTCTACCTCACGACGGCGATCGACTACTCGAACGGCGAGCCGCACCTGGGCCACGCGCTGGAGAAGATCGGCGCGGACTGCATCGCGCGGTATCGGCGGCTCGCGGGCGACGACGTCCACTTCCTGATGGGGATGGACGAGCACAGCCAGTCGGTCATCCAGGCAGCGGCGCGCGGCGGCGTGACGCCCCGGGAATGGGTCGACCGGATGGCGGAGACGTTCGCCGACTACTGGGCGCGGCTGCACTGCAGCCACGACGACTGGATCAGGACGACGGAGCCGCGGCACGTGCGCGGCGTGACCGCCCTGCTGGAGCGAATCCGGCAATGCCGCCCAGACGACCTGTTCGAAGCGGACTATGAGGGCCTCTACTGCACCGGCTGCGAGGAGTTCAAGCAGGGCGCGCAGATCGTGAACGGCCGCTGCATCGAGCATCCCACCCTCGAGCTGGTGCCCACGAAGGAGCGCAACCACTTCTTTCGGCTGAGCGCGTACGGTCCGCGCCTGCTCGAGCTGATCGGATCCGGCGCTTTGCGCGTCGAGCCAGCGATCCGGCGCAACGAGGTGGTGCGGCTCGTCGAGGCCGGGCTCCAGGACGTGTCGATCTCCCGCCAGCGCTTGCCGTGCGGGATTCCCTTCCCCGGCGACTCCGACCAGACGGTGTACGTCTGGTTCGACGCGCTGATCAATTATCTCTCTGCGACGGGTTTCCCGGATGCCGGGTACGAGCGCCTCTGGCCTGCCGACCTGCACGTGATCGGCAAGGGGATCACGCGGTTCCATTGCGTCGTCTGGCCGGCCATGCTGCTCGCGGCCGGCCTCGAGCTACCGCGGCTCGTCTGGGCGCACGGGTACGTCCAGTGGGAGGGCGCCAAGATGAGCAAGACCGCGGGCACGGCCGTGAGCCTCGACGCCGCGATCGAGCGGTACGGCGCCGACGCGCTGCGCTACTTCCTGCTGCGCGAGGTCGGGTTCACGAACGACGGCGACTTCACCTGGGAGCGGTTCGATGCGCGCTACGAGTCGGATCTCGCCAACACGCTCGGCAACCTGGTGAAGCGCTCGCTCGACATGATCCACAGCTACCGTGGCGGCATTGTGCCCCGCGGGGCATGGGCGGCGCCGCTCGAGGACGCCGCTCACACGGCTGTCGCGGCGTACCGGCGCGCGATGGACGCGTACCGGCTCGAAGAGGGGGCGGCGCAGTGGATGGATCTCGCCGCGCGCGCCAATCGCTACATCCAGGAGACGCTGCCCTGGGAACTCAAGAAGGCGGGCCGGGACGCTGAGCTCGACAACGTGCTCGCGAGCCTCGCCCGCACCGTCGTCCGGCTGGCGGTGCTGGCCGAGCCGTTCGTGCCCGCGACGGCAGAAACGGTGTTGCGGCTGTTCGGGCCTGCCACGCCGCCGGGCCCGATACGCCTCGCGGCCGCGACGGACCCCGATGTCGCCGGCCGCCCGATCGCCAAGCCACCCATCCTTTTTCCCAAGCTCCGCCTGGCACCGGCGTGATGCCCAAAAGCCCCAAAAGGCCGTGATTTGGCTCACTTCTTGCAAATAATTCCTGGTTGACGCTTCTCGAGGCGACCCGTAGTTTTGTAGTCCCACCGGGAACCCGGCCCAACGCCCTGTCCGGATTCTCCCTTCGGTCGTACATGCAGTACCGGCGCCCCCGGCGCCGGGCCACACGCGTTGACGCGAGGTCGCTGAGGGAGATGAGCAAGAAGGCGGAGCGACGCTGGACTGTCATGGTCGTGCCTCACGGCTCGGGAGCTTCCCGCGCCGTCGAGGTGTCACAGACCGTCGTAAAGGCCCTGGTCGGGATCGGCAGCGTGGTCTCGCTGGCGTTCCTGGTGCTGGGCGCGGCCGCCATCTCGCGCGGCGTGAACATCACCCGCAGCCGCGCGCTCGAGAATGAAAACCGCGTGCTCGCGGACGAGGTCCAGCGGATGCGCGAGCGGCTCGTCGGTCTCACCGACACCCTCAACAAGTTCAGCGAGCGGGAGCAGGAGCTACGGCTGCTCGCCGGCCTGACGCCGACGGATACCGGCGTGCAGCGGGCGGGGATCGGCGGCCCGGCCGGGGCCTGGTCGGAGCGTGACAGCCTCGCGGCGATCGGCCCGAAGGGCCAGGAAGCGATCGCAGCGCGGGTCGACGTGGACGCGCTCAGCCGGCGCGCCGACATCCTGGTGCGCTCGCTGAACGAAGCGTACGGCTCGCTCGCCAAGCAGCGCGAGCGCCTGGCGGCGACGCCGTCCATCATGCCGACGGCGGGGTGGATTTCGAGCGCGTTCGCGCGCGAGCGTATCCACCCGATCCTCCACCTGGCGCGCCCGCACGAGGGTATCGACGTCACCGCCAAGATGGGCGCCGCGATCGAGGCGCCGGCTGCCGGCGTCGTCACCGACGTCAAGTGGGAAGAGGGCTACGGCAACATGCTGACCATCGACCACGGCGGTGGTCTCGTGACGCGCTACGCCCGCGCTACGCCCACTGCTCGCAGATCCTGGTCTCGCGCGGGAAGCGCGTGAAGCGCGGAGACGTGATTGCGAAGGTCGGCTCGACCGGCCTCTCCACCGGGCCGCACCTGCATTATGAAGTCTGGGTGAACGGCCACGCCGTGGACCCGGTCAAGTACGTGCTGCCGGATGCGATCGTGGACTGAGCGGCGTGCAGGCTATGGAGCTACGAGCGGGGCGCAGCCAGCAGCGCCCCGCTTCGTTTTGCTGTTCGTCGCGGGGCTCGTCGGCGCCGCTTGTCACAAAGACACTCCTACAGGGCCCGGCGCCGGGCCCGGCCAGTTCGCCTTTGTAAGCGACGCTCGCCTCGGTCAGTACGACATCTGCCTGATCAATACCGATGGGAGCGGCTTCGTTCAGCTTACCACCAGCCTCGCAGATGACTCCTGGCCGGCGTGGAACCCCGACGGCACCAAGATCGCCTTTCAATCCAACCGCAATCTCACGCCCGGAGGCAACGCGTCGCAGCTCGACATTTATGTCATCAACGCCGACGGCACTGGCGAGACGCGGCTCACCACGGATACGACAAACGAGGCGCAGCCGGCGTGGTCACCGGACGGGACGAAGATCGCGTTCGTTTCCGACCGCGATGGCAACAACGAGGTCTACCTGATGAACGCGGACGGGACGGGCGTCACGCGGCTCACGACGAACCTCACCGCCGACGAGCAGCCGGCCTGGTCGCCGGACGGCACCAGGATCGCGTTCGTATCCGACCGCACCGGCAATCCGGAGATCTTTGTCATGAACGCGGACGGCACCAATCCCGCGAATGTCACGAATAACGCCGCGACGGACGTCGGCCCGGCGTGGTCGCCGGACGGCACGAAGATCGCGTTCCATTCGGACCGCGCGGGGGATTTCGCCATCTTCGTAATGAACGCGGACGGTAGCGGCGTGCGACAGCTCACCGATCCCAG
>WNEW01001448.1_pt1 | contig 11625 bp, 10 predicted proteins | sample 5399891 | NCBI WGS metagenome assembly WNEW01 (sample SAMN13153336, study PRJNA577476) | soil metagenome | isolation source: 40 cm grassland meadow soil pre-rain plot 5 | place: USA:California | collected 2015-09-08 | reverse complement strand
AATCTCGAGCCGCTGCACGCGCGCCTGACGGCGGCACTCAAGCCGCTCGGGCGCGACTACGAGATCGTCTTCGTCGACGACGGCAGCACCGACGGCTCATGGGACGTGATGAAGCGCCTCGTCGCCTCGGATCGTGCCGTGCGGCTCGTGCGGCTGCGGCGCAACTTCGGCCAGACGGCGGCGCTCGCCGCCGGCCTCGCACACTCGCGCCATCCCGTCGTCGTCACGCTCGATGCGGATCTGCAGAACGACCCCGCGGACATCCCGCGGCTGCTCGCCGTGCTCGACGCCGGCGACGACGTCGTCTGCGGCTGGCGCCGCGCGCGGCGGGATCCGTGGCTCACGCGCCGGCTGCCGTCGGCGCTCGCGAACCGGCTCATCCGCTGGCTCACCGGCGTGCGCATGCACGACATGGGGTGCACGCTGCGCGCCTACCGGCGCGACATCCTCGCCGACGTACACCTCTACGGCGACATGCATCGTTACTTGCCCGTGCTGGTGGGCTGGGTGGGCGGCCGGATCGGCGAGATCGAGGTGAGCCATCACCCACGCGCCGCCGGGAGCTCGAAGTACGGCCTGCTGCGGATCTTCCGCGTGGCCGTGGATCTGCTGTCCATCAAGTTCCTCGGCGACTACGCCGCGCGCCCCAACGCGATCTTCGGCGGCTTCGGGCTGGTCAGCCTCGGCCTCGGCGCGGTCGCGTTCACGATCGTCGCCTATCGCGTGCTGGTGCTGCGCCGGCTCGAGGCGACCCCGATGGCCTTCCTCGTGATCGTCTTCGTCTTCACCGGCGTGCTGTCGGTCTTCATCGGCTTCCTCGCCGACATCGTGATCCGCGGCTTCTACGAGACGCAGCGCCGGCCCGCGTTCTACGTCCGCGAGACGGACGGCATGCAGGGAGTCGAGTAGCGGTCGTGTGCGGCATCGTCGGCGTCGTGCTTGCCCGGCCTGACGGCCGGCCCGATCAGGCCGTCGTCAAGCGCATGGCCGATCGCATCGCCCACCGCGGTCCCGACGACGAGGGCTTCGTGGTGCGCGGTCCCGTCGCGCTCGGCGTGCGCCGTCTCCGGATCATCGACCTCGAGAGCGGCCGCCAGCCGATGACCGGCGAGGACGGGACCGTGTGGGTCGCGTTCAACGGCGAAATCTACAACTACCGCGAGCTGACGCGGCGGTTGACGTCGGCCGGTCACGTGTTCCGCACGCGCTCGGACACCGAGGCGATCGTGCACGCGTGGGAGGCGCGCGGCGCCGACGCGCTCCACGACCTCGAGGGGATGTTCGGGCTCGCCGTCTGGAACGACGCCACGCGCACGCTGGTGCTGGCGCGGGATCGGCTGGGCATCAAGCCGCTCTACTATGCGGTGCTCCCCGACGGCCTCGTCTTCGCCTCCGAGCTGAAGGCGATGTTCGAGCATCCGGGCATCTCGCGCGAGCTCGACATGGAGGCGGTGTCCGCCTATCTCGCCCACGATTGGGTGCCGGCGCCGCGCTCGATCGTGAAGGGCGTGCGCAAGCTGCCGCCGGGCCACCGGCTGACCTACGCGCGCGGCGAGGCGCGTGTCGAGCGCTGGTGGGACGTGCGCTATGACGACGGCGAGCCGGCGGTGGAGGTGCAGGCCGCGGCGCGGCTGGGCGCCGTGCTCGACCTCTCCGTACGCCAGCACCTGCTCTCGGACGTGCCGCTGGGCGTCTTCCTTTCCGGCGGGCTCGACTCGACGACCGTCGCGATGTTCGCGCGGCGGCACGTGACCCGCCTCAGCACCTTCTCGATCGGCTTCGACGACCGGTCGTTCGACGAGTCGAAGTACGCGCGCCGCGTCGCGGCCATCCTCGAGACCGAGCACCACGAGGACATCCTCGGTCCGGACGCCGCGCTCGACCTCGTCGAGGGCCTCGCCGATCTGGTGGACGAGCCGCTGGGCGACGCGTCGATCCTGCCGACCTATCTCCTGTCACGCTTCGCACGCAAGTCGGTGACGGTGGCGTTGTCGGGCGACGGCGGCGACGAGCTGTTCGCCGGCTACCCGACCTACCAGGCGCATCGCATGGCTCACGCGTGGGCCCGCGTCCCGCGCGCGGTGCGGGCGGTGGCGCGCGCGGTCGTCGACCGTTTGCCGGTCTCCCACGACAACCTGAGCCTCGACTTTCGGCTCAAGCGCTTCGTGGCCGGGGCCGACCTCGATCTGGACACGCGCCACGCCGTGTGGATGGGCTCCTACACCCCCGCGGAGCAGCGCCAGCTGCTGACGCCGGCGGCGCTGCAACGGCTGCCGGCGGGCCCGTCCTACGCCGAGTGGCAGCGCCTCGCGGCGGAGGCGCCGGCGGGGCCGTGGCTGCACCGCGTCCTCTATCTCGACCTCAAGGGCTATCTCGGCGAGGGCGTGCTACAGAAGGTGGACCGCGCGTCGATGGCCTGCTCGCTGGAGGTGCGCGTGCCGCTCCTCGACCGGCGCGTCGTGGAGGTGGCCGCCACCCTGCCACCCGAGATGAAGCTGCGCCGGTTCACCACCAAGCACGTGCTCAAGCGGCTCATGCGCCACCGGCTGCCCCGCGACATCGTCCGGCGGCCCAAGCGCGGCTTCGGCGTGCCGCTCGCGCGATGGTTCCGGGGCGAGCTGCGCCCGCTGGTGCAGGAGGTGTGCGAGGAAGGCGCGCTGCGCCGCGCCGGCCTCGTCGATGCCGACGTCGTCGGGGGTCTCATCGGCCAGCACATGCGCGGTGAGGCCGATCACCGCAAGAAGCTCTATACGCTGCTCGTGCTGCTGTTGTGGGCGCGGCGGCACCGCGTGGTCTGATGCGCGAGCGCCTGCTCGAATGGCTCGCGTGCCCGACCTGCGGCGGCCGCCTGACGCTGCGCGACGGATCGGGACAGGCGGGAGAGATTCGAGACGGCGCCTTGCGGTGTGCCGGGTGCGATGCGCGCTACCCGATCGTGCGCGGGATTCCCCGCCTCGTGCCGAGGGCGGTGGACCGCGACGCGGTGGTCGTGGCGGAGCGCTTCGGCTACGAGTGGACCCGGTTCGCCGAGATCCGGCCGCAGTACCGCGACCAGTTTCTCGGCTGGATCGCGCCGGTGCGACCGGAGGCGTTCCAGGGCCGGCGCGTGCTGGACGGCGGCTGCGGCAAGGGCCGGCACCTGCGGCTGGCCGCCGAGTTCGGCGCGCGCGACGTCATCGGCATCGACCTCGGCGACGCCGTGGAGGCGGCGGCGCGCAACACGCAAGGGCTCGACGCCGTGCACGTCGTGCAGGGCGATCTCACGCGACCTCCCGTCCGCCCGGGCACGATGGATCTCGTCTACTCGGTGGGCGTGCTCCACCATCTGCCGCGCCCCGCCGACGGATTCCGCGCGCTCGCCCGGCTGCTCGTGCCGGGCGGGATGTTCGTCGCGTGGTGCTACGCCCGCGAGGGCAACGGCTGGGTGCTGGCCCTCGTGGACCCGGCCCGGCGCCTGACGAGCCGGCTGCCGCTGCGCGCGGTGAGCGTCCTGGCCGCCGCGCTGACGGCGCCGCTGTGGCTGGCGCTGCGGGCGCTCTACGCGCCCGCCCGCTCACGTCCGCGGCTGCGCCGCTGGCTGCCGTACGAGAGCTACCTCTGCGACCTCGTGCCGTTCCCGTTCCGCGAGGTGCACTCGATCGCGTTCGACCAGCTGCTGACCCCCGTGGCGCACTACATGCCGCGGGACGAGGTCGAGCGCTGCTTCGCGGCGAGCGGCGTTCGACTCGCCTCCCTGCGCTGGCACCACGCCAACAGCTGGGCGGCCTGCGGCCACCTCTGAGGCGGCGCCCGCTTCAGCGCAGCGCCTGCTTTGCCGGCGCGACGACGCCACGCTCGGCCGCGGCCGGCGCGGCCTCTTCGGGAGACGTCTCCAGCACGCGCTTCTCGGACGGATCCCAGAACATGATCCGCTTGCGGATCAGCATGATGCCGCGATTGAGCAGGAGTCCCACGAACGACAGGATGAGGAGGATCGAGAACTGGCCGGAGACGTCCATGTTGAAGTTCATCGACTGGATCAGGGTGCCGAGGCCGCGCTGCGCGCCCACGAACTCGGCGACGATGGCGCCGATCAGCGCGAAGATCATGGCCACGTCGAGACCCGCCATCACGAAGGGCAGGGCATTCGGCAGCCGCAGCATCCAGAAGATCTGGCGGTCGGTGGCGGCCAGCGAGCGCATGAGGCTCACGCGGTCTTCGTCGGGCGACTTGAGTCCCACCATGGTGTTGACGAGCAGCGGAAAGAACGCGACGACGGCGACGAACTCGCCCTCACCCACGCCGAAGGTGGCTCGCTCGAGCGCGGCCACGGCGCCGTCGCGCGTGGCGTACGTCTTCGACAGATTGCGAACGGTGATGGCTTCGGTGGCGATGGCCATGCGAGCGACGAGTGTACACCCCGGCCGGCGGCGCTCAGCCCGGCGCGCCGATCCCGTCGCAGACGCCGAGGGGAGGCCCTGACGGTCGCCGCCGCCGGAGCTCGAAGAACGTCGACGCGTGCACGGTCTCGAACGTGGCGGCGACGGCGCTCTCGAACGCGCGCCGCTCCGGTGGATCGGTATCGGTGAGCCGCGGAAAGGCCGAGCGCAGCACCGCCGCATCGAGGCCGCGGCGGTCGATCACGACCCACTGCGCGTCGCGCAAGACGCGGATGCACGTGCTGCGGAACTGCTCGGGTGTCGTGTAGCCGGGCGTCACGACATCGAGGGCGGCGGTGTGCCGGCGGGCCGTGAGGTACGGGAGCATCGGCGCGTAGGGATAGAAGAAGAAGGCATCGCGCGCGCCGGTGCGCTCGATCCGCGCCACGAGCGCCGCGAGGTCGCGGGCCCACGGGCCCGGCGGGTGCTCCACGACGCCGCGCGCGGTCGCGATCAGCGCCGTGGGGCGCGCGAGGACTCTCACCCTGAGGGTGGCCGCGTACGTGAGCTGGCCGAGCGCGACGACCACGAGCAGCGCGGCCGCGGCCGTCGCCGTCGGGGCCGGCAGCCGGCCGAGGAGGTCGGCGACGACGAGCGCGAAGAGGGGCGCGGCGAGCGGCGCCGCGTAGGCGAGGTGCGGCGTGTCGGGACGCGGAAAGGCGCCGACGATTCCCACGATCGCGAGCGCGAGGCAGACGTGAAAGCGCCGTTGTCGCCAGAGTGCACTGCGGGCCACGGCCACGCCGACCGCGGCGAGCAGGGCCGTGGCCGGCAAGAACGCGACCACGGCGGCGTCGGCGAGGGTCGCGAAGCGGCCGAAGGTCACGCCCTGGATGGCCGCATAGCGCGTGAGGGGAAACCGGACGAGGCCGTCGAAGGCCGGCACGAGCGTGCCCGTCGCGGCGAGACACGCGAGCATCACGATGGGGAAGACGGCCATCCCCACGAGGGCGGGCGCGCCCCGCCTCCGCCCGCCCGGCGCGCCGAGCAGCACCGCCAGCACCGCGACGCAGAGCAGCGCACCGCGTGTGTGAGTGATCGTGAGCGCGACCCCCGCGAACAGCCCGGCGCCGAAGAGCGCCACCGGTCGTGCCCGCCCGCCCTCGAGTGCCAAGAGCAGGCTCGTCCCCGACGCCATCGAGGCCGCCGTCGTCAACGCGTGGTGGTTCGACTCGATCGACACGCGGACCGCCCAGGGCAGCGCGAGCAGCGCGGCCAGCGCGCGGCTGCCCGACGCGAGCCGGGACGACAGATAGAGCAGGGCGGCCACCGCGGCGATCACGGCGGCCGAGAAGACGCGGGCCGCGAGGAAGTCGCTTCCGACGACCGACATCCACGCCGCCGGGATGAAAAAGGCGCCCGGCGGCAGGATCTCGAAGAAATCCCGATAGAGAGCCTGGCCATCGAGCACCCGGGTCGCTCCGTGCAGCACGACGCCTTCGTCGCCGAGCCACAAGACCCAGCGCAGGATCGGCACATAATAGAGGACCGCGAAGAGCGGGACCGCGTAGAAGAACGGATCGCGCAGCGGGCGGATCACCGCGAGCGCGTGAAGATCTCGGCGCCGGCGATCGTCTCCGTCACCACGAAGCGATTCTGCCGGAGCTGATCGCGCAAGGCGTCGCGGTTGGGCGTTCGATTGCCGACGGCGACGACGTCGACGTCGCCGGTGCGCAGGTGCGAGATCAGCTCGCTCACCGACATCAGCCTGAACCGTGCGACCTGCCGCGGCGGGAGATGGTTCGCGTAATAGAGCGCGAAGTGGTTCTCCATCCCCGGCAGCATGGCCGCGCGCGTCTCGACGAGGTATCCCGGCCAGAACGTGATGGCGAACGGGCGGCCGGGCCGCAGATGGCGGTCGACCGCCTGCCCCACCGCTCGAACCGTCGGGATGCGCCAGTCGTCGGGATTGGCGTGCCCCTCGATCAGCTCGGCGGTCACCGTGTAGCGGTAGACGTCGGCCGGCGACATCAGGACGTAGGCGACGATCCCCACCGCGACGAGGTAACGCATTCGCGACGTCGTGTCCTCGCGGACGACCGTCGCGACGAACGTGACGGCGTCGACGAGCAGAAACGGCACCAGCATGCAGAAGTACTGGCCGTACACCGGCGTCGGCACGTGACTCGCCGCGAACAGGCAGATCGCGATCAGGGAGGCGAGCGGCAGCGGGCGGCGCGCCCGCACGCACGCGAGCCAGGCGGCCACGCAGGGCAGCACGAGAAAGACGAATTGCCGCGTCGTCGCCGTCGCCGTACCGAGCAGGCCGAACAGCGCCAGCGCCGGCCGGGTCTTCTGGGTCCACCAGCCGCCCGTCTCGGGCATCGGGAATGCCTGGTCGCGCATGATCTGGTTGCCGACGATGTTGAACACGAAGGTTTCAGGATCGACGGCGAACAACCATCCGGCCGGCAGCAGCGTGACCAGGAAGGCGACCGTGAATCGTGCGAGCTGCGTCAACCGGGCGCGGCCGTCGCGTTCGGTCAGATGGAGCGCGAGCAGGAAGGCCGGCACCACGCCGACGACGTAGACGCGGCAGGCCACGGCGAGTCCGAGCAGCAGGCCGCTGGCGGCCCAGCGCCAGCGCAAGCGCGTGGAGAGAAGCGCATACGCGCCGAAGATCAGGAGTGTCGCGGGCGCGTAGGCCTTGACGAGCGGATACCAGCCGAACACGAAGCCGGAGGCCGCCAGCAGCAACGCGGCGCCCACGCCCCACGCCCGGGAGGCCGTGTGCAGGGTGACCTGACGGCAGACGAGCAGGCTGAGCCCGATGCACAACAGGGCCGACAGCACGCGGGCCGCGTACCAGGAATAGCCGAAGAGCAGCATCCACGACCCGTACAGATATGGCATGAGGTACATCTGGGGGTAGAAGAAGTCGTGATACAGCACACGGCCCTCGACGACGAGCCGCGAGACGAGCAGGTACGCGCCCTCATCGGCGTCGACGAATCGGAGCAACGACATCGGAACGAACACGGCCGCCACGGCGAGCGCGAGCGATCCGTACACGAACGCGGGGCGCGACGCGCGGTGTCCGCCGGCCAGGCCTGGATCGTGAAACGCGGCGCCGGCGTCCATCACCGGCGGCGTGGAGCCCGAGGCAGCCTCGCGGCGATCGGTCACCGCGGCGGGGTCGCGCATCTGGGGTCTCCTGGAGAGGAGAGCCTGGCGAAGTGCCAGCGATCCATTATGGCAAGGCCGAGGCTCCTCGACGAAGAATTTCCGAGTTGGAGTAGAGTTATGGCGCCATGATCACCGGGCGCGTGCGCGGCGGCTTCAACCAGTACGGCGTCACGGTCGGCATCCTCGTGCTCGACACGCGCTTCCCGCGCATCGTGGGCGACATCGGCAACGCGCGGACGTTTCCGTTTCCCGTGCGCTATCGGCGCGTGACCGGCGCCGATCCCGATCTCGTCGTGCGGCGTGGCGCCGAGGGGCTGCTGGCCGCGTTCGTCGAGGGCGCGCAGGAGCTCGAGCGCGAGGGTGTCGGCGCGATCACCACCAGCTGCGGATTCCTCATCAAGTACCAGCGCGAGCTGGCGCGCGTGGTGCGCGTGCCCGTGCTCACCTCGAGCCTGCTGCTGGTGCCGCTCGTCCACCGGATGCTCTCCCCGGGCGGACGCGTCGGCCTCATGACCGTCAACGCCGGCACGCTCACGCCCGAGCACCTCGTCGCCGCCGGCATCGGCCCCGACGTGCCGCTCGCGGTGGTGGGCATGGAGACGGAGAAGGAGTTCACGCACGTGCTGCTCGACGACCAGCCGGACCTGGACGTCGATCTCGCCCGCGAGGAGCACGTGCGCGTCGCGCGCCGCCTGGTCGCCGAGCATCCGGACGTCGGCGCCATCGTGCTCGAGTGCACCAACATGCCGCCGTACACCGCCGACATCCAGCGCGAGACCGGCCGGCCCGTCTTCGACATCGTCTCGCTCGTCACCATGGTCCACGACGCGCTCGTCGCGGGCCAGCCGCCGCGGCGCGCCTGACGGCGGGCGACGTGGCCGATCTCGTGGCCGGCGTCGACGGCTGTCGCGCAGGCTGGGTGGTCGTGCTGACCGAGAGCGCCTGCACCGACGGCGGCGCCGGCGCCGAGGTGGCGGTGGCGCGCGACTTCGGTGCGGTCCTCGACCTCACGCGCGCCGCGCGCGTCGTCGGCGTGGACATGCCGATCGGGCTGCTCGACGCCGCGGCGCCGGGCGGCCGGGAGTGTGATCGCCACGCGCGGCGCCTGCTCGGGTCCCCGCGCGCGTGCTCCGTCTTCAGCCCGCCTGCGCGGTGCGCGCTGACGCGGGCGAGCTATCGCGGGGCCCTCGCGGCCAATCGCGCCAGCAGCGCGGCGCGCCTGGGCATCTCGATCGAGTGCTTCCGCCTGTTTCCCCGGCTGCGCGAAGTCGACGAGGCGCTCGGCGCAGACCTCGCCCTCGCCGAGCGCGTGACGGAGGTCCATCCCGAGCTGTCGTTTCGCGCGCTCGCCGGCGGACCGGCGGGGCTGGTCGAGCCCAAGCGCTCGGCGCGCGGCCGCTCGCGCCGGGTCGCGCTGCTGCGTCGCGCGTTTCCGCGTCTCGCGCGGACGCTGAGGACACGCGTGGCCGGCGTGGCCGCCGACGACGTGCTCGACGCCCACGCCGTCGCCTGGAGCGCCGCGCGCGTCGCCTGCGACAGCGCCGTCTGCCTGCCGGCGCGGCCGGCCCCGCGCGACGCGCGCGGGCTGCCCATGGCCATCTGGTACTGAACCCGCATCCCCGGAGGATCGCGAATGCCGATCACGAGCCGCTACCTGTTCACCGCGTCGATGGACGTCGAGGCCGCGAAGGAGGCGCTGTTCAACGAGGTCTACGACCGCGAGCACGTGCCGACCATTCTGAAGGTGCCCGGCGTCGTGTCGGCGCTGCGCTTCAAGCGTCGTCCGCTCGAGATGGTCATCGGCGGCGAGCGCAAGAAGATCGTCATCGAGGGCGAGCCGACCTACACGGCCCTCTACGAGCTCACGAGTCCCGCCGTCCTCGTGAGTCCGGAGTTCGCGAAGGCGGTGGAGCTGGGGCGGTGGCCGGGCGAGGTCCGGCCCTTCACGAAGAATCGCAAGCACGTCATGTGGGAGCGGATCTAGCCGCGCGCGGCCAGGCGCTCGATCAGCGTGCGATCGGCGGGCGGAAACTCGTAGGCGGTCAGGCGTCCGGGCTCGACCCAGAGCATCGCCTGGCCTTCGCGCGGCTCGATGGCGCCGGACTCCACGCGGCAGTCGTAGAAGTGCAGCACCACGGCGCGGTCGGGATACTCCCAGCGCACCGTCTCCACGAGCTTGCCGATGCCGAACGTGGCGCCGAGCTCTTCCGTCAGCTCGCGCCGCAGCGCGCGCTCCGGCGATTCGCCCGCCTCGAGCTTGCCGCCGGGAAACTCCCAGAGGCCCGCGAGGTGGCTGCCACGCCGGCGCTGCGTGATCAGATACCGGCCCTCGCGGTCGCGGATGAGCGCGGCGGCGACCTCGATGAGCAGCGGCACGGCGTCAGGGCTCCGACCGGCCGCCGGCGGCCGCGTGCGCCGGGAACGTCGCGCAAAAGCTTCGCATCGGGCACGGCGCGCAGCGCGGCCGCCGCGGCGTGCACCAGGTCGCGCCGAAGTCCATGAGCGCCTGGTTGAAGTCGTAGCCGCGCCCGCGCGGTACGAGCGCTTCGGCCAGCGCCCACAGGCGCGCCTCGCCGCGCAGGCGCTTGAGCCGCCGCGGGCCGAAGAAGACGCGGCCGAGCACGCGCCGCACGTTGGTGTCGAGCACGGCCGCGTCGCGGCCGAAGGCGAACGATAGCATCGCGCCCGCCGTGTACCGGCCGATCCCCGGCAGCGCGCGCAACGCCGCGCCGTCGTCGGGCAGACGGCCGCCGTAGCGGGCGAGCGTTTCGCGCGCGATCGCGTGCAGGCGCAGGGGCCGGACGTTGTAGCCGAGCGGGTACCACAGCCGACGCACGTCGTCGACGTCGGCGGCGGCGAGCGCGCGCAGCGTCGGATAGGCGCGCAGGAACTGCCGGTACTTCGGGATCACGCGCTCGACCTGCGTCTGCTGCAGCATGATCTCGGAGACCAGCACGCGGTAGGGGACGCGCGTGCGCCGCCACGGCAGGCTGCGGCCGTGACGCGCGTACCACGCGAGCAGGCGACACTGGAAGCGTCGGATCAGGGGCGTCGCGGGCGTTTTCACGGCGCGGAGTCTAGCACCAGGGCAGCGGGTGATACCGGCGCAGCATCTCACGCGTGCGGTTCCACGCATCGATATCGTCGTCGCCCCGGTAGGCGCCGGTTCGCAGGTTGAAGCCGTGCTCGGCGTACGGATAGACGACGAGCTGGAACGGCGTATCGCGCCCGCCGGCGGCCGCCTCCATGGCCCGCATGGACTCGATCACGCAGCAGTCGCGATAGCGGTCGCGCTCGCCCGCCAGCACGAGGATGGGGACCCGGAATCTCGCCGCGTACGACGCCATGTCCTGCACGAAGCGCGTCACGGGGTAATAGGCGACGACGGCCGCGACGAGGTCGGGCATGCGCGCGGCGTGCGTCAGCGCGCCGCCGCCCCCCAGCGAGAACCCGACGACCGCGGCCTTGCCCGCGAGCGCCTGCGGCGCCCGCTGCGCACGCTCGATCGCCTTCCTGAGGTTCGCGAGCCCGTCCTGCTCGCCTGTCAGGACGTCCTTGCCGTCGAGGAGCACCGCGTAGTAGCCGACGCCGGCCAGCTCGGCCGCGTAGCCGTGGTAGAGGCCGGGACCCGACTGACCCGACAGGACGATCACGATCGGTCCGCGGCCGCTCTTCGGAGCGTAGGCGGCTTGAGCGGGACCCTCCGGCCCCGCGGCGGTGGTGACGCCTCCGGTGGCGCACGCCGACGCCGCGAGCAGCGCGAGGGCCGAGACGGATACCGGGCCGGTCACGCGATAACGACGCCCAGGCGCCAGCGGCATGGCCGCGAGTCTAGGGACGGCGCCGAGGGTCCGCAACACACGCTCATGTAGAATGAGCGCGTGAGCGCAGCGACGCCTCTCGCGAACGGCGATGCGCGCGCCGAGTACCGCGCCGCCCGCGACGCCGTCGGCCTCGTGGATCGCTCCGACCTCGGCGTCGTCGAGGTGGCCGGCCGCGATCGCGCGAAGTTCCTGCACGCGCTCCTGAGCAACGACGTGGCCGCGCTGGCGACCGGGCAGGGCTGCGCCGCGGCGCTGCT
>WNEW01001446.1_pt1 | contig 11630 bp, 10 predicted proteins | sample 5399891 | NCBI WGS metagenome assembly WNEW01 (sample SAMN13153336, study PRJNA577476) | soil metagenome | isolation source: 40 cm grassland meadow soil pre-rain plot 5 | place: USA:California | collected 2015-09-08 | reverse complement strand
GCACGTGAAGGCGCACGGCATCCAGTACCACATGTTCGAGGAGAACCTGCCGCTCGGCCGCGCCTCCGCCGAGCAGGTCGTCGAGCTCGACCCGAGCCTGATCCTCATGACGATGGCCATGACCAGGTACGACGCCGAGGCCCGCAAGGTGAAAGGCTGCCGCGTCGCCGCCGAGGGCTTCGCCGACCGCGTGTACGCCGACGACGGTCAGCTGGTGTCGCGCAAGCTCGGCAAGGACGCGCTCGTCTCCGATCCCGCGAAGGCCGCCGACCAGGCGGTGCGCATGGTCATGGAGCACAAGGTCCGCACGATCACCGGCAAGGTGATCGACGCGAAGATCGACACGATCTGCATCCACGGCGACAGCCCGGGCGCCGAGAAGATCGTGGCCGCCGTGCGCGACGGGCTCGTCAAGGCGGGCGCGGTGGTGAAGCCGCTGCGGGAGTGGTTCGGGAAGTAGCGCGTCACTCCGGCGCGAAGTAGATCGAGCCACCGGGCTCGCGCAGCTCGTCCTCGCGCTTCATGATGTCCTCGGCCGCCTGCGCCAGCGCGACGAGGCGGCTGTACGCGTCGGCCCGGCGGCGCGAGACCTCGAGGAGCCGCGCGGGATCGCCGCCGCGCGCGAGGACGAGCGCCGCCGCGGACTCGGCGCTCGCGCGCAGGCCGGAGGGCGCGATCCGGCCGACCGTCGCCCATGCCGCGGCGCCGTCGCCACGCTCGAGCTGAACGCGGGCAACGCCGATCAGCGCCGCGCTCTTCGCGGGCTCCTCCGTGATGCTCCCGACCGTCGAGAGCGCCGCCGATACGCCGGCGTCGCGCGCCTGCCGCATCACGACCGCTTGCAGGGCCGAGGCGCGCGCGGTCGGCTCGCCGAGCGCGCGGGCCATCGCGAGCGCGCCGGGCACGTCCGTTCTGGCCTGGGCGCGGGCCACGGCCACGGCCGCCTGATCGCGGATCGACGGATTCTTGATCCGCTGCGCCGTCGCGCGCGCGCCGGCGACGTCGCCGCGCGCGGCCTGCTGCGTCACCACGCCGGCGATGGCCACCTCACGCACCGCGAACCGTGTGCCTTCGGGCAGCTCCTCGGCGGTTCGGAGCGCGCCCGCCACATCTCCCTTCTTGGCCTGCAGGGCGGCGATCGGCCCGTTGAGGAACAGGCGGTTGGGACTCACGAGCGCGCCCGCCGTCGCGAGCGCGCCCGCGAGGTCGCCGCTCTCGACCTGGATCATCGCCACCTGCATCTCGATGTCGGGATGTGGCGCGACGAGCGGCAGCGAGCGCAGGGTGGCGATGGCGCCGGCGCGGTCGCCCGCGCGCGCCTGCGCCTCGGCGATGACGCGCATGAGGCGCAGCGTGAGCTCCGGATCGGCGGGCGGCGCCGCCGAGACCGCCGTGCGGAGCGCGCCCGCCACATCCCCGCGCGCGACCTGCGCGCGCACCACGCCCTCGAGCGCCTGCCCCTGCACGAACACGTCCGGCAGCGTCCGCACGGTCGCCAGCGCGGCCGCCGCGTCGCCGCCCCCCGCCTGGGCGGCGGCGATCGCCTGCACGACGAAGAGCGTGGCTTGCGTGTCCGGCAGCGCCGGAACGGCGGCAAGCGTTTTCTGCGCGGCGGCGACGTCGCCGACGGCCGCCTGGGCGCGCGCGAGGTTTCGCAGCGCGCCGCGCTCCGAATCGCTCCGCAGCCCAGGCAGCTCCTTCGCGGCCTCGCCCGCGAGCGCGCGCGCCGCGGCCAGGCGCGACGGCGCGACCTTCGACGGCGGCTCGCCGGCGGCCGCCGGCGTCGCGATCAGCAGCGCGGCGAGCAGCAGCGCGCCGCCCGGCGCGCGCTCACTCCGTGCTACCGGCATACCCCTGCCGGTGGAAGTAGTTCGCGTTGTAGAACTGCAGCACCAGGTCGCGGTAGACGGCGGGCTCGTAGCGCGGCGGAGTGCCGGGGCCCGTGCACGTCGGCACGACCTCGATGCGGGCGTCGGGGTTGGGGCTGTAGAAGAAGGCGATCGAGTAGCGGTCGCGGCCCGAGTCGTTCAGCACGCCGTGCGGCGTCGACAGGAAGCGGTCGTTCGACCAGCGCTTCATGACGTTGCCGAGGTTGACCAGGAACGTCCCCTCGATGACGGGCGGCGCCAGCCACTCGCCGCAAGGCAGCCGCACGGCGAGGCCCGGCACGTCCTCGCGCGCGAGCATGGTGATGAACGAGTTGTCGGTGTGCGGGCCCTGGCCGAACTGCTCGTCGTCGTCGACCTCCTGAGGCGGGTAGTGCAGGAAGCGCAGATTGAGGTGCGCCTCGTTCGCGAAGTACGGCGCGAAGAACTCCGCCGGCAGCTCGAGCGAGCGCGCGAGCACGGGCAACAACCGCCCGCCGAGCGCCTCCAGCGTCTTGAAGTAGGCCACCATCATCGCGCGCATGCCGTCGTGGCCGGCCGGCCACTGGTTGCGGCCGCGCAGCGGCGTGCCCGCGACGACATCGGGATGGTTCGCCCCGCGCTCGTGGCTGATGAAGAAGCTCTCGTTGAAGTTGGGCCGCGTCGCCTTGTGCACGGTGGAGGCGCGCTGCATGCTCTGGTTCACCGGCAGGTAGCCGATGTTGTTCTCGTTGAGCTTGAGCGCCAGCTTTTCCTCGAGCGGCAGCGCGTGGAATTCGCGCGACGCTTCGAAGGTGGCGTGCACGATCCGCGGCGAGACGCCGTGGCCGGCGAGGTAGAAGAAGCCGATGCTCTCGCAGGCGCGGCGGACCTGCCCGGCCACCGCGTCCAGGCCGCCCGGCTCGCCGCGGAACGCGGGGCCGACGTCGATCACGGGGATCGTGCGGGTGACGTCCGCGACGTCCTTCACCGCCATCGCCTTGAAGATGTTCATCGGTGCCCTCCCGCCGCGTGGCTACGATACCACCGCGCGCGGGTCGAGGAGGTCGCGCAGCGCGTCGCCCACGAGATTGAGGGCCAGCACGATCACGAAGATCGCCAGCCCCGGCAGCAGCACGACGTGCGGGCTGAGGATGACGAACTGCCGGCCGGTGGCGAGCATGCTGCCCCAGTCGGCCGTCGGCGGCTGGGTGCCGAGGCCGAGAAACGACAGGCCCGCGGTGGCCAGGATCTTGGCGCCGACGTCGAGGCTGAAGGCCACGATGACGGGCGACAGCAGGTGCGGCAGCACGTGGCGGCCGAGGATGACGGCGTCGCTGGCGCCGAGCGCGCGCGCCGCCTCGACGAACTCGCGCTCGCGCAGCGACAGCACGACGCCGCGCACGAGGCGCGTGTAGAGCGGAAAGCCCACGATCGCGATGGCCACCATGGCGTTGCGCAGCCCGGGGCCGAGGCCGGCCACGATGGCGATCGCGAGCAGCACGTAGGGAAACGCCATGAGAATGTCGGTCAGGCGCATGATCACGGTCTCGATCCAGCCCGTGTAGAAGCCGCCGAGGATGCCGAGCGTGACGCCGACCAGCATGGCCGCGGCCGCCGATGCCGCGCCGGCCGCCAGCGACACGCGAGCACCCCACACCAGCCGCGCGAGCAGGTCGCGGCCGAACTCGTCGGTGCCGAGCGTGTGCCCCGGCGACAGCGGCGGCCGCAGGCGGTTGGGCGTGTCCACCATGTCGGGATCGGCGAGCGGCAGCCACGGGGCCAGCGCCGCCGCCGCCACGGCCGCCAGCAGCGCCACGGCGGCGAGGACGGCGAGACGGTTACGGCCGGCGAGACGGCCGAACGCACGCCGGCGGCGGCCGGCCTCGGCCGCGCGCGGGATGGTGACCGCGGCCGCGCCGGCGTCACTCATAGCGAATCCGCGGGTCGAGCCAGGCGTAGAGCAGGTCGACGGCGAGGTTGACGAGCACGAACGAGAGCGCGACCACGAGCACGCAGCCCTGCACCAGCGGAAAGTCGCGCGCGAGGATCCCCTGGACCATCAGCGTGCCGACGCCCGGCCAGGCGAAGACCGTCTCGGTGAGCACGGCGCCGCCGAGCAGGTAGCCGGCCTGCACGCCGACGACCGTCACGATGGGAACGAGCGCATTGCCGAGGCCGTGTCGCAGCACGACGGCGCGGTCGCTGACGCCCTTGGCGCGCGCCGTCCGCACGTAGTCCTGCCCGAGCGTGTCGAGCATCGCGCTGCGCGTGAGGCGCGCCACGATCGTCACCGACGCCGCGGCCAGCGTGACCGCCGGCAGGACGAGATGGCTGAGGAGATCGCGCAGGTCGCCGCCGCCGTGCGGCGCGTACATGCCGGAGGCGGGCAGCCAGCCGAGCCGCAGCGCGAACACGACCATGAGGACGATGCCCAGCCAGAACGACGGCATGCTGGCGCCGAAGAGCGAGGCGACCGCGCTCAGGCGGTCGAGCATGGAGTTGGGCCGCGTGGCCGCCGCCACGCCGAGCGCGACGCCGACCGCGGTCGACAACAGCAGCGCGGTGGCCGTGAGCAGCAGGGTCGCGCGAAAGCGCGTGAGGACCTCGCCGAGCACGGGGCGCTTCATCCACAGCGAGCGGCCGAGGTCGCCCCGCACGACGTGGCCGACCCAGCTCAGATATTGCACGTGCAGCGGCTCGTTCAGGCCGAGGTCGGCGCGCAGGCGCGCCAGGTCTTCCCGCGTCGCCTGCGAGCCCAGCATGATCTCCGCCGGATCGCCCGGCGAGAGATGCAGCACCATGAAGATGATGACCGACACGCCCGCGAGGACCGGCACCAGCAGCAGCAGCCGGCGCGCGAGGTAGCGCTTCACGTCAGCGCGGGGCGCGCCTCACCTGCCGTTGGCTTTGATGACCGCGCCGTACACCATGTTCTTGAGCAGCGGGCGATAGTACACGCGCTGCTTGGGCGACTGCATCATCAGGACGACGAACATGTCCTCCCTGGGATCGATCCAGAAGTACGTGCCGCCGGCGCCGCCCCAGTTGAACTCGGCGACGGAGCCCTGCACGTTCGCCACGCCGGCGTCGCGGCGGACGGCGAAGCCGAGCCCGAAGCCGAAGCCGGCGCCGGGCAGGTAGAGCGAGCCCGGCGCGATGGAGGCGTCGAGGTGATCGGCCGTCATGTAGGCGACCGTCTTCGGCCCCAGGACGCGCTTGCCCTCGAGCGTTCCGCCGTTGAGCAGCATCTGGCAGAAGCGGGCGTAGTCCATCGCGGTGCCGACCATCCCGTGCCCACCCGCCTCGAAGCGCTGCGCCACGCGCGGGTCGAAAAAGTCGAGGTCGATGCCGATGTTGCGGTCGTTGGGCAGCGCCTCGGCGATGCGGCCGTGCTTGCTCGAGTCGGCGACGGAGAAGGCGGTGTCCTTCATGCCGAGGGGGTTGAGGATGCGCTCCTTCTCGAACTCGTAGAGCGACTTCTTGCTGACGACCTCCACGAGCCGTCCGAGCACGTCGGTGGAGTGACCGTACTCCCACACGGACGCAGGCTGGGCCATCAGCGGCACCCGGGCGAGCCGTTCGACGAAGTCGGCATTCGACGACGCGTCGAAGAGCTTGGCCTCGAGGTACTGCTTCTTCACGAGGCTCGAGCCGAAGACGCCGTAGGTGAGCCCGGAGGTATGACGGAGCAGATCCTGGACGGTCATCGGCCGCTGGAGAGTGACCATCTCGAGCGCGGCCTTGCCGTCGACGCCGGGCTTCTCGACGCCGACCTTCAGCGCTCCGAGCTGGGGCAGATACTTGGCGACGGCATCCCCGACGGCGACCTTGCCTTCCTCCACGAGCGCCATCACGGCCACCGAGGTGATCGGCTTGCTCATGGAGTAGATGCGGAAGATCGCGTCTTTCGTCATCGGCGCCCTGGTCGCCGGGTCGAGGACGCCGACGCTCTCGAACAGCGCGATCCTGCCCTGCCGCGACACGAGCAGGATGGCGCCGGGGATCTGGCCGCGCTCCGAGTCCGCGCGCAGGGTGGCCACGATGCGGCCGAGGTGCTCGGAGGACAGGCCGACCTGCTCGGGCCGGACGCTCGACAGCGTCTGGGCCGCGACGGACACGGGGGCGAGGACGACGACGAACAGCCACAGCACCATCGCCAACAGCGCCATCTTCCTGGTCATGACGTTGGGTCCTCTTTCGGGTCGCCGCTCACTTGCTGAGCGAAATCGTCTCGACGCGCAGATCGAAGCTCGGGTGCAGCTTGAAGCCGTGCACGCGCCTGGCGTGCGCGGCCGTCTGGATCTCATGGTCCACGAACACCCACGGCGCATCGTCCACGAGGATGCGCTGGGCCTCGCGATAGAGCTCCGCCCGTTTCTTCTGGTCGGTGGTGAGCCGCGCCTGCTGCAGCAGCTCGTCGTACTTCTCGTTCTTGTACAGCGCGCGGTTGGGACCGTTCGGCGTCCACTGGCTCGAGTGCAGCAGCGGGTACATCACCATGTCGGGGTCCTCGTTCCCCGCCATCCACGAGAGCGCGAACAGATCCTGCTCCTTCGTGCGGAGCTTCGCGAGGTAGGCGCCCCACTCCATCGTCTGCAGCGTGACGTTCACGCCGACGGCCTTGAGGTTCGACTGGATGACCGTCGACATCGCGACGGGCGACTGCATCCCCGACCCCGACTCCGGGACCCACAGGGTCGTCGAGAAGCCGCTCGGATAGCCGGCCTCGGCCAGCAGCTTCTTCGCGCGCTCGGGGTCGTAGGGATAGGCCTTGATCGCGGGGTCGGCGCCCCAGGTGTTGGGCAGCACCGGGCCCCGCGAGAGCGAGCCGGTGCCCTTGAGCACGTCGCGGACGATCGCGTCCTTGTTGACGGCATAGTTCAGCGCCTGGCGCACGCGCTTGTCGTCGAAGGGCTTCTTCTGGTTGTTGATGCCGAGGTACCAGACGTGGGCGCCCACCTGCTTGAGCAGCGTGAGCCTGGGATTGTTCTCGAGCTGGGCGACGAAGTCCGGGGGCGTGCCGACGATGAGGTCGAGAGCGCCCGTGAGGAGCTCGGTGAGCCGCGCCTGGTCCTCGACGATGGGCCGGTAGATCACGCGGTCGACCTTCACGGGATGCTTCCAGTAGGCCGGATTCTTCTCCAGCACCACGCGCTGGCCGCGGTCCCACGACACGAACTTGAACGGCCCGGTGCCCACGGGGCTCAACGGGTAGTCGACGCCGAGCTTCTTCACGGCGGTGGGGCTCGCGATCGACGCGGCGCCCGCGGTCATCACGGCCAGGAACGAGGCGCGCGGCTCCTTGAGCACGAACTCCACGGTCTGGGGATCCACCGCCTCGACGGCCTTGACGTTGCCGAAGAAATAATTCGCGAAGGGATACTTGCCGAGCTTGTTGAACGGGTGCTCGGCCACGATCTGCCGCTCGATGGAGAACTTCACGGCCTCCGCGTCGAGCGGCGTGCCGTCGTGAAAGCTCACGCCGCGGCGCAGCTTGAAGGTGTACTTGAGCCCGTCCCTGGAGACGCTCCACGACTCCGCGAGCCCGGGGACGATCTGCGTGCTCTCCTCGGGGAAGGTCACCAGCGTCTCGACGACGCGCCGGCCCACGCGGTTGGAGTTGAGATCGGTCACCTGCGCGGGATCGAGGTTCACGGGCTCGGCCACGAGGCCGACGACGAGCGTGCCGGCGGGCTGGGCGGCGACCGGCAGGCCGAGACCGAGGAGCACTGCGACGATCGCCAGCCACGCCGTGAGCGTCCTCATTGCGCGCCTCCTGAGTTTCGTCACGGTATACGATCGGGCCCGAGGGTGCAAGACGCGGGAGTAGAATCGCCGAGGAGGCCGAGCATGCGATACGAGGTCGTCGAGGGCTGGGAGCAGCTGCCAAAGGGGTTCGAGCACCGTGACGTCGCCGGCGTCGCCGTGGACGGCGAGGACCGCGTCTTCCTGATCTGCCGCGGCGACCATCCGATCATCGCCTACGACGACAAGGGCGCCTTCCTGCGCTCGTGGGGCGAGGGCGAGTTCACGTACCGCACGCACGGCATCGCCATCGCCCCCGACGGCACCGTGTGGGCGACCGACGACGGCAACCACACGGTTCGCCAGTTCACGCCGCAGGGCAAGCTGCTCAAGACGCTCGGGACGCTGAACACGCCGTCCGACACCGGCTACGACGGCAAGGACTACATGACGATCACGCGCCCCGGCGGGCCCTTCAACCGCCCGACCAATCTGGCGATCGGCCCCCGCGGCGACCTGTACGTCTCGGACGGCTACGGCAACTGCCGCGTGCACCAGTTCTCGCCGACCGGCACGCTCAAGCGCTCGTGGGGCGAGCCGGGCACCGGCCCCGGTCAGTTCTACCTGCCGCACGGCATCGCGGTGGCCGCGGACGGTCGCGTCTTCGTGTGCGACCGCGAGGGCGATCGCATCCAGATCTTCAGCCCCGATGGCGAGTACCTGTCGGAGTGGACCGACACGCAGCGCCCGACGCACATCGTCTTCGACGCCCAGGGCCGCGCCTACGTGTCCGAGCTCTGGTGGCACAAGGGCCAGGTCTCGCGGCGCCACGGCGTCACCCAGGAGCCCAAGCACGGGCGCGTCAGCGTCTTCGATCGCGACGGCCGGCTGCTCGCGCGCTGGGGCACGCCGGAGGCGACCAAACCCGGCAGCTTCGCCGCGCCGCACGGACTGGCCGTCGACAGCAAGGCGGCGGTGTACGTCGCGGAAGTGACGTGGACCTTCGCGGTCAGCCGGGGGCTGGCGCCGGCGGACTGTCACACGTTCCAGAAGTTCGCACCGCGGCCGTGATGCGCCTCCTCGCCCGGCTGACGCTGGCGCTGCTCGCCGGCGCGCTTGTCACCGGCGCGGCGGCCCGGGGCGCGATGCGCGTCGACAACTGGGACGCGCTCGCGCCGGGCCCGGTCGACCTTTCCGTGTGGCGCGTCTATCCGTTCACGCAGTCGGCCAAGTTCAAGGTCCCCCCCGCGATCGTGCTGGACGACGGCCGCCGGGTCCTCCGGCTACGGACGGAGAACGAGGCCATGCGCATCGGGCGGCCGATGAAGATCGATCTCAAGGTCACGCCCTGGCTGGCGTGGGAGTGGAAGGCGCTCGAGCTGCCGGAGCAGGGCGACGTGCGCGAGTCCACGCGCAACGACCAGGCCGCGCGCATCATGCTGATGTTCGAGGGCATGAAGGGCATCCTCTACGTGTGGGACACGATGGCGCCCGTCGGCACGGAGTCGCGCCCCGACGAGCTCGACATCTTCGACCGCGTGCTCATCGTGGTCCGCTCGGGTTCATCGGATGGCGTCGGCCGCTGGACGCGCGAGCGGCGTGACGTCCTCGTCGATTATCGGCGCATCTTCGGCGACGCCCCGCGCCCGATCAAGTGGGTGGGCTTCGAGGCGCACTCGAACGACACGCGCTCGCACAGCACGGCGCTGTTCGGCGCCGTGAGCTTCGAGCCGCGCTGAGGCGCGACGGCGCCGGTGCGCGTCGTCGCGTGGAACATCCGGGCCGGCGGCGGCGTACGCGCCGACGCCATCGCGCGCCAGCTCGGACGCTGGCAGCCCGACGTCGTTGCGCTCTCCGAGTTTCGCGCCACGCCCCCGAGCGCCCGCCTCGCCGCCCGGCTCGCCGCCGGCGGCCTCGCGTATCAGTGCGCCACCTGTGATCCGCGCGCGCGGCCGCGCAACGCGCTGCTCGTGGCGTCGCGCTGGCCGCTGCGGCGGCTGCAGCTGCGCGCGGCGCCCCGCGATCGCTGTCGCTGGCTGCTGGTCGCCGTCGACGGGCCACTGCCGCTCGTCATCGGCGCCTTGCACGTGCCCAACCGCGTCACCGGTCGCAAGTACCCCTTCCTCGACGCGGTGCTGGGCTGCGCGCGTCGCTGGCGGCTGGGCCCCGCGCTGCTGATCGGCGACACCAACTCCGGCCGACGCGGCCTCGATGAGGAGGTGCCGACGTTCAGCCTGCGCGAGGAAGGCTGGGTCGACGCGCTCGCCGCCTGCGGCTGGGCCGACGCCTTCCGCCACCTGCGCGTCGACGCGCGCGCGTACACGTGGTACTCGCCGAACGGCCGCAACGGCTTCCGCATCGACCAGGCGTTCGTCAACGCGCCGCTGCTGGCACGGTTGAAGGACGCCGCCTACGTGTGGGGCGGCGCCGCCAGCCGCGGCCGCCGCGACCGGCTGAGTGATCACGCGGCGCTGATGGTGGATCTGGCGGACGTCTAGACGCGCGCCTTCTTCATCACCTCGGCGAACCGTTCCATCCGCTCCAGGCTCTCGTGCGGCTCCTCGCTCCTGAAGTCGAAGATCAGCTCGCTCACGCCGAGCGCGGCGTAGGTCGCGATGTCCTCGAGCACCTGGTCGGTGGTTCCCGAGAACGGGCGGCGCACGCCGCCGGCCGCCACACCCGCGTCGTAGAGCGGCGCCTTGTAGGAGATCGTCAGCGCGCGCGGGTCGCGGCCCTCGGCTTCCGTCAGTGGCCGCAGCTCGTCGAGCAGCGTCTTGAGCTCCGGCGGCGCGAGCATGGCCGCCGGGTTGGCGCCCACCGGGTGCCAGCCGTCGCCGAGCCGGGCGACGCGGCGCAGCGCCGCGCGGCTGTGGCCGCCGATCCAGATGGGTGGATGCGGCTTCTGCACCGGCTGGGGCAGGCACTTGAGGCTCTCGAAGCGATAGAACTCACCCTCGAACGAGGCCGGGTTCTGCGTCCACAGCGTCTTGAAGATGCGCAGATACTCGTCGCTGACGGCACCGCGGCGGTCGAAGTCGGCGGCGCCGAGCGCGGCGAACTCCTCGCGCAGCCAGCCCACGCCGGCGCCGACGGTCACGCGCCCGCGCGACAGCACGTCGATCGTGGCCAGCATCTTCGCGGTGAGCACCGGGTTGCGGTGCGGCAGGATCATCACGCTCGTGATCAGCCGCAGGCGCGTGCTCTTTGCGGCGACGAACGACATGAGCGTCAACTGCTCCAGCGCGTCGCCGCCGCCGGGGAAGGCGCCGCTCACCGTGTAAGGGTACTTCGACGCGATGGTCACCGGAAAGACCACGTGGTCCGCGATGACGGTGGAGTGGTAGCCGAGCGCCTCGCCGCGTCGGACCAGCGCCTCGAGCGCGTCGGGCTCGGCGCTGCGGCCGCGCGTGGGGAGGTAGAAGCCGTATCGCATGGGCAGGACTTTACGACAGAAGCTGGATCGCCGAAAGATCGCGCTTGACGACGTGAGCGGTCGCGGCGGTCGGTGCCGAACGTCGGTGGGCACCGCGGCGACACACGAAAATTTGCTTGACAGGTTTCACGGTCGGCGATGGACCGGCGCACTCAGCGATCGCTGAACAGCGCGCCAGCGCGCCGCGGTGACGCTGTCGTGATCGCGTCAGGTCCTTCTCGCAAAAACACCGATCGCGGCGCGATCGCGTGTCCTGGAGACGCCAGGGAGGCTCGAAAATCCGAGCTCTCGGCCCACCTCGATGCGGCCACCGCGCGACTGCTCGACCTCATCCGTGACTTCGACGCGCGCGGCGGCTGGAACACCGGCTTCATGTCCTGCGCCCACTGGTTGTGCTGGCGCGTGGGGCTCGAGCTGAGAGCTGCGCGCGAGCGCGTCCGCGTGGCCCGCGCCCTCGGCACGCTGTCGCGGCTGGCGCAAGCGCTCGCCCGCGGGGAGCTGTCGTACTCCAAGGTCCGGGCGCTCACACGGGTCGCGACGCCCGAGACCGAAGAGCGACTGCTCAAGATCGGCCGGGCCGGTACCGCGGAGCACGTCGAGCGGAT
>WNEW01001445.1_pt1 | contig 11634 bp, 10 predicted proteins | sample 5399891 | NCBI WGS metagenome assembly WNEW01 (sample SAMN13153336, study PRJNA577476) | soil metagenome | isolation source: 40 cm grassland meadow soil pre-rain plot 5 | place: USA:California | collected 2015-09-08 | reverse complement strand
AGAGCGAGACGGCGCCGAACCGCGGCTACGACGCCGAGGGCATGGAGTACGTCGACATGGTGCAGGCGGGCATTATCGACCCGACCAAGGTCGAGCGGGTGGCGCTGCAGAACGCGGCGTCGATCGCGTCGCTGCTGCTCACGACCGAGGCGCTCATCACGGATATCCCGCAGGAGAAGTCGGCGGCCGCACCGGCGATGCCGCACGGCGACATGTACTAGCGAGGAGGGAGATTCCCCTCAGACTGCCCCCGTAACCCCTCCCGATGGGGGTCTTCCCCGCGGCCCGGGTCGAGTCGTGACCCGGGCCGCTTCACCGTCCGGCGCCCACTTGGTGGGCCGGTGGGCCGGCACCGCGCGCGGGCGGGCGCTAGGGTCCCGAGTGGGGTTCGAACCCGGTGTTGACAGTGGTGTCGTGCCCCAAAAGAGCCTCGTATTCGCCACTATCGCCGTCGACCTCGCTTGTGACCGACCTGACGATACCCCGCGAGGATGGCTTCTAGCTGTTCAGCGAAGTCCGTCGCGCATCCCGGACGTGCGGGGGCTAGTACATCGCGGTGACCAACGCGACGACGGCCCTCAACGCCCGCGAAGTCGAAGCAGAAAGCTTCGACCCTTGCCCGTCAAGCCCATTCGCCCCCATTCGACCTGGTGCGCATCGCGCTCCTCCGCAGTATTGATCCGGATTCTCGTTCGTGACGACTTGACCCGCGATCCGCTGTCGATTTCCGCTTGGGTCCTGACGAATCCGCTCAATTGCACTCGATCGGCAAACGGAACCAAGCGGGCGACGTGATCGACCGCGTGCCCGGTCTTGGCGTGCGGATCGCGTACGTCACGCAGATGCCCCTCGACGCGCTCATCAAGCACAAGGAGTAACATCGCCAGACACGGCTACGACATACGGAGGTGCGCGACTGGACATCAGAGTGATGACCACGCAGGAGCGCCGTTCGCCGTGACGGCGCCACACACCATCGACGCGCTCCTCGCCGAGCTCCACGCATCACGAGGAGGCTTGACGACCGACGACGCGCGTCGGAGGCTCCGCGAGGTCGGCCCGAACGAGCCCGCGCGGGCGCCGCGCACGGCGGGTCTCGTTCAGATCCTCCTGCTCCTGGCGAATCCGCTGGTCATCATTCTGCTCATCGCGAGCGCCGCCTCCGCGATCCTCGGCGAGCGGGTCAACGCCTCCATCATTGTCCTCATGGTGGCACTGAGTGTGGTGCTCAACTTCGTGCAAACCTATCGCTCCCATCGTGTCGCCGAGCGACTGCGAGACGCCGTGGCGCCGACGGCGACCGCCCTGCGCGATGGCACCTGGACCGAGATTCGACGGCGCGAGCTGGTGCCCGGTGACGTGGTCCGACTCGCGGCGGGGGATCGCGTCCCGGCCGACGCGCGCCTCCTCGAGGCGCGAGACCTCCACGTCCAGCAGGCCGCACTCACGGGCGAGTCGATGCCGGCCGAGAAGGACGCAGGCGTCATTGAGGTCGCCCCGCGTCAGCCGGCGGACGCACGCAACGTAGTTTTTCTCGGCACGTCCGTCGTGAGCGGTACGGCGACGGCGCTGGTCGTCGCGACTGGGCCGGCGACTGCGTTCGGCGACATCGCCGCGCGCCTGTCGACGCGCCCGCCCGAGACGGAGTTCGAGCGCGGCACCCGGCAGTTCGCGCTCCTCATCATGCGCACGGTGTTCTTCCTCGTTCTCTTCGTGCTTCTGGCAGGCGCGCTGCTGCATCACGCGTTTCTCGAGTCGCTCCTCTTCGCGGTGGCGCTCGCGGTGGGCCTGACGCCCGAGTTCCTGCCCATGATCAGCGCCGTTACCCTCTCCCGCGGGGCCGCGCACATGGCGCGCCAGAAGGTGATCGTCAAGCATCTCGAGGCGATCGAGAATTTCGGCAGCATGGACGTCCTGTGCAGCGACAAGACCGGAACGCTGACGAGCGGCGACATGGTGCTCGACCGGCACCTCGACCCGTTCGGCCAGGCATCGGAGCGACCGTTCACCCTCGCCTATGTCAACAGCACGCACCAGACTGGCATCAAGAGTCCGTTGGACGAGGCGATTCTCAAGCGCGGCGCGGTCGCGGGCCACGGGTACCGCAAGATCGACGAGATTCCGTTCGACTTCGAGCGCCGGCGCCTCTCCGTCGTCGTGGAGACCAGCGACGAGCGCCTGCTGATCACGAAGGGGGCTCCTGAGAGCGTCGTCGACTGCTGCTCGGCCTACGAGATCGACGCGTGCCGGGCTCCACTGGATGAGGCAACGCGGGCGCGCTGCGCCGCGACGTATCGGGAGCTGAGCGCTCACGGATCTCGGGTCCTAGCCGTCGCCTACGCGGTGGCGCCGCTCCAGGACGTGTATTCTGCCCGCGACGAGCGTGAGCTCGTGCTCGCGGGCTTCGTGACCTTCTTCGATCCGCCGATGGAAGGCGTCCTCGAGGCACTCCGCGCGCTCCGCCGCGACGGCGTCGTGGTGAAGATCCTCACCGGCGACAACGAGCTGGTCGCGCAGCACGTCTGCGGTCAGGTCGGCCTCGACAGTGCCCGCATCGTCGGTGGCGAGGAGATCGAGCGCATGACCGACAGCGCGCTCGCCGCGGTGGCCGAGCAGACGACCGTCTTTGCCCGCGTCTCACCCTCGCAGAAGAACCGAATCATCCTCGCGCTCAAGAGCCGTAATCACGTCGTCGGCTTCCTGGGCGACGGCATCAACGACGCGCCCTCCATCCACACAGCGGACGTCGGCGTGTCCGTCGCGACCGCCGTCGACGTCGCCAAGGACGCTGCCGACATCATCCTGCTCGAACGCGACCTGAACGTCCTGCACGCCGGAATTCTCGAGGGCCGCCGGGCCTTTGGCAACGTGATGAAGTACCTGCTGATGGGAACCAGCTCGAACTTCGGCAACATGTTCAGCATGGCGGGCGCGTTCCTCTTCCTGCCGTTCCTCCCGATGCTGCCGACCCAGATCTTGCTCAACAATTTCCTCTACGACCTCGCCCAGATCACGATCCCTACCGATAATGTTGACGACGCATTCATCCGGACCCCGCAGCGGTGGAGCATCGGGATCATCCAGAGGTTTATGATCATGATCGGGCCCATCAGCTCGATCTACGACTTCCTCACGTTTGGTGTGCTGCTGTGGGTCTTCCGCGCCTCCGAGGCGCTGTTCCAGACGGGCTGGTTCGTCGAGTCACTCGCGACCCAGACGCTCGTCCTCTTCGTCATTCGGACCGCCGGCAATCCCTTGCGCAGTCGGCCGAGCCTCCCGCTGGCGGTCACCATGATCCTCGTGGTGGTGATCGGCATGATCTTGCCCTTCACGCCGCTGGCCGCTACGCTCGGCTTCATGCCACTCCCGGGCGCGTACTTCGTGTTCCTCGGCGCAGCCACCATGACGTATCTCGTCCTCGTCGAGCTGGTCAAACGCAGACTGATGCGCAAACTGCTCAGCACGGGTCCCGCAACCTCATAGGTCCCTCGTGCCGTAAGGGACGATCGTGGAGGAACTGAAATGGCCACGGACACCGAGATTCGGAAATTCGTGCAGCGTCACCACGGCTTCATCCCGAAAACGGGATGGATCGCTCATGTCAAGGAAGTTCACGGCGTACCGACGCTGCGTGGGGCAAACCGGGCCCGTCGCGGTCGTGACGTCGAGCCGTGCCCGCAGGAAAAGCGCGAGGCGATCGAAGAGGCGCTTCGGCATTTCGGTGTGATTTGATGGCGGCACGGGCGGCATGACTGCCGAAACGGCGTTGACCGCCACGGGGTGCGTATGACCGGATGGTCGTGGAAGCTCGGCCGGGTGGCGGGAATCGACGTCTACATGCACGGGACGTTTCTGATCCTGCTTGCCTGGGTCGGTGTGAGCCACTACCTCCAACGCCACCACCTGGCCGACGCTGGGGCGGGCATCGTGTTTATCCTCGCGCTCTTTGCAATCGTCGTGCTTCACGAGCTCGGCCACGCCTTGACCGCGCGGCACTATGGCATTCGCACCCGCGACATCACGCTCTTGCCAATCGGTGGCGTGGCGCGCCTCGAGCGGATCCCTGATGACCCGCAGCAGGAGTTGCTCGTCGCGCTCGCGGGCCCGGCGGTCAACGTGGCCCTGGCCGCGCTGCTGCTCGGTGTGGTGACACCAACCGCATGGCACGAGATCCAATGGATCGGCGGCAACTTCCTGTCGAAGCTCCTCTGGGTGAACGTCGGCCTGGCCGTCTTCAATCTCGTCCCGGCCTTTCCGATGGACGGCGGGCGTGCCCTGCGTGCCTTGCTGGCCATGCGGATGGATTACGTGCGGGCCACACAGATCGCGGCCCACCTCGGTCAGGGGCTGGCGCTGGTGTTCGGCCTCGTCGGCCTCTTCAGCAATCCGTTCCTGGTGTTCATCGCGTTGTTCGTCTGGATGGGCGCCGCGTCCGAGGCGAGCGCCGCGCTCACGCGGTCCGTCCTGGGTGGCATCCCGGTGAGCCGCGCGATGATCACGCGCTTCGAGACGCTCACGCCCACCGACACACTTCAGCGCGCGCTCGCGCACGTCCTTGCGGGGTTCCAGCACGACTTCCCCGTGGTCGAGGCGGGGCGGGTGGTCGGTGTGCTGACCCGGGCGGATCTGGTGAAAGGGCTGACGCAGACCGGCGCGGACACGCCTGTCGCGGCGGCCATGACATCGCACTTCGACTGCGCGGCACCCTCGGAGATGCTCGAGGGCGCCGTTCAGCGCTTGAAGGCCTCGGGCTGTCCGGCCCTGCTAGTGTTGCGCGACCACGAGCTGGTCGGCGTCCTGACGATGGAGAACGTCGGCGAGTTTCTGATGGTCCACTCGGCGCTGCGCGCCAACAGAGCACGCGCCACGTCGGTGGCATGAGCCGCGCGTAGCGTGTCGCCCGGCTCAAAACGCTCGCACGGACAATCGGGAACGCGGCAGCGCCCTCCGTCCACGTGGGCTCGTTCGGGATGACCGCAGCGGCAGTTCATCCGCGCGCCGTTGCCATCGGAATCCCTCCATAATGCCGCCGGGCCAGTGCCCTTCAGCGTGTGACGATCGAGGCTTTCCGAGGGGAAATATACTCCCTCCCTGCTGTCGGAGATGAGGGAGCTGCACTCGCCCCCGGTCGCAGTGTGCGCGTGTGCGCTCGTTTAACTGAGACGCCGAAGGGCGTCACGGATGCGGCACGTATAATGAATTCATGAAAGTGCGCAAGGCGGTCTTTCCCGCCGCTGGGCTCGGAACGCGGTTCCTCCCCGCGACCAAGGCGCAGCCGAAAGAGATGCTCCCGCTCGTCGACAAGCCGATGATCCAGTACGTTGTCGAGGAGGCGGTCGCCTCGGGTCTGTCGGAGATCATCATCGTGACCGGCCGCGGCAAGCGCGCGATCGAGGATCACTTCGACTCGGCCTTCGAGCTCGAGTACTACCTGAACGACCGTGGCAAGACGGACGAGCTGGCCCAGATCAAGACCATCTCGGAGCTCGCCTCGGTGTCTTATGTCCGCCAGCGCGAGCCGCTCGGGCTCGGCCACGCCATCCTCTGCGCGCGCGCACTGGTCGGCGACGAGCCGTTCGCCGTCTTCCTGGGCGACGACATCATCGGGGGGGCCGCGACGCCCTGCATGCGTCAACTGCTCGACGCAAGCGATCGATACCAGGCGCCCGTGATCGCGGTAGCGCGCGTACCCAGCCAGCGGATCCATCAATACGGCGTGATCAAGGCTCGGCCGGTCGAGAGCCGCGTGCACGAGGTCCTCGACCTCGTCGAGAAACCGAAGCCCGGGGACGCGCCTTCCGACCTGGCCATCATCGGCCGGTACGTCCTACCACCCGAGATCTTCGAGATCCTGGTCGGGACCGCCGCCGACGCCCGCGGCGAGATCCAGCTGACCGACGCCCTCCGGATGCTGCGAGCGCGCCGCCCCATATACGCCGTCGAGTTCGAGGGCCGACGCTACGACACCGGCGACAAGCTCGGCTTCCTGAAAGCAACCGTCGAGTTCGCCCTGGCCCGCCCCGACCTCGCCGATGACTTCCGCACCTACCTTAAATCCCTCAACCTCTAACCACATCTCTGTCTCTCTTCTAACCAACGCCTCCTGTCTTCTCTGCAGCGTCTTCGTCTTCGTGAGCCAGGTAAAGACCGCGAAGGCTCCGTCGAGGGATCGGGCCATCAGGCCTGCCCTCCCTCGTCTGTGGCGGCCCTCGACGCCGCAGCCTCGCGCTCGCGCTCGGCGCGCTTGGCTTCCGCGTGCAACCGACGCGCGGCCTCGACGGTGCCCGTCCAGGTCGTCGACGTCGCCCGATCTATGAACTTCATTCGCGCCGAGACGAAGTCGACCTGCGCCTTACTGTAGCCACTGCGCTTGGTCTGTATGTGGAGTGGCGCCGTCAGCACTAGCTTCACGTCCGCCAGGGTCGCGGTATCCGCCTTCATGGATCCTCCTCACTTCTTCTGCTCATCTCGTGATCGCTCTTGCGGGCGTAGATCGCCGATCATGGCTTCAATTCTCCCCGAGGACTCAACGCTGGAGCTGGTCGCCATACTCTTCGGTCATGCCAGCCGTCGCCGGATTCGGCGACCGGCTTGACACTCGCTAGATCCGCCGTGGTAGCGTCCTCCGTCGAGGTCGAGCGGCTCGTCATGAGCGGCTTCACCGCCCAGGCCGGTCGCGAGGGCGCGGCGCGAGCGCGCGGAGCAAACGATCCGACCTACAAGGTAGGCCGCCATGATTGAGCTCGAGGGCAAGTGGCTCGCCGTCTGGCTGTCGCTTGAGGAAGTCTTCTCGATCTTCGGCTTTGGCTCTCTAGCAACCGGATCCTCCGAGGTGTGGATGGTTGCCGGGAGGATCGTGGGTGAGTCCCCCACGGGATTGTGGTTGCGGGTAGAGAATGTCTCGAATGAGAAGAACCAGAGCCAGCTGGGCGCCCTCACGACCGCGACCCCCACATATTTTCTACCATGGCACCGCATCAGTAGCGCACGGCTGCTGGACGAGAAACCCGGGCCCGACGCGGTCATGGGCTTCAAGCCACGGTAAAGTAGTCTCGCCGCGCGCACCGCGAGCGAACTTTGACTCACGTGTCTTTCTTTCCCCAGCCCCTCCGAGACGCCCCGTTCCGGATCCAGTAGCGCCCGCGCGGCCGTCAATCCGCCTCTATCGCGGTCATTGCGAGAAACGCAGTCAGCCGATAGCCGGGACACGCCGCGCTGACGCGCTCGTAGACGCCCACCATTCGTGGAACCGACGGCGAGGAGGCTCTTCGGCATCTCGGCATGATTTGACGGCAGCCGGCGTCTACTTCAAACGCTCGGTCCTTCGCGCCTCCCCAGGTAGTCGCGCTTGGCGCGCTCGAGTTCCTCGACGATCTCGTGGCGTTCAGCGAGAAGGCGCCTCGCTTCCTGAGCGCGCGTGAGGAGGAGCGCGCCGAACCTGAGCTGGTGGCGCAAGCGTCCCGTACCGACCAGATACCGATAGGCGATCAGCCCCCCGAGCGGGAGCGAGAGGAAGAAGGCGAGCGCCCAGCGGAGACCGGCGACCCATCCGACCAGCGACGTCTCGAGCGCCCAGAAGAGCGGGAACGCGACGATGCTTGTGAGGAGCCGGATTGTCGCGTAGTCCGTCTCCCGGCGAGCCATCCGCCCCGCGAGCCACCCGGGTAGGTAGTACGGTAGGAAGTTCACCGCCGCACCGTAGACGAAGAGCGGCAGGCCCACGATCGCCTGCCTTGACCGCGCCACCTGCCGCCGCGCCGGTGCGTGCTTGAGACCAGTCCGCACGGCCTCGTTGCGGAGCCGGTAGGCAGCGAGGAGGGCGCGGTAGCCAAGAATCCGCTGCCAGAGCCGCTCGATGCGCTCGGGGTCCTGTTTGCGGAAGTGCTCGGTCGCGTCCGCGATCGCCCCAGAGAGCTGGAACGGGTCGATCTGCCGTCCCGAGAGCCCGCGCTCCTCCCACAGTTCCCGCTCGAGCTTGCCGCCATAGAGCTCCTGCACGGCGCGCGCGAGCGCCGCCATGTCGATGCGCTCGACGTGGACGACCTCGTGCTCCATCGCCCACTGGATCGCCGTCGTCAGCGTATGCAGCGCCTTCGACGGCTCCTGGCGGTAGACGGCGAGGTACGACGAGACGGCAACCGGCTCGCCGAACGAGACGAGGACGCGTCCCCGGAATCTCTTGCGGGCCTCGAAACTGAGCCCTACCGGCACGACTGTGAGGCGCCCGGGGGCCTGCGCTTCGTAGCCGAGCGCGATCCGCGCCGCCCCCGTTTTGATCCGCTGCACGTGCGCCTCCGCGCGCGTGGCGCCTTCGGGGTAGATGGCGACCAGGCGCCCACGATCGAGTGCCTGGTCACACGCCGCGAACATCTCCATGTTGCGGTCCATTTTGGCCGGGTCGTCCCCCTTCCGGTAGACGGGAATCACCCCCAACGCGTGGAGGAGCCGCGCGATGAGCGGGTTGCGGAAGAGCGCAGCGGTGGCGAGGTAGTGCACCTTCCGCGGGAGGACCGAGCCCACGAGCAGCGAGTCGATCAAGTTGTTCGGATGGTTGATGCAGAGGAGCACTGGACCCACGCGCGGTACCCGCTCTGGGTGCCGGACCTCGACGCGCTCGAAGAAAAACCAGATCCAGAACCTCGCGATCACCCTGACGACGACATAAAAGGCGTCCACTATTTTCGCTCGTCCTTCGACCAGTGAGCGGCCGCCATCCCGAGTGCTCACGGCGGCGGCGAATGTCCCTTGGCCGGTTCCTCGTCCAGACGCTCCGTCCCGACGCGACGATGCCATCGCCACACACCGACGGCCAGCATCGCCGCAAGAGCCAGCAGGACGGCGAGACCAAGCCAGCGCTCTGCCCGGTGCACATCAGCCACGATGGCTTCGATCTGATCTGTGAAGAAGTAGGCCAAACCGAACCCCAACGGGACGCCGAGTACGGCCGCGCCTGCGTCCGCGACGATGAACTTCCAGAACGGCACGCGCGCAATGCCCGCCGTCAGAAACGCAGCGGCGCGGAGCCCCATGACGTGCCGCGCCGTGACAACCGTCTTCAATGCATGCCGTCGATACGCGGCCTTGAGCCACTGCTCGCGCGCGGGCGACAGTACGAGCCGGACCATTCGCCAGTTGAGGACCTGCTCACCCCAGTGCCGGCCGACCCAGTAGAGCACCACATCGCCGGAGAGCACCCCCAGCAGGCAGAGGAGGAGCGCAAGCCACCACCGGACGATGCCTTCGTGGCTTAACACGGCGGCCGCGATGATCGGCATTTCCTCTGGGATTGGTACCCCTAGGCTGCCGAGTAAGAGCACGGCGAAAACGCCGAGGTACGTAAAGTTGTCGACGAACTCTTGGAGTGCCTCCACGGCGTCCCCGCCGGACGAACGATGCAACGCGTGCTCCGGCCTTCATCAGTGTAGCCGACCCCCGACCCGGTACGCTGGCTGGCCCATGCTCGGGGTGTGGATCGAGCAGCGCCTTCATCGGGATCGTCGCAATGGTGGCGCTGCCGCTGTCCACGTCGCCGAGGAGCGTAGCCAGGCCGAAGCGGCGCTGGCTTTCGCCGCGGCGATCGTGGAGTCCTCGGACGACGCGATCGTCGGCATGACGCTCTACGGCATGATCACGAGCTGGAACGCCGGCGCCGAGCGGCTCTACGGGTACACGGCCCGCGAGGTCTTCGGACGGTGGCCAGTCGGGATCACGATCCCGGAGGACGAGCTGCCAAAGATCCTCAAGCGGGTCGGACGGGGACAGCGGGTCAACCACTACGAATCTGGCCTCTGGATGGCCGCCTTCGACCCGGGCCCTAGTCTCAGCGAGCATCGCCTGAGCCTTCCGCTGAGCGTCAGACAGGGTGGTGGAGAGCGTCGTTGCCCCTGTGATGTGGATCACCTGTTCGTCCCGAACCTCTGACAAGGGGCGGGGCTTTGCCTCCAGGGTCGGGACGGCCGGCAGGACGATTCTAATCGGAGTTACCTCGTACATCCTCATCGCGGCCTCCTATCTGGCATTTGTCCCTACAGCCAGGCCTCAACTTCCCAGTTCCAATGGCGATCATGGGTCACGGTCACCACCACAATTGTCTCGCAACCGCGAGCGTCGCGATCACCTCAGGTCCGGTCCAGGTGGTTAGCGGCGCGCCGCGTGCCGAAGGCCCCCTTGTCTCCTCCACGCCAGCCGCCGATAATTCCGGCGAGAGAACACGACGACGGGGCAGGCCCAGGAGGGAGGCGAAGACCTTGAGCGGCCTGCACCAGAAGTTTCTGCTGTACTGCGAGGTCGAGCGGCGACTCTCGCCGCAGACAGTGACGTCGTACCGGAGCGACTTTCGGCAGTTCACTGAGTTTTGCGCAGTCAATCGCGGTGGGGGCTGGTGAGTCAGGACGTGCTTGGTGCGCTCTCGATGGCAAACGTGAGGGACTACCAGTACTACATGGCGGAGCGGGGGTGGAGCACGGCGACTGTACAGCGGCGGTTGGTGTCGTTGAACCGCTTTGGTGTGTGGCTGGTGAAGCGCGGCCACGCGAAGACGAACCCGCTGGCGGAAATGGAGCTGCCGCGGAAGCGCCGCCCGCTGCCCCGCGTAGTGGACTGGGAGATTCTTGCCGCGGCGGTTCGGGCCGAGTCAAAGTCGCGCGATGCTGCGATCCTCGGCGTGCTGGTGTACGCGGGATTACGGCGCGGTGAGGTGGTCGGGCTCAGCGTGGGAGATTTCGCTCCGATGGCGGCGACGCTCCACGTCCTGGGCAAGGGCAACAAGGATCGCCTGATCAGCCTGCCGAAGCCAGCGCAGAGGATGCTGAAGGCGTACTTGGCCAGCAGACCAGAAGTCAGACCGGAGGCACCGCTGTTCGTGACGGCCGCCGGCCCGCGAATCACCCACAAGGTGGTGACGCGGGTCGTGCATCGGATCGCAGAGCGAATAGGCCGACATCTTCACCCGCACATGTTCCGGCACAGCTACGCGACCGAGCTACGCGATCGCGGGGCGGACATCCGGGACATTCGCGATCTACTCGGGCACGAGTCGGTCGCGACCACCGAGATCTATACGCACGTGAGCGCCGCCCGTCAGCGGCGCGTGGTCGAGTTGCTGGAGAAGCCCGTAGCGAGAAGGCCAAAAGCGAAGACGTTAGCGGCGAAAGAGGCAGGGGCGATAAGAAGTGCTTCTGTTCCCCCTCCCAAAAATGACTAATCAGCGTCGTCGAAGTCGGCGTAAAACAAAGAAAAGCGCCAGAGAAGGCCTGTAAGCCGGGTCCTGTCCCCCGAGCGGTTTCCCGTCCGGGGTGACGATCATTTCTCTAGGGCGCCGGTTACCCGGCGTCTCCAGCGGCCGAACCCGGGAGCGGCGCGGGCCACGCCATAGCTCCCCTATTTGGCCTTGCTCCGGGTGGGGTTTGCCGAGCCAGCGCGGTCACCCGCGCCGCTGGTGAGCTCTTACCTCACCGTTTCACCCTTACCGCCCCGCCACCCTCGCGGGCACAGACGAGACGGCGGTCTGCTTTCTGTGGCACTGGTCCGTGGGGTTTCCCCCCCTGGGCGTTACCCAGCACCCTGCCCTGTGGAGCCCGGACTTTCCTCCCGCCGCGTCACCGCGGCCGGCGACCGTCCAGCCTTCTCTGGCGC
>WNEW01005461.1_pt1 | contig 11641 bp, 8 predicted proteins | sample 5399891 | NCBI WGS metagenome assembly WNEW01 (sample SAMN13153336, study PRJNA577476) | soil metagenome | isolation source: 40 cm grassland meadow soil pre-rain plot 5 | place: USA:California | collected 2015-09-08 | reverse complement strand
CTCGGCGGCGCGCCTGGACGGCGTGCCGACGGTCGTCCTGGAGGTGCGTCGCCAGTCGGGCGAGAACACGGTGGCGGTCATCGAGGCGGCCAAGGCCAATCTCGATAAGCTGGCCGCCCGGCTGCCCGCCGATGTGCGGGTGGACATCATTCGCGATCAGTCCCGCTACATCTACCAGGCGCTGCACGAGATCAACCTGCACCTGGTGCTCGGCTCGATCCTGGCCTCGCTGGTGGTGCTGGCCTTCATGCGGTCCTGGCGCTCGACGATCATCGCGGGCATCGCCATCCCGGCCTCGGTCATCGCCGCGTTCGCCATGATGTTCTTCCTCAACTTCACGCTCAACAGCGTGACCATGCTGGCCCTCGTGCTGATGGTGGGCATCGTCATCGACGATGCGATCGTCGTCCTCGAGAACATCTTCCGCTTCGTCGAGGAGAAGAAGATGCGGCCGTTCGAGGCGGCCCGGGCAGCCACTGCCGACATCGGCCTGGCCGTCATGGCCACCACGCTGTCGCTGGTCGTCATCTTCGTGCCGGTGTCGTTCATGTCGTCGATCTCGGGGCGCTTCCTCTATCAGTTCGGGCTCACCGCCGCCGCGTCGGTGATGGTCAGCCTGCTCGTGTCCTTCACGCTCACGCCGATGATGAGCGCCCGCTTCCTCCGGACGGAGGACGCTCACGCCGGCGGCGAAGGGCACGGCGGCCACGGCTCGGGCGCGGCCAGGTCGCGCACGGGCTTCTACGCGTGGCTCGACCGCGGCTACGAGTGGACGCTGGCGTGGTCCATGCGCTACCGCATCGTCATCGTCGTGCTCTCCGTCGTCGTCATCGCGTCATCGGTGCCGCTCTACCGGCTGGTGAAGCAGGAGTACGTGCCGAGCGACGTGGACGAGGGCGAGTTCGAGATGATCGTCATCGCCCCGGAGGGCATGAGCCTGGCCGCGATGGACGAGGCGATGCAGGCCATGGCCCGAGAGGTGAGGACGACCCCCGGCGTCCGTTACGTGCTGGCCCAGTCGGGGGGCAGCTTCCTCAACCGGGTCAACCAGGGCTACGCCTACGTCCGCATGACCCCGTACCGCGACCGGGTCTGGAGCCTCAGCCGCATGCTGCGCTCGACGCTGCGGGGTGAGCCGCTGGCCGCCTTCCGCGGCAACATCAGTCAGCGCGACGTCATCCAGCAGGTTCGCCAGCGGATGCGGAAGTTCCGGGACATCCGGGTGACGGTTCGCAACATCCCCGGCTTCAACATCGGCGGCGGCTCCTTCGACATCGACTTCGTCATCCGCGGACCCGATCTCGTGGCTCTGGCCGACTACGGCGAGCGGCTACGCCGCAGCACGCCTGAGCTCGGTGGCATCGTGGACGCCGATACGACGCTGCGGCTCGACCGCCCGGAGTGGCGGGTGGAGATCGATCGCGAGCGCGCCGCCGATCTGCGCGTGGAAACGGAGCAGATCGCGACGGCGCTCCGCCTGGGCGTCGGCGGCGACGACGAGGTCTCGCGCTTCCACGACCCGGTCGTCAACGAGGACTACGACGTCACCGTCCGGCTGACCGCCGATTATCGGGGCCGCGCCGACGTGATCTCGCGACTCTACGTCGCGCGCTCGGCGGTGACGACCGCCACTGGCACGGGAGCCCAACCCCAGATCGGGCTCGCGCCCGGCGGCGGCCTGGTGCGGCTGGACAACCTCGTCAAGCTGGTGCCGTCGGTGACGCCGTCGCGCATCGACCGTTCGGAGCGGCAGCGCGAGGTACGGTTACGCGCGTCAATCGTGCCCGGGTTCGGCCAGGCCGACCGCATCCAGGCGCTGCGCGAGGAAGTGGCCAAGATGAACCTGCCCGCCGGCTATACCACGGCGGTGTCCGGGCGGGCCCGCGAGCTGGAGAAGACGTTCACCGAGTTCCTGTGGGTGTTCCTGCTCTCGGTCATCTTCATGTACATGATCCTCGCGTCCCAGTTCGAGAGCGTGATCCACCCGCTGACGATTCTCCTCTCGCTGCCGCTGTCGGTGCCGTTCGCGCTGTTCTCACTCTGGTACACGGGCAACACGCTCAACCTCTACTCGGCGCTCGGCATCCTCGTGCTCTTCGGCGTCGTGAAGAAGAACGCCATCCTGCAGATCGACCACATGAACAACCTGCGCGCCGGAGGGATGGAGCGGCTCGCCGCGATCATGCAGGGCAACCGCGATCGGCTCCGCCCGATCCTCATGACGACGCTCGCGCTGGTGGCCGGCATGCTGCCGCTCGCCGTCGGCACCGGCCCCGGGGCCGAGGAGCGGCGCGCCATCGCGGTCGTCGTCATCGGTGGCCAGATGCTCTCGCTCCTGTTGACGCTGCTGGTGACGCCCGTGGCGTACTCGATCTTCGAGGACATGGCGGCGGTGCTGCAGTGGGGGCGGCCCAGCCTGGTTGGCGGTCACATGACGGGCCGGCTGCGCAAGCGCATCCAGCGTCTCGAGCGTCTCTGGGGCAACGGGCGCAAGCCGATCACGCCCGCCTGATCATCAGAACCGGTAGGTGACTCCCACGAACGGGCCGTAGCGCTCGATCCGGATCTCGTTCACGCGCTCGTGCGTGGTGACGGTCACGCCGCGCGCCGTTTCCGTTCCGGTGCCCGAGTCGATCCGCCAGTAGCGAAATCCCGCTTCGAGGGCGAGGCGCGGCCTCAGCATGAACGCGAGGCCGCCGTCGGCCTGCACGCCGATACCCCCGTCGGCGCTCCCCGTGAACGATGGATCGTGACGGACGTCGGTGCGGAGTGGATGGACGTCCACCACCTCGGCGCGCGTCCAGGGGACCGCCGCCGCGTTGATGCGCGCGGCCAGTCGCGGCGTGATCGGCACCTGACCGCGCACGCCGACTCTCAGGCTCTTCCAGGTGAACTCTTCGCGGATCACGCTGGTCGAGGGCGAGATGCCGAACGTGCCGGTGGCGCCGAACGCGTCGTAGTTCTCCTGCCAGTACTGGAAACCGGCGAACGCGTCGACGTAGCCGGGCAACCCTCCGGTTGCCGTCCACGAGAAGGCCCGGAACCCGAGGTCGACGCTGCCGTAGAACAGGCCGTCGCCACCGACGCTCGAGCGCGTATGCGAGAAGCGTCCCTGTCGATCGTTGCCGAGGAAGTCGTCGTCGTTCAGCACGCCGTCGCGGATGAAGCCGCCGCCGAACGCGCCGAGCAGGACGAGGCGCTTCCACACGACTTCGGCGTTGACCTCGGGCACGACGGCGTCGACGCCTCGCCACGTCAGCTCGGAGAGGATGTTGGGGCCTCCGGATTGAGCGCCGGTGCTCCACTTCGTGAAGCCGGACGTGAACACCGTGCGTCCACCGACGGTGACCGACACGTCGGAGGGCGCCCCGGTCGACGAGGGCTGGGCCGAGGCACGGGACACCGGCGCGGCGAGAATCGCGACGAGCACGACGAGAGCCAGGGGCGTGAGGAGCCCGACGCGCCTCACGCTGCCCTTACCAGCGGAAGTCTTCGTTGCGGCGTCCCTTGTCCTGAGTTCGGCGCTCCCCTGTTGGCTTCCCACGTTTCGGGCCGCCCGGCCGCCGCTCGCCTTCGTCACGGCGCTTGGCGCCACGACCGCCACCCCGGGTGTCGCCGCCTCGGGGTGGCTCACCGAAGCGGGGTGGGCCTCCGCCGAAGCCGCCACCTCCGCCGCCGCCCGGGCCACCCCCTCCGCCGAAGCCGCCGCCAGGCGGCCGCGGGGTCCACGGACGCGGTCCCCCAGCGCCGGGAGGCCCACCGGCGGGCCGCCCACCCCCACCCATCGGTCGTGGTCCTCGGGACGCCGGCGCAGTGCCGCGCGGGGTCGCCTTGTCGACTCGGATCATGCGGCCATCGAGGTTGGCGCCATTCATGCCGGCGATCGCTCGATCGGCCTCGTCCTGGGAGCCCATCTCGACGAAGCCGAAGCCGCGCGAACGCTGGGTCTCACGGTCGGTCATGACCATCGCCGACTGCACCATGCCGTAGCGCGCGAACGCGCCCCGCAGGCTGTCATTCGACGTCGTGAAGGAGAGTCCACCCACGAAGAGCTTCACGCCCATGCCGATGTCCTTTTTACGCCGAGCGTGCTCGCTGCGTCCAGCCCACGAGCTCGGCGAGGGGGCGGGCGTTCAGGACCTGCGACGGGCCGATCCAGGCCCGCCGGGCGACGGCCACCCCCAGCGCGAGGTTGTCGAAGTTGTTCAGGTAGTGGGTGTCCGTGTTGATGGCGATGGGAATGCCCAGCTCGGCAGCGCGCCGGGCGTGGACGTCGGCGAGATCCAGCCGCTCGGGAGAGGCATTGATCTCCAGAGCCTTGCCATGCTGCCGTGCGGCGGCGAACACCGCCTCCAGGTCCACATCATACGGGTCCCGTGAACCCAGACGCCGGCCGGTGGGGTGCGCCAGAATGTGGACCTTTGGGTGACCGAGCGCTCGCACGATTCGCGTCGTCATCTCCTCGCGCGTTTGCTTGAAGCGCGAGTGGACGGCGGCCAGGACGACGTCGAGCTCGTCCAGGACCTCGTCGGGGAAGTCCATGGTGCCATCAGCCAGGATAGCGCACTCGCTGGCGGCCAGGATGCGGATTCGGTGCGACGCCTGGAGCTGGCGGATCTGTTGGATTTGGGCGCGGAGCTCATCGATGCTCAATCCGCCAGCAATGGTATCCGACCGCGAGTGGTCGGAGACGGCGATGTATTCGTAGCCGCGGTCCTCGGCCGCCGTCACGAGCTTCTCGAGCGTGATGTGGCCGTCGGACCAATCGGTGTGGGCATGGAGATCACCGCGGATGCGATCCGCGGTGATCAGCTCGGGCAGCCCACCGTTGCGGGCCGCGTCGATCTCGCCGGTGTTCTCGCGCAGCTCCGGCGGGATCCACGGAAGCCCCACGGCGGCGTAGACCTCGTCCTCGGTCTCGCCGGCTACGCGCGTCCCGCTTTTCTCCTCGAACACGCCGTACTCGCTGATGGTCAGCCCACGGCGCTTGGCCAGCTCGCGGACGCGGACGTTGTGGTCTTTGGAGCCCGTGAAGTACTGGAGCGCGGCTCCGAACGCGCTGGGCTCGACGACGCGGAGATCGACCTGGAGCCCGTCCTGGTGGCGGACCGAGACCTTGGTGTCGCCGCGCGCGATCACCTCGGTGACCGAGGGGAGGGACGTCAGCGTCTCGATGACGCGCGCCGGCTCGGTGGAGGTCACCAGGATGTCGACGTCCTTCACGGTCTCGCGCATCCGGCGCAGCGAGCCCGCCACCTCCAGCCGCTCGACGCCGCCGTGAGCCCGCAGGGCGCTGGCGACCTGCTCGGCCACGGCGCGCGCCGCGGGCAGGAGCGTGCGCGTTCGTCCCGCGCGCCAGATCGCGATGCCCTTCAGGATGTTCTCGCACGTCTTCTCGCGAATCCCGGCGACGTTGAGGATTTCCTTCGTGCGGCAGAGCTCCTCCAGGCGTTCGACCGAGTCCACGCCGAGCCGATCCCACAAGAGCTTCGCCGTGCGCGGCCCCAGGCCGCGGATCTCGAGGAGCGTGAGGAAGCGCGGAGGCACGTCGCGCCGCATCGCCTCGAGCTGGTCGATGCGTCCCGTGTGCAGGAACTCCGCGACGGCCGCAATGTCCTCGGTCAGGGACTCCAGCATCTGGGCCGCCCGCTGGTAGGCTCGGACGCGGAAGACGCTCTCGTTCCGGACCTCGAGGAGCGTCGCCATCTCGTAAAACAGGCGCGCCAGCTCGAAGTTCTGCACCCTGCGCCCATGATACACTCGCGCCGCAGTGATTGCCGCCTGGTGCTGGGAGCTCCTCGAGCCCTATCTCCGCCGTAATCTCGTGAATCACGGCGTCGAGCGACCGACGCGCCGCCAGCTCCTCGAGGAATTCACGCGCGTGTGGCCCGAGTTCACGGCCACCCTCGGCGTCCAGGAACCCTTCGCCGGCACGATCAGGTTCAAGTGGCTCGTCCGGCTCAGCAGTGACGCGATGGGCCCGTTCCTCGACGACCCCCTGGCCTACCTCCACGACCGCTATGGCGGCGGGAAGTTCAAGATGAACCTCCATCGCGGCCTCCACTTCGTGAACACGAAGAACTTCAAGCCGGAGGGCGAGCCGCGCTGGCGTGACGTGGCCGAGCTGGCCCTCGACTGAGGAGGGCGCATGCCCAGCGACGAGACGCGCCGGTTGCTCAAGCTCTTCGGCGTGGCGGTGACCAACCTCGAGGACGCCATCGACCAGCACGCGCCGGTCGAGCAGATCACGAAGCTCGACGCCGAGCTGGCCGATCGCACCCGTGACGTCATCGACTTCGTGGAGCGCCTGCGCAGCCGACGGATTTTGTAATGGAGCGCGTGCCCGGATTGATTCTGTAACGGAGCGCCTGCCAGGATTCACCGTGGGTGGCCTGAGAGAGGTGCGTGACGTGAGGCTCGTCGACGCGTCGGGCACGGCGCTGCGGTCAGCGCACCCGCCGCGGCGCATCGTCTCCTTGATCCCGAGCACGACCGAGACGCTGTGCGCGCTGGGCCTGGCCGACGCCCTCGTCGGCATCACCGTCTACTGCCGCGAACCGGCCGTCCTCCTGCGCGACAAGACCCGGATCGGCGGTGAGAAGGATCCCGACCTCGCGAAGATCCGCGCGCTCGATCCCGATCTGGTCATCGCCAACGTGGAGGAGAATCACGCCGAGCACGTGGCGACGCTGCGGGCGTGGGGGATCCCCGTGTGGGTCACGTATCCGCGCACGGTGGCCGAGGGCATCGCGATGGTGCGCGAGCTCGGGGCGGTGACCGACACCGCCGCGAGGGCCACTGCCATCGCCAGCGAGCTCGACGAGCTCTACGCGGCCACGCGAGCGCGCGTGGAGCGGCGCCCGCCCGTGACGGTCTTCTACGCGATCTGGCGGGATCCGTACATGACGATCGGCCGCGACACGTACGTTCACGACATGCTGAGCGTGTGCGGAGGGGCCAACGTCTTCGCCGACCGTCCCGAGCGCTATCCGACGGTGACGCTCGATGAGATCGTCGCGCGCCGGCCCGCCGTGATCCTGCTTCCCGACGAACCGTTCCGTTTCAGGCCCGCCCACGTCGGCGACTTCGCGGCGTGCGGAGCGCGCGTCCAGCTCGTCGACGGCAAGCCGTTTTCCTGGCACGGGCCGCGCATTGCCGAGGCGCTGCGCACGATCCCGTCAATTCTTGACTCAGATGGGGGCCCCGAAATGGCCCCCAACGCCCCCAACCCTCGGAGCGCCCCGGCAAAGCCGTGACGCTCCTCGACGCGCCGTCTAACCCTCGCTGGCGCCCGCCGACTTCTTGAGGTCGAGGATGGCCGACAGCCCCGGCCATTCGTTGCGGACTTCGAGGCGCGTGATCTTGCCCATGTGCTGCACCATCTCGCTGATCCGCTGGCAGGCCTCGAGCGTGCGCTGGATCGAGTCGCGGTTGGGATCGTCGGGGCCGAGACGGCGGGCCATGAGCTCGAGGTTGCCGGTGATGACGAGCAGCGGATTGTTGATCTCGTGGGCGGCCGCGTTGGCCAGCTCGGTGACCGAGCGCAGGGCCTCGGCCTGGCGCTGAGCGATCTCGGCGCGCTTGCGCTCGGTGACGTCCTCCACCGTGCCCTCGTAGTGCAGCACGCGCCCGCTGGCCGCGCAGACGGCCCGGGCGCTCTCGCGCGCCGAGATGACGCTTCCATCGTGACGACGCAGCTCCACCTCCATGTCGCGGATCACGCCGTCCCGCTCGATCGTGCTCCGCCAGCGCTGGCGATCCTCCACACGCGCGTAGATGTCGGTCGCGTTCATGGCCAGCAGGGTCGCGCGATCCGGATAGCCGAGCATCGTGATCAGCGCCCGGTTGACGTCGAGGATCCGTCCCTCGGGCGTCGTCCGGTAGATGCCGACGGGCACACGCTCGAACAGTCCCCGCAGCCGTTCTTCCGTGTCCTCGGCCTGGCGGCGGCGGTGCTCGGCCTCGTCGTAGAGCCGGGCGTGCTCGAGGGCGACGGCGGCCTGGTCGGCGAACGCCTGGAGGAGCTGGACCGCCGTCTCGCTGAAGACGCGGCCGGAGCCGTCGGCGACGGCGATGGCGCCGATCGGACGGTTCTGGACGAGCAGGGGCACGGCCAGCACCGCGCGGTAGTCGGTGCGCTGGAGCTGCTCGCGGGCGCCCTCGCTGTAGACGATGCGCGGATCGGCCAGCACGTCGGACGACGCGATCGGCGCCTTCTGCTGCACGGCGAGCCCGCACGTCCCGTAGCCGCGCGGCAGCACGAGGACCCAGTCGAATGCGCTGTCGGGCGACACCGAGCTGGCGATCACCACGAGGTCGTCGGTCTCCGGCTCGAGGTGGTAGACGCTGGCCGCTCCGACGTGGAGCAGATCGCGCACGTCTTCGGCGATCCGCTGCGCCACCGTCTCGACCTCGAGGGTCTGCGAGAGCAGCCGCAGGAGGTCGGCCAGAGCCTCGGCCGTGCGGCGGCGCGTCTCGCTGCCCGCGAACAGCCGCGCGTTCCGGATCGCCACCGCCGCCTGGGCCACCAGGCTGTCCAGCAGCTCGGTATCGTCGTCGTCGAGATCGAACGGTGTGGCCCGGGTGAGCGAGAGCACGCCCAGGATCTGGTCCTGGAAGAGGATCGGCACGGCGTACGCGCTGTGCAAGTCGCGGGCGCGAAACCACTCGCGCTGCCCGACCGGCGAGTCGGGCGCGTGGATGTCGGGCACGTGCAGCGGCTTGCGGTGGAGCGCCACCCAGCCGATTCCGTGCTCGCCGAACGCGATCGGCTTGGGATCGAAGCCGCTGCCGAGGCGATTGTCGGAGAAGGCGCGCACCGTCACCGTGCTGGTCTCCGCGTCGGCCACCCACACCGACACCGACGGCACCGCCATGATCTCGCTGGCCGCCCTGGCGATCGCGGTGAGCGCCTCGTCGTAGTCGAGCGACGAGGAGATGCGTTGATTGAGCCGGGCCAGCAGACGAAGACGCTCGATCCGCGCCTCGGGATCACCCATCAGCGCTGAGGCCCTCGCGCCGCCGCCCGAATCGCATCCACGATGAAATGATAGCCGGTGCACCGGCAGAGATTGCCGGCAATTGCTTCACGGATCTCCCGATCGGTCGGTGCCGGGTTCTCTTCGAGCAAGGCCTTGGCGGTCAGCAGGAGCCCCGGGGTACAGAAACCGCACTGCAGCCCGTGGTGCTCGCGGAAGGCCTCCTGGATGGGATGGAGCCGCTCGCCGTCGGCCAGGCCTTCGACGGTCGTCAGCACCGTGCCGTCGAGCTGGATCGCGAAGAGCAGGCAGCTTCGCACCGGCTGGCCGTCGAGCAGCACCGTGCAGGCGCCGCACACGCCGTGCTCGCAGCCGACGTGGGTGCCGGTGAGGTCGAGGTCGTCGCGGAGGAAGTCGGCCAGCGTCGTCCGGGGCTCGACCGTCCGCGTATACGTGCGGCCGTTGACGGTGAGGCGGACGGTCCGAGAGGTCATCGGCACCTCGCGATCACGGCGCCGCCCGGCCGACGGCATCGCTCAGCGCTCGGACCATCAAGGTGCGCGCCACCCGCCGGCGGTATTCGACGCTGGCGTGGAGATCGGCGTGCGGGTCGAGCGCGCTCGCGGCCGTGCGAGCCGCCTCGTCGATCAGCGCCGTCGTCGGAGCGCGGCCGGCGAGCGCGGCCTCAACCGCCGCCAGCGTCGGCGTCGCGCCACAGCCGAACACGGCCACGCGGGCGCGGGCGACTTTTCCGTCGCTGAGCGTGACGAGCGCCGCAGCACCGACGAGCGCGAAATCACCATGGCGGCGGGCCACCTCGTGCAGTCCCCACCCGGTCCCGGGCGTCGGCACGGGCCAGCGTGTCTCGACGAGCAGCTCGTCGGCCGCCAGCGCCGTCATGAGTGGCCCGAGGAAGAACTCGGCCGCGGCGATGCTCCGCTCCCCGCGCCGGCCGCGCGTCACCACGACGCCGTCGTAGCACGCGAGGAGCGCCGGCAGCTCGGCGGCGGGATCGGCGTGGGCGATCGAGCCTCCCACGGTTCCACGCACCCGAATGGCGGTGTGACCGACGAGCCCGAGGCCGGCCGTGAGCAGGGGGAATCGACGATCGAGCGTGCGCTCGAGCTGGCGCTGGCGCACGAGGGCGCCGACCCGCAACGCTCCGCTCGACTCCGTCACGCCGTCGAGTCCGGCCACGCGATTGATGTCGACGAGCACGGCCGGCCGGGCCAGCCGGAAGTTCAGCATCGGGGCCAGGCTCTGGCCGCCGGCCAGGACCTTCGCCTCGTCGCCGTGGCGACTCAGGTGGTCGAGCGCCTCGTCGACCGTGCGCGGATCGACGTAGTCGAACGGCGCCGGCTTCACGCCGTCTCGTGGAGCAACGCGAGCAGGCGGGCGGGGCTCACCGGTGTCGCCGTGATGCGGACGCCGAACGGCTCGAGCGCGTCCTCGATGGCGTTGGCGATGGCGGCCGGCGGCGAGATCGCGCCGCCCTCGCCGAGGCCCTTCATCCCGAGCGGATTGCGCGGCGACGGAAACTCGAGATGCACGGTCTCGAGCGGCGGCAGCTCCATCGCGGTGGGGACCAGGTAGTCCATGAGGCTGCCGGTGAGGAGCTGGCCCTGCTCGTCGTACACCATCTCCTCGTAGAGCGCCCCGCCCACGCCCTGCGCGACGCCTCCGTGCACCTGACCCTCCACGATCAGCGGGTTGATGACCTTGCCGCAGTCGTGGGCCACGACGTAGCGCAGCAGCGTCACGTGACCGGTGCCGACGTCGACCTCGACCCGCGCGACGTGCACGGCGCTCGCGAACGTGACCGTCGGCACGTGGTGATAGGCCGTGGCTTCGAAATCCGGCGAGGCCACGCCCGGTCGGGCGAACGTCGGGATCGAGGCCTGCACCACGCGCGCCAGCGGAACCGCGGAGGCTCGCACACCGCGCACGAACGCCTGGCCGTCCTCGATCTCGATGTCGCCGGGCGCCGCCTCGAGCAGCGCGGCCGCCGCCTTCACCAGCTTCGCTCGCACCTGCTGACACGCGTCGGCGATCGAGTTGCCCGCCGTCACTCCGCTGCGGCTGGCGAAGGTGCCGACGCCGAAGGGCACGGTGGCCGTGTCGCCTCCGACGACGGTCACGTGCTCGAGCGGCACGCCGAGCGCGTCGGCGCACACCTGGGCGAACGACGTCTCGTGACCCTGGCCGGAATTGACGGCCCCGGTAGCGACGAGCACACGGCCGCCGAGGTCGACCTTCACCGTCGCGCCTTCGAACGGACCGATCGCGGTGCCTTCGACGTAGCCCGAGATGCCGATGCCGCGGAAGATGGACCGTGCGCGCAGGGCCGGTTGATCGCGACGGAATTCGTCGTAGTCGGCCGCCTTCAGCGCGGCCTCGAGCGCCGCCGGGAAATCCCCGCTGTCGTAGACGAGCGGATTGCCGTCGCGATAGGGCATTCCGAAGTCGTAGGGCAGCTCATCGGACCGGATGTAATTACGCCGCCTGATCTCGGCGGGGTCGATCCGCAGCTCGCGGGCGAGACAATCGACGGCGCGGTCCATGGCGAAGACGGTCTCGGGCCGGCCGGCGCCTCGATACGGCGCGTTCGGCGTCTTGTGCGTCGTGACCGCCTGGACGTCGACGCGCATGTTCGCGATGCGATG
>WNEW01001431.1_pt1 | contig 11678 bp, 7 predicted proteins | sample 5399891 | NCBI WGS metagenome assembly WNEW01 (sample SAMN13153336, study PRJNA577476) | soil metagenome | isolation source: 40 cm grassland meadow soil pre-rain plot 5 | place: USA:California | collected 2015-09-08 | reverse complement strand
TCCGCAGCGCCGGGCCCCAGGCGCGGTTGACCCGGCTCCCGAACGGCGCGTGCAGCACGAGCTGCATGCCGCCCGCCTCGTCAAAGAACCGCTCCAGCACGAGGGTCTGCTGCGTCGGGATGACGCCCAGGATCCGCTTCGAGGCGGCGAGATATTCGACGATCTGTCGCGCCGCTGGCTCGGCGATGCCCGTCGCCTCGCACAGCCAGCCGATCGCCGCGGCGGGATCGCCCAAGCGCGCGTCCACCTCCTGCCGCAGCTGCGAGACTTCCTGCGACAATTCGGCCGTACGCGCTGGCGCCTCGCCCACCCAGAACGGGATCGAAGGCGGCAGCCCCTGCGCGTCCTCCACGCGGACCTGACCGGACTCGACTCGCGTGATGCGGTAGGAGGCGTTGCCGAGCTGGAAGATGTCGCCCGGCATGCTCTCGATCGCGAAGTCCTCGTTGAGGGTCCCGACGAACGTCTCCGTGGGCTCGAGCACCACGCGGTAGTCTCCGATGTCCGGGATCGCGCCCCCCGACGTGAGGGCGGCGAGCCGAGCCCCGCGGCGGCCCCGCAGCCGCCGGTTCACACCGTCATAATGCACGTAGGCGCCGCGCCGCCCGCGCCGCGTCGTGAACCCCTCGGCGAGCATGTACACGACGGCGTCGAAGTCCTTGCGCGACAGGTCGCGGTAGGGATAGGCCCCGCGCACCACGTCGTACAGGTGCTGCTCGTCCCACTCCTCGCAGGCCGCCATGGCGACGATCTGTTGTGCAAGAATGTCGAGGGGCCGCTCGGGGATGATGAGCCGGTCCAGCCGGCCGCCACGGGTCGCGCGCAGCAGCGCTGCGCACTCGATCAGCTCGTCGCGCGACAGCGGAAACACCCGACCCTTGGGGATCGCCTCGAGGTGGTGTCCCGAGCGCCCCACGCGCTGCAGCAGCGTGGCGATCGAGCGCGTCGAGCCGATTTGGCACACGAGGTCCACTGCCCCGATGTCGATGCCGAGCTCGAGCGACGCCGTCGCCACCAGCGCCTTGAGTTTCCCCTCTTTGAGCCGCTGTTCCGCGTCGAGCCGTTTTTCCTTCGATAGGCTGCCGTGGTGCGACGTGATGTGCTCGGCGCCGATCCGCTCGGACAGGTGCAGCGTGAGTCGCTCGGCAAGTCGCCGCGTGTTGACGAACACGAGCGTCGTGCGGTGCTCGCCGATCAGCTGTGCCAGCCGGTCGTACAGCTCCTCCCACACCTCCGCCGCCATCACCGCCTCGAGCGGCGACGAGGGGATCTCGAGCGCCAGGTCGAGGCGGCGCGCGTGCCCCGCGTCGATGATCTCGCAAGGGGCGTGCGGCGTCCTAAAGGACTCCCTGACGGTCGTAGGGCGTGGGGCGTTGCCGATGAGGAAGCGGGCGATTTCCTCGATTGGCTTTTGTGTAGCCGAAAGACCGATGCGCTGGAGCCGGCGCCCGGCGAGGTGGTCGAGGCGCTCGAGCGAGAGGGCGAGGTGGCTCCCCCGCTTGTCGCGCGCCACGGCGTGGATCTCATCCACGATCACGGTGCGCGCCGTGCGCAGCATCTCGCGCGAGCGCTCGGCCGTGAGCAGGAGATACAGGCTCTCGGGCGTCGTGACGAGAATGTGCGGGGGGCGCTTCACCATCGCCTGCCGCTCGGCGCCCGGCGTGTCGCCGGTCCGCACGAGCGTGCGGATCGCGACGTCGGGCAGGCACAGCTGCTCCAGCGTGCGGCGGATCTCGGCGAGCGGCTCGGCCAGGTTCTTCTGAACGTCGTTCGACAGCGCCTTGAGGGGCGAGATGTAGACCACCTGCGTCTCGTCCGGGAGGGGACCGTCGAGTCCCTTGCGCACCAGCGAGTCGATCGCGGCGAGGAACGCCGCGAACGTCTTCCCCGAGCCGGTCGGCGCCGCGATCAGGGCATCACGGCCTGCCTGAATCACCGGCCAGGCGTGCCGCTGGGGCTCGGTGGGCGCGCTGAAGCGCTCACCGAACCAGCGCGTCACGGCTGGGTGGAAACCGGAGAGTGGCATGACTCAAATCTACCGAAAATTCCCCGAAGAGCTACCGGCCGACGACCGCTCCCAGCGAGGCGCCGCGCGTCGCCGCGATGCGCTCGATCGTCTCACCGATCTTGTTGTTGGGCGTCGAGGCGCCGGCCGTCACGCCGATCGTGAGCGGCCCCCGCGGCAGCCACGCCTCGCGACGCTGCTCGACCTTCGCCCCCACGGGCCGGAAGCGGATGGTCCCGGCCGCGGCATCGATGCAGCTCGCGTCCTCGATGTGGAAGGTGGCGACTTTCTCCTGGCAGATGGCGGCCAGGTGCGTGGTGTTGCTGGAGTTATAGCCGCCGATCACCACCATCAGATCGAGCGCGCCCCCGATGAGCTTGAGCACCGCGTCCTGGCGCTCCTGAGTGGCCGAGCAGATCGTGTCAAAGTTACGGAAGTGCTCGGCGAGGGCGGCCTCGCCGTAGCGCTTCGCCATGCTCTTGCGCAGCTCGGCGGCGATCGCGAGCGATTCGCCGGACAACATGGTGGTCTGGTTCGCGACGCCCACGCGCACGAGATCGTGCTCCGGGTCGAACCCTGGCGACACCTCGTGGCTGAAGCGCCGGAGGAACGCGTCCCTCGTCCCCCGTCCCTCGATGTACTCGCAGACCTCCCGCGCCTCTGCCATGTCCCGGACCACCAGGTACTTCCCGCCCGGATACTTGGTCACCTGGCTCGAGGTCGCCTTGGTCTCCTCGTGGTAGGACTTGCCGTGGATCACGGCCGTGAAGCCGTCCCGCGCGTAGGAATCGACGCGCTTCCACACGTTCAGCACCGAGCCGCAGGTCGTGTCCACGAGGACACAGCCGATCGCACGCAGCCGCTCGAAGTCCTGCACCGTTACGCCGAACGCCGGGAGGATCACCACGTCGTCCGGGGTCACGGTCCCGAAGTCGAAGTCGCCCTCGGGCCGGCGCAGCAGAATCTGCACGCCCATGCTGGTGAGCTTGGAGTTCACGTGGGGGTTGTGGATGATCTCCCCGACGAGAAAGACGCGCTTGGCCGGGAACTTGGTGCGGGTCTCGTACGCGTACTCGACCGCGCGGTCGACGCCGTAGCAGAAGCCGAACTCCCCGGCCAGCTTGAACGTGAGGTCGCCCACCACGAGCTCGTAGCCCGCGCCGCGAATGGCATCGACCACGCGGCTGTGGTAGTCCGCGGCGAGCGCGCCCTCGATCGCGCCCTTCAGCCCGAAGCCTTTGCGGAAGTAGGTCTGCTCCACGGCCCTCAATCTAACGGCGTGGTTCCCCCGGCGCGCACGGCGTCCATCACGCGCTGGATCCTCCAGCCGTCTTCGAACGTCGCGGGCGGCACTGTGGGGGCGGCGCCGGCGACGACGCGGACGAGATCGCGGACCAGCCGCACGAAGGAGCGCGCCCACATCGTGTTGGGCGTGAGTCGCTCCCACAGGTCGTCCGGCGCGCTCACGTCCTCGAGCGGCCCGCCCGGCTTCATCATCTCGAGCTTCGACTCCCCCGTGAGCACGAAGGTCCCGTCGCTGCCGGTGACCTGGGCGAAATGCCCCGGCCCGTAGTGGGCCACGCTCGTGAGGAGGATCGTCGCGACCGCGCCGCCGGTCATCCGCATCGTGAAGCTCGCGAACTCCTCCGCCGTCGCCCGGTGCGTGATGCCGCGCTCGTCCCGCCGCTCCTTGACGAAGGTCGCCGCGGCGCCCGCGACCTGCGACGGCTCGCTCCCCGTCCAGTAGCGGACGAGATCGATGTAGTGGGAGCCGACCGCGCCCAGGATGCCGCCGCCGCGCGCCGCGTCGAACCACCAGGTCCAGGGCGCCGCGGAGGTCTGCGGCCGGCCGTCGCCGCGCAGGTAGGGCCTGAGGACGAGCTCGAGGTGGCGGACCTCGCCGATCGCCCCGCCGGCGATCAGCTCGCGCACCTTGCGGCGGTTGGGCTCGTGGCGCAATTCGTGATCGATCCAAGCGATCTGGCGCGGATGGCGCCGAGCGCAGTCGAGCATGTGTTGCGCCTCGGCGGCGTTGAGCGCCGTCGGCTTCTCGCACAGCACGTGCTTCCCGGCCTCCAGCGCCGCGACGGCGTAGCGGGCGTGCGTGTCCGGCGTCGACGAGACGAGGACGAGATCGACCTCACCCGAGCGCGCCAGCTCCGCGCCGTCGGTGAACACGTGGGGGATCGCGTGCTCGCGCGCCGTCGCCTCGGCGTTCTCGCGCCGGCCGCTCGCCACGGCCGTCACCGTGACCTCCGGCACGAGCCGCAGGCCGGGGACCTGCACCCGGCGTGCGAACCCGGTCCCGATCACCCCGACGCGCAGCGTCATGGGATCGGGCGGCAGGAAACGGTGTCGCCGCCGATCACCACGGCCTCGAAATCGGCCTCGACCCTGGCGCGGCGCGCGCCTCCGAGCTCCGGACCCGAGCCGCGGGCCCGCGCCGTCAGCCGGTCTCGGGCGCGCGACACCGTTACCACGCCGCTGTCGAGCGCGGTCCCGTGCGTGAGGGGGCCGGTCATGAACCGCACGGCGGCCACGGCGCCGTGCGACGTTGCCGTGTCGCCGCGCACCAGCACCGGATAGTCACCGCTCGTGAGCGAGTCCCCGTATCGCAGCCACAGCAACACGCCGTTGCCTCCCGAAGATCCGTGTGCGACCAGCGCGCCCGGGCGCCCGCACGGCCGCGCCGTGGCCGCCGCCGTGAAGCGCACCGTGTCCTGCGGCGGGAACGCGACCCGAGCGCGCAGCGTTCCCTCCCGCTCCGCCGCCCCCGCGCAGGCGACGAGGGCGAGCGCGGCGAGGGGGAGGCGGGTCAAGGCAGGGTGACACCGAGCGCGGCGCGGGCCGCCTCGGGGGAGAGCGTGTGACGCGCCAACGCCTGGAGCAGCTCTCCCGGCAGCGGCCGCGGCTTGAGATCGCGGCGGCCGACGCAGACGAGCACCATCCACCCGGCCGCGCCGAGCGACGGCGAGCCGTGCCGCAGCACGTCGAAGTTCAGCGTCATCGAGCTCGTGCCGACCCGCCCCACGTAAGCCGCCACGCGCAGCCGGTCGTCCAGCCGCGCGGGCCAGTAGAACTCGTTGTGGACCACCTTGCGGGGCAGAAAGATGCCGTAGCGGTCGAAAAAATCGGAATAGGCGAGCCCGCAGGCCCGAAACAGCTCCGTCTCGGCGATCTCGAAGAAGCGGACGTAGGACCCGTAGAAGATGATGCCGGCGGCGTCCACGTCGGACCACCGCACATACTCCTCGATGACGAACGGCGTGGCCGGCATGATTTCCCCGACGGCGCGACGGAGCGGGGAAGCTAGAGCGGGGGGGAGGGCGACGCCAGCGGAGCGCGCCGTCTCAGACGCGCGCGGGGGAGCTCCCGCCTCGACGGCCGTTGGGCTGCAAGCCGTAGGCCTTGAGACGCCGCCACAGCGTGGTGCGGCTGATGCCGAGGCGCCGCGCGGTCTCGGCGAGCCGGCCGCTGGTGCCGTCGAGCATCTCGACGATCGCCTGGCGCTCACGCTCGGCCAGCGTCGCGGCGCGCTCGGCGCTCGCGTGCGCCAGCACGCCGAACTCGGTCGCTCCCGACCGGAGCGGCACGATCCGCGCGCCCAGTGATGCCAGGCGCGGCCGCAGCGCGTCGAGCCGCCGCCCCGCGAAGTCCCCGGCGTCCTGCAACGCGGCACGGGCGGCCCCGTTGGCGTAGAGGAAGCGGCCTTGCGGGTCGAACACCACCAACGCTTGAGTCAGGGAATCGAGAATCGCCCGTGCGAGCGGCGACAAGGCCGCGCTCGAACCAGTCGTGTCTTTCGGTGTCATGGTCCGTCCCAGATACCAGCAGGGTCCCGCGAAGGTTTCACTCGGCGTCGTGAGGGTTTCATTCGGCGTCGTCAGGTAAGAGACCCCCGCGGACCGGGAAGGTCACACGGCGGCGGGTGTGTTCAGCGACGCCGAAAGCGGCGGCCCGACTGCTGCAGGCGGGCCCGCTCTTCTCGCGGCAGCCCCGAGAGCTGACGGCGGAGCTCCTCCAGGCTGTCGGCTCGCAGGGCCTCCCGCTTGCCACGCACCACTGTGAAACGCAGCGGCCGATCGAACCGAGGGAGGTCGCGAGCTTGCAGCCGGCGGGCCTGCCCTTCCTTGAGGCGCAGCCGGGCCACCCCCCGGCCCTGGTCCACCTCGTACTCGAGCGGCACGCGGTCTCCATACAAATGCAGGGAGGAGGGGAGCGCCTCGAGCGCGGCGCGCACGTCGGCCGGGATCGCGGCGTCGACGTCGAGGTCGAGGCGCGTATCGAGGAAGTCTTGCCACGAGCGGACACGGGCGAGCTGGGCGTCCAGGGCGGCGGCCAGGCGCTCGGTCGCGGCGGCGGCGACCTGCCCGCCCGAGCGCCGCCAGTAGAAACCGAACCGCTCGAGCGCGCGGCGCAGGCGCGCCTGGTTGGGATGCGCGGTCTCGCCGGCGAGCAGCGCGTCGCGCAGCGCGGCGCGCGCCGCCTCGGCGAGCTCGGAAGGAAACGGCTCGGGCAGCGGCTCGGTCTCGCGCTCCAGCAGGAACCCGAAGTACTCCACCGTGCGGACCCGCACGAGGCCCTCGTGGCGGCGGCGGCGGTCGAACGCGACCGACGCCGCGCCGCGGCGCGCGTAGCGCCGCACGAGGCGCTCCGGCAACTGAGTCCCCTCGATCGCCGCCCGCGGCGTCCCGAAGCGGTCGGCGAAATAGCGCAGCGTCCCCGCCACCGCGCCCCAGCTGCCGCACACCGAACCCCGGCTCACCCGCGCCTCGCGCCCGTCCGCCGTCTCCTCGTCGATCACGAGGTCGAACGGCATGATCCGCGCCACGAGATCGGCGAACGCCGCGAGCGTCTGCTGGCCCGCGTGGGCGAGCCGCTCCGGAAGCGGCAGCTCCAGCTGCCGGTACACCGACGCGGTGCCGAGCGCGACGTCCTCGATCGCCTTGACCAGGACGCCGCGCCCCTCCGCCCACTCGTCGATCCCCTCGTCGAACAGATGGCGGGGCAGCCCGTACACCTCGCCCAAGTACGCGTGCTTGTTGACCGCTTCGGCGTACACGTTGTAGGCCGTGAGATGGTCGCTCCCCGACACGATGAGCCCGCGCAAATCCCGCTCCTCCCGCGTCATGCGGTGGAGCGACTCGATGTTCGCGGCGACGGCGACCACCGGCACGAGATCCCCGTCGGCGTGGACCAGGAGCTCGCCCCAGGGGCGTTCGACCGGCATCGCCTCCACCTCGCGTCCGTAGCGCGTGAGTCGACCCTTCTCGATCAGTCCCCGCGCCGTCAGGAGCTCGAGGGCCTCGCCGTAGGCCCGCCGGTCGAGCGGAACCGGGAGATCGAGCTCTCGCGCGTCGACGCCCAGCGCCGCGCAGGTGATGGCCACGCGCTCGGCGTCGCCCGCGAGCTGGAACTCGGGCGGCGTGGGGCGCAGCTCGTCGAACGCGAGGTCGCGGTCGCTCAGGATGTAGACCTCGCCCCCCTCCACGCGCCCGTGCACCCGACCCGCCATCTGGAGGATCTCGTTCGCCCCCAGGTAGAGGCGCGTCAGCACGTTGCGCCCCCGCGCCACCACGTTGGCGTAGCGCGCATCGTAGATCACCACGGTGTCGAGCCCGCGGATGTTGAGCGCCGACTGACCCGCCGCGGTCATCGCGAGGAGGAAGGGACGGCGCACCTCGCCGTCCAGGAACGGGCGAATCACGCGGATCGGCTCGCCCCCGTGGTAGAACGCCGTGGCGAGCGCCTGCCAGCGGTCGCCCAGCTCGCCCGCGATCTGCTCCACCTCGGCGCGCGTGGGGACGAACACCGCCACGCCACGCCGCTCGCGGATGGCGCGCCGGATGAAGCGCTCGTCCAGGAACTCGAGCGGCTGTTCCGGCAGCACCCGTACGGCCGCCGCGCGCGCGGGGTCGAACGCGCGGGTCTCGAGCACCTCGGCGGAATCGAGATAGCGGGCGTAGAACGTCGGGTCGACGGTCGCGGACAGCCAGATGAAGCGGCAGCCGGCGCGCTTGCCCAGTGCGAGGCAGAGCTCCATCTCGGCCGAGGTCTGGTGTATCTCGTCCACGATCAGGGTGTCGCGCGCCGTGATGAGGCCGTCCTCGAACCAGCGCCGCGCGATCCCCGTCGTGACGATCACGACGTTCCACGTCGGCGTTTCCGGCGTCGCCTCGCGCTCGCGATTCACGACGCCCACCCTGAGCGGCGCCCGGACGATGGTCTCTGCGATGGGCCGGATCGCGAGCGTCTTGCCGGTGCCCGTCCCCGCTACGACCCCGAAGCCGCGGCCCGAGGCCGCGAGGCGCCGGATGTCCTCCCCGTGCTCGCGCTCGAGCAGCGTGTCGAGGGAGAGCCCCATGGCGCGCTCGATGGTCTCGCACGCCGCCCGCGTCGGCGCGATGACGATGACGCGCCCGGTGGCGGGCTCCGCCGCGAGGAATGCCTGGGGATCAGGAGGAAGGAAGTGATCTCGGGCGAGGTGCACGATCAGTCGCCCAGGCTGATCCCCAGGTCCCGCGCGGTGGCGATCGTGTCGGAGTCGAGCGGCACCCGCCGCGGCGTGGCGAGCGCCTCTTCGATCGGGACGGCGGTAATAATGGGAGGCCGCAGGGCCACCATGGAGCCGAACTTGCCCTCGGCGATGAACCGCACCGCCGCCGCGCCGAACCGCAGGCCCAGCAGGCGATCGAAGGTCGTGGGGCTGCCGCCGCGCTGCAGGTGACCGAGCACCAGCGCGCGCGTCTCCTTGCCGGTCAGCTCCGCGATCGAGTGCGCCACCTTGTCACCGATCCCGCCGAGGCGCTGGTGCTCCGGATCGATGAGCGACACCGACCCGCCCTTGGGCGCCGCGCCCTCCGCCACGACGACGATGCTGAAATGGCGGCCCTCCTCCTCACGCCGGCGGATCTTGTCGCAAACCTGCGCGATGTCGAACGGGATCTCGGGGATGAGGATGACGTCGGCCGAGCCCGCGATTCCCGAGTGCAGCGCGATCCACCCGGCGAAGCGGCCCATCACCTCGACCACCATCACGCGCTCGTGGCTCTCGGCGGTCGAGTGCAGCTTGTCGATCGCCTCGGTGGCCGTTTGGACGGCGGTGTCGAACCCGAAGGTCGCGACGGTCCCGCCCACGTCGTTGTCGATGGTCTTGGGAACGCCGACCACGGGAACGCCCTTCTGCTGCAGCTGTTGGGCGATACGGAGCGACCCGTCGCCGCCGATCGCGATCAAGGCGTCGAGTCCCAGGGCGTGAAACGCCGCGATGGCTTCGTCCGACCGGTCGCGCTCCGTCCAGGTGCCGTCGAGCTGCTGGACGCGGAACCGGAACGGGTCGCCGCGGTTGCTCGTGCCGAGGATGGTCCCGCCGAGGTGGGTGATGCCCCGCACCGCATTGGCGTCGAGCGGGACGACCCGGTCCTCGCCCAGGAGCCCGGCATAGCCGCGCCGCACGCCCACGCACTGCCACCCGCGGTGGATCGCGGCGAGCACGGCTCCGCGGATCACGGCGTTCAGACCGGGGGCGTCGCCGCCTCCCGTCGAGATGGCGATCTTCAACGCGCCGCGGGCGGGGCGACTTGCTTCATCAGCCGCAGCACCTCGCCCGGCTGGGCGTGGCGGCCGTGCTGCTTCTTGGAAAAGACCTTGCGCCCGTCCACTTCCACCTCAAACACGCCGCCGGAGGACTGGATCAGCTTGACGTCCGCGTGCGGGTACAGGGTGCGGATTTCGGCCGCCAGACCGGCGGCCCGGGGCTCGTAGTTTCAGACGACGCAGTATTCGATCGTGACACGCATGCGCTGAAGCTTAGTCGCGCTTGACACGCCGCGCCACACGCCCGAGCTTGCGCGAGCGGCATGAGTTCCCTCCCTCGCGTCAAGGCGTCGCCGGCCCTGCTCCCGCGCGCGCTCGTCTCGTTCGGGGCCCTCGTCGCGATCGGCTGGGCGGCGCTTGCATATGGGTCCGGCGCTGCCCGCGCGAGTCCGGGGTTCGCAACGGAGCTGCTGGCGCTCGCCGTCGCGGGCGCGCTCACGCGCCGCTACGGCATCCCCCTCCCCGGCAACGGCTTCTCGTCCTATGTCCTTGGCGTGGTCGCGTACGCCCTGCTCGACCGGGGCTGGGCCTTCGCGACGCTCCTGGCGCCGCTCGCCCTGCTGCCCGGCGACCTGTTGCTGCGGCGCCTGCCGCCGCGCGCCGCGTTCGGCAACGCCGCACACCTCGCCGCCGGCACCGCGCTGGCCGGCCTGCTGTACGCGCGGCTCGGGGGCGCGCTCGGCGCGGACGCGCTCGGCGCCCACAACCTGCCGGCCCTCGCCGCCATGCTGCTCGTGCTGCCCGTCGTCATCAACGGAACGTTCTACCTCGAGCTCGCGCTGGGTGCCGCGCGCGCCTGGGTCGACCTGCGGCTCACCGCGCGCTGGGAGGGCGCGGTGTACACCTGCTCCGCGCTGCTCGCCCTCGGGTGGCTGCGTCTCGTTCACGCGGACCTCGGCGCGGGTGCGGCCCTGCCCCTCGGGATCGCGCTCACCACCGCGACCGTCGGCAGCCTCTCCGTCATGCGCCGCGCTGTGCGCGCCGACGAGCTGCAGCTCGTGCAGGGCCTCTCCCAGGCGATCGCCGCCGACATCAACCTGGCCCGCAGCTTCGGCCGCATCCAGGAGCTCACGCGCCGCCTCGTGCCCTGGGAGCAGATGGGGTTCGCGCGCTACGATGCGCAGACCAATGAGATGGCCCTGATCGCGGACACGGCGCTGCCCGCCGGCGAGCGGTCCGGCGAGCGCTTCGCCGCGGACGTGGGCCTAACCGGCGAGGCGGTGCGCCTGGGGCGCCCCGTAGTCGCGCGCAAGCCGCGCGGCGAGCCGGCGGTGCCCTCGGGTCACGAGCGGCCCGGCTCGGAAGTGCTCGTCCCGCTGTACCACGCCGGGCAGCTGGTCGGGCTGTGGAGCGTGCGCCATTCGGATCCCGCGATCTACCGCGACTCGGACGGCGACCTGCTCGCCCTGCTCGCGCCGCAGCTCGCGCTCATGCTCGCCGTCGACGGGTCGGTGCAGCCGATGGTGGGCGCCTCCGAGCGCACCAGCGCCTACATCCAGACGCTCTCCTCCACCACGCAGGAGATTCATGCGAGCAGCCAGGAAGTAGCCGCCGCGGCAGAGCGGGCGAGCCACGGCGCCCGCGAGGCGGCGACTCTCGTGAGCGCCGTCGCCAAGGAGTCCGACGAGCTGAAGCAACGCGCCGGAGAAGTCGTGGCGGCGGGGGAACAGACGCGCCGGGCCGGGGCCCAGATGGAGCAGACCACGGACCGGGTCCGCCAGGCGACCCACGCCGCGGCGCGGCGGCTGACCGACCTCGGCGTGACGACCGAGGAGAGCGCGAGCGAAGTGCGCCGCCTGCGGGATGTCGCCGAGCAGGTGGAGCGTTTCTCGGAGACCATCGGGTTCATCGCCAACCAGACCAACCTGCTCGCTCTGAACGCGACGATCGAGGCGGCGCGCGCCGGCGTGCACGGCCGCGGCTTCGCCGTCGTCGCGGACGAGGTCCACAAGCTCGCCGAGGCGAGCGGGCGGGAGGCGCGCAACGTCGGCAAGTCCGCCCAGGAGACCCGGCGGGCGCTCGATCGCGCGGCGCAGCTGCTCGAGCGCATCCGCACGGACCTGGGCGAGGTGGCGCA
>WNEW01001430.1_pt1 | contig 11681 bp, 16 predicted proteins | sample 5399891 | NCBI WGS metagenome assembly WNEW01 (sample SAMN13153336, study PRJNA577476) | soil metagenome | isolation source: 40 cm grassland meadow soil pre-rain plot 5 | place: USA:California | collected 2015-09-08 | reverse complement strand
AGCAAAAATAACAGAAACCTCCGAGGCGATATGTAATTATTATCTCGATGGCCTTTTGCAGAGGTGGGAGAGTAAGCAAAATGTGTGGAGCTCCTTCGAAAAACGAGAATAACGAGATCTATAGCGCCCCTGATGCATCTGTCTCCAATCCTGATTCTGCTGCTTCCATTGATGACATTAATAACGGAAAGAAGCGAGAGTCAAGAAGAGAAGAACTAGAAGAGCGCCTTGAAGACGTAGATGCTCTGAGAAAAGAGCTCAATTCTGTAAGAGAGGAGCTTCGGAAAACAAAGGAATCCTCCGAGGCCAGCCTGAACAAGCTAAAGTACCTAATGGCAGATTTTGACAATTATCGAAAACAGTTGGAAAAGCAGGCGGTCTCAAAGACCCAATCGATCAAGGCTGAATTGTTGCTCAAGTTTCTCAATATTAGAGATGACCTCCTGAGAGCCCTGTCCGTGGCAAAGAAGAGCAAGACTGAGCCCGTGGTCATTGAAGGACTTGAAGGCATTTTGAGAAATATCGACTCGCTTCTCTCTTCAGAAGGCGTGAGGGAGATCGAGACAGTTGGAACTCCATTTGACCCCAACATCCACGATGCCGTGGCACATTCTGCACGAGATGACATGGAAGAGAACACCGTTACTGCTGAGATTAGGAAAGGTTACATGCTCTATGACAAGGTATTAAGGCCGAGCCTGGTTGAAATTTCAAAGATAGTTAAAAATAGCGTCTCTGATACTAATAAAGAACCGGATAGTCAAGGAGGCTGATAAAAATGGGGAAAATAATAGGAATTGACCTTGGAACCAGTAACTCGGCGGCAGCAGCCCTGATAGGCGGCAAGCCCACGATAATCCAAGCGGCAGAAGGTACATCGGTGGGCGGAAAGGCATTTCCGTCAGTGGTAGGGTTCACCCGGGATGGCCAGTTAATAGTGGGCGAACCTGCGCGCCGACAGATGATATCAAACCCTGAAGGTACCGTCATTGCAGCGAAGCGCAAGATGGGAACAGATTTCAAGTTCAGGGTGTTTGGCAAAGAGTACACGCCACAGCAAATTTCGTCATTCATCTTGCAAAAAATCAAGAGGGACTCAGAAGCGTTCCTCGGAGAGACGGTCGACAGGGCTGTAATCACCGTTCCTGCGTATTTCAATGATAATCAGCGTCAGGCCACCAAGGACGCGGGCGAAATTGCCGGTCTGCAGGTGGTCAGGATAATCAATGAACCCACGGCCGCGTCTCTTGCTTATGGTCTTGACAAGGCACATAAGGATCTGAAGATAATGGTCTTTGACCTCGGCGGCGGAACACTCGACGTCACCATAATGGAGATGGGGGGCGGTGTGTTCCAAGTGAAATCCACTTCTGGCGACACACAGCTTGGAGGAACAGACATGGATAACACACTCGTCGAATATGTCGTGCAAGAGTTCCGCAAGCAGTCCGGACTTGACGTGCGGAGCGACAAGGCCGCTATGATGAGGATAAGGGACGCTGCCGAAAAGGGCAAGATAGAGCTTTCAAACGTCGTTACCACAGAGATCAATCTGCCCTTCCTAGCTTACGATCAGCAGTCGGGGCCAAAGAACCTCATAATGCAATTGACTAGGTCGAAACTCGAAGAATTGCTCAAACCGATAATCGATCGATGCAGGCAGCCGATGCAGCAGGCGCTCCAAGATGCCAAAATTACCCCTGCAGACATTGAAAAGATAATCCTCATTGGCGGACCCACTAGGATGCCTATGGTGAGACAATTTGTAGCATCTGTCATGAACAAGGAACCCGAGCGCGGCATAGATCCAATGGAGGCAGTGGCGATGGGCGCTGCAATACAGGGCGCGATAATTGCCGGCGATGTTTCGACAGACATTCTACTCGTGGATGTAACTCCGCTCACCCTGGGAGTTGAAGTGCTGGGCGGGCTCAGGGAGCCACTGATCGAACGCAACACCACGATTCCGACTAAAAAGAGCAAGGTCTTCACGACTGCCGCCGACTTTCAGACCGCCGTGACAATCCACGTGGTGCAGGGCGAGCGGCCAATGGCAAACGACTGTGTGTCGCTTGGCATGTTCAACCTCTCGGGCATCCCACCGGCGCCAAGGGGCGTGCCACAGATTGAAGTAACGTTTGACATCGACGCAAATGGCATACTAAATGTAGCTGCAAAGGATACGGCGACACAGAAGGAAGCCAAAATCACTATAGCCGCAAACAATAAGCTATCAAAGGATGAAATTGAAAAATTAAAGAAAGAATCAGAGCAGTTTGCCGACGCCGACAGGAAGAAAAAGGAAGAGGCTGAAGTTCGCAATGAAGCAGACAACCTCATTTACGCAGCAGAAAAGCTGGTTAAGCAGGACCTCAAAGACAAGGTAAGGCCGGAACAAGCCGAGAAGGTGAATAAACTCATTCAGGAGCTCCGCGATGCAATTGCAAGCAACAACCCTGAAAGTATCAAGACAAAGATCCAAGAATTGAAGAACATCCTTGGGGAAATAAGCACCGCGGCTTACCAGAGCGCTGGCGGAGCACCATCTGGAGCTCCTGGCGCGCAGGCCGGGGCTGCGGATGTGGGAGCTGGCTTTGCAGGGGGGCAGACTGGCGGTGGCAGCGCGGCCGGGCCAAACCCCAACCCATGACAATAATTGAACGCGCACCATACACGGTGAAAATGCAATGAGCAGCAAGCGGGACTATTACGAAATTCTTGGCGTGCAAAAGGGCGCAGGCAAGGATGAGATCAAGAATGCTTATCGCAAGCTGGCATTGCAGTACCATCCAGACAGGAACAAAGACAAAGCCGCGGAGGAAAAGTTCAAGGAGATATCTGAAGCTTACGCCGTACTGTCTGACGACGATAAACGTAAACGATATGACACTTATGGACACGTCGGGCAGGAGGAGGTGTTCCGTGGTTCTGAGGCTAACTTTGAGGAAATATTCCGCGACATGGGCTTTGGAGGATTCCGAGACATATTTGAGCAAGTATTTGGGGGCAGGCGCAGCGGATTTTTCAGCGACGACTTGTTTGGCTTTGGCGGAAGTCGGAGCAAGGGCCGCGACATAGTCTATGACATGGACCTCATGCTTGAAGACGTGTTGAAGGGCAGGAAGGAGGAAGTCGAAGTACCCCGCCTTGGCAGGTGCGAGACCTGCAGTGGCAGCGGGGCAGCGCCCGGCACAAAGGCACGCAGATGCACGGTGTGTGACGGTCAGGGACAGACGAAGCGTGTCTATAGCCAAAACAGGTTTTCGACGTTTGTCACGATGGAGACATGCAGGACGTGCCAGGGCCGCGGCCAGATTATCGAAAGGCCGTGCGGCAACTGCAGAGGGACGGGCAAGGCAAAGCAGGTGAAAAACATCAAACTAGAAATCCCGCCGGGCGTCGAAGACGGCATGGCGTTACAGCTGCGCGGCGAAGGGGAGATGTCAGATTCCGGCATACCCGGGGACCTTGTAGTCAGGATCCGAGTCAATCCGGATCCAAAACTTGAAAGGCTCGAAGATGGGCACTTGTTGTACAACTTAGATGTCAAGTTTACAGATCTTGCGCTCGGCACCGAACTCAGGGTGCCGACGCTCGAAGGAACGGAAAAGCTAAAGATCCCACAGGGAACGGCCGCGAACGCAGTTCTAAAGCTAAAGGGCCGGGGGCTCCCCCGATACGGGAGCTCTGGCAGGGGGGACCAGCTCGTAAGGATAAACATCAAGGTCCCCGGCAAACTAAGCGAGAGGCAAAAGTCACTTCTCAAGGAGCTTGACAGGGAACTCGATGAGAGCTGAAACCACACTTTAAATAGAATTTCCTACTATTTGCAACGTATGTCGTCACCCTTTGATGAATGGTTTGGTAAGAGAAGACGCACTGGATCATGGTTCCCAGACATTGACGAAATGATGAAGGAAATGGAAAAGATGATGCAGGAGGCCTTCAGGAATGTAGAGCAACAGGTTCCAAAGAACCTTATTAAGGAGCGCAAGCTGGACGATGGCTCCGTAGTCAGAGAAATGGGTCCCATTGTTTACGGATATTCGGTCAAGATTGGTCCTGACGGCAAGCCCCAAGTAAGAAAGTTTGGCAACATCAACTCTTTTCCAAACGTACTTGGAGGGGGCTTGGCAGTCAAGGAAGAGCGGGAGCCGCTGGTGGACGTCATCAAGGGCAAGGAAGAGCTGCGGGTCGTCGCTGAAGTACCCGGCGTCAACAAGGAGGACCTGCGCGTTACAGCCGACGACAGCTCGGTCACGATCGAGTCTGTTACCGGCCAGCCGCGCTACCAAAAGCGCGTCGAGCTGCCCGAAATCGTTGACCCAAAGACTGCCAAGTCGACATACAAGAATGGCATTCTTGAAGTGTCGTTCAAGCTGAAAAGTAAGAGCAGTTCAGGCGTCTCCATCAATATCGAATAGCATCACAAAACGATATTATATTCGCTAGACAGCAATCGAGCGTGGGCGGGGGTCGCCAAGCCCGGTCAACGGCGTGAGATCATGTTCTGACACGATGCTCAGATGTTATAATGACTGGGATACCTCATCCCTTAGGGGTTCGTGGGTTCAAATCCCACCCCCCGCACTATTTTACCAGCGCCCACTTGTATTCGAAGCGACTGCTTCAATCATTACCTTATGTCAGATCCAGCTTTTTCTGGGAATAAAATCGTCAATACTATCTTGAAAGGTTAGGATATGAGCTGAGGGAAATGGAACTGTCATCGCATTCACACTTGCACTTTCTGCAGGCGGCATCTTTTACGTCCTTTTCTAGGACATGACCAAAGGCCCACATGGAGCGTAAGTGGTTGCCGACATTTGGCTCAGTGCCTGGTTCTATCATCGGACTTGCTTTTGTCCGGTTGATTGGTTAATTTTTATACCCAGCGATGCTGCTCGAAAAGTATGAGCTCTATTGCAGTTGAATACTATAACAGGAAATTTGGTGATGACAAGTCCGCAGCTTTCATTCACCTTGTAAGGGAGATTGGCGAGATAGCGTTTGCGATTGAAAAGAACAACATCGAGCACGCCAAAATGGAGATTACAGAATCCGTGGCCCTGCTTTATTACCTGGCAACAAAATACGGTCTTGACCTTGAAGCCAACGTGAGGGCGGTATACACCAAAAAACTGGACATGTTGAATACCAAGCATGATCACGCTCCGCGACGACCTTGACGCAATCACCACGATCCTGAACGAAACTTTCAGGGTTGTGGGATTCAAGCGCAACTACGACCTAGCATTTGGTCGAATAGCCGGCATACTATATCGCTACGGCATCGCAGAAAACCCACGCAACCTGAGGTTTCGTTTTATCTTGTGCATGCAGGAATTCTTCGACGGTATCCCCCAGGAGCAGTGGCGCGTCAAGGACCCTGTCTTTGTCAAGAAGTCAGAGGATTTCGGCATAACAAAATTCCGCGAATGGATAATAGAGCAGATTACCTAGCCGTCTTGCTCTTGCCTACCCACTGCTCATACATTTTTATTAATTCGTCAGTGTCGCCGCTGTTTTCAGAGTATGTTATAATCACTGCGAACCTGCCCTTGTCGTCGTGCCCCTTTGCGTAGTAGCCCCAGAATGTGTCAGGCAGCCCCTTAAAGTTCGACCTGTTGTTTGACACGCCCATCAGGTTCTTAGCTACCGTGTCGACAACCCTGACTGCGTCCTCAGCCTCTATCATGCTCTTGATGACACCTTTGTCATTTAAAATACCTGCCATAGTTCAAATAGGATTTCTGCGTATAATAGCATATGAACACAAGGTGCGGCCACTATGAGAGCAATTCCTATGCTAGGGCACACCATGGTCTATGCCGGAAATGCCAGTCTAATTTTGCTTATCTTGTGGAGTTGGAGGAAAAGCACGGCGAGGACGCGCTTGTTGAGTACTGGTATTCGCAGATACTTGCCAACCTGTCAGAGTCAAAAGATGCCAGCTGCCTTATCGATCACCTGATCGACTTTTATCAGCGCAAGCTGATCGAAATCCCGTCAAAACAACGCTACATTAACAAGATGCTCTACATGCTTAGCTCCGTCAAGGAGCCCTTTGACGCAAGCAAACTAGTCTGATCACTGGACCCTTTCTACTAGCTCGAAAACCTTGTTCATCTCCGGAGGCTCGCCATGGGGATCCCTCACGTAGAGCGAAGCGCAGCAGTTCGCAAACAGCAGCCGCTCATGCGGCTCAAGGCCTGCAAGGTAGCCTATGATGTCTGCAGCATCCCACGAGTCGCCTGCACCAGTCAACATTTTTGCATCAACCTTTATCGCATGAACGAAAGTGCTTTCTTTGCCGTTTGACCACGCCGCTCCGATCTTTGAGTGCAAATCGGTGCTGATGCCCACTTTCTCTGCGATCTTTTTGGCAGCGCTTTGGACTTCGTCCACACCGTAGTTCGAGTCAAGCAGGTGCCCGAAGCCGATCGCGTCTGCAAGCGAGTTACACTCATTCTCGTTAATGCTGAGGCAGTCAGTCAGGCGGGCGAGCTTCTCGAGCGACTTGGAAAAGTCTTGCTTCCGCGTCTCTACGTCTGCAGGATCGATAAAATGGAATGCGCTTGGCGAATTCCTGAAGGCAAATTCTGCTAGTTCGGTGCCTTTTTGGTTGCTGGCCCAGTTGACTATCAGAACGCCGTCGGCGTTCTTCAATATCGCTTTGTCATCCTCACTGCTCAATTTTTCCGGGCCGAAATTTGCATTGTCTCCGACATCGCTTAACATTACATTCACTCGCGTGTCTTCGTGGGGAAACTCAAAGGCGGTAGTTAGGCCGCTTTTTCCGCCCGCTATCTTCAGTGTCGCCCTGTCGCCAAACTGCGAAAACGTCTTCCTTATCATGTATGCACCCACCTCGTCCGCCACTGTGAAAAGCGCCACCTTTAGTCCCAGCTTGGCAAGGCAATACGCCACGTTCACAGCGTTGCCGCCCTTGACATCCATCGTTTGGATATCCCTGACGCTCCCGCCTCCCCTCCCGGCCTTTTCGCGGAGAGCATCGAAAAGCTTCTCTTTTGATTCAAGTCTAATTATGCGGTCGACGAAAAAGTCTGGCATTACTACTATCGAGCCAACGATGCTTAGCTGCCTCAGCTTTTCAATTATTCCCACAGCTGGTCAAAATGGAAGAGTTGTATTTGGGTATTGTGAAAAAGAGAAAAAGGCTGGAGATTTACTCCATGTCCATGCCGCCGCCCATTCCTCCCATGCCTCCGCCTGGCGGGCCGGCTGGGCCTCTGGACTTGCCTGAGGCGATCACGTCATCGATCCTCAAGATCATGGATGCAACTTCCGTTGCGGACTTGATTATCTGTTGCTTTACAACCAACGGCTCGAGCACATTCTGTTTGAACATGTCTGTAACCTTCGTATTCCTGCAGTCGACCCCCGTCCACTTGCTGCCCTTGCTCTGACCTGCGCGAAGCTCTGTCATTGTGTCTATTGGATCCATCCCCGCGTTTTCTGCAAGGTTCAGTGGTATTGCGTCTAGCGCGTCGGCAAACTTTTGTACTGCCAGTTGAGCGCGCCCTTCTTGGCTGCTCGCCCACTGCCTGAGCTCGTTTGCGACGTATGCTTCTGGGGCTCCACCGCCTGCGACTACGGCCGGATGCTCCATGATATCTTTCATGACCATCAATGCATCGTGTAGGGATCTGTCTGCCTCGTCAACCACCCTTTGTGAGCCTCCGCGTACAAGAATACTGACTGCCTTCGGGTTCTTGCACCCTTCAATAAACACCCACTTGTCAGTCTCTACCTTGCGCTCTTCAACTAGGTCCGCAGAACCTAGGTCCTTTGGCACCAAGTCGTCAAGATTGTTGACGATCCTGGCACCAGTTGCCTTTGCCATTTTGGTCATGTCCGACTCTTTTACGCGCCTTACAGTAAGAATGTTGGCCTTAGCAAGGTAGTGCTGTGCAATGTCGTCAATGCCTTTCTGACAGAGCACAACGTTTGCTCCGGAGGACTTGAGCTTGTCGACCATCGATTTCAGCATCCTGTTCTCTTCATCAAGGAACATCTGCATCTGTTGCGGGTCAGATATCCTTATCTCTGCACTCATTTCGGTCTTTTCGATCTCTAGCGCCGAATTGATTAGGGCGATCTTGGCGTTCTCTACTCTCTTGGGCATGCCTGCGTGTACTACTTCCTTGTCAAGGACTATTCCCTTGATCAGCTTTGTGTCGCGCATAGAGCCGCCTGCCTTCTTTTCCACCTTGATGTTGTCAAGGTCTACAGTTAGGCCACTATCAGTCTTCTCTGCTACCAGCTTTGTGGCTTCTACGACAATCTGGGCAAGAACCGGACTGTCATCTGAAACCAATTTTGAATCCATGGTGGTCCTCGCGATCTTTAGTAGCATGTCCTTGTCTGCGATGTCAACCTTAACAGCTATCTTTTCCAGCAACTTCAGCGCCTGCTCGGCAGCTGCGTTGTAGCCGTCTACTATTACAGACGGGTGCACGTCCTTATTGATCAGCTCTTCAGCCCTTTCAAGCAGTGCGCCTGCAAAAACAACTGATGTCGTGGTACCATCGCCCACTTCGTTGTCGACAGACTTCGCTACCTCCACCATCATCTTTGCCGCCGGGTGCTGAACATCAATTTCCTTCAGGATTGTAGCGCCGTCGTTTGTTATTGTCACGTCACCGAGAGAATCAACAAGCATCTTGTCCATGCCCCTTGGGCCCAGGCTTGTCTTTACTATCTCTGCGATTAGTTTAGCTGCAGTGAAGTTGTTCCTTTGAGCTTCCTTTCCCTTGCTTTCCTTGGATCCTTCCTTCAGGATCAAGACTGGCATTCCGCCAGCGGTTGTTTGAATCGATGCCATTCTCACATATCACCTATATAGAATTATAATGAAATCTACTTGCGTCTTTTATAGATTTTGACTCATTATGACCCGAGCTGCTTCCGCTTCTCATTGAATCTCGCCCTGAACCGAGGGACGTTTATAATGAACCTCTCATGCCTTCCTTCGCCTACCTTCTCAAGCCTATCACGGGCCTGGACTTCGAACACGACTTTTCTCCCCTCGGCAGAGACAATCATGCTCCTGAAGGTCACCTCTACTCCGACAGGTGTGGCAGCTAGGTGCTTTACATCAACTATTGTTCCAACCGAGTCCCATTCCGGATCTGACAGGACCTGTTCCTTGAGGAGCAGCCTGCATGTCTCTTCCATCTCGGCTATCATCGAAGGAGTGGAAAGTACGTTTTCACCCTCCCAGAGGAAGCTTGTTGTCTGGTTTGAGCTGACAGTTATCGTGCGCTCTTTTGTTGCGCCTACCCTGACTGCAAAATCCATGCCTTAACAATGTGAGATATTCTTTAAAACTTGTGCCTACGGGCGTCAACCTTTTTCTCCTTCTCGTCTTTCACATGATGAAGTCTGTCCTTTTCGTGCAGGAACTGCTTGCCGCACATGCCGCATTTGACGACATGGTGCTTGTGCGCGTCCTTAGCGTGCTCTACAAGATCGTCATAATTGCCAAACCTCGCATGGCATTCATCGCATTCGGTCTTCTCGCGGTGGAAAAGGCCCATATACTATCATGCTAAACGCTGGCTAATAAGCCGTTTTGTAGAAAAAGAGAAGGTTAGGCGCCAACTAGTGTTTGCGCCTTAAAGTCGTGAAAATCACGTACCCTAGTCCCACTGCCAGTCCAAAAGTCAGTGGTATCCATACGGGAAAGGCAGCAGCGCTGATCGATTGCTGTATAAGGGATTCGAACATGCTATAGGAGGGTTTGTAAGTCTTAGTATATTAGATTTACTGAAGCCAGACTGGCCAAACGCATCTGATGGACGTAAACATACATTAAATTACCTATAAAAGAACCAGGTAGCCATATGAAGATGCAGAAGGAGATGCGAAAATTCTGCCCCAGGTGCAAGACCCACACCGTACAGGCAGTCGCCCTGTACAAAAAGGGCAAGGACCGTCGTGTGGCAGAGGGCGCTCGCAGGCACGCCGAGGACAAGAAGGGATATGGTGGCCAAAAATTCCCTGAGCTTAAGAGGACTGCCAAGACCACCAAGAAAATGACATTACGATATACCTGTAAAACTTGCCAGTACAAGACTATGAAGCAAGGTCTGAGGATCCGCAAGCTGGAGATATGACATGAAGCGGCAAAACATCATGATACCAAAGCCGAGGAGCGCGTTCCTGTCAGTGCAGTGTGAAAAATGTGGCGAAAAGACAGTAATATTCTCGCACACGACAACCAACATCAATTGCAAGTCGTGCGGCGAACTCTTGGCCGAGCGGTCCGGGAGCCTTGCCAACATAAAAGGCAAGACCCTAGGCGCGCTGGACCAATAATTTTTCTGCCAACTCCAGCTCTTCTTTTGTATTTACGTTCAACGCAATTTCCATTCTGTTCGTCACTACATAGCGTTCTTGCACTGTTTCACCTGCAGTCCTAGCAGTATCAAAAACAGTGATTCCGGAATGGCAGTACCGGCCAAACACGACGCTTGGCTTTGCGCCAATATTTTCCACAAACTCTTTTTCAAGTACTATTGAAACGGCCGGCTCTCGCTTGCTGCTGACGGCACCGATGATATCGCTGATGACCTGCGCGTCCAATAGCGGAACATCTGCCGGAACCACCAGGACCTTTTCGGGCCTCAATTTTCGGAGTAGCTCCGAGAGGTCATGGGGGTAGCCCTCACCGGCTGTGTCAATAATCTCAATGCCTTTTGATTTCAGGAATTCTTTGGTCCTCGGTGTGTTGGGCGACACTGCGGCAACTATGCGGCCAAACTTATTCGAGCCGGCAAGCGCCGAAATCACATGCTCGATCATTGCAACGCCACTCACTTTCATAAGCGGCTTTTCCACTCCCGCTTGCATTCTGCTTGCCGTGCCGCCGCACATTATCGCAGCTATCAAGAAATCGTCATCACCAACCGCAGCGAAGGCAATGACGACATCACGATGAGCGAAGACAGCCGAGTCACTTCATTCGATGCTCCAAGCACATCGCCTGATATGCCGCCGAAGCTCATGAAAGAGACGTACTTCATGAGCCAGGCAATTGCAAGCGAAACTCCTAGCGCGATCAGGCCTGCATAACTGCCGGCGAACCACACTACTGCAATCATAATGCCTGTTGCCGCCGCTATCTTGCGTTTATCCTTCATCGCTGCTGTAAAGGGCGAGCTAAAGCCCTCCCATGCTGACAATCCTCTGTTTGCAAGCAGGACCATGGTATACTTGGCGATCACCTCGGCTACTATGATGCTGGTGAGAATCGTGAGGCTAGGCACAAAGCCTGTGTAGAACACGATAATCATCCCGGCAAAGTACAAGACGAGCGCGGCAACTCCTGCTGAGCCGACTGCAGGGTCGAGCATCACCTTGCGCTTGGCTTCCTTGCCACCTTTTACCATAAGTCCGTCTGCAAAATCAGCCAGCGCGTCGGTGTGGTGAACGCCGGTAATGATCACGAGGGAGCCGGTGACCAACAACCCAACAATCAGCGGGTGAAGGAAGAAAGAGATACCAAACGCCATAGCACCAATGATGGCGCCTATTACAAGGCCGGCGACTGGGAATAGGTACATGTTGCTAGCGACGTAGTGGATGTCGTGGCTCTGCTTGCCCGACGGCAGTATTGTCAGGAATGCAAGGATAGACTGGATTGGGCTAAGGGA